>Ga0316583_10000620_pt1 | contig 10846 bp, 10 predicted proteins | sample J_170502JBrBrA_D_FD_204513 | JGI IMG/M metagenome (GOLD analysis project Ga0316583, IMG submission 204513) | Rhizosphere microbial communities from salt marsh grasses in Alabama, United States - J_170502JBrBrA | ecosystem: Host-associated > Plants > Roots > Rhizosphere | place: USA: Alabama... | reverse complement strand
GAGGACCTGTCGGACGCGCTCGGTGTGATGGCGGTGTGGGACGGCGCAGGCGATACCGAATACGGCCTCTGCTATCCGGACCCGCGCCTACCAGCGCTGGGCATGCGCGCGATATTGCCACCGGAAAGCGCCGCAGATGCGGCGGCCGATCTCGGCGCCCCACTCGCCGACGAGGCGGCCTACGAGGCGCATCGCATCGCGCTCGCGGTGCCGCGCGGCGGCCAGGATTTCGCCTATGGCGACACCTTCCCGCACGAAGCCGACATGGATCAGCTCGCCGGCGTTGATTTCGAGAAGGGCTGCTACGTCGGCCAGGAAGTCGTCTCACGCGTCCAGCACCGCGATAGCGCGCGTTCGAGGCTGGTGCCGGTTGCTTATGACGGCGCCGCACCCGCCGGCGGCGTACCAGTCATGGCCGGCGACAAGCAGGTTGGCACCTTCGGCTCCGCCGCTGGTGGCCACGGCCTCGCACTTCTGCGCCTCGACCGGGTTGCCGATGCGCTCGCATCCCATACGCCGCTCACCGCCGGCCGCATTGCGTTACGCATGGTCAAGCCCGATTGGGCGACATTCGCCTGGCCGGGCGAGGCCAAGGCGGCGGAGTAAGCGCTGCCGTCACGCGACATTTTGCGCGCCAACCGCTATATCATCGCGGTCATGCCAAAATCCGCCCCGATTCTCATTGACGACGGCCTCGTCCGCTGCTCCTGGCCCGGGCAGGACCCGCTCTATGTCGCCTATCACGACGAGGAATGGGGCGTGCCGGAATACGACGACCGCGCGCTCTATGAAAAGCTCGTGCTCGACGGCTTCCAAGCAGGCCTCTCCTGGATCACGATCCTGCGCAAGCGCGACAACTTCCGCAAAGCTTTCGACGGTTTCGCGCCGGAGAAAATCGCGCGCTACACGCCGAAGAAGATCGAGAAGCTGATGAACGACGCCGGCATCGTGCGCAACCGGTCCAAGATCGAAGGCGCCATTCTATCGGCGCGCGGCTGGCTCGACATCATGGAGAACGGCCCCGGCTTTTCCGCGCTGCTGTGGGATTATCTCGACGGCAAGCCCAAGCAGAACCAATTCCGCAGCAAGAGCCAAGTACCGGCAGAGACCGAGCTGTCACGCGCGGTCTCCAAGGACCTGTCGAAACGCGGCTTCAAGTTCGTGGGGCCAACCATCGTCTACGCCTTCATGCAGGCGGTCGGCATGGTCAACGATCATCTGGTGAGTTGCCACCGCCACGCCGCATGCGCGAAGCTCGCCAAGAAAATGAAATGAGCAAGACGCTGACCGCAAAGAAGGGCGCGATCGCGGCGCCGCGCGCGTGGCAGCGCATGCTGTCGGGGCGGCGGCTCGACCTGCTCGACCCCTCCCCGCTCGACGTCGAGGTCGACGACATTGCGCACGGGCTCGCGCGCGTGGCACGCTGGAACGGACAGACCGAGGGCGCGCACATCTTCTCGGTCGCGCAGCATTCGCTGCTGGTGGAAGCGTTGGCGCGCGCCAAAACACCGCGGCTCGATGCCAAGGCTCGGCTCGCCGCGCTGCTGCACGACGCGCCGGAATACGTCATCGGTGACATGATCTCGCCGTTCAAGGCGGTCATCGGCGACCGCTACAAGGCGGTGGAACGCCGCCTGCTCGCCGCCATCCACCTGCGCTTCGGCCTGCCGGTCAAGCTCGCCGACGAGTTGCAGGCACTGATCAAGGCCGCCGACCGCAACGCCGCTTACCTGGAGGCGACCAGGCTCGCCGGCTTCGCCACCGCGGAAGCGCGCAAGTTCTTTGGCACGCCGCCCAAGTTTTCCGTAACCATCGAGCGCGATTACCTCACGCCCTGGCCGGCCGGCACGGCGGAAGTCCGTTTCACCGAGCGGATCGAGAAGCTGCTGCGCGGCTGAGGCTTTCAATCGCCCCAGACAGGTCATAGATATGACGCAAGAATTTCACCTAATAAGGTCCTCATGATCCACGTCTGCTCGCTCGCGCGCCTCTATGACACCATCGACGAAACCGGCGCGCGCCATATCGTGACGCTGCTGCGGCTCACCGACCGGGTGGAGCGGCCGCGCCATATCGCGCCGGAAAACCATCTGATCCTCGCGGTCGACGACATCAGCACGCCCATGGAAGGCTACAGCGCACCGGCCGAGGAGCACGTCGCACGGTTGATCGACTTTGCCAGCGCCTGGGGCCGCCAGACGCCCAAGACGCCGATGATCGTGCATTGCTTCGCCGGCATCAGCCGCTCCACCGCCGGCGCCTTCGTCGCGGCCTGCGCCATCAACCCGACGCGCGACGAGGTGGAAATTGCGCAGGCGATCCGGCAGGCGTCGAAGACGGCGCAACCGAACGCGCGCATCGTCTCCATCGCCGACCGCCTGTTGAAGCGCGACGGCCGCATGGTCCGCGCCGTCGAAACCCTCGGGCCCGCGGAAATAGCAAGTGAGGGCATCCCCTTCCGGCTCGATATCGTCTAAAGATTTCGGCTACACTGGCACCCATTCGCAAGGGGGTACGGTGGTGGACGAAAAGACCTTTGGTGTGGCCTCGGCCGAGACGATCCAGTCCTATGATGGTCTCGACTTTCTGAAAGCAATGATCGCGGGCACCGTGCCGCAGGCACCGATGTGCGAACTACTCGGCATGCGGCTGGTCGAAGCCGAGAAAGGTCGCGCCGTGTTCGAGAGCTTGCCCGCTGCCGAGCACTATAATCCGTTTGGCGTGGCGCATGGCGGATTGGCCGCCACCATGCTCGATTCCGCGCTCGGTCTCGCGGTCTATTCCACGCTGCCCGCTGGCACCGCCTTCACGACGCTCGAGCTGAAAGTGAACCTGGTGCGCGCCATTACTAAGGATACCGGCCTGTTGCGCGCCGAAGCACGCATTTTACATCGCGGCCGGACGGTTGCGACCGCGGACTCCGATTTGAAAGACGCGAGCGGCAAGCTCTACGCCCACGCCAACACCACCTGCATGATCTTTCCCGCGCAAAGGTGATCGATTTCGCGCCAGCAGGGCTTTTCTGCACAAATTGCGCGCAGGAATTACTCAACCATATCCGCAACTTGCGGCTCAGATTGTTATCCACAATACGTCGACTTTCGGAACTTTCTTCCTATATACGAAGGGCATCTCGTCGCCGCCGCCTCGGCGTGCACAATTCACCCGACGATAAAATCGTCCGTAGTTTCAGCTAATTGCGCGATTTTGTCTGGCACGGATCGTGCCTTGAGTTCCGATGGAACTCTTTCGTGCCCCGGCCATTGGCTAGCCGCCGCGGGAAAAAAGTAATCACACGACGGAGGATCAGCAGGGGCGCATGTGCGGACTTTGCGGAGAAATGAATTTTGTCGGCGGGGCCGCTTCCACGCGCGCTGTTTCCGCCATGATGGATACGATGACGCCGCGCGGACCAGACGGTGCCGGATTGTGGGCGAACCGCGCCATCACGCTCGGCCATCGCCGCCTGAAGATCATCGATCTCAGCGAACGCGCGCAGCAGCCGATGGTCGATGCGGACCTCGGTCTCTCGGTCGCGTTCAACGGCTGCATCTATAACTACAAGGAATTGCGCGCCGAACTCGAAGGCAAAGGCTATCGCTTTTTTTCCGACGGCGACACCGAAGTCGTCATCAAAGCCTGGCACGCCTGGGGCAAGGACGCGCCCAAGCGTTTCCACGGCATGTTCGCCTTTGCCATCGACGAGCGCGATACCGGCCGGCTGGCGCTGGTGCGCGACCGGCTCGGCATCAAGCCGCTTTACTATTCGGAGCATGGCGACAGCATCCGTTTCGCCTCAACGCTGCCCGCCCTGCTCGCCGCCGGCGATGTTGATACTTCGATCGATCCGGTGGCGTTGCACTACTACATGAGTTTCCACGCCGTGGTGCCGCCACCCACTACCATCCTCAAAGGCGTGCGCAAGGTCGAGCCTGGCACCGTCACCGTGTTCGAGCCGAACGGCCGCCGCACAACCAGCCGTTTCTGGTCGCTGTCGTTCGCGCGCACCTCGGAAGAAGCCCAACGATCGAGCGAGGAATGGCGCGACGCGGTGCACGCGGCACTGCGCACCGCCGTCGACCGCCGCATGGTCGCCGACGTGCCGGTGGGCGTCCTGTTGTCGGGCGGTCTCGATTCCAGCCTGATCGTCGGCCTGTTGGCGGAAGGCGGCCAGCAGCATTTGAAGACCTTTTCCATTGGCTTCGAGTCGGTCGCCGGCGAGCAAGGCGACGAGTTCCAGTACTCCGACATCATCGCCAAGCACTTCGACACCGAGCACCACAAGCTGTTCATCGAGTCGGACAAGCTGATCGCCAGCCTGCCGGAGACGATCCGGGCCATGTCCGAGCCGATGGTCTCCTACGACAATGTTGGCTTCTATCTGCTGTCTAAGGAAGTCGCACGCCACGTGAAGGTGGTGCAGTCCGGCCAGGGCGCCGACGAGGTGTTCGCCGGCTATCACTGGTATCCGCCGCTGATGGATTCGAACGATCCGGTCGGCGACTACGCCGCGCATTTCTTCGACCGCGATCACGCCGAATACGCGCAGATCATGCAGCCCGGCGTGGTTCACGGCGACCACGCGCTCGACTTCGTGCGCGCGCATTTCGAGCAGCGCGGCGCTGACGACGCCATCGACAAGGCGCTGCGTATCGATTCGACCATTATGTTGGTGGACGATCCGGTCAAGCGCGTCGACAACATGACCATGGCCTGGGGCCTGGAAGCGCGCGTGCCGTTCCTCGATCACGATCTGGTAGAGCTCGCGGCTAAGGTTCCAGCTGCCGAAAAGATCAGAGAGGGCGGCAAGGGCGTGCTGAAGGACGTCGGACGCCAGATCATTCCATCCGAGGTGATCGACCGGCCGAAGGGCTATTTCCCGGTTCCCGCGTTGAAATATATCGAGGGGTCGGTGCTGGATTTCGTGCGCAATGCGCTCGACGCGCCGGTTGCGCGGCAACGTGGGTTGGTCAAGCGCGAATATATCGATACCCTGCTGGCGAGTCCCAAGGAGCACATCACGCGGCTCAGGGGCTCGAAACTATGGCAGGTGGCCCTGCTCGAGCTTTGGCTGCAAGCGCATCACATTTAACCGGAGGCGCTTTAAATGCAGACGAAACCACGCATCCGTGAGGCCGCCGAAGACATGCTCTCGCTCAAGAGCTGGGGCGAGCGGCCGGAATACAGCGGCATCCCGCAGGAAGTGACCGTCGATTGCGGCTGGGGCCGCCTGATCTTCGGCCAGACCTTCCAGGAGCCGGCGGCGCTCGCCGCCACGCTCGACGAAGAAACCAGCGGCGAGCGCGACGTCGCGCTCTACGTGCACGAGCCGCAAGTGGTGCTGGCGGAGGCGCCGCAGGCGCTGTTCCTCGATCCCTCGCACACCTTCCGGCACTACCTCACCGGCCCGCGCGCCATCACCCGCCCGCAGACTGTCTCCATCCGCGAGGCCACGGCCGCCGACGCGGCGGAAGTGAACCGCCTTTATCTTTCGCGCGGTATGGTGCCGTTGCGCGAAGGCTATCTCGAAGAGGAAGGCCATCCCGATTGCATTACCGTGCTGGTGGCGGAAGGTACTGAAGGCCAGCTCGCCGGCGTTGTGATCGGCATCGACCACCGCCTCGCCATCAACGATCCCGACAATGGTTCGAGCCTGTGGGCGCTCGCTGTCGATCCGCAAGCGCAGATGCCGGGCGTCGGCACCGCGCTGGTGCTGGCGCTCGCCGAGCGCTTCCGCGGGCTCGGCCGCGCGTTCATGGACCTGTCGGTGATGCACAACAACGAGCAGGCGATCGCGCTCTACGAAAAGCTCGGCTTCGTGCGCGTGCCGGTGTTCTGCATCAAGCGCAAGAACGCAGTGAACGAAGCGCTGTTCGTCGGCCCCGCGCCCGAGCATGAGCTCAACATCTACGCCAAGATCATCGTCGATGAGGCGCGCCGGCGCGGAATCACGGTGGAAGTTGAGGATGACGATGCCGGCCTGTTCAAGCTCACCTATGGCGGGCGTTCGGTGTCCTGCCGGGAATCGCTCTCCGACATGACCAGCGCGGTGGCGCTGTCGCGCTGCGACGACAAGGCGTTGACCCGACGACTGCTGAAGAAGGCGGAGTTGCGCGTGCCCGAGCAGCTCAGCGTCAGCCGCGCGCACGAAGTCTCGGCGTTCGTCGAACGTCATGGCCGGGTCGTGGTCAAGCCGGCGCGTGGCGAACAGGGCCGCGCGGTGTTCGTGGATCTGTCGACCGAAGATGAGGTGACGCGCGCCATCGAACAGGCGCGCCAGGTCTCGGACGAAGTTCTGGTGGAGGAATACGTCACGGGGCAAGACCTGCGCATCATCGTCATCGATGGCGAAGTGGTAGCCGCTGCCGTGCGCAAGCCAGCGACCGTCATGGGCGACGGCCGCCATTCGATCCGCGAGCTGATCGAGACCCAGAGCCGGCGCCGCGCCGCCGCCACATCGGGCGAGAGCCGCATCCCGCTCGACGCCGAGACCGACCGCGCAGTGCGCGCCAGCGGCCGTACGCTCGACGAAGTGCTGCCGGAGGGCGAATGCCTCACCGTGCGCAAGACTGCCAACCTGCACACCGGCGGCACCATCCACGATGTCACCGCCGACTTGCATCCAACGCTCACCGAGGCCGCCATCGCCGGCGCCAAGGCGTTGGACATTCCGCTGGTCGGCTTCGATTTCCTGGTTCCCGACGTGGCGGGACCCGACTATGTCATCATCGAAGCCAATGAGCGCCCCGGCCTCGCCAACCACGAGCCGCAGCCCACCGCCGAGCGTTTCATCGACTTCCTGTTCCCGCAAAGTCGAACACCCGCCTGACGCAACTCGAAAAGCCGGAAATCCAATGCACGACCCTTCCATTGAGGACGCCTACCTGCTCGACGTCCTCAAGCGCCTGTTGGACACCCCCAGCCCGACCGGCATGACCGACGCGGCCATCGCGCTCGTCTGCGGCGAACTGGAGGTACTCGATATCCCGTTCGAGCTGACGCGCCGGGGCGCCATCCGCGCGACGCTTGCCGGCAGCGCGTCGGCGCCTGACCGCGCCATCGTCAGCCATCTCGATACACTCGGCGCCATGGTGAAAAATTTCCGCGACAACGGCCGGCTCGAGCTCGTGCCGATCGGTACCTGGTCGGCACGCTTCGCCGAAGGCGCGCGCGCCACCGTTCACAGCGGGCACACGCTGTTCCGTGGCACCATCCTGCCGCTCAAGGCTTCCGGCCACGTCTACAACGAGGAAGTCGACACGCAGCCGACCGCCTGGAGCAACCTCGAAGTACGGCTCGATGCGCAGACCGCGTCGGTGGCGGAAACGCAGGCGCTCGGCATCGCCATCGGCGACACCGTTTCCATCGACCCGCAGCCCGAATTCGGGCCCAACGGCTTCATCAATTCGCGCCATCTCGATGATAAGGCCGGCGTCGCCAGCGTGCTGGCAGCGGCGCGCGCGATCCGCAAGGAAAACCTTACCCTGCCGATCGACTGCCACCTCCTGTTCACGCTCTCGGAAGAAGTCGGTGTCGGCGCCAGTGCCGTGCTGCACGGCGACGTGGCCGAACTGGTGTCAGTCGACAACGGCACGATTGCGCCGGGACAGAATACGTCACCCTATGGCGTAACCATCGCCATGCAGGATTCCTCGGGTCCGTTCGACTGGCACCTGACGCGCGGCCTGATCGGGCTCGCCGCCAGCTACAACATCGAGCATACCCGCGACGTGTTTCGCTTTTACCGCTCTGACGCCGCCTCGGCGATGGAGGCCGGCAACGACATCCGTGCGGCGCTGGTGTGCTTCGGGCTCGACGCCAGCCACGGCTGGGAGCGTGCGCATGAGCAGTCGCTGTTCGCGCTGGCGCGTTTGCTCGCGCTCTACATGCAGAGCGACCCGCTATTCAGCCGCGACCGCGAGGCGCTCGGCCCCGTGGGCGACCTGCCGGCCGGCGACATCGGCGCGCAGAGCTGAATAAGCTAATTGTTATCAGCGGTCAGCGACGGCCTGAGCGCGACCGGCGTGTTCTTTCTCGCGTGGTTATGCGCGACGCGCGAATGCCGGCGCGTGAAGGTGCATGAGGCAAAGCCCAGGCCGGAAATCGAGCCGACGAAGGACTCGCCGCTGGTCTTCTCGAGGTTGAAGCAGGGCTGGAACGGCAGACCGCGCAAATGGGCGCAGACTTTCTCGCCCTCGACCCGCAGCGTGCCGGCGGGCAGCGCCGCGTAACGGACGCGGCCCGCGCCCTGGAACTGAACCGAGCCGACGACGGCGCCGTTGGAAAATACACGGCCTTGGCCGCGCGTGCCCTCGAAGCAGGAGTAGCTGAAGACCTTGCCGATGACGAAATGCCGCGCCTCCTTGGCGCTCATTTGGTCTCCAGCCATGGCCGGAACGGCAACCAACAAGCCGATCAGCACAGCAACTGCACGTAGCATAAAAGCGACTCCGACTGACGCCACACAGACTGACACGTTTCGATACGCAGAAAAACCGGCCTGATTGTTAAGCCTAATAGTTTATCCCACGTCTTCGTCGACAAAGTCTGAACGCGTTTACCCTACCTTGACCACGATCCGGCCGCGGACCTGGCCGGCCAAGATCGCAGGAGCCGCCTCCAGGACCTCGGAAAGTGGGATTTCCGTGGTCATCGCGGCCAATTTCTGGCGATCGAGGTCGTTTTCCAGACATTTCCACGCCTCTTTGCGGCGCCCCAGAGGGCACATCACGGAGTCGATGCCGTAAAGACACACCCCGCGAAGAATGAACGGCGCAACCGAGGTCGGCAGATCCATACCGCCCGCCAGGCCACACGCGGCTACCGCCCCGCCGTAGCGGATCATGGAGAGGAGGTTAGCCAGCATGGTGGAGCCGGCGACATCCACCCCGCCGGCCCAGCGCTCCTTGCCGAGCGGCCTGACCGAGCCGGTGAGCTCGGCCCGTTCCACAATCTCTGCGGCGCCCAGGCCTTTTAGATAGTCGGCTTCCTGCGGGCGGCCGGTGACGGCATGGACCGCAAAGCCGCGCTTGGCGAGCAGCGCAGTCGCCACCGACCCCACCCCACCGGCGGCGCCTGTGACGGCGATAGGACCGTTCTCGGGGGTCAGGCCGTGGCGATCGAGCGCCAGTACGCAGAGCGCGGCGGTGTAGCCGGCGGTGCCGATGGCCATGGCCTCGCGGGCGGAAAGGCCTCCCGGCAGCGCCACCAGCCAGTCGCCCTTGACCCGGGCCTTCTCGGCATAGGCGCCGAGATGGGTCTCGCCCATGCCCCAGCCATTGCCGATGACCTTATCGCCAGGCTTCCAGGCTGGGTGGCTGGAGGCCTCCACTGTGCCGGCAAAGTCGATCCCAGCGATCATCGGGAACCGGCGCACCACCGGCGCCTTGCCGGTGACCGCAAGCCCGTCCTTGTAATTGATGGTGGAATATTCAACGCGGACGGTAACGTCACCGTCCATCAGATTGGCCTCATCGAAGTCCGTGAGCGCGGCCTTGGTGGCCTTTTCGCCCGCCTTCTCGATCACGATCGCCTTGAACGTACCCACGGTTTGCGGCCTCTCTCGTTGCCCGTATCCGGCTCCTTCATGACGCGATGGGCCAAGCCGCGCAAGCCCCGCTGCGGCGCCGACGCACAGGGTCCGCGTGAACGCTGGCCGGTGCGCAACGACGTCGAGCGGCTAGACACCCGCAATGCGATGGAGCGCGACCGGATCTAGGATCGTCAGCATGCGGCCACTGACACTTATGATATTGTGTCGACGCAGCTCCGACAGCACTTTCGTGACGTGTTCCGAGCTCAACCCGGTGGCATCCGCGATGTGGCGATGCCGCAACAGAAACGCCAGCTCTTGCGCACCCGCCCCCTCCAGTTCGCGTGCTCTAAGGCGGGCGACCAGACGCAGGATGATCCGCGTAACGCGGCGCTCGGCCGAACGCCGGCCGAGATCGACGATCATTTGGTCCGCCCAATCCTGGTCCTCGAGCCAGCGACGCAGGACCAAGTCCAACGCTTCGGGAAAACCAAGCAGCATCTTGCGGAGCGTCCGGCGCTCGAAAGCACGATAACGAATGCCGGTGATTGCTTCAGCATAACTATCGTTGAGCGGTTCGACCAACACTTGGTCACCCATCAGCTCTCCGGGCAGAAAGAACGACAGGATCATCCGGCCGCCACCGGGAACGCGGGCTACGCGGGACGCCCAGCCCTCGCAGATCACGGGAACGAAATCGTGCAGGTCCCGATAGCGAAAGATCACGCGGCGCGCCGCGACGGCATGCACCGTCTGCGCGATAGCCTCGCGCGCATGAACGCCCTGGACCTCCGCGGCCAAGTTGCAAATTCCGAGCTCATTTGCCGGGCACTGCAAGCATGCGCGTCCCATTGATCTCGACACTTTGCTTCCATTTATTCGCTCAGACACGGCCACGCGAAAATGCAAGAAAAATGACGGCGAAATGCCGCGCACCTCTCAAATCTTCGCAGCGACCATTGTCTGCACGCGCGAAACTCACGTGCCCCCCCGCGTGAATTGGAAGACCAGAACGCGGAATATTGTCAACCTGAATCTTTTTGAAACTATTGCGGCATTGCGGCACACGTTTTAAACGCCCGCTCACGCTCTCGATTCAACAGGCAAAATATTGATCTGCGTCACGGTTTTTCTTACGGATCGCGATCTGTGATCGCTATTCGAATCGGCCTCATTTCTTAAAATTAAGCACGGTAAAGCTTAGGCATGGCACCAGCGGCTACGCCCGACTGTCGGGTACAGAAGGCGAAGATCCATGCAGACGATCGACAAATTACTTGCATTCCTGGAAGTTGACTCGAACACCGTAGCAAC
>Ga0316583_10000619_pt1 | contig 10848 bp, 11 predicted proteins | sample J_170502JBrBrA_D_FD_204513 | JGI IMG/M metagenome (GOLD analysis project Ga0316583, IMG submission 204513) | Rhizosphere microbial communities from salt marsh grasses in Alabama, United States - J_170502JBrBrA | ecosystem: Host-associated > Plants > Roots > Rhizosphere | place: USA: Alabama... | reverse complement strand
AGACCGTCGGCATCGTCGTCTTCATCATCCTGACGGTGATCAACTTCGTCGTCATCACTAAGGGCGCTGGTCGCATCGCCGAGGTGTCGGCGCGCTTCACCCTCGATGCCATGCCCGGCAAGCAGATGGCCATCGACGCCGACCTCAACGCCGGCCTGATCGGCGAGGACGAGGCGCGCAAGCGCCGCGCCAACATCGCCCAGGAAGCCGACTTCTACGGCGCCATGGACGGCGCCTCGAAGTTCGTGCGCGGCGACGCCATCGCCGGCATCCTGATCCTGGTCATCAACCTGATCGGCGGTCTCATCGTCGGCATCATCCAGCACGACTTGAGCGCCAGCCAAGCCGCCAAGACCTACACGCTGCTGACCATCGGCGACGGCCTGGTGGCGCAGATCCCGGCGCTGATCATCTCGACCGCCGCCGGCTTGGTGGTGACCCGGGTCGGCGACGAGGAGGGCGATCTCGGCGCCCAATTCCTCGGCCAGGTATTCGGCAACCCGATGGCGATGATCCTGACCGCCGGCATTCTCACCATACTCGGCCTGATTCCGGGCATGCCGCACTTCGCCTTTCTGCTGCTGGCTTCCGCCATCGGTGGCCTGGCCTGGCGGACTATCCGGCGCCAGCAGGCCAGCGCGCAGGAGGCGCCGCCGCCCGCGCCGCCGCCCGCGCCTACGGAGGCGCAGGAAGCAAGCTGGTCGGACGTGGCGCCGGTCGATGTACTCGGCCTCGAGGTCGGCTACCGCCTGATTCCGCTGGTTGATCGCAGCCAGGACGGCGAACTGCTGAAACGCATCCGCGGCCTGCGCAAGAAATTCGCCCAGGAGATCGGTTTCCTGTCGGCGCCAGTGCATATCCGCGACAACCTGGAATTGAAGCCCAATACCTACCGTATCGCTCTCAAGGGCGTCGAAGTCGGCAGCGGTGAGGCCTACCCGGGCATGTTCCTGGCGATCAATCCGGGCCGCGTTTCCGGTACCCTGGCCGGCACGGCGACCACGGATCCCGCCTTTGGCCTGCCGGCGACTTGGATCGAAGCGAACCTTCGCGATCAGGCGCACGTCATGGGCTATACCGTGGTCGACGCCGGCACCGTCGTCGCCACCCATCTCAACCATCTCTTGATGTCGCATGCCGCCGAGCTGCTCGGCCGCCAGGAGACGCAGCAACTGCTCGACCACATCGCCAAGGATGCGCCCAAGCTGGTCGAGGATCTGGTGCCCAAGGTGCTGCCGCTGGCTACTCTGCAACGCGTGCTGCAGAATCTGCTCGAGGAAGGCGTCAGCATCCGCGACATGCGCACCATCATCGACGTCCTCTCAGAGTACGCACCGCGCACCCAGGATCCGCTCGACCTCACCGCCCAGGTACGCATCGCGCTCGGCCGTGCCATCGTCCAGCAGCTCTACCAGGGCAGCAACGACATGCAGGTCATGGCGCTCGAGCCTGGTCTCGAGCGCTTGTTGGCCCAGGCGGTGCAGGGCGGCGGCGATGCCTCCGGCATCGAACCCGGACTGGCCGATACCTTGCTGCGCGAGACGGCCGACGCCGCCCAGCGCCAGGAAGAAAGCGGCCTGCCGGCGGTGCTGCTGGTGCCCGGCCAGTTGCGCTGGCTGCTGTCGCGCTTCCTGCGCCGCGCCTGGCCGACGCTCAGAGTGTTGGCCAATGCCGAAGTGCCCGAATCGAAAACCATCAAAGTCACGACCGTCATCGGAGCTAAGACATGACCGTACAACGCTTTGTCGCCCCAACGGCGCGCGACGCCCTGCGCCGCGTCAAGGAAGAACTCGGCCCCGAAGCCATCGTCGTCGCCAACAAGGCAGTACCGGGCGGCGTCGAGATCACCGCCATGTCGGCCGAGAGCCTCGACGTGCTGTCGGGCAAGGCGCCGCCGCGGCCGGCACCCGTTACCGAGCGCTCGGTCGCCCCGGTCAAGAACGATGACGAGGATGACTACACGGTCAGCCTGTCGACCAAGGCGCGTGCTCAGTCGCCTTTCCGCTCCTGGATGGCGGCGGCGGCGCCGAAGATGGACGCTGCCTTCGTTGCCGACGAGCGGCCGCGTCTGAGGCCGTTGCCGCCGCGCGCCGAGGCGGCAGTACCGTCGATGGAACAAGTCGAGGCCACGCTGCGCAGCGCCGCCAAGGAAGCGGTACCGTCGGTGCACTCGCCGGCAGGCAATGCCCAGGTTTCCCAACTGATGAACGAGATGCAGACCATCAAGGCCATGCTCGAGAAGCAACTGGCCGGCTTTGCCTGGGGCGAGATGTCGCGCCGCAATCCGGTACAGGCGCTGCTGCTGGCCGAGCTGCTCGATGCCGGCTTCTCGAGCCAGCTTTCGCGGCGCCTGATCGACGAATTGCCGAAAACGCTGGCGGCGCCCGACGGTCGCAAGTGGTTGGCCGCCGCCATCAACCGGCACTTGCGTACCTTGAGCGGCGACAACGACATCATCGACCGCGGCGGCGTCTTCGCCCTGGTCGGCCCGACCGGCGTCGGCAAGACCACCACCACGGCCAAGCTGGCGGCGCGTTGCGTCGTTCGTTACGGTGCCGACAAGCTGGCGCTCTTGACTACCGACGGCTATCGTATCGGCGCTCACGAGCAACTGCGCATCTACGGCCGCATCCTCGGCGTACCCGTGCATGTGGTGCGCGACAGCGAAGACCTGCGCCGCACCCTGGTCGACCTGCGCGGCAAGCACATGATCCTCATCGACACGGTCGGCATGAGCCAGCGCGACCGCATGGTCGCCGAGCAGGCGGCCATGCTGACGCGCGCCGGCGAAGTCAAGCGTCTCCTGCTGCTCAACGCCGGCGCCCGCGGCGACACGCTCGACGACGTCGTACGCTCCTACGCCAGCGAGGATATCGCCGGCTGCGTGCTGACCAAGATAGACGAAGCGGCCTCGCTGGGGCCGGCGCTCGACGCCATCGTGCGCCACGGCCTGTTACTGGCCTACGTCACCAACGGTCAGCGTGTGCCCGAGGATCTGCACCTGCCCAACCGCAGCTATCTGCTGCATCGATCGCTCAAGCTGCCGACCGCGGCCTCGCCGCATCGCCTGCACGAACAGGAAGTCGGCATGATGATGGCGTCGTCGCCATTGGCCGTGTCGGCCGCGGGAGCCAGCCTTGGCTGAGCTGGCGGCCTGGAACGGCGACCAGGCCGACGGACTGCGCCGACTGTTCGGCAATCGCTGCCCGCAGGTGGTGGCGTTTGCTTCCGGCCGTGAGGCATGCGGCCGCACTACGCTCGTCGTACAGACGGCGGCCGCCCTGGCCGCCGCCGGCCACGGTGTCGTCATCATCGACGAGAATCCGGCGCCCGACAACGCGGTGAGCGCCTTCGGCCTTGCTGCTCGCCACGACTTCCTGCACGTGGTGCGCGGCGAGCGCAATCTCGGCCAAGTCGTCCTGCACGCGGCGCCGCTGGTGCATATCCTGCCGGCGGCGCGAGCGGCGCGCGACCTCGATCGACTCAATGAAGCTGGTCAACAGCGGCTAGCGGCGCGCTTGCGTGACGTCCAGCAGGGAGCGGGTTTCGTGCTCATCGACTGCGCGACGCGGCGCAGTGGCCACCTGTCGCTGGTCGCCGGCTCGGCGCGGCACCTCGTGGTGATCGTGGCGGCGCAGAGCGCGGCCATCACCAATTCCTACGCGCTGATCAAGCGCATCGCCCAAGATCAGGGGCGTGACCATTTCCAGATCGCCGTCACGCGCGCGCGTTCGGCCGAGGAGGCGCGAGCGATTCACGGCAACATGCGCCGCGTCGCCCGCGAGCATCTCGGCGTGCGCGTCGACTACCTCGGCGCGGCGCCCGTCCCCGTCACCGACAATCTCGCCAGCGCTCTGCTCCACGGCTTGCCGCCGACTGTCGACGGCGGCGAGATGGATGGCCTTCTGCCGACGGCAGTAGCCGCGGCGGCGCGGCCGGGGGTGCTGGATTCGGTGGTATAGTGAATCGCTATTTTCGCCCCTGCGATCTCCACTTATGTATACCGCCCAGGGCGTACCCGACAAGGAACAGCTAGTTCAGCAGTATGCACAACTGGTCAAGCGTCTCGCCTTCCAGTTGATGGCCAAGCTTCCCGCCAGCGTGCAGGTAGAAGACCTGGTTCAGAATGGCATGATCGGATTGCTTGACGCTATCGGCCGCTTCGAGGAGGGATTGGGCGCGCAGTTCGAGACCTATGCCGTGCAGCGTATTCGCGGTGCCATGCTCGACGGACTGCGCGAGAACGACTGGGTGCCGCGCGGTGTGCGCCGGGAAATGAGGCGCGTCGAAGAGGCGATCAATCAGCTTGAGCAACAGCGCGGCCGGCCGCCGACGGAAGGCGAATTAGCCGAGGCGCTGGGCATGTCGCTGGCCGACTACCAGAAGCTGCTGCAGGATGCGCGCGGCCACCAGTTGCTCTATCTCGAGGATCTCGGTGGCGACCAGGACGATGATTACCTGGAACACAACCTGGCCGGCCCAACGCCCGATCCGCTGGCCATTCTCGAGGACGACGAGATGCGACACGCGCTGGTGCGCAGCGTCGACGCGCTGCCCGAACGCGAGAAGATGGTCATGGCGCTGTACTATGACGAGGACCTGAACCTCAAGGAGATCGGCGAAATCATGGGCGTTACCGAATCACGCGTCTGCCAGTTGCACAGCCAGGCCATCGCGCGCCTGCGTGCCGCGACTCAGGTCGGCGATGCGGCACTGGTGCCGAAGCGGCGCGGCCGGCCGCCGAAGAACCGCTAGTACGGTATGGACAAGATCAGCCTGTTCGGCCTCATCATCGGCATCATGGCCATCGTGCTTGGCCAGGTGCTCGAAGGCGGCCATGTCGGCTCTCTGGTGCAGCCGACCGCCTTCTTCATCGTCATTGGCGGTACCCTCGGCGCCGTCATGCTGCAAAGCCCGTGGCCGACCTTCCTGCTCGGCATGCGCATGGGCCGTTGGGTGTTCTTTCCGCCGCCGGTGGTGCCGAACCAGTTGATTGCCCAGATGGTGCGCTGGAGCCAGCTTGCGCGCAAGGAGGGCTTGTTGGCGCTGGAAGCGCAGATTGCTCCGCTCAGGGATCCCTTTGCACGCCGCGGCCTGCAACTGTTGGTGGATGGTGCCGAACCGGAGCGACTGCGTGAAGTGCTCGAAGTCGAGATTGGCGCCTACGAGGACCAGATGCGGCAGGCGGCACGGGTATGGGAATCGGCCGGCGGCTACTCGCCGACCATCGGCATTCTCGGCGCCGTCATGGGTCTGATCCACGTCATGGAGAACCTTTCCGATCCGGCCAAGCTGGGCGCCGGTATTGCCGTTGCCTTCGTTGCCACCATCTACGGCGTTGGTTCCGCCAACCTGATCTTCCTGCCCATCGCCAAGAAGCTGTCGGCGAGCATCCACAGGTTGGTGGCGATGCGCGAAATGTACGTCGACGGCCTGGTTGGCATAGCGAATGGAGACAATCCGCGGATCATCGAGAGCCGTCTCCAGGGGTATTTCCTATGAGCCGCAAACGTCGCGGCACGATAGAAGATCGCGAGAACCACGAACGGTGGCTGGTCTCGTATGCCGACTTCATTACGTTGCTGTTCGCTTTCTTCGTCGTCATGTATGCGATTTCCCAGGTCAACGAGGGCAAGTATCGGGTGCTTTCGGATACGCTCTCATCGGCCTTCCACAACATACCCGGTTCAACCTCGGGTGCCATGGTGGCCGTGAACCCGGCGTCGCCGAGGCCGGTGGTGATTCCTTTCCGCAAGCCGAATCTCAGCATCAAGAACGACGAGGCGCAGCGCCTGAAGCGGGAGCATCTGCGCAACATGGCCAAGGAGATCAATGAAGCCTTGGCGCCGTTGGTCAAGCAGGGGCAGGTGCGCATTACCGAGGGGGCGCTGGGCATTACCGTGGAGATCAACGCCAGTGTGCTGTTCGCATCGGGCGACGCCACGCTCGATGCCGGCGCCGTATCGGCCTTGACGGCGATGGCGAAGATCTTGGCGCCGACCGACTTCCCGATCACCGTCGAAGGTCACACCGACAACACGCCGATCAATACGCCGCAGTTTCCTTCCAACTGGGAGCTGTCGGGCGCCCGCGCCTCCAGCGTCGTGCGCCTGTTCATTGCCAATGGCGTCGATCCGCGTCGCCTGACTGCCGCCGGCTATGCAGACGAGCGGCCGGTCGCGGACAACGCCACGCCTGAAGGCCGCGCGCGCAACCGCCGCGTCGCCATCACCATCGAATCGAGGACGCCCGACGTTGGCGTCGAGGTGAAGCTGCCATAAGCGCACATGGCGCCAGCGCGCCGAATTGACCGGGATCATTTTCCCGGCTTCGGTAGCGATGCCATCATCGGTCCATGGCACTGCTTTCCCTCTCCGAATCGCCCGATCGGGGTAATTCCTGTTCACGCCGACTTGCCGTGCTGGCGCTGGGTTTCCGTCCCTTCTACCTGCTCGCCGCCTTGTTCGCGGCATCGGTCATTCCCTTGTGGGTTCTGGTGCTTGCCGGCAAACTGGCCACGCCGCTGCCGGCGATCTGGTGGCATGCGCACGAGATGCTGTTCGGCTTCGTGACGGCCGTGATCGTCGGTTTCCTGTTCACCGCCGGCCGCAACTGGACCGGCTTGGATACGCCGACCGGCGGCGGCCTGGCAGCGCTGGCGCTGCTCTGGCTGGCCGGCCGCATCGCCATGATCCTTGGCGGTGGCGCGTTCGCGGCGGCGGTCGACTGGCTCTTTCTCCCGTTGGCGGCAGCGGCGCTGGCGCGTGTGTTGTGGCGTGCGCGCAGTCGGCGCAACTATTTCATCGTGGCGATACTCGCGGCTCTTTCGTTGAGCAATCTCGCGTTTCATCTGGCCCGTCTGGGCATTCTGCCCGGCGATCCTTTGACCGCCCTGCATTTCGCGCTCGCCGTTATCATTTTGTTGGAGACGATCATCGCCGGCCGCGTGGTGCCGTCATTTACCGCTACTGCCATTCACGGCGTGAGGCAGTGGCAGCGCGCCTGGCTCAGCCGCGCCGCGATCGGTGCTACGGCGGCGGCCCTGCTGTTGTGGGTGTTTGTCGGCGGGCCGTGGACCGCCGTGCTGTGCCTGATCGCGGCGCTGCTGCAACTCGTGCGCAGCGTCGGCTGGAACCCGTGGGCGACGCGGCGTGTGCCGCTGCTTTGGATCCTGCACGTGTCACACCTGTGGATTCCTGTCGGTCTGGCACTGCTAGCGGCGGCCCAATTTGGCGGCGTCCCGCGCTCGGCAGGCGTTCATGCCCTGGCGATCGGTGCCACCGCCGGCCTCATCATCGGCATGATCACGCGCACGGCGCTGGGGCATACCGGTCGCCGGCTCTTCGCCGGTCGTATCGAGACGGCGGCGTACCTACTGGTGCAGCTGGCGGCGGTGGTGCGCGTGCTGACACTGGCGGCGCTGCCGTCGGCCGCGATGCTCGGCGTGCACATCGCCGCATGCGCATGGACGATTGCATTTCTTCTCTACCTTTGGCGCTATCTGCCGTTCCTGCTGCGTCCGCGCGCCGACGGTCAACCCGGGTAAACGCAATAAGGCCTGATAATCTGCGCTTGGTGGCGTCGTTGCGCCGGAAAGCGAAGGGCAGGGGAATGCGCAATCTCGGATTCAAGATCATCGACACGGAGCGGACGCAAGTCGAGCCCCTCATCGAATACGCGCTCGCGCACGGGAGGCCGGTCGAAGTGGGCATGTACCACCTCGATTCTGCGGTGCACGAGCTGTTGCGTCGGCGTCTCGCCTCCGGAATGGTACCGGTGAATGCCCATATTCACCACGAGCGCTGTCATGTCTTCAATTTTCATCAAACGCTGGATCTGCTTGAGGCGCACATCCGTCAGGCGCGCGATTTCGGCAGCGGCTATTCGGTGGTGCATGCGGCGAACATGCCGCTGACGCTGCGGCCGGGCAAGCAGTCGGCCGTCGCGTCGCGGCTGCTGGACAACTTGGAGCGCGCCGAGGCCTTGTGCGTCGAGCAAGACTATCGCCTGCACCTGGAAAACGTCTATCACCCGCTTGACTTCTATCGCCACCTGTTCGAGGGCGCGGTCGGCCGCGGCCTGACGCGCATCCATTTCTGTTTCGATATCGGCCATGCCAAGGTCTGGTCAGCCGAGACGCTCGATCAATGGCTCGCCTTTCTGGATGATCTGGTCGGTGACGGCATCGAGCTGCACTTCCATCTGCATGCCAACCAGGGGCTGATCGACGAACACTTGGCGCTCGTCGAGGCCGAGGCTCTGGATATTTGTGGGCCCGACGGATACTTCAATGCCGACGGCTATCCTGGGGCCTACCGGGCTATCGCCCGCCGTTTCCCCGATGCGGTGAAGGTGTTCGAGGTCAAGCACGAGTTGGCCATCGCCAATCTCGAGGCTGCGGTCGCGCAGTAGAAGATCAGGCGCTGCCGAGAGAGCGGCCGCCAGTGCCGGCACGCTGTTGGCCGTCGGGACCGTAGGTGAATGCTTGGTCGGCGGCGGCGAGAAGAATACTGAGTGCCTGCTGATTGTTCTGCAGGCGGACGTTGATCAGTTTGCCGTTGGTGTCGTTGAGGGCACGGGCTTCGGCGGTCAGTTCGAGCAAGCGATGCCATTGCTGGCGATAGCCGGTGCCGGCCGGCGTTGCCGTCCATGCTTCCATGCCGGCACGTCCGGGTTGCAGGCCGGAATGGATCAGCTTGCTGTCGCGCGATGCCGAGAAATCGGCCAACTCGGTCGCAGCCTTGAGCTTCTCCTCGGCTAGGGCAGCCAGTTCATCGGTGCTGCCCTCGGTCAGCAGTGATTGCTCGCGGCGCAGCAGTTCGACAAAGGATTGGAGCGCCCTGAATTCGCGATCCAGCAGGCTACCGACGGTCACCAACTCCGGGGCGGTGGACACAGCAGGAGTTCCGGTCTAACCGCGGGAGGCTAGCAACTGGCGCGCGCTTTCCAGCAGACCGTCGGCAATACGCTCGGGGTTGACCTGGAACTGGCCGTCGACGATAGCTTGCTTGATTTCGGCGACGCGTGCGGTATCGATCGGTTCGGTCGTGGTAGCGCCGGCTTCCTGCAGGCGCGCCGCCAGCGAAGACAGCTCGACTTGATCGCCGGCCTGGGTTCCCGGCGACCGCGGCGTTTGCGTCGCGGACTTGGCCCGTCCGCTATCGGCGCCGGTGCCAACGGAAGTAACGCCATTGGTAATCTTCACGATATTTCCTTTCCCTTAATGGGGTTCTGCCTCTGGTTACGGCATTAGTGTCGAGAACTTGAATGATCTGGATAACATTTTGATTGTAAATTAATATCCAATCTCGACGATTCCGCCTCGTCGGGCGATGCCGCTGACGATCTGGCCGCTGGCCAGCCGTACTTGTACGACCGCGCCATCGGCACCCGGGTTCAAGGCACGGCCCTCGTTGCTGACCTGAAAGCCGGGGCCGCGGGAGACGACCTTGACGGCTTGATTCTGCTGGACGACGAAGGGCTCGCGAATCATGTCGGCGCGTAGCGGCCGGCCGGCGGCGATGGAAATGGTCATGGTCCGGCCGACGGCCTGGCGTTCGTCGGTGATGACCCCGGCCGGGAGGTCGGAAAGGTCGCCGCGCCGGCTGGCGAGATCGCTCGAAGCGATCGTCTGGCCACGGCCCAGCGGGTGGGCGGTGATCACGTAGCTGGCGACGACGTGAATATGTACCGGTACGAAGATGCTCCAGCCGTTCTCGGCCAGGCAACGCACGGTCAGGTTGGTCCGTCCCCACACGCGTGCCCCAGGCGGCAGGCTGACGTCGAAGGCGCCGCAGGGTTTGAGTTTATTGCTCGGATCGAGCCCCTGAAAAGTGAAGCTGACCTTGCCCGGCAGTCCTTTGGTCTGAACGCGCAAATACTCCTGGACGGCCTTTCTGACCGGTGCCGGATCCTGTGTCGCGAACGCGGTGCAGGCAAATAGCAGCAATATCCACGCGAACAGCGAAGGCGAGCGTCTCATTCCGCGATTCAAGCACGCAGCCGCCAGCGAGGCAAGCACGGCTATGCCGGCGACGGCAAGATTTGCCGCAGGACTTTCGGTTTGCCGGCAAAACCGTCGGCCGGCATGGTCGGGCCACCCGTGAACGCTCCTTGGAGCCGCCTCGGCAGCGTATGGCACGGATGCTGCATAACCGAGTGCGCACCACCTTTTGAGACCTGCCATGCTCGATCGGATTGACCAAGAACTAGCCCCCCTGCGCACAGCCGCAAATCTGCGGACCTATCGGCAGGAGCTTCTGGCCTCCAATATCGCCAACGCCGACACGCCCAACTACAAGGCACGCGACATCGATTTCAAGTCGGCTTTCGCCAACGCCTTGTCCGATCGCACCAATGCGGGGGCGCTGACCAAGACGGATCCCCGGCACCTGTCGGGTGCCGCCGGCAATGCGCCCTACGGCGCCAAGGTCATGTACCGCACCGAGTACCAGGGTGCCGTGGACGGAAACACGGTGAATATGGACATCGAGCGCAGCGCCTTCACCGAGAATGCGGTGCAGGTGGAAGCCGCGCTGACTTTCCTGCGCTTGCGCTTTGCGCAACTGCAGGCCGCCATGCAGAACTAGTGATATGAGCCTATTCAACGTCATGACCATCGCCGGCTCGGCCCTTACGGCCCAGTCTGCGCGCCTGAATGCCACCGCCAGCAATCTGGCCAACGCCGACAGCCTGGTCGGACCCGACGGCAAGCCCTACAAGGCCAAGGAAGTCGTATTCCAGGCAACGCCAGTGACGGCGGACGGCAGCCTCGGCGTGCGCGTCACCCAGGTTGTCGACAGCGCAGCTCCGGGTCGCATGGTCTACGACCCGAAGAATCCCGCCGCC
>Ga0316583_10000618_pt1 | contig 10857 bp, 9 predicted proteins | sample J_170502JBrBrA_D_FD_204513 | JGI IMG/M metagenome (GOLD analysis project Ga0316583, IMG submission 204513) | Rhizosphere microbial communities from salt marsh grasses in Alabama, United States - J_170502JBrBrA | ecosystem: Host-associated > Plants > Roots > Rhizosphere | place: USA: Alabama... | reverse complement strand
CGACGGCACCATCTTCCACCGCGTCATCGACGGTTTCATGATCCAAGGCGGCGGTTTCGACCAGACCATGCATGAGAAGCCGACCCGGGCGCCGATCGCAAACGAAGCCAGGAATGGCCTCAAGAACCTGGCGGGTACCATCGCCATGGCACGCAGGACCGATCCCAATTCAGCCACGGCGCAGTTCTTCATCAACCTGGTCAACAACGGCAATCTCGACTACCCTTCTTTCGACGGCTGGGGCTATTGCGTGTTCGGCAAGGTCACCCAGGGCATGGCAGTGGTCAACAAGATCGCCAAGGTGCGCACCGGCAGCGTCGGCGGGTACCAGGACGTGCCCGTCTCGCCGGTGCTGATCGAATCCGTCAAACTCGTTTCCGACCAGAAATAGGATCCCCGACATGATCAAACTACATACCAATCACGGCATCATCGCCCTCGAACTCGACGCCGACAAGGCGCCGAAGACGGTTGAGAACTTCCTTGCCTACGCCAATGCCGGCCATTTCGACAATACCCTCTTCCATCGCGTCATCGATGGTTTCATGATCCAGGGCGGCGGCTTCGAGCCGGGCATGAAGCAGAAGACGGCGCGCGAACCGATCGAGAACGAGGCCGCCAACGGCCTCAAGAACGAGCGCGGCACCATCGCCATGGCACGCACCTCGGCGCCACATTCGGCCACCGCCCAGTTCTTCATCAACGTCGCCGACAACGGTTTTCTCGACCATCCCGGTCAGGACGGCTGGGGCTACTGCGTATTCGGCCGCGTCGTCGAGGGCATGGACGTGGTGGACGAGATCAAGGGCGTCAAGACCGGCCGCGCCGGCTTCCACCAGGACGTGCCGGTCGACGACGTGGTGATCGAGCGAGCCGAAGTCGTGTGATGGATTTGTTCGTTTCCGACCTGCACCTATCGGCGCGCAGGCCGGAAACGGCGGACTTGTTCATCGGCTTTCTCGCCGGCACGGCACGCCAGGCCGCTACCCTCTATATCCTCGGCGATCTGTTCGACTACTGGCTCGGCGACGACGGCCTCGATGAGCCGTTTGCCGCACGCGTCTGCAAGGCACTGGCCGGGCTCGCCGATAGCGGCACGCAGATCTGGTTCCTGCCCGGCAATCGCGACTTCCTCGTCGGAAACAACTTCGCCGCCACCTGCGGCCTGCACTTTCTCGCCGAGCCGAGCGTGCGCGATGTCGCCGGCGAACCGACCCTGCTGCTGCACGGCGACACGTTGTGCACCGACGACCGCGGCTACCAAACGTTCCGCGCCACCGTGCGCATGCCGACGTGGCGCGAGCAATTCCTGGCCCAGCCGCTGGCTACGCGCCGGGAATACGTCGAAGGCCTGCGCAAGCGCAGCGAAGCCGAGAAACGCGTCAAGCCCTACGAGTTGATGGACACCAACGCCGAAGCAGTCGCCGAGGCCTTTCGTCGCTATAATGTCACCAGCATGATTCACGGCCACACCCACCGCCAAGCCCGGCACGACCTCGAGATCGACGGCCACCACTGCCGACGCTGGGTGCTGGGCGACTGGGAAGTGACCGGCAACGCGTTGGCTTGCGACGCCGACGGTTGCCGCTGGCTACAGATCGGGCCGTGAGCCAAGCCCTAGAGCGCCTGCGCTCGGTCTTCGGCTACGACAGTTTCCGCGGCGGCCAGGGCGAGATCGTCGACCATTTGGTTGCCGGCGGCGACGCGCTAGTGCTGATGCCCACCGGCGGCGGCAAATCCCTGTGCTACCAGTTACCGGCGCTGCTGCGGCCCGGCTGCGGCGTCGTCGTCTCGCCACTGATCGCGCTCATGCAGGACCAGGTCGACGCCTTGCTGCAGGTCGGCGTCGCCGCCGCCTTCCTCAATTCCTCGCAGGATTTCGCCACGGCTGCCGAGACCGAGCGACGCCTGTTGCGCGGCGAGCTCGATCTGCTCTACGTGGCGCCCGAGCGCCTCCTCACCGAGCGCTTTCTCGCCCTGCTCGACCGTCTGAACGAAAACGGCCATCTGGCCCTGTTCGCCATCGACGAAGCGCATTGCGTCTCGCAATGGGGCCACGATTTCCGCCCCGAGTACATCCAGCTCTCACTGTTGCACGAGCGCTATCCGGCGGTGCCGCGTATCGCTCTTACCGCCACCGCCGATGCCCTCACGCGCGAGGAAATCCTGCTGCGTCTGGGCCTCGACGAAGCACGCGTCTTCGTCTCCAGCTTCGACCGCCCCAACATCCGCTATTCGGTCGTCGAGCGCGACAACCCGCGCCGGCAACTGCTTGCCTTTCTCGCCGACCATCGCCACGAGGCGGGCATCGTCTATTGTCTGACGCGCAAGAAAGTCGAGGAAACCGCCATCTGGCTGCAAGGCCAGGGCATTCCGGCCCTACCCTATCACGCCGGCCTCGACACCGAGGTGCGGCGCGAGCACCAACGGCGCTTCGTACGCGAGGACGGCATCGTCATGGTCGCCACCATCGCCTTCGGCATGGGCATCGACAAGCCCGACGTGCGCTTCGTCGCCCATCTCGATCTGCCCAAGAGTTTGGAAGCGTATTACCAGGAAACCGGCCGAGCCGGCCGCGACGGCGAACCTGCCGAAGCCTGGATGACCTATGGTCTCAACGACGTCGTCGTCCATCGCCAGCGCATCGACGAATCGGCCGCCGTCGAGGAACAGAAGCGCATCGAGCGCGGCAAGCTGAACGCCATGCTCGCCTACTGCGAGGCCGCCGGCTGCCGGCGCAGCGTATTGCTCAACTATTTCGGCGAGCAACGCGGGGCCTGCGGCAACTGCGATACCTGCCAGTCGCCGCCCGAGCTCTGGGATGGAACCGTGGCGGCGCAAAAATTCATGTCGGCCGTGCTGCGTACCGGCCAACGTTTCGGTGCCGCGCACTTGATCGACCTGCTGCGCGGCAAGCCGACTGACAAGATGGTCCAGTTCGGTCACGACCGCTTGCCGACGTTCGGCGTCGGCGGCGACCTCGACGAGGCAAGCTGGCGCAGCGTCGCCCGCCAATTGCTGGCCGGCGGCCTGGTCTATGCCGATGCCCATCACTACGGAGCGCTTAAGCTGACTGACGCCGCCCGCCCTGTGCTGAAGAGCGAGGCCACGCTGATGCTGCGCCGGCCGACACCGCGGCAAAGGCCGGCAGGCAAGCGTTCCGCGGCACCTGTCGCCATCGTGCCGCAGAGCGGCGACCAAGGCCTGTTCGACGCGCTGCGACAATGGCGCGGCCAGACCGCTCGTCAACAGGGCGTACCGGCCTACGTGATCCTGCATGACCGCACTCTGCACCAACTTGCAGCGCAGCGACCGCGAACCATGGGCGAGTTGCTTGCAGTCCCCGGCATAGGCGAAGCCAAGGTCGCGCGCTATGGCACGGCCTTGATCGAGTTGCTGGCGTCGTCAGGAGGCTGCCCCCCCGTCGGGGGCGAATCAGGCTCGGCGGCATGACGCCCGCTCGTTGGACCATTCGTGGTCCGCGGGTCTGGCTCTCTGTTGGAGTTGGAGGGCGGGTTTGAATCCCTTATAGGTACGTCATGCTAAACCTTCGCCGACTGGCCGGAAATACTGCCCGCTGCGTATTCAGGCTACCGTATTCCCGGTAACCGACTCGATGGCGCCAACCTCGGTCGAAGCCGGCGTAGCGCTGAATTGGCTGGAAAGCAGCCCCTGGCGAACGAAGCTGATGTGCGTGCGTAAGCCGTAAAAGAGATCGCCGAACGTCGCCGGCACGACAATCTTGTTCACGCTGCTTTCGATCAGGCTCAGACGCCGCAGAAGGTCTTCGCACCGATCGGCATCGATGGGCGCAGCAAAGGCGTCGCGTTCCAATTCGAACAGGGCCCGGTACCAGCGCCGGATGCGGGACTCGGCACGCCAGCGGTATATCGCCGGCACAAAACGCAGCATCGGAATCAGCAACACCGCCACGGGAAGAATGACGGCGATCGCCCGCGCGATCAGGCTGGCGAGCCAGAACGGAAACGACCGGTAGAGAAAGCTCTTGCCAGAAGAGTAGTAGCGGGCGGCATCAGGACTGATTGGGAACTCGTGCTCGAGCAGATTGGGAAACTCGCCGCGTTTCTTGAACAAGCCGGGCCTGCCATGCACTTCACGCGCCGCTTCCAGCAACAGATCGGAGAGGGCGGGATGCAGTCCCTTGCGTGCCACCAGTTCGACGGCGGGACCGATCAGGTGGATGTCTTGGCCAGGCACGTTCTTGCCGAAATCGAGCGAGCCTTCGGGTAGTTCCAGCTTGTTGAGATAGTGGACCCGGCGTGTATAGCCGTCGGCCTGAACAAAGTTAAACAAATGCACGCCGGGTGTGTGCAACAGCTGCCGCATCAGGATCATCGAAGTCGAATCGCCCATCAGGAAAAGGGCATCGATGCGGTTTTCGCGCAAGGCGCGCGCCGAATTCTGCTCGGCATCGCTGTCGACGAACTTGGTGTCACCACCCGGCTCGATGCCGTTGGCCTTGAGCAGCGCCAGCGCAAGCGTGCGTGTGCCGCTACCTTCCTCCCCGATATCCAGCCGCTGGCCCTTGAACTCTGATAGCAGCCTGCGCGGCTTGCCGCGATAGAAGATCATCAACGGCTGGTAGGACACGCTACCAAGTGAAACCAGGTTGCCGACATCGTCGTTGCCGACTTCGCCGCCAAGCACGAAGCCGACGTCAACGACTTGGTGTGGGTCGGACAAGCGCTTGAAGTTGTCGATGGATCCCCCGGAAGACAGGATACGCAGCGTCACGCCCTCGGCCTTGAGTATCTTCTGATACCGCTTCGCGATGCGCTGAAATATCGAGCCGGGCGGCCCGCTGGTGAAGGTAATGGTCGTCGGCGCCGCCGAATTGACGAACAGAAGCGCGGCGATCGTCAGCACCAGACCGAAAATCAGGACGCTACTCATGGACAGGACCAGGCCGCGCCCGAACAGCGCATTGAGCTTCCCAACCATCCTGACCAGCATGATTCTTGGCGAAACCACGGCGCCCTCCGCCTGATTGCCCGACCTCTTGGGGCGAGCCATTCTAAATCGGACGCCGAACCGGCGTCGCTGTCGGCGCAACGGCACAGCCGGCACCGGCCGTTTCAGGTTCTGCTAGCGAAACTGTATTTTTCAGGTCGTCGGAACCGACGCCTCGGGTCCATCGACGTGCAGGATGCCGCCGCGTCCATGCAACAGCTTGCTGCGATACATGGCCTTGTCGACCGAGGCGATGACCGTTTCCAGGTCGGCACCGTGATCGGGATACCTGCCGAGGCCAATCGACACGCCGAAGTCGATACCGGTCTCGCGTGCCCAGTCGTCGATTTCCTGACGCACGCGTCGGGCGACCGACTCGCCTCCCTCCTGGGTCGTACCCGGCAGAATCAGGATGAATTCGTCGCCGCCGTAGCGAGCCACGAGATCGACGGAGCGCACCGACTTGGCAATTCGCTCGGCCACCGCCGACAGTACCCGGTCGCCAACGTGATGGCCATAGGTATCGTTGACGGCCTTGAAGCCGTCGAGATCCGCGAACAGCAGCACGGACTCACCGCCATGCGCTTCGTGCGACTTGAACAGGTGCGTTGCCCGCTCGATCAGGGCCCGGCGATTGAGCAGCCCGGTCAAAGCGTCGACGTTGCGCTCGTGGGCAAGCTTGGTCCGAGCCCGCTCGATCTTGGCGGTCAGGGAATACGAATAGAGCACGATGATGGCGAAGAACACCACGAAAAAGACGGCGCTTACAGAAAATATGCTGACGTAGTCAAACAGGCGCTGACCGACGAGCAGCGCCGCGGTACCCAGGCTGCCGACCACGGCCTCACCAAACAGGCGCAGGCCGTAACGCATGCCATTGCCGAGAATCACCATCAGATAGACCAGGAAGGCCGGAGAACTGACGCTGGCGTCGGCAAGACCAGCAAGCGTCGCCATGCCGATATCCACCCACATGGTCGTGCGCTGGCGCCACGGCGCGTGAGGAACGCGTGTCGCATGCCACATGAAGAACAGGATCTCCAGCCCATAGAGCGAAAACGCCAACGTGACCACATGCAGGCTGGTCCAGGAACGGACCTGCGCTTCGCCGCCGAACTTGAAGTAGATCAGTGCCAGCGCGCAGAACAGCAGGCGCGTCAAGTACTGACTGCGTTGGTCCTCCCAGGACAAGCGGCGGTGGACACCGTTGTGGTCGAAGAGATCGAGGCGCCGGTCGATGCCGGACCGCCGGTCGTTGTCTCTTCCGCTTCGCTTCTGTTCACGGATGCCGCTTCTTGCGCTCCGCATATCTGGTTTTCCCCACGAGCCTCCGGGTTCGCGATTCCTGTCGCCTCGTTCACCGCCTGACGGCATTGGCTGCGGTGTAGCAGCTTCGCAAGCGGCAGTGGTTGGCAAATCCGACGACATGCTGTCAAGTATCGCGACTTCGCACGGCCGCGTCAATTACCATGCGCTGGGCCTGACAGCCCGCCCAGCAGGTCCGCCTCGATGTCGTCGACCGCCTCGAGACCGACGGCGACGCGCAGCAAGCCTTCGCCGATACCTGCCTCCGCCCTGGCCTCGGACGAGATGCGGCCATGCGTCGTCGATGCCGGATGGGTAATGGTGGTCTTGACGTCGCCCAGATTGGCCGTGATCGACAACAGCTTGCAATTGTCGACGACGCGCCAGGCCTCGGCACGGCCGCCCTTGACCTCGAAGGAGACAATGGCACCGCCGCTGGCCTGCTGACGCATGGCCAAGGCGTGCTGCGGATGTGATGGCAATCCAGGATAGTACACGCGCGCCACCTTGGGGTTGGCTTCGAGACGCCGAGCCAGCTCCAGAGCAGTTGCCGACTGAGCTTCCATGCGGATCTTCAGCGTCTCCAGCCCTTTGAGGATGACCCAAGCGTTGAAGGGCGACAGCGCCGGGCCGGCGGTGCGCAGGAACTTGAACACCTCGTCAGTAAGCGCCTTTTGACCGCACACGGCGCCACCCAGAACACGCCCCTGGCCATCAAGATGCTTGGTGGCGGAGTGGATGACCAAGTCGGCGTCTAGCGTCAGCGGCCGTTGCAGTATCGGCGTACAGAAGCAATTGTCCACCGCCAGCAGCGCGTCATGTTCGTGCACCGCCTCGGCCACGGCGGCGATGTCGAACACCTCGGTAAGCGGGTTGGACGGTGTTTCGATGAACACCAACTTGGTATTGGCGCGCAGGGCGGCACGAAAGCCTTCCACGCGCGTGCCGGCGACGAAGCTGGTGTCGATACCGAAACGTGACAGGACACCGCCGAACAGTTGCTGGGTGGCCCCGAAGAGGCTGCGCGAGGCGACCACGTGGTCGCCGGCCTTGAGCAGCGCCATCGCCGTCGCCAGGATGGCCGACATGCCGCTGGCCGTGGCGACGCAAGTCTCGGCGCCCTCGAGCGCCGCCAGGCGTTCCTGCATCATGCTCACGGTCGGATTCGAGAAGCGGGCATAGACCATGCCCTCCTCCTCGCCCGAGAAGCGGGCCGCCGCCTGGGCGGCGCTGTCGAAGACGAAGCTCGACGTCAGATAAAGCGCCTCGGCATGTTCGCCAAACTGGCTGCGCTGCTGGCCGGCGCGCACGGCGAGCGTTTCGGGATGCAACGACTTGTCCATGATCAATTCCTCAAAAAAAACCCGGTCGGCGACTAGCGCGGACGACCGGGTTCATGCGTCCTCGCTTTAGCTGTATTTGTCAGGCGCCCGCAAGCTGAGTCAAATCGGCGCTGGAATGGAAAAGTACACCGCCCAGCCTTGGCCGTCAATCGTTGGCCAGGGTCAGGTTTAGATCGAGCTGGCCGGTATCGTCCGCGTCCTGCCCCCCTTTCGCCGACCTGCCGCGCGCCAACTCGACGCTTTCGAGGTATTCGGGCGAGATGTTGCCGGTGATGTAGACACCATCGAAGCACGAGCTGTCGAAATGCGTAATGGCCGGGTTGATGGCACGCACGGCGGCCTTGAGGGCGTCGAGATCCTGATAGACCAGGGCATCGGCACCGATCTCGCGGCGGATCTCCTCGTCGTTGCGGAAGGCGGCGATCAGCTCCGAGCGCGTCGGCATGTCGATGCCGTAAACGTTGGGGAAGCGCACCGGTGGGCTGGCGGAAGCGAAGTACACCTTCTTGGCGCCGGCCTCGCGCGCCATCAGAATGATCTCCTTGCTGGTGGTACCGCGCACGATGGAATCGTCGACCAGCAACACGTTCTTGCCGCGAAATTCCTGGGCGATGGCGTTGAGCTTCTGGCGCACCGATTTGCGGCGCACTGCCTGCCCAGGCATGATGAAGGTGCGGCCGATATAGCGGTTCTTGACGAAGCCTTCGCGGTACGGCAGTTCGAGGCGCCAGGCCAACTCCATGGCGGCGTGACGACTGGAATCGGGAATCGGGATGACGGCATCGATGTCGGCATGCGGCAAGGTGTGGCGGATCTTGTCGGCCAGGTAGGAGCCCATCTTGACGCGCGTCTCGTATACCGAAATACCATCCATCAGCGAGTCCGGACGCGCCAGGTATACGTATTCGAAGATGCACGGCGCATGCATGGTGCGCTCGGCGCATTGGCGGCTGATGAAGTCGCCCTGGCGGTCGATCAGCACCGCCTCACCCGGCTCGACATCGCGCATGATCTGAAAGCCGAGGGTGTCGATGGCCACGCTTTCCGAGGCGACCAGATACTCGGTTCCGGTGGAAGTCTGGTTGCGGCCGATGACCAACGGCCGGATACCGTAGGGATCGCGAAACGCCAACAGACCGTAACCGGCGATCATCGCCACTACCGCATAGGCACCCTGGACGCGCCGGTGCAGGCCGGCGACGGCCTTGAAAATGGTCTCGGCGTCGACCTGGTACTTGGTCGAGGCTGCCTGCAACTCATGCGCCAGCACGTTGAGCAGCACTTCCGAATCGGAATTGGTGTTCATGTGCCGTAGGTCTTGCAGGAACATATCGCGCTTGAGCTGGTCGGCGTTGGTCAAATTGCCGTTGTGGGCCAGCATCAGGCCGAATGGCGAATTGACGTAGAACGGCTGGGCCTCGGCGGCGTTGTGGGCCGAGCCGGCAGTCGGATAGCGGCAGTGGCCGATGCCCCAGTTGCCGACCAGGTTGCGCATGTGGCGCGTACGGAAGACGTCGCGCACCATGCCTGGCCCCTTATGCATGTGGAAGCGACCGCCGTCCTCGGTCGTAATGCCGGCCGCATCCTGGCCACGATGCTGGAGCACCTGCAAGCCGTCGTATAGAAGCTGATTTACCGGCGTGGTCGCAACCACGCCCAAGATGCCACACATGCCGACTCCGTCCTACCTGTAGCGAATCCTTTTCGCGATCTCCCGCGGCAGCCAAGGTTTGGCAGCAACCACGGCGGTCTCCAGCGGCGGCGCCAGCGACGACTCCTGCCACCAGGCCGCATGCGGCAGCGCCGTCATGCCGGCGATCAGCACCGCGACGAGGACGATCAGCATGCCGCGCAAGACGCCAAAGCCGGCGCCGAGCAGGCGATCGACCAAGCCCAAACCCACCGCCCGCAACAGCAACTTCAGCAGCAGACGCGCCAACGCGAAGGCGATCAGCACCGCCAACATCACTACCGCGAAACCAGCAGCGTAGCGCAGGGCGGGCTCCGACACCACACCGGCGAACAATTTACTCACCGACTCGGCCCAGGCGCGGGCGGCGACGAAACCGGCAACCCAGGCTGCCAGCGCCAGCACTTCGCTAACGACGCCGCGCCACAACCCCAGCAGTACCGAGGCGGCGACCACCGCCAATACCCCGTAGTCGAACACGGTCACTTATTGCTTTGCCACCGTGCCGCCGACACCAATCGTCTTGATCTTCGCGCGTGCCCTTTCGGCGGCTTCGCGCGTATCGAAGGGCCCGGCCCGTACTCGCGTGCGCGGTCCTTTGCGCGAATCGAAGTGCTCGGTGAAGGATGGCAGCCCCAGCTCCTTGAGCTTCGTGAGCAAATTCTTGACGTTGTACGCCTCCCGGTAGGCCCCCAACTGAACGACCCATTGGTCGCTGATGGTGGCACCGTTCAAGGCGGCTCTGGCCCGTTCTTCTTCGGCCTTGGCGGCGGCGTCCTTGGCCGTCTGCTTGGGCGGCGCGGCAGGCTTGGCCGCGTGCTTCTCCGGTGCCTTGGCGGGCTTGGCGGCCGCCTTCTTCGGTTCCGGCTTGGTCTCCGGCGCCTTCTTGGACTTGGCTTGGCTCGCCGATTGCGTTTCCGGCTTGGCCGCCGGTTTCGTCTCGACCTTGGCCTCGGCCTTCGTTTCGACCGTAGGTGCCGGCTTGGCGGGCAGGATGCGGGAGGTAAAGCCGCCGGCATCCTGGCTGGGAATCTTGACTTGAATATCCTGCGTCGGCGGACGCGGCTCGTGATCCATGATCATCGGCAGGACGACGACCGCCAGTAGGGCTAGCGCGATCGCCCCGACTAGGCGTCGCCGCGAACGCTTCTTGAATTCCAATTCTCCGTCGAGGAGCGCGTCAGGGTCGTTTTTCGGCATCGGCATTCAGGCGGTGCAGGATATCGGCTACGGTAAGGAACGATCCGAAGATGACGATTCTATCATTTTCATCTGCCTGTCCTTGGGCGTAGTCAAAGGCCACCGAGGGTGATTCGAAGGCCGGCAGCGGGCGGGCGACGCCCGCCGCCGTCAGCGCCCGGACCAGGTCGTCGGCGGTGGCGGCGCGTGGCCCTTCGAGCGTCGCCGGCAACCAGCGGTCGATGCGATGTTTGATCTCATGGACGATGCCGACGATATCCTTGTCGCGCAGCATGCCGAACACCGCCCAAGTGGTCGGATGAAACGGCATGTCGCCCAGGCTCTCGGCCAGGCTGCGGGCTGCCTGCG
>Ga0316583_10000617_pt1 | contig 10858 bp, 9 predicted proteins | sample J_170502JBrBrA_D_FD_204513 | JGI IMG/M metagenome (GOLD analysis project Ga0316583, IMG submission 204513) | Rhizosphere microbial communities from salt marsh grasses in Alabama, United States - J_170502JBrBrA | ecosystem: Host-associated > Plants > Roots > Rhizosphere | place: USA: Alabama... | reverse complement strand
GCAAGAACAGGCGGAATCTACAGGACAAGAGGAATTACAAAACAGGTTATCAGCAGTGAAGGCGCTTCTGGTTGAGGAAATCGACTAGAAGCCGTTTAAATAAAGAGTAGGCAACTGAGTTACCAGATTTTCAAAGGTTAGCAGGTTCCAATCTGAGGAAAAGCTGGTAACTTTTATTTAGGCTGAAATGGGATTATCCAGGCGGAAGCCGTGGCCGCGAACGGTGACAACAAAGTTATAATCGTCAATTTCCGCCAGCCGGTCGCGAAGGCGTCTTACAAGGGCATCAATTGCTTGTTCTGAAACGCCTAACCCTTCTGTTCCGGGCCAAACGACATCGACGATTGCGTCTCGGCTGCTAACTGCACCATCCGCGTCATATAAGAGTTGAAGTAATCTAAACTGCGCCAATGATAGCGGCGGATCCAGGCGATTCCCTTTGATGGCTACTGACCGCTCTGCCTCATCAATTTCCAGAATCTTTTCCGGTTTTGGCGGCTCGAACGTGAGCGGCATTGTCGCGCCTGTGCCGATGAAAACAATCTTGACGGCCAAAGCGATCTGAATCTCATCGCCATCTTGCAGCCGGGCAGAGTCAGTCACCGGTTGTCCATTCAAGTGTGTACCGTTCTTACTGCCCAGATCTTGTATTTCGAAATAACCTGGACGTCGCATTATCCGGGCGTGGTGTCGAGATACCTGCCTTTCCGGTAGAACAAGATCGCAGTCTGCGCCACGGCCGATTAAAAATTGATCGCTTGAGATTACCCATTGTTGACCGGCTAATTCACCTTCTCGCATTAGTATGACAGGTTGTTCTTCCATCATTGCTCCTTGTACGACCTGAAAGCTGCATCCTTAATTCCGAATCGGGGGTTTGTTTTGATTTCACACAGCTTGACGCCATTCTGATATAATCCCCTAGCGATGATTGCAGCATATGAAAGTGGTACTATTTTACGCGAACGTTACCGACTGACCAACATTGTTGGCCAGGGCGGTATGGGCAACGTTTACCGGGCTGAAGACCTGCGCCTCCCAGGACGCCTTTGTGCGATCAAAGAGGTGAGGCCGGACCCCCTAGCAACGGCCGAAGGTCGTGAACAGTCTCGTGAACAATTTTTAAAAGAAGCCAGTATTTTAGCCCAGTTGGATCACCCTAATCTGCCAAAGGTTTCCGATTACTTTTCCGAGGGTGGTAATGAGTATTTGGTTATGGATTACGTGCCCGGCGATGATCTTTACCAGGTGCTCAAGGCGAGCAGGGAGGAAAAGAAGCAGCTAGAAGAGGCGACGGTCCTCTACTGGGCTGATCAAATAATTGATGCCCTCGCTTATTTGCACATCCAGAATCCACCGGTATTACACCGAGACATCAAACCCTCAAATATTAAACTTACGCCCGACCATCGAATAAAACTGGTTGATTTTGGCCTTGTCAAAGTGCTCGCCCCTGACGAAGCGCGGACAATTACGGTGCTGCAAGGTAAGGGGACGGCCTTATATACACCTTTAGAGCAGTATGGTGGTGAAGGTACGCATACCGACGCTCGTACAGATATATATGCTCTGGGTGCGACCTTATATCATTTATTGACTGATTACCCTCCTCCCGATGCGCGAGCGCGTTTTCTAAATCCCAGTACTTTGCGACCTCCCAATGAATTAAATCAAACAGTCTCGCGTGATGTTTCCGAGGCGATTATGTGGGCGATGGAAATGCATCCTGATGATCGGCCGTCCACGGTTCGAATATTCCAGAGTGCTCTGGAAGGGAAAACAAAGCGCCCGAATTTTGATGCGCTTGAAAACGGTAAGCCTCGGTTTAATGATGTGCTCCGTGATAACTGGCTGGCCTTAACCCTGGCCTTGGGTCTCCTGGTTGTCGCTGTCGTATTAACCTTTTTGGTGAGTTGATATTGTCTTGCCCTCGCTGTTTTGCTTCTAATCGCCAGATACGGGACGGTAAAACGCCTGCCGGCAGCCAGCGCTTGCGCTGCAAGCTTTGTGGCTGCCGTTATACCCCAGAACCTAAAGATCATGGCTACGACGAAGAGGTACGCTTACAAGCACTAACTTTACACCTTGAGGGCGTTAGTTTACGGGAAATCGGCCGTTTACTTGAAGTTAACCATCAAAGTGTTTCTAACTGGGTAAAAGATTTCGAAAATTATATGCCCCAGGACCTCCCTCCCAGCATCTTGGAAATGGCCGAGCTGGATGGCTACTATATTCCCCCGCATAAACGCCGAGGCAGTCAAAGGTGATTTTCCGATTCGTGATAATCCATTAACACCACGATTTTAGACAATACCATTGACCGGCTGATTGACCTCCGGTATAGTTTGGTTAGTAGTTTTTTATTAACAGCCTTTACCCACAATTCCCTGTGGATCGATTATTGACCGAGCTTCTGAAGGAGTTATTGATGGCAAGCGTAACTTACAAACATGTGTACAAACGTTTTGGTGATGTCGAAGTAATCAAAGATCTCAATCTGGATATTGCCGATAAAGAATTTGTCGTTTTCGTCGGTCCATCCGGTTGCGGCAAATCAACCAGCCTGCGTATGCTGGCCGGTTTGGAGGAAATCAGCGAAGGCGAAATTCTGATTGGTGATCGCGTTGTGAACGACGTGCCACCAAAAGATCGTGACATCGCGATGGTCTTCCAATCCTATGCCCTGTACCCTCATATGACTGTTTATGACAATATGGCCTTCGGTCTCAAATTGCGCAAAACACCGAAGCAGGAAATCGACCAACGTGTGAAAGAAGCGGCCGATATCCTTGGGTTGACTAATCTGTTGGATCGCAAACCAAAAGCACTTTCTGGTGGTCAACGGCAGCGTGTGGCGGTTGGTCGAGCGATCGTCCGCGAACCGGCTGTTTTCCTCATGGATGAGCCCCTTTCCAACCTGGATGCCAAACTGCGCGTGACTGCTCGGGCGGAGATCAGCAAACTTCACCAGCGTCTGGGAACGACTTTCATCTATGTAACCCATGATCAGGTTGAGGCTATGACCATGGGTGATCGCATCGCTGTATTAGCTGATGGTATTTTGCAGCAGGTCGACTCACCGCGTAACCTCTATAACCTCCCTGATAATGTATTCGTTGCCGGCTTTATCGGCAGCCCGTCCATGAACTTCTTTGAAGGCACATTGGTGAAGGAAGAGGGCGACCTTTATGTTGACACCGGTGATTTCCGGGCTAAATTGCCTGCTGATCGGGCAAAGTCCTGTGCTGATTATATTGGCAAGGAAGTGATCCTGGGTGTCCGCCCCGAACATGTTCATGCGCCGGAATATGCGCCGCCGAACGTCGTTCCCCAAGAGGTTCACGGGACCGTGGAAGTTGTCGAACTTCTCGGCGCTGAGCTGCACCTGATTGTCGATTCCGGTAAAAATTCCTTCGTTGCTACGGTTGACCCGCGCAAAGATGTGCACATGGGCAGTGAAATCGATCTCGTTATGGATATGAGCGCCGCCCACCTCTTCGATAAAGATACTGAGCGCGCAATTCGTTAGTTTGAAAATTAATTAAAAGTAAAAGCCGTTGCCTTAGAAACGGGCAGCGGCTTTTTTATTCAGAGAGTCTATGCCTGTTGCACATTATAAAATTGGAGAATCGTTCCCGCTGCAGTTTGCCTGGCGTCTGCCTGAAGGTGATTATATTCGAGCCGTTTTTCTGGCTGAAGTCTTAGATCATGTGCCGGAGGCTGACAAATATATTGTTCGTTTGACAAAATTGGAAGCAGGTCGTCAAGAGGACGAAGAGGGAGAGCTTAAGCCAACCGACCAATTTTCCAAAGAATATTGGGCTTTGGTCGGCGATTTGGTAGGTCGCAAGATCACCATCGCCTATGAAGCGGATGACGGCCATGCCTTATACCTGCGTCTGGCGACTTTAACCGGCGAACATAATTTCTTTACTCGTTATGAGGATGCTGAAGTTATTGCCAGAGGGCTCTTAGCCGCGGCTGAACGACGCTGGCGGGAAGAAGAGGAGTAGTCCCGGTTTCAACTACCGGCCATTTTCAATAAAACCGTTATAAAAAGAGCCACCTCGAATCCTATAGGATTTGAGGTGGCTTTTTTATCAGCTCAGGTTTTTATTCGTATCAGGGTTTACAAGTCAGCAAAAATGCGCCGCCAAAGATCGGTTTGCATCAATTCTTGCGGATCGCATTTTCGTTTAATCGCCTTGAATTTCGAGATCGTTTCTTCACCCAAATAAGCTTCGGCTATAGATGGCCGAAGCGTGCTGTCTTTTGCCAGATAGAAACGGCCGCCGGCAGCCAGGACGATTTCATCCATCTCATAAGCGAGTTTTTCAATCGGCTCTCGTCGCGAGTCCGTCACTCGAAAATCCATGGCCATGGAATAGCCATCCAGACCATGTGTCATCAGGAAATCATCCGGGCGGTGGCGCTTAAAAACAGTCAGGTAATTAAGAATACCACGGCGCTGGCAGAGTCTTAAGATGTCGGCAAAGGCATCATGGGCTGTTTCTTTGGGGATAAATGGCTGGTACTGGATCAGGCCGCCGGAACCGTAGGCGTTTTTCCAATCAGGCACGTAATCCAGGAGAAAGTGAAAAGCACAATGTGTCTGCCGGTACTGGCGTGACCCGCCGAAATAACCGGAAACATGTTTCGCCCGGTTTACCAGCGAGGTCCCAAAGTTGTTCATAAATGGTCGCATAAACAACCAAACTATCGATCTGGGCATGACGCCAAACATATTAGGAGTTATGTGCTGGTGCTCCAGCCGCAGTGATTGGCTTGGCGCTAAGTCGGCACCGGGCGGCAGATAATTAGCTCGGTGAACATCCCCACGGCCGAGAGCGGAGCCTTTGGCAAAAGCGTCCATCCAACCCACGATATAGTCGGAAGAATTGGCATAAGTTTCAAAGTACTCAAACATACCCTCAAGATCGTTTTGAGTCTGTGTAAATACGTCCAGGTAGCCCGAATAGACGCGCTTCATTTGCAGTGTTATGCTCGTGAATATGCCCAACATACCAAAGCCGCCGATGGCCGTGAAGAATAGATCACTGTTCTCCTGGCGGGAACAGGTGATTATCTCGCCATAGGGGACCATCATCTCAAATTCCAGGATATGATCGCCAATAGGCCCGACCTCATAGGCATTCTTGCCATGTACATTCATACCTGCACAACCGCCAATTGTTGTGTAACTCGTTCCGGTAACAACCGGAGGCCACCATCCATCTTCAAGGATATATTGCCAGAGTTGTGAAATTGTAACACCGGGTTCGACGCGAATGATGCCTGTGGTTGGGTCCCAGGCCAGAATGCGGTTCATGCGGCGCATATCCAACAAAATGTTTTCGCTGTTCATGGCCGCGTCCCCATAACTTTGACCGCCGCCGCGAAGGCCGATCGAGCGACCGGAGCTTTGTGCCAGATTAAAAAGATCAAACAGTTGTTCAACTGTAACAGGGCGGTAAACATAGCTGATGCTGTGACTGGCGCCACCCCATGAATCGACAGCTTCTAGATGTTCTATTTGCGAAGCTGAGATATTTTTTTCCATGGTGGAAAATTCTTCTTCAATCATCTTGAATTTAACCCCTACAAAATTCAGCTGCTGAATTAGAAGCTGAGTCGTCTAAAAATAAAGGATGGGATATGGCGGATGATCATGCCCACAACACACCAGCGTTTAGGAACATAAACAGTTTGCTGCTGGCGCACGATCGCCGTGTGAATTTGCTTCGCGGCATCTTCAGGGGAGATAACCCAAAAAGTCTTGGAAGCATTTTCTAAAAGCCGCGTTTCTACAAAACCAGGTTTGATTGTTGTCACCGTTACCCCTCGACGTGATAAGCGATTGCGTAGCGCCTCAAGATAAGTGTTTAATCCCGCTTTGCTGGTGTTGTATACCGGGGCGGCTACGCGCCCACGATCGCCGGCGATGGAGCTGATACCCACAATTTGACCTCTTCGTGCGCGTTCAAAGCGCATTGCTGCCTGATTTAACCAGGCAATTGCCCCCAGGAGATTCGTGTTGATCATCGCCTGGTCTTTGTCAAAATTGAATTCTTGGTCATCGACCGCGGGCTGGACGGCCGCCGCGTAGACGATCAAGTCAAGCCCGCCTAAATCTTGCACGATTTCCTGGAATAGTTCAGGAATTTCCTCAAAATTGGATACATCATGTGCGTAAGGCAAGACGACCTGATCTTCACCGCTGGGCAAATTGGAGTTTATGGATGCACAAAGTTTATCGAGCATTTCTTGACGCCGGGCCACAGCAGCTACCAGGTAGCCTGAAAGTGCGAGGCGGCGTGTTAGCGCGGCGCCGATTCCAGATGAAGCGCCGATGACGATTGCACGAGGCCGTGTTACTAACGGCCGTTTAGCTGGAGTTTTACTATCTGCCATATTTTTCTTCTTTACTATCTTATTACAGGCAATTACTACCCTCGCCTGCGTATTTAAAATCAACCTCGAATTTTAACATAAGCGTCCATTCCAGGCTTTATCAGGAGTGCTTATTCAGGGGGAATTAACTGTTTGATTGTGAGTCGTAGAGATGTAGTTTGGTACTAGTATAAGTAGATAGGATTACTATAAATCCAACCCCGAGTACGGCCGTGATACTCAATATCGCATTCTACGCGATATGCTCCAGGTTCTAGAGGCGTGTAAGTGAGCGCGGCATTATTCTTTGTCTCGGCTACGACTTGACCCTTGTGGATCAGGCGGATGGGGACTCTCTTCGGTGCGTGAACCTGCAAGGTAGCTCCGGCATCCATCTTAATCCGGTCGCCCATAATACCCTGATCCTTTCCCTTGCCGCTAAAGCGAAACCCTTTTGTAGGGTGGGGCATATCATATCCGACAAATGCATTGCCTTTCCCGACAGCATTGTGAATTAATCTTCTATCTTTTTCCAGTTCCCCGCTTAACGGTTCGGGTATAAGCAGATGTGTATTGACTGCGCGGAACAAAAAGTCATATGGGAATATCTCGCGTTTCAGCGGTCCCAGGCTCATTGGCGTGCCGTGTGCATCGCTGTTGCCAATGGCAACAATGCGTTTTCCCGCAGCCAACAGTTCGTCCCATAAAGCCAAAGTTTCCGGTTCCGGGGCCGTGAGCACTTTTTCCGGATTCAGCGCCATGCGCGCGGCAATCAGCATGCCTAACCACTTGGTCTGCCAGCGCATGTTTTCCAATGCTTCGGCCAGGCGGTTTTTGAAGCTGGACATGTAATTCCAGATTTCCAAACCGGTGAAGCCGTCGATATCCCAATCGTGCCACCCGAGATTTATTTCGTTGACGATGGGCAGATCTTTTTCGTGTGGGTGAGCCAGGAAACCAAAACCGCCGGATCCGATCGTTTGATCAATCAGTCCTTGTGGGTCGGGAGCCAGTTCTGATAATTCTTGTCCCGTACCATAAGCCAAGAAATGACTGGCTTGTGGTTCGCGCCTCACATTGTGCACTTCTTCGCCGGTCAAAAGCAAAACACGACCGTTCTCATTTTCATAATACCCCTCAAGACCATCGACCCAGATATTGTGGTCGGTGACGATAACAAAATCCAATCCGGCCTTAATTGCCTCCTCGGCAATTTCCTCGTGGTATTTCTCCCCATCGGAATAAGGAGTGTGCATGTGCATATTGCCAATAACTTCGACCAAAGGAATGAAAATCCTCTCCTTGAATAATTTGGTTTTTCTTTGAATCAACCCTGCTCAGGATGGTAACAGATTTCGAGCTTGAACGCAGGTTGCTGATGGATTATCTTAATCGATGATTGATAAAATCATGGGATTATCCAGCCTTGAAGATTTGAATAAGAACAATCTTAAATTGTTAGGCAAGATGTTAGCAGATTCAGGGCTATGGCTTAACCATGCTGGCGTAAGATTCAGGCAGAGGGCCAGTGTTTAATTTAGGACTCCAGGGCTGCCGCTTGAAGCGTTTATTATTGAGACAACCGATTTCCTCTCGCAAATTGTCCGGTCGCCCGCCGGGAGAAAATTCCTCTATGATTGCGCTTCGCCAGCCCAGACTTGGTTTCTGCCAGCCCACAAGACCATATCCTTCGGCGTAGAAATATCTTTCATCGACCGGCTGTGTAGGACCCGATTCGTCACCTTGCAGCCAAGCTAATTCAACGACATTTTTAATAGTCAGACCGGTATCGAAAGTATATGTATTATGGAAATCCTGGAACTTTAACCAGCTGGGATCCAGATACCCACCTCTGGCGACAGTGCAGTCGGATTTGTAAAAGAAAACGACGTATGGTTTACGAAAATACATATTGCCGACGCCCATATAACGTTCGTTCCAAGCGGAGCCGACATTACCGTCTAAATAGTCCTGCATGCTGTCGTATAGTGAATAGAACAATTCATTCCCGAACGCGTCACTGCCGGGACTCGTGTCCGTACCACGATAAATATAGTCGCTGTCGTTCCAGAGTTCTTCCCATTCAGCCTTGAATTCGTTGCCTTTAGTGTGGTAAAAACGTGAACCACTGAATTGTGTTTGATGGCGAGCTTGCGTTTCTAAATCACCCTTGAACTGCACTTCATAGAGACGGCCGTCTCCCTGTATATAGCGCGCTAAATCATAGCTGGTAGGAGTGGGTATCTGTCTTACAACAATTGGTAAATAGGAAAAATTATCAAGTGGCGGAATCAGAAGGAAAGCGTGTTCTTGTCCATCAATCAGACCAGTCCCGACAATCCAGCCTCTATCATTGATACTGACAGCCGTGATTAACACTTCCCACGCCGACCCAGCCGGCAGATAAGTATTTAAATCCGCTATCTGGCCATTTTCCCAGATCACGGCGTGTAAGGCCTCTCCCACTTGAGCCTGCCCGACAATTACGCCCGCTGCATTAATCCCCAAGGCGCGACTTTCGGTTTGGGCAAAATTACCGATCGTTCCCAGATCTGACATGACGCCACCTTGCCAAAGAAAGGCATGTGTGGCCGATTCATCCGCAAGCGAAGCTTCCCCAACGACCATTCCCTTGTCATTGATATTGTGAGCTATACTTTGCTCACCACCCAAGGTGCCGAGATTTTCAAATGCTCCCTCTTGCCAGAGGAAAGCATTGTTGGTTGAACCATTATCGAGGAATCCAACGATTTGTTTTTGATTATTTAAGCTGTTTACCTGTGCCAAGCCTCCGGCAGTAGGTATTGTCTGCACCAGGGTCTCGTTCTCCCAAATAAGAATATTATTGTTACTTGTCCCGAGCGTATGACCGGCAGCAACATCTTCGTCGTTAACCGCTCTGGCAGTTCCTTGAATATTTTCACCAATCAGCAAAGGTTTGTAAGTATCTCCGATCCATAAAGTGGGTTTTACAATTTCTTCCGCGCCACTATTGGAGATTGTTTCGCCGGCGATGGTGCCCGATTCATTGATTGAGTAAGCGCTTGTTGTAAGTTCTCTAGGGGCTGATAGAGGCGTCATTGTCCCCTCAAACCAAAAGAATGCGCGCGAATCTTCTGCCGCTAGCTCACTACGGCCGACTACTTCACCCTTATAATTTAAATCGGACGCCTGGCTTGCCTCGCCGCCTAAGGTACCTAAATCGATGATTTTCACCGTCTCGCCGGGAGCTGCTAGGCGATTATTTTGACTGAATATAGCCTTCAAGAGGCTTAAGGACACCAAGGCAAGAAAGACATTGAGGAGGATGAAAATTATTTTTTTCATGGAGGACCTTTGTTTCTTCCTGAGCCGGTGAGCGGGCTCGGGGGATTATTTATTGAACATAGCACAGCGTGGGTGTCTGTACAATTGATGCACTTGCGATAAACCTTAAATTCACGTCTTGTTAGCGTGTTCAAGGGCGCGGTAAGCCGGTCGCCGTGACCCGTCCGGGTGTAGTAGACTGAAGCCTGTTTCACTGTATTCGTTGCCCAATAAAGGGCCGAAATTAAGATTCCAAATTATCATGGGGCCAACGGAGCTGTCCTCCTGCCCCATTTCCAAGGCGCGAAGTAAATAAACCGCCTGTTGCCATTCGTTCACATCATTCATGAATTCAACGCCGGCCGGCGGTTGAGCGGGGTTCCCATGGTCGTCCATAATCTGATCGAAACTGCCCCAACCAAATTCCGTTACCCAAAGCTGATCTTGCACCCCATATTCGGCAAGCAGCTTCTCGTAATCATTGAGGGTGTCTTTGAAGAAGAAGCTTGGATGATTATTATGTGTGGGTACAGATGGGTCAGGAGCGTCGTTACTGCTGTCCGGCGGATTAGCCCATCCGTAAGGGTGGACGCCTATTCCATCAACGGTGTCCCCAATCCCGACTTCCAGCATGCCGCGTAAAAACACACGATCATCGATTGCCGTGATACCATCATTGATCCCCGTAGTAGCCGGAGCGGCACTGATAACCAGAGCTTCCGGATCCGCTTGATGTAATCCGTCAGCGCCGGTTTTAATAAGCCGGGTTAACTCGGCCGGACTTAATGGCGCTCCGTTCCATTCCCGCTGCAAATTTGGTTCATTCCAGAGCTCGTATGCTGCGACGCGACCCTGATATCGACTGCCTAGAAAAGCCATAAAATCTCTATAGAGGGCATAATCGGTCGGGGGACCATCTAATTCGGTTGTCGGCCGGCTCCATTCTGGCGCTTTGGAGACGCTGAGTAGTACCTTGATGTCATTATTCACCGCCGCCTCTATCAGGGAATCGAGTTCCGCCAGATGATCCTCGGCATAAGCATCAGGATACGGCTGGTAGAGTTTCCAGGAAACTTGTACTTTAACCCAGCCCACGCCGAGAGCGCTAAGATGGCGCAAAATCAGCCGTAAATCTTCCTGGTGAATGTGGATTTGTACACCA
>Ga0316583_10000616_pt1 | contig 10871 bp, 15 predicted proteins | sample J_170502JBrBrA_D_FD_204513 | JGI IMG/M metagenome (GOLD analysis project Ga0316583, IMG submission 204513) | Rhizosphere microbial communities from salt marsh grasses in Alabama, United States - J_170502JBrBrA | ecosystem: Host-associated > Plants > Roots > Rhizosphere | place: USA: Alabama... | reverse complement strand
CCACAAATCTAAAGGTTATTTGCTTCCGAGAAAGAGGGCCGGTACAATATATTAGCTAAACATTTTAGCTAAGGTGGTATTTATGGCTACAAGGAAACTATCTGCAACCGAGGTAAAGAACCGTTTCGGAAGGGTACTACGTGAAATATCCCAAACAGGTGGGCCGATCATTGTCGAACGAGACGGCAAACCTGTCGCCGTTATCGTTAGTATAGGCGAATTTTTACGCTTGCAGCCACAGACAGCCCCAAATTCTGAACAGGCTGCCGCGCTAGAAGCCAGTTTCGGCCTTTGGAAAGGACGTACCGATATTGATGAGCAATGGCTGGTAGACGGCCGTTCTCGTTGGGAAAGCACTTGGGCCAATGAGTGACTCGCACGAACTATTATTTGACACCAACTGTTTGATTGATATTTATCTAGGCCGTAAACGTATTCGCCCTACATTTGAAGCCATACTAGCCGGCGAGTTGCTCCCCTTCATGTCAGTCATTACCGAAGCTGAGCTTTGGCGGGGATTGCGTGCTGGCGAGCTAGAAATTCATCAGGCGTTAGTCTCTCACTTTACAATATTGCCCCTGCGCTCCAATGCTGCGCGTCTAGCAGGAAATTGGATGCAGCAGTTCCAGTCTAACGGCTTAGGCTGGATGGATGCTCTAATCACGGCGACAGCGAATGTGAACGGCCTAACCGTTCTAACTCGCGACAAAAGGCTAGCACTGCTGTTGGCTGAGGATGCTGATTTTATCATTTACGAGTGATTGAATGGCTATTTAGTAAGTTAAAATAGAACCGTTACCCTAAACCGAAACCCATTTTACATACCTGACAGTACGAGTCTTACAATGACAACTATCCTTTTCAGTACCCTGGTCATGGCTTTATGCGTCTATTTATTGGCCATCATCACCGACGACTACTTCATCGTCAGCCTGGATCAGATTTCCAAGCGCTTCAACATTCCCAGCAATGTGGCCGGGGCATCGCTGATGGCTATGGGCTCCTCGGCGCCGGAACTATTTATCGCTCTGATGGCCTTGCTCATCGCCGGAGGGGTCCATGGAGACGTGGGCATCGGCACCATCGTCGGCTCCGCCATTTTCAACATCCTGGTCATCACCGGCGTTTCGGCCGTTGTTCGCTCCGCTTCGATCACCTGGCGCGTCGTCGTGCGCGACATCCTCATGTACACCCTCAGCCTGGCCCTGCTGATCGGCGCCTTCTATGACGGCCAGATCACGCTTTGGGAAGCGGTGATATTCCTGGCCCTCTACGTAGTCTATATTTTCATCCTCTTTAACTGGAATGCCTTTGCCCCGGATGGAGATCAGGATCCTATTGAAGTAGTCCACAATGAGATCGATCGCGAACGCCGCCAAACTGGCCTTTACTTTCGCATTAATGCCCTGGTCAGCCGCGTCATCGGCTTCTTCATGGGCGATCCGGCGCGCTCCTACTGGCGCGCCTTCGCCGTTTCCATCATTTTCATCGCCGCCCTGAGTTATTTTCTCGTCGAGTATGCACTCGTATTCTCTGAAGCGCTCAGTATTCCCCCAGTGATCGTCGCTCTGACCATCCTCGCCGCTGGGACATCCATTCCCGATCTATTCGCCTCAGCCGTCGTCGCCCGCCAGGGTCGCGGGGATATGGCCGTGGCCAACGCCGTTGGATCCAACGTCTTTGACATCCTCATCGGGCTGGGACTGCCCTGGCTGCTGGTACTGCTCGTCGAAGGAGGGACCATTCACGTGGGTACGGCCGATCTCTTTACCTCGACCCTGCTGCTGGTAGGAACCGTGATCTTACTCTTCGTTTTCCTCACCACCGGGCACAAGCTGTCGCGCACGGAAGGCATCATCCTCATCATAACCTATGTGCTTTATGCCATTTGGGTGTGGGTTGGAAATTAAACACCTACCGGGGCACGCCCCCGTGCTTGATCGGGATCGCGCATCTTCATCATCGGGATACCGATGCCGTAAGTGATGAAATCCTTTACCGGCGTCACCTCGATCAGGCAAGTCTCGGCCACCCGCTCATTATCCTCGGCCATACCGCGGTAAATCGCCTGTAAAATCTCCGGTGGGGTATCCTCGGGGTCAATAACTTTAGCCTCGCCGCAAAAGGTGATCGTCGCCGCCGGGATTTTGATAAAGGGCATCAAGGGAATGCCCTTATGCACGGGTATCGTCATCGACACATGCGGATTCTGCGCCACGTGGCGCACCTTCCAGGTATCCTTGCCGGTGCCGATATACAGCCGCCGGTCACGTACGACGTAGACGATGCCCACCGTCCGCGCCTCATTCTCCTTAGTCACCATGCCGATAACGCCAAATAAATTCTTTTCGATCACTTCCCATACTTGCTCAGGTGTCAGCTCAATAATCATTTCATGCTCCAAATTCAATCAGGTAGCTTTTCAGCGAATTAACTGAATAGCTGCTATACCTTATCAATGGCCCCTTTACTCTCTTTCGGGGCAAAGTCAGGATAATTTTGATAAAACACAATTTTCACATCCTCGGGAACGCGGTTGACCGGACAGGAGAGATGGTAGCAGCGCGTGCATTGCGTTCGCTGCACAGTCCAGACGGCCGTCAAAGTCGCCCAACCGCTAATGATCAAGAGCAGCCACTGTTGGCTCATAATAAAGAAAGGAATGAAGTAGAGAAAAAGGACAGCTACGTAAATTAACCAGGTTCCCTTTTCCCACCTGTTCAACGGCCGTGGATCGTAAGCCGGTATCTTGGGCAGTCCGGAATTGGCATGGCACTTCAACGTTGAACCCGATTCAGCATAATGAGGACAGTGGCGGCAGAGCACCAGCGCTTCGACATAGATAAAGAAGACGGCGGCCAGGCCAAACCAGATCGCCAGCCCCCACCAAAACTGCCCCATGATCATGCCCGTCAAAAAGGGAATAAGCCACATGATGAATAGAATGCCAAAATCCACCAGATCCCTTTTGGTATGGATGCAAAGCAGCCGCCCTTGAATCTCACAGCCTTCGCAGCTCTGCCGGATGCAGGCTGCGGCCGTCTTGTTAAGTGCCGGATCCATCATGCGTTTCTACCTACCTGATTAAACTCTCTCCAGAAAAATCACCTTGTCTGCTCTATGAATAGCGGCGGCAGTGAATCAGCCCAGGCACGGATAGCCTCCCAATCGCGGTGGTCCCCTTCAGACCAGACGCCAAACAGAACACTCAAGCGAAAACCCAGACGGTCGCTCAATTTAGGCACCTTGGCGATATCCAAAGCGCCGGCAAACATACCCTCGCTGACAGGCGTCACAATAGTCCGCACCGGAGCGAAAAAGGAAGCCACCTCATCGCGGTATTTTTCACCGTTCGATATCGCCAGGGTCATGCACACCAGGAAGACTGCGCAGGGAATGCGCCTCAATGCCGCCTGGTTCTTGCGCATGAAATCCAGCGCTTCCGGCAGCCACTGCTTTCCTTGAATGGCGCTTCCGGCGACTACCGCGTCATACTGAGCCAGATCGCTTACCTCAGCCATCGGCCGTACATCGACCACACAGTCCGCCTCGTTAAGCGTCTTCCCGATAAAATCGCCCACTCCGGCCGTTGATCCTGTGCACGTCGCGTAAGTAACAAGAACTTTTTGTGACATAGTTATGCCCTTTCCTTATAAGCCCAGGCCGGCGACTCCGTCCCGGTTAGCAGCGCTTTCCATTCCAAAAAACCCATGAATGGGATCATGCCCAGATGTGTCAAAAACATGATCGGTCCCCATCCCCGGTGCACCGCGCTCAAAGGGACGAAGTTAACCTTCCCCGGCTCGTGCTCCGCCCTTCCGGCACAAACGTCTTTGGTCTCACCGTCAACAGTAACACGCAGCCAGGTATGGCCCATGGTCCAATCCTCGTTATCAAAAAAGCGCACCTTGAGCGCGAAAACCGCCCCGGTTTCAAAACCAAGGCGATCTAGAATGCGTTTCAAGGCCAGGTTATACTGCGTGCAGTAGCCCGTGCCGAAAATAAAAGCGCGCCCGGGCGGGTCCCACAAATTAAGCGTAGAGTAGGTGGCGAACTTTTCGGTGACCAGTCGCTGCGCAAAGAGCACCAGATCCCACCCTTGCAGCCCCGACCGCCGGCACGCCTCCACGGCATCTTTTAGATTCACCACGCCATGATATGGCGCGCCATGCAATGACACGTCATGCAATGACACGTCATGCAATGACGCCTCATCCAACGACCTGCGCCGGTAACCCAATTTGCATAAACGCAGGCCGCCCGGCAGCATTAACAAGCCCATCGCGCTCAGGCCCAACAGAGGGCCAGCCAGCGCCTTTACAGCTTTATTTCCTTCAGCCATCAACAGTCCTATCAGTTAACACGAAAACGCCATACAGCCAGGCCCAAAAGCACGGCCGTATAAAGCAGCAAAACTAACAAATTCAAACTGATCGCTTCCATTCCCTGCCCGCGGATTAGGATATCCTTATACCCTTCCATCACCCAGGCCAGCGGTGTCAGCAAGGCGATCCGTTGAAAACTCTGTGGCGTGAACTCCATCGGCACCCACGCCCCGCCCAAGGCGGCCAGTAAAAACATGGGCACCAAAGAAAGCACGACAACCTGTTCTTCCGACTTGGCCGCAACGCCGATAAGCATGCCCAGTCCGGCCGTAAATAGAGCCGTCATAACCGTCAACAAGAACGTCGCTAAAGGTTGGCCCAGGTAAGGCAGATCGAGGAAGATCTGCCCGAAGAGGATCAGGACTGATAGCTGGATGAAGATCAGGATAAACATAGCCAGGAAATGGCCGGCCAAAATCTGTCCCATAGACATATTGGTGGTCAACAACCGCTGCAAGGATTTTGTCTTTTTCTCCACCACCAGAATACCGGCCGCGCCCATCAGACCGGCACTGGCGAACTGGGACATCATGCCCGGCGAAGTAACGGCAAAAACGCTGTAATTGGTATCCGTATCCTGCGCCTCTTCAGAAAGGGCGCTCGATTCATCCTGACGAATGATCACCGGCGGCGAGTCCCAGGCGGCCAATGCGGCGGCAAAAGAATCTTCCCAGTACGCCTGCTGATCGGCCGTCAGCACAAGCTCCTGATCCACGGCTGTTGCCAGGCTCAGATTCGCCGCCTGAACCGCGTTCTGCAAGCGCGCGGTGTATTTTTGCACCTCGCCATCCACCGTAAATCCGGCCTGACCGCCGCCCACCACCATCACCGCCATGGGGTTCCCCGCCAGTGAAGAATCACCATAACCGGGTGGGATAATCACCGCCGCGCTGATCGCTTCATCGGCAACCTGCTGCGATAAACCGGCCGCCCCACCCTCATTCTCAATACGCACCACCTCGGAAGCACCCAGCATCGCCGCCAGCCGCGCACTCAATTCGCTGCCGTCCTCGTCTGCCAGGCCAATCGGCAGCCGTGAATCGGCCGTGCTGTTCCCGCCAAAAGCAAATCCGAACAAGAGCGTGAAAGCAATCGGCATGATCAACAAAAAGATGAAAGATTTGCGATCGCGCGTGATCTGGCGCAGATCCTTGATCGCCAGATCAAGTATTCTCTTATTAGATGTTGCTGCTGAAGTTGTCATCTGCTCCCTCCGTCAATCAAAACGTTTGCGCAGCCGGTATTGACCGATAAGGAAAAAGGCGGCGCTCCACAATAATATAACAGCGAAGGTGAGCCCTATTTGAGGCAGCGTATCGCCATCCATCGCCTGCCGGAAAGGACGGATCGCCCATCCCTGGGGAACAAGCAGGGAAACTGTTTCCAGCGCCTGCGGTGTACCAGGTGCGCTGGCGGTAAAGACCGTGAATAAGCCTATCATCCCCGTCAGGGTCAGCAAGCCGCCAAAAATGATCCCCGCCTGGCGCGGGTCTTTCAGCAGCGATACCAAAAACAATCCTGTCGTGGAGGCGATAAGCACCAGTCCGGCGGCGGCAATGGCTACCGGCAGCGGATCGCCCCACTGGATGTGAAAAGCCAGACGGCCGAAAAGGAGCAAAACGCCGATCTGCACCGTGAGGATGATCATGGTGGCGATGAATTTGCCGCTGAATATCTCCATGTGGCTGGCCGGTGTAGTGAAAAGGCGCTGCAAAGTCCCCTTTTCCTGCTCAGTCAGGATGGAATTCAGGACATTGGCGCCGGTGAAAAAAGCATAAAAAACCATCATGCCGCCCAGGATCAGGGCCAGCAGCTGCGCCAGTTCATTACCCGACTCCTGGTCGGCCGACCCCTCAACGGACGGCTCCTGGCCTGGAGGCGCCTGCAAAGTGGTCAGCCCTCCATTCTGCTGCGCCGGAGCCGTTTCCATAGTGGTAGTAACAAGTTCTTGCACCATCTCCGGCGTGATTTCTCCGCCCGCTTCGGCCAGCTGCGCCAGGGTCACGCCCATGCCGATATTCCCGGCGCTCATGCCCTCTACAATCTGGCTGACGATGCTGCTCACAATCGACGGACCGATGGTCAGTGTGGGATCGCGGTACAGTTCAAGCTCGGCCGTTTCCCCCTCGCCCATAATCGCCCCCGTAAAACCTGCGGGGATGATCACGGCCACACCCGCTTCCTGGTTATCCACGGCCGATCGCGCCGCGGCCGCGTCAGCCATTTCGGTAACTCGAACCAGATCGGCTAGATCTTCCCCTTGCAGCGCATCGCCCAGAAAAGCGCCCATCGATCCAAATCCGGGCGCTTCCCCTTGATCTAAATTAACCAGCGCGACATCCGTCACCGGAAGCGTAAACTCCCCGTCCCCACCGGCGACATTACCGAACATAAAATAGAAAAGAACCGTGATCAAAATGGGGATCACGAACATAAACACAATCGCTCCCTTGTTGCGGAAGGATTGGCGCATATCTTTAATAGCGATATCGATCGCTTTCATACCAAACTTAATTTAGGCCTAAGACCTAATCCCGTAAAGCCCGTCCGGTGAGATGGAGGAAGACGCTCTCCAGATTCGGTTCTTGAATATCAACGGCCGTGATCCGTTCCTTATGCGCGTTAGCCTTTTCAAACAACAACGGCAGCACGAAATTACTGTCATCAGCCAGCACAGTGATCAAACCATCATCTGAAGCCACCTGACTTACACCGGGAATCTCTCGCCACTGTTCCAACAACTCGGCCGATGGCGCGCTGAGCTGTACGTCGATGCGGTCATGGCTGCCCACCAGCCGTACCAGCTCATCATGCGTGCCGTTGGCGATAATCCGTCCTTCATCCATGATTGCGATATGGTCCGACAGCTCCTGTGCCTCTTCCATATAGTGCGTGGTATAGAGAATAGTTGCTCCTGCCGCTTGCAGCTCTTTGACTTCATCCAGAATATGGCGCCTGCTCTGGGGGTCAATGCCCACGGTCGGCTCGTCCATAATGATCACCGCCGGCTTATGCAGCAAAGCCACGCCGATATTGACCCGCCGCTTCATGCCTCCCGAATACGTCTCGATGCGATCTTTCTGCCGTTCCGTCAGGCCGATCATGTCCAGCACTTCAGCCACGCGATCTTTCAATACCTGGCTGCGCAGTCCATACATCTTGCCCCAAAACTCCAGGTTCTCACGCGCCGTCAGGTCTTCATAAAGGGCGATCTCCTGCGGCACGACGCCGGTACAGGCTTTCGCTTCAGCCCCGTTTCGGGTAATCGAGTGACCCAGGATAAAAGCGTCTCCTGCATCGGGCGGCAGCAGCCCGGAGATCATCGAGATCGTCGTGCTCTTACCGGCACCGTTGGGTCCCAGGAGGCTAAAAACCTCCCCTTGCTGCACGGTAAAAGAAACGTCATTCACGGCATGAATCGCCTCAAACCGTTTATCCAGGTGTTCAACCCGAATCGCTGGTTCTTCCATGAGCGCTAATTTCCTTACTCGACTTGCAGCGTATCAGCAACGGCCGTCGCCCAATCGGCGATCATGTCCCAGTCACGGTAGTCGCCAGTAGGCACCTTGATATTCTTGATCATCGTGCGCTCGATGAAATTCATCTTCTCCGGATCAAGCTCGCCGTGAAAGATGGCGATGTCGTGCGGCTGAATGCGCCCGGCGACCGGCTCTAATTTCTCCGGCAGCGTCCACCCCTTCACCAGTTCCTCCGGGTCTCCTTCATCCGTCGGCCCGCTGGAAAAGATCCACACGTCGCGCTCAGCAAGCGCCTGCTCATTCTTTTCCATGAACTTAACCGCCTCTTTGCGCCAGTGGCCGATATATACCGCGCTGCCCAGGACAACGGCCGAATAGGGCCCCAGATCTTTCACTTTTTTCACCGGCAAAACATCCGTGGCCAGCCCCGCCTCTTGCAGAACCTCGCCAATCTTTTCAGCAATCTCCGCCGTCGCCCCATATTTCGTTGCGTAAGTCACCAATACTTTTTTATTCATAACAATACCTCCTAAATGAGCTGACAACGATCAGGTGCAACTGCGTTGCCTGCCAGTTTTCCATTTTCCGTTTTCTATTCTTTCCGTTTTCCATTTTCTGTTCTTTCTGTTTACCATTTGCCACCTGCCACCTGCCACCTGCCATCATTCCTCCCCCAGAATACCACGTATAAACAAACCGAGGGGAATGAAGCAAATCAGACCCATGCCCAACAGCACAAAAACATCGCTGAATGGGAACGGCACACCTTCTATCAATGCCTGTAAAAGAACAATGCCAATCACACCCACAAATAACATACTGGCATTGAACAACAGCCCCGTGCCGGCGACATAGCCTAAAGGCCTTCGCCGCCACAGCAGCACCCCACCAATCACCCAGGCTGGGGCAATAATAAAATCGGCCACAAACACGGCCAATTCCGACTGCGGCAGCGAAGCCTGGCCGCTCAGATTGCTGATCAACATACTCGAAGCCAGCAAAATATAGAGTCCGCCCAGCAGAATAAGTACGCCGCCTCCAAGCCGCTCAGGCACACGGCCGTTCAGTTGCTCCTTCACGCTCCCTCCGTCAATGGCGGCCACGAGGGCGATCAAGGTGTAGACGCTGAGCACAACTGTTATCAGGTAAAGAAAAAATAAACCCTGGAAAGGCATGCCGAAAAGGTAGGCCAGGTAATTATAAAGGCCGTAGAGCAGCGCCCCTGGCCAAAACAGCAGCCCGATCAGGCTGATCTTGGTTGGTTTCCCACGCCAGGTCAACCACATCGAAATAAGCAGGATGGGCAGGCCGAGCAGCAGTGTAAAAACATCATTGGCGAGGTAGGAGTGCTGCAGCTCCGGGGTTGGATAGAATGTGTCCGGGAACAGTAACCCGGCAAGGGAACATCCCACCATTAGGGCGGCGATCAGTAAAGAGAACCAATAGAGTGGTTTCAAATTACGTGCCATACAATGAGAAGCGCCTCCTTATGCTCTGCTCATGAACCTATACGCAAATTCCTGTGAAAAGTATCACAAACCCTCGTTCTCCGCACCCGGCTGTTCGCTGGTAACGGCCAAAATAACATAACCCAGATTGTGCAGGTGGCGCATCAGGCCAATCAGGCCGGATTGGTCGCTGTGCACGGCGAATTGAGTCACGGCCGTATCCCCACCCTCTCGCGCCATGTTTAGCGGACTCATGCGATTAATTTCAACTTCATCCACCCAACCGCGCAGCCGAATATGATAAATATTCATAACCACTCCGACCTAGGCCGAACCATCCCGGCTTAGTCGATAGAGATCACGGCCGAGCAAGGGGAACCAGACGAGATAAAAAACGCCGCCGATGGCCAAAATTGTGGCCGCCAGGCCCGGGGCGAAAAGAGTCAGGGGAACATGAATCAAATCAAGTCCGTTGGACAAGATCCCGCTGTAGGCCGTGAACTTACTAAACCCTCTGCTTCGCAGCATGACCAGCGAGATAAAAACAAAGCCGCCCTGCATAAAAAAGCCTGCCAGGAAACCGGCGGTGCTGTTCCACATATTCCCGGCCATCACCGCCTCACCCGCGGCGATCACCTGCTCCTGCCGAACGGCCGTTGTCGCCGCCGCATGCATTTTGCTGAGATAGATCATGGAAAATGCCGACTCATTTGCCAGGGACAACAGCGTGCCCGTGAGGATAAGCACCACCGCCAGCAGCGCATAGGCCTGCCTGGCCCGCCTCAACGCAGCATACAGCCCAACTGTGAGAATGGGGAAAAGCGCGAGGAGCACGATGGTCGCTATATCAAGGCGTAAGATACCCACCAATCCATCTTCTTGCAGCATCGTGTACGTGGCTTCGATATTCTCCGGCGGACCTCCCACAAGAGGCATGATAATCATCATCGCCACCAGACTCAGGAACTGCAGCCAGGCGGCGACACCTCCTAAGCGGCGGAGGCGATCCCAATCCGAAAGGTTTCTTTTCTCAATTTCTTCAATATGACTAATGGCTAATTGTGTCATGGTTTTCTCCTTTTTTAGCTGACCAGCTGACCACCTGATTACCTGACTCCCTGATCCCCTGACAACCACCACAGCCGCCGCGCGATCAACAGGTACCAGGCAAAATAAAAAAAGACCGAAAAAATAGAAATGGCAACGCCGATCACCGGCACGTAATACCCCAGGGTAATGACGTTAGCCCCGATGCCCACGTAGGCCGTTCTGCGGCTGAAAGCGTCGCTTTGCAGCATGACGAACGAGAAAATCAGCAGGCCAATCGTGCCCAGAAGGTAATGCGCGCTGAAGGCCATGCCATGATAAATCGCCATCAGCGCTTCCCCCGCGGCGAGATAAGTAAACTGTTCCAGTTCCGTTGCCGCCGCGGCATACTGGCCGCTGAGCGAAACCATCTCCAGAATCGGCCGTCCGGCAATGAGCGCCGCAAAGCTGATCAGGCCCAGCGTTATGGCCACGGCCGTCCATGATTCATTATCCCGCCGCAAAGCCACATA
>Ga0316583_10000615_pt1 | contig 10875 bp, 11 predicted proteins | sample J_170502JBrBrA_D_FD_204513 | JGI IMG/M metagenome (GOLD analysis project Ga0316583, IMG submission 204513) | Rhizosphere microbial communities from salt marsh grasses in Alabama, United States - J_170502JBrBrA | ecosystem: Host-associated > Plants > Roots > Rhizosphere | place: USA: Alabama... | reverse complement strand
AACCATCCGCCATCGACCCTGGGTCCCCCGAGCCCGACAAGAGCCCACACCGCGTTCTTCTAGGATCCGTGAAATCTGTGAAATCCGTGGTTAGGTTCGTCCCACGCCGGGTTGGGGATTAGCCGAAGCGGCCGGTGATGTACTCCTCGGTCTTGCGCTCCTTCGGGTTGGTGAACAGCTGGATGGTCGGCCCGAACTCGATGATGCGGCCCTCGAAGAAGAACGCGGTGAACTCCGAGATGCGGGTCGCCTGCTGCATGTTGTGGGTCACGATGACGATCGTGTACTGCTGCTTGAGCTCGTTGACCAGCTCCTCGATGCGGGCGGTGGCGACCGGGTCGATCGCGGAGGTGGGCTCGTCCATCAGCAGCACCTCGGGCTCGACGGCGATCGCACGTGCGATGCACAGCCGCTGCTGCTGACCCCCCGACAGGGCCGTTCCCGAGCGGTGCAGCTTGTCCTTGACCTCATCCCACAGGGCGGCGGCGCGCAGCGCCTGCTCGACCCTGCCGTCGAGCTCCGACCGGTTGACCTTGTAGTGGAGGCGAATGCCATAGGCGAGGTTCTCGTAGACGCTCAAGGGGAAGGGCGTCGGTTTCTGGAAGATCATCCCGACTCGGCGCCGCAGCTCGATCAGATCGACACCCGGTGCGAGGATGTTCTGGCCGTCGAGCCGCACCTCGCCGCTCGCCCGTTGGTCGCGGTAGAGCTGGTAGATGCGGTTGAAGACCCGGATGTGGGTGGACTTGCCGCACCCGGACGGGCCGATGATCGCGGTCACGGTTCCGGCCGGGATCTCGAGGTTGTTGTCGTACAGCGCCTGGTGGTCCCCATAGAAGAAGTCCAGCCCCCGAACCGAGATCTTGGTCTTGCTTGGCGCCGGCGCGGCGTGGGGCGCCACGGACGTCTTCACCAGGAGCTGGCCGGCAGGCGGCGATTGGGGTGCAGAGGAACTGTTCATCACTTCTTCTCCCGAGCCAGGGCGCGCGACACAATGGTCAGCGCCAGCACGCCCGCGGTGATGAGGAACGATGCACCCCACGCGGCCTGCTGCCAGTTGGGGTACGGGGACATCGCGTAGTTGAAGATGGTGACGGTGAGGTTGCCGGTGGGGCCGTTGAGGGAGTGCGGCCAGTAGGGGCTGTCGAGGGCCGTGAACAGCAGAGGTGCGGTCTCGCCGCTGACCCGGGCAACGGCCAGCAGCACGCCGGTCAGAAGGCCGGCCTTGGCGGCCCGGAACATGATCTGGACCGTGCTGCGCCAGTGCGGCACCCCGAGTGCGAGTGCGGACTCCCGGAGGGAGTTGGGGACCAGTGTGAGCATGTCCTCGGTCGTGCGCGCGACCACCGGCATGATCAGAAGCGCCAGCGACACCGCTCCTGCCCAGCCCGAGAAGTGGCCGACCGGACGGACCATGATCGTGTAGACGAACAGGCCGACGATGATCGACGGGATGCCCATCATGACGTTGACCAGGAAACGGACCAGGGTGGCGAACCGGTTACCGCGTCCGAACTCGGCCAGGTAGACCCCGGCCATGAGGCCAACCGGCACGCCCATGACGCAAGCCAGCAGCGTCATCGCAGCGGTGCCGATGATGGCATTCGCGAGCCCGCCTCCCCCAACGCCCGGCGGCGATGGGAGCGTGGTCAGGAACTTCCAGCTGAGCGCGCTGGCGCCGTGCCGTAGGACGACGTAGAGGATCCACGCCAGGAAGACGAGGCCGAACAGCGCCGACAGCGCGGCGAGCACCTTGACGATGACGTCGCTGAGCTTGCGGGGCCAGGAGGGACGGCGTCTCATTTGTCCGTTCCGAGGCGGTGGGAGATGTGCTTCAGCCACAGTTGGGCCGCGATCTGGATCAGGAAGGTGATGACGAACAGGATCAGGCCGAGCTCGACCAGCGCCGACAGGTAGAGCGGCTGCGAGGCCTCGGTGAACTCGTTGGCGAGCGTCGACGAGATGGTGTTTCCGGAGGCGAACAGCGAAGCTGCGATGCGGTGGTCGTTGCCGATCACGAAGGTCACCGCCATGGTCTCGCCGATCGCCCTCCCGAGCCCCAGGAAGACGCCGCCGAGCACGCCGCGCATGCCGTGGCGCAGCGTCACCTTGCGGGTCACTTCCCAGGTCGTGGCTCCCATGCCGTAGCCGGCCTCTTTCATCACCGAGGGCACGAGGGCGAAGATGTCGCGCACGACGGCGGTGATGAAGGGAAGCACCATCAGCGCCAGGACCAGCCCAGCGCTGAGCATGCCGATGCCCATCGGCGGACCGGCGAACAGAGGCAGTTTGCCGAAGAACTTCTGCAGCAGGGGCTGCACGTGGTCGGCCATGTACGGGGCGAGTACGAACAGGCCCCACATGCCGTAGATGATGCTGGGGATGGCGGCCAGCAGCTCGATCGCCGAGCCGACGGGACGGGCGATCCTCGGGTGCGCCATCTCGACCAGGAAGAGGGCGATGGCGAGGCTCAAGGGGACCGCGATGAGGAGTGCGATCGCGGTCGAGACTAGGGTGCCGAAGATGCTGCTTGCGGCGCCGAAGTCACTGGTCACCGGGTTCCACGCGGCCGACGTCAGGAACCCCCAGCCGAACTTGGCTAGGGACAGGCGCGAGTTCCTGACCAGCTCGACGAAGATCGCCGTCATGGAGACCAACACGAGGACCGCGCAGGTCAGCGCGGTCCCGTGGAACGTGGTTTCGGCGAGGGCTTGCGCCCTGGTGTGAGACCTTCTCCGCATCATCCTGCCCGGGAAAGCGACCACCTCGGCGATGGCTGCCCCCCTGCTCCGACCAGCGGTCGTTACTTCCACACGGCCTGGCCGCCGGCGTGGAGTTGGCTGCTCCAGCTGGCCTCGACCAAGTCAACGACGGCCTGCGGCATCGGCACGTAGTCGAGGTCCTCGGCCATCTTCTGACCGTGAGCGTAGCACCACGCCCAGAAGCTCAGCACAGCCTTGGCCTTCGCCATGTTCGCCTGGTCCTTGTAGAAGAGGATAAAGGAGGCGCCAGTGATCGGCCAGCTCTTGGCGCCGGGCTGGTCGGTGAGCACCAGGTAGAAGCCCGGCGCGTTCTTCCAGTCGGCGTTGGCTGCAGCGGCCTGGAAGGTCTCGCTCGTGGGATCGACGAAGTTGCCGGCGCTGTTCTGCAGCTTGGCAAAGGTCATCTTGTTCTGCAGGCAGTAGGCGTACTCGACGTAGCCGAGAGAGCCCTTGATGCGCTGCACGTAGGCTGCCACACCCTGGTTGCCCTTGCCGCCCACTCCGGCCGGCCACGCCACGGCCTTGTCGGTACCGACCTTGGCGTGCCATGCGGGGGACACCTTGTCGAGGTAGTTGGTGAAGATCCAGGTGGTGCCGGAGCCGTCGGAACGGTGGACAATCGTGATGGCGAGGTTCGGCAACCTCACGCCGGGGTTGGCCTTGGCCACCTGCGGATCGTTCCACTTCGTGACCTTGCCGAGGAACATGTCGGCGAGCAGCGACGGTGTGAGCTTGATCTGTCCCGGCGCCATCCCGGGAACGTTCAGCACCGGGACCACGCCGCCCATGATCATCGGCCACTGGATGAGGCCGATCTCGTCGAGCTCTTTCTTGGTCAGGGGCGCGTCGGAGGCGCCGAAGTCGACCGTCTTGGCCTTGATCTGGGCGATTCCCCCGCCGGACCCGATCGCCTGGTAGTTGAGCTTGACGCCGGTCTGCTTGGCATACGCGGCCGCCCACTGGGCGTACACGGGGTACGGGAACGTCGCACCGGCTCCGTTCAGGGTCGTCTGTGCCGCGGCCATCCCGGCCGTCAGGGCGAGCGCCATGAGGGCGACTATCGTCAGCCAGCCAAACTTCCGTGCCATCATCACTTCTCCTTGTCTGGGTTGTTCTTCCGGTCCTCGGGCCGGCGACTCCGACCCGTCCGGCCAGACCCTTGTAAGGCGACAATGTGAACTTGATGTTAAGGCTCTAGAAGTATCGACTGAGCCGGAGCCAGATGCGGCGGCCGGGGGCGGCGTAGGGGCTCGGAAAGCCGACCGGTACGCCGCCGTACTCGGTCCCGCGGGGTCCGGCGCCCGTCTGAAGGCCGGCGTCGAGCTGGAGGTTCTCGAGCCAGTCGAAGGTCACTCTGAACAGGAGCATCGAGCTGAGGTCGTCGAGGTTCACGATCACGGTTGGCTCGAGGGCCAATCGAGGCGTCCACTCGAAGCGAAGGCCGCCGGCGAGCTCGTTGCGGCCGAGGTTGAACAGCTCGCCTCGCGCGAGGCGAACGAGAAGCGACTCAGGAAGCGCGGCGGCGCCGCGGTCGAGAGAGGGAGTTCCAAAGCCGTTGCGGAAGTACTCGACGAACCCGTAGGCGTTGCGTCCTCCCCACACCCACGAACGGTCCAGGTTGGCGAGGAGAGAGGTAACGCGGCCCCCGTGAGCGAGAGCGGTATAGGTTGCGTTGACCCGCCACACGCCGCCGCCGAGGTTGCCGCTGGCACCGATGCCGGCCACCGTGTCGGCGTAGTGCCTGGCCCCCATGAGCTCGACCTCGGTGCTGCCCGCGAAGTGGTGCCACTTGACCGCGAGCGAGCTGGCATCGGCGGAGACCCGGCGTCCCGGGCCCGGGCGGCGCGGGACCACGACCGCCTGCAAGTCGTCGCCGCCGGCCAGCAGCCACTGCGCGGTCAGCATGTCGGTGCCGGGCTTGTAGTCGGTGTCGATGACGGTCGGCGGGAAGGGGTTGAAGAGGTCGAGAACTTGGAACACGAGGCCTCCGCCCCAGCTCAGCGCCTGCCGCCCGAGACGCATCACGAGGCGGTCGCCGGTGTAGCCGACGGACAAGCGGTCCAGCCTTCCGAACACAAGCCGCGAGCCGCCGCTCGAGAAGGTGTGACTGAGGTCGAGCCATTGGAGCTGGTCCGACGGCGTGGGAACGCCGAGTAGGAAGCCGGCAAGATCGCCGGCCAGTGGGTTGGAGCGCGCGTTGACGCCGTCCCCGCCGATAGCCAGCAGCTGGGCGTCCACTGCCAGGTCCCAACGGGAGCGCCTCCACACGGTGTCGAGACGCAGGTCGAGGGTCGAGTCGTCGGGGTGGGAGCCGGCGAGCAGCGCACCCAGGTCGTCGTGACGAAACAGCTGCAAGGAGGACTGGAGCTTGACGTGCCCATGCAGCTCCGGCACGTCGCCGGCACCGGCGGGTGCGGCCGTGCTCACAGCGACCAGGAGGGCGAACGCTGCTTTCCTCAAGCTGCCACCGTGTCGTCGACGATGCGACCATCTCGCAGCATCACACGCCGCCTGGCGAACTCCATCACCATCGGATCGTGCGTAGAGATGATGAAGGTGATCCCGTGCCGCTGGTTCAGCTCCCGCATCAGCTCGAGCAGGCTCGAGGCGGTCTGCGAGTCGAGGTTGGCGGTGGGCTCGTCGGCGAGCACGACCGCCGGGTGGGACACGATCGCCCTGGCCACCGCCACCCTCTGCTGCTGGCCTCCGGACAGCTCCGCTGGCCGCCGATCGCCGAGGCCCTCGAGACCGACCTCGTGCAGGATGTCGCGCGACAGCCGCGCGCGGTCGGCGGTACCGAGGCCCTGCAGCTCCATCACCAGCTCGACGTTCTCTCGTGCGGTCAGCACCGGGATCAGGTTGTAGGCCTGGAACACGAAGCCGACGTGATTGAGGCGCAGGTCAGCCAGCTCCCCGGGGGCCAGGGTGTCGACGCGCTGCCCCCGCAGGTAGACCTCACCGGCGGTCGGCGTGTCGAGCCCGCCGATGAGGTTGAGCAGGGTGGTCTTACCCGATCCCGAGGGACCGACCAGGCTGGCGAACTCGCCCTCGGCGATGGTCAGCTCGATGTCGGTCAGCGCATCGACCGCGAGATGGTCCGGGCGGTAGGTCTTGGACAGGTCGTGGCAGGCAACGATGTCGGTCATGGTCGAGCTCCTAGTTCCTGGTGATGGCTTCGATCGGTACCCGGCGGGCAGCGCGCCAGGCCGGGTAGAGGCTGGAAAACACCCCGAGTACGACGACCAGGGCGGTGGCGCCGATCACGTCGACGACTGCGGCGGCGGGGTAGATGACCTTGCCCATGCCCCACATCTCGGCGCCCTGGGCGAGGATCGATAGGTTGATGCCGCCGTGCAGCAGCGAGAGGGTGCCTGCGGCGAGGCCGATGCCAGCCGCGGCTCCTGCGGCGAGCAGGAAGCAGGACTCGAACACCACCTGGATCAGAATCAGCCGCGGCCGCATGCCGAGCGCTTGCAGCATGCCGAACTCTCGGGTCCGCTCCATGACCGCCATCAGCATGGTGTTGACGAGGCCGAACGCCATCGCCACATACATGACGACGAAGAACATCCAGATCCAAGCCTGGCCGAGGGCGACCATCGCCTGTGCCATGGGCTCGAGGGTCGTCCACGGCTGGACGTCCAGGCCGGAAGCTGCGGTGCGGAGTCGAGCCAGGAAGGCGGGAAGCTGGCGCCGGTCGCGCAGCATGACGGCAAGCTCCGACACCCGGCTGCCGAGCTTGAGCATGGTCATGGCGGTCCTCCGGCCGACGAAGACGTACGCCATTTCGGTAGCCTCCCGGTCGCCCTCGAAGAGGCCGACGACGCGGAAACCGCGGTCGGCCACGGAGTGATCGGCGGCCTGGCTCATCACCACCACGCGCTTGCCGACGCCGGTACCGAGCCGGTCAGCCAGAGCGCGGCCGATCAGGATACCGCGGTCATCCGGTGAGTCGAGGTACCTCCCCGTGTGCACCGCATCCGCGATGAACGACAGACCGCGTTCGGCCGCGGGGTCGATGCCGACCAGAGTTACGCCGGCGGTGTCGTGCTCGCTCATGACCACGGCCGGCACCCGTACGCGGGTGCCCCAGGCTGCGACCTCAGTGCCGGCCAGAAGCTGCGCGACGGTTGCGTTGGGGGGCTTCATGGAGTGGTCGACCGAGGGGTCGTCGCGGTAGCCGGGGGCGTGCACCTGCAGGTGCCCGGTGAGGGTGAAGATGGCGTTGTGAACAACGTCGTTTTCCCATCCCCGGGTGAGAGCGGCGAAGAAGATCATGGCCCACAGGGCGACGCTGATGGCGACCAGGATGATCAGGGTCCGGCGCCGGTTGCGGAGCACGCTGCGGCGCGCGAGGCGGAGCAGGAGGGCAAGCCTTGCCATTCTCACACCGCCTTCATCGCGTCGACCGGGCGCAGCCGGCGAATCCTGCGAGCCGGGAACAGTGCCGCGACCAGCGTCGCGAGCAGAATCGCCGCCGGTCCGAGGGTCACGGAGAGGAGATCGAGCCTCGGGTAGATACGGGCGGGCAGGCTCCACTGAGCGAGCAGCTCCTCGCTCGAGGAGAACGCGATGCCGTGGACGCCCGCGTATGCGGTGATGCCGGCGCCGGCGAGGGTTCCAATGGCAAGGCCGAGCAGCAGCAGGATGACCGACTCGAGGATGACGACTCGGCCCAGGATTCTCGGCCGGGTGCCGAGAGCGAGGAAGACGCCGAACTCTCGCGTGCGCTCGAGGACCGACATCAGGAAGGTGTTCAGAATGCTGAAGGTGACCACCAGGACGAGGGCCGTGTACAGGAACCACCCGACTGCGGCGTCCATCGCGATCCCCTGCTTCAGGCCCTCGAGCAGCTGGTCCCAGCGAAGCACCGTGAGGCCGGGGCGGTTCGCGATGGCTGCGCGGATCAGGCCAGCCACGTGGGGAACGGCTTCGAGGCCGCCGGTGCGGACCACGATCGCGTGGACCCGGTCGCCGAGCAAGAAGGCGGACTGGAACGACGCGAGCGGCATCTCGACGGTCTGACGGTCGAGCTCGGGAACTCCGCTCGAGAAGATCCCGACCACTTTCAGGACGGCGACCGCCAACGAGCCGTCCAGTCCCTGGCCGAGGACCGTGATCTCGTCGCCAACCGTGAGCGAGAGGTTGGAGGCCAGGGCTTGGCCGACAACCGCCTCGTCGGAGGTGGCCCCGGACAGGTAGCGTCCCTTCCGTATCGTGCGCGGGATCGTCGACACAGAAGGCTCCTTCGCCGGTTCGACGCCGACGATCATCCCGCCGTAGGTGCGGGTGGCCGAGGAGACCAGGGCGAACGCCTGGGCGCGGCTGGAGACCGCCGTCACCCCGGGCACCGCCGCCACCCGCGCCTCGACCGAGGAGGCGTCGGCGATAGCGGTGCGGAGGCGCTGCTTGGCGTGGTAGCCCTCGGCCTGGACCTGCAGATCGCCGGTGAACACCCCGGTGGCGCCGCGGATCATGGCGCCGTAGCCGCCGAGCTGCATCGACACCATGAACACGAGGATGACGGCGGCGAACGCCACCGCCGAGAGGGTCAGCAGCGTGCGCCGTGGGTTACGCCACACGTTGCGCCAGGCCAGCCGCAGGTAGAGGCGGAGCCCGGGCCGCTGCGGTGAGGTGGACCGGATCACGGTGCCGGCGCTCACGGCCGCTCCCAGCCGGGGCGTGGGTTGCGCAGGTTCGACAGGGTGAACACCGCGTCGGGCAGCGACAGCCCGAACGAAGCCTTGCGGTATGTGATCTCGGTCCAGTGGTCGGCCTCGTCCAACTTCTCCATGCGCATGGAGGTAACGTACACCTTGCCGCCGAGCCTGCCGATCTTGACCGCGCTCAACCGCTTGACCGGCTTCCCGTCCTGGTCGAAGAATGTCTCTTCCAAGAGCAGGTGGTCGTCGCGGATGCGAAGCCTCTCCTTGCCCCAGATGACCGGGGCGTTCGGCAGCGGCGTCGACTCGATGACATACACGGCGTGGCCATCCTGCTTGTCGGTCTTGACCAGGCGGTGGGTGAAGTTGTGGATGATCTGGTCCGACTTAGCCAGGTCGTTGTAGGAGAAGTCCGAGCCCATCCAACTCTGCGCCATCATGCTGAACGGCAGCTTGATCACGCGGTTGAGCTTGGGCGAGAAGATCCACATGTCGTCACCGACCTTGAGAGTCGCGCTGCCCGCGTCGCGGGCGGGCTTGACGAACCGGACCAATGAGTCCTTCTCACCCCGCGTCCAAGCCCGCATCAGGGAGGCACGCTCCCAGTCGGGGCGGTGCACGGTCATCTCGACCACCGTGTACGAGGTGACGTCCCGCCAGTAGTCGATGGCTCCCTTGACAATTGTCGCGGGGTCGTCCGCAGCGGCCGTGGCTTTCAGAGCGCCGAAGGCCGCCAGGATCAAAGCAAGGGCCACGAGGCCCGATCGGAGGCTGCGAGTCACGGTACGTTACCTACCTTTCCGTCGTGCTTGCGGGATCCGATGCGTCAGTCGCGGCTATCCCGCGCAGGACCACGGCAACGAAGTGCCGTCCTGCCGCTTCTGCATCGAAGCCGGGGTCGAACCACGCCTGCAGGAAGAGAGCATCGATGGTGCCGACCAGCGCTGCCGCCACGTGGTGGGCGTCGACGTCGGGCCTGATCTCGCCCGCCGCCATGCCGTCCCGGATGACACCTGCCAGAACCTCCCGGTAGCCCGCATACAGCTTCCGGAACTCTCCCATCAGGCTGTCCTTGAACTCGGGCGTTGCTGCCGCTGACCAGAACTCCATCGTCAGCGGGTAGAGGTAGAGGACCTTCTGGCAGGCGCCGAGGGTTGCGTCAGCGAACCTCTCGAGAACCGCGATCGAGGAAGCAGGGCGCGGCTCCAGTCGTGCCAGGGTTTCCTCGAGGGTGCCTACGGCGAAGCTGTCGAAGACGGCCAGGAAAAGCTCCTCCTTGCTGCGGAAGTACTCGTACACGGTGCCCTTGCCAATGCCGGCGCGGACGGCGATGTCGGCCACGCGGGCGGCGCGGAAGCCGTGCTCGGCGAACACGGTGGCGGCCGCCTCGATGATGGCGCGCATCTTCTGATCCCTCAGATCCGGCCTTGGTGGTCGTGGCGTCATGGCTCCTCTTTCGGCTGGCTCAATAATCCGACCGACCAGTCGGTCATGTTATAAGTCGGGTCGGCACGAATGTCAAGGCCCCCTGCGAGGGCGGTCGTGCGGTACCATCCGCTGCGGGAGGGCGACATGGAGCCACCTGCGGTATGGGAGCAGCGGTTCGAGGTCCGGGCGTACGAAGTCGACCCGCGGGGGCATCTCGCCACTCCGACCCTGTGCGACTGGCTGCAGGAGGCTGCAGGGCAGCACGCGCGGGCCCTCGGCTGGGCGATCGAGGAGTTGGAGGAGAGCGGGCTGACGTGGGTGCTTTCACGGCTTCACCTGCGCCTCCAGGCGTGGCCGATGTGGGGCTCGGTGGTCCGACTCCTGACCTGGCCGGTGGGCGCCCATCGGCTGTACGCGGTGCGCGATTTCCGGGCCCTTGATGAGAGCGGCGGAGAGGTTGTCCTCGCAACCTCCGGATGGCTGCTCGTGAAGCTGGCATCCCGCCGGCCGATCCGGCCTCCGGCGGAGATCGAGACGTTGGCACAGGCCGCGCCGGGGAGGGCCCTGGTGGATGACTTCTCCAGGCTGCCCACGGCCGAGTCTGGCGAACCGGTCGCCGTTTTTACCGCCCGCCACTCGGATCTGGACGTCAACCATCACGTCAACAACGTAGCCCTTGTGCGCATGGTGCTGGACGCCGTCCCGGCCTCGACTTTGACCTCCTGTGTGCCGGCCGAGTTGGAGGTCGAGTTCCGGGCCGAGGTCTCTCTTGGGGACATCATCGAGGCCCGAGTCGCCCGCTCAGGGGACACCGACGGTCGCTACGTGCACAGTCTGGTCCGCACCTCCGACCGCCAGGAGGTTGTACGGGCCCGGAGCCGGTGGGCTGCCGAGAAGGAGTAGAGTAGATTCGGCGGGGGAGCGGTAGCACGAGCCGGACCGCGGCCCCCTTGCGGGAGGGATGTCATGGAGCCGTTCAGGTATCACGTTTATGTGTGCACCCAGGAGAAGCCGGACGAGAG
>Ga0316583_10000611_pt1 | contig 10893 bp, 7 predicted proteins | sample J_170502JBrBrA_D_FD_204513 | JGI IMG/M metagenome (GOLD analysis project Ga0316583, IMG submission 204513) | Rhizosphere microbial communities from salt marsh grasses in Alabama, United States - J_170502JBrBrA | ecosystem: Host-associated > Plants > Roots > Rhizosphere | place: USA: Alabama... | reverse complement strand
GTCGTTCATCCAGATTTTTTCACTCACATAAGGCAAGATCTTATACCAATGTCCCAGGCGCCGCATATCTGTCACGGTCGAAGCATTAATCAACCTCACATTTCCACTCGAGGTTTTTTTCTTTTGTCAGAGTCATTCTTCTTTTTGCTCTTGATGCCGAGAATCGTCTGCAAAGAGAATCGGCCACTCGTCAGGCCTTCTTTCTGGCTCGCTCCTTCGCTCGCTGGGTAGGAAGCACATTCTGGAAAGGGGCAAGACTCATTGCAGGGGCCGTCTGGTCCGGGGGAAAAGGGAGTCTTGTGAGTATCCCGAGCTTCTTATCCATCGGTCTTTGTTTTCTTACCAGGTGCCACTTGAGAGAACTAGCATCGATCAGCCTAGCATCAGTAGTCAGTCCTTCGGTTGCTGACATCGAGGGGGTCCTGCCATGTTGAAATTCCTTTCTATCAGCTCTTTCTTCGTCCACTTCTGACTGACCTATCCTTCCACGGGTCTCATCAACAGTCCCTGCCCTTTGCTCATCAACCCATCTTCCTATGCGCCAGGCAATCAAGCTCTCATTCTCACCCCTCCGTCCACTTTGTTCCGCCTACACGCCCTAGCCCTTGGGTATATTATATGCAAACTACGAGTTCCTTTCTTCCAGACAGCACTAAGGGCAAATTCCATTTCTCCATCTAGTAAACAAGCAGGCATTTGTCTTGACCAAGGGAGGTCGGAGAATACAACCAATATGCATGACTAATCTGAATGAATAAGCCATACTGACACAATCTCAATGAGAATTAGATTTCACCTTAAGTCCAGACTTTCCCTCTTCTTTCGAGCCAGTGAAAGCAAATAGTTAGACTGAAAGGTTTCAACATGTTAGTAGAGCTTGTTTCAAGCCAGCATTTATTTGAGACCAAGAAATCCACGCTAGTCCATTTCAGATAGATTTCGGACGGAGTCAAGCAGCGGAGTGCAATCAGTAGTGAGCTGGGCCGGCCTTACTCACTTTACTGGGACAAGATAGTACCCCTTCCGTTGTCTCCGAGTCAGGTTCTGTCCCCGAATCGTCTGTTGATCGGTTGGAGTTTGGGCTTTCAGACTGATCAGAATTGATGAGTGAAGGACGATGCCAGTCGATTGATACTCAGATTCCTACATACCAGACTTTGATCAATCATCCATGCGCCGGGGAGAAATCGTCTGATTCAGAAAGAAGGGTTCCGCCTCTCGCTAATACAATACGGGGCCGGACATGACCCCTGACTCCCTCTCGGCGTGGGAATTATGATCCCGAATAACTAAATAGCGCCAGTGAGGATTCCCATGCCCAGTAGCTTCTCTTTCAGCTTCTTAACCGCGTGGGGGCTTCTCCGCTTCAATTGAGCAGCTGAACTCCTTGCCTCGGCCCTTCTTTCTCTATTCAATCTATGGCTTTTCCTGAACTTCAGCGCCAGTTCTGCTTTCCATTCGTCAGTCAAGTCAGGCAAGCTTCATGCTTACTTATGAACTCCCTGCCTCTGCCTTCAACCGATTGCCAGAAGGCTGCTAGAAGGCTAAACAACTTCCGATCAAGGGTTCCTTCAGGCTGATCTGTAGGCATTAAAGGAAGCGGATCTAACGGCTATTTGCCGATCTAATGCACGTGGATCTCTTACCTATTGATCTGACCTTTCCTTTTCTGATCGACGATGTCCATGAAATCGGAATTGAGAGAGGCATACGAATAGTTAATTGAATCTATCCCATGCATTCACTTCTCTGTCGGCCTAAGGACTGGTAATTCGACGTCTTCCGGCGCACTTGTCAGGTTGAACTCTTTTGAGTCGTGAACTGGGGGAAAAAGACCTCGGTTCGGGTATGTCTTTAATGCTTGATTTCATCCTCAATCGCCCTTGCTTGGTGAGTCCCTTCCGGCGGCTTTGTGTGCTCTTTTGGTGCAGTCACTTCGTTATCTGAGAATAGGGAAATGGGGAAGGCTGAAGACGGCTGGTCTACTTCCTGCTCGATGAGCATCATCAAGTCGGGTGGTAATCAAGGCAAAAAGGCTTTGTCCATTTACTTCTTTCAAAGAGCGGGCGCCGCAGCGGATTCTTCCTCAAAACGTATTCTGTAACAAGAAGAGCGGCGATTCTCAAGCCATGTAATACGTCGATTCTCCGACTCTATCCCACGGAGCAGTAACTAGCTCGAAACAGCCAACTAACTTCGCCTACGCAAGGAAGAGAAGTGGTTAACTTGCTTGCTTCCTGAAGACAATTACTGAAAAGATTCAATATAACCATCAAACTTCTTTCCCAAGCGCTCCTCCCACTGAGCCATTTTCCAAGAAAAAGGGTAAACTACAGCAAATCGTTAACAAGTTACTCTCTCGTCAATCATCTATTCGCTTCCTCCACCTCTCCAAAGAAGAGAATTATGGTGAAGATTTGATGAAAGATGCATCTAAACAGCCTGTATACATTTGAGAAGGTATGGAAAGAACATTTGCATAATTTGGATTACTTTCAGAATAAGAAAGAGAAGAGAACGAAAAAGAAGGATGAGTTAGCACTACCCCAGATCCATATGCATAGTCAAATCAGAGGGTCGAAAGAGGCCTTATTGGCTTAAGCATCCGATTTTCTCCATAAGGAGGAAGAATCAAGGCTTTGATCATCCCCTGCTGTTAGCAAGAAAAGTAGTTCTGTCTGGGACTTGATCAAAGGGCGGAGCTTGGAAAAAGAGAAGAAGGGTGACTAGTCTGATTTTGACCAGTCAAGGTAGTTACCAGTAATATAGTTGGAAAGGGAGTTCAATTTCGGAAAAGCGAATCCAAGAAAGATTCCCCTTTGATAGAATGGCTTGTTTGCAGGTTTGACATGACAGACGAATAGGCTAGGCGTATATTGCTATCGAATCCCCAGCTATTGACTCAGCTACTATTTCATCCAATATACGGGCAAACAAAGAAGAGTATGAGAACGCAGAGCTCTTTCACCTTGGGCTTGTTGGCCTAGCTTTTGGCGGCGCAGTAACCTCCTTCACTTTTTGTCAGGTCAACTCCACAATAAAGACAAAAGTTTGATCTATGTATAAGCAAGCCTTGACCGATGCGCCGCAAAACAAGCGCCTTTTTAGGGATAGAGTCCGTGCTCTCAATAAACAAACCTCTTTTAGGAACGAAGGCTTCAAAACCTTACTAGGTAGCTGTACTCACTACAGGAGCTGTTGCGTGACAAACTCGTTGTATGGATGGTCACACTCACAGCGCTTCGCTTCACTTGCTTTCCGGACCCGGCGGGACCGTCAAGTTTCCTATCTATCAGTCGAGTGGGCGCAAGCACCTTTTGCTTGCTTGGCTCCCTGCTTGACACGTGTTACCTCTTCCTTACAACCCATGACATGACATGCTTCCTCTAATACTGGAACTGAGCTTTGACGGTCTTAGGCTGACCTCACTTCCGTGGCTGCCCTTCCCTATGTATGTGATTGATTCTTTTTTGCTAAACTCGGTCAAGTATATATATCGACTGAATTTCTTCGACACGCAGGTTTCTTCTTTCTCTCTCGTCAAGCCAAGGGAAATTAATGAACCACTAAAGCGCCAGGGGCGCTAGCCCACGCATGAGTTCGATTCAAGTCGAAGTAGGACGGTCGGCTGAAATTCATTTATTTGTCGAGATAGTTTAGCACCAATTACGTAATGTTAGTAAATGACTATACCTGGACTTCATCATTTAGCAACCTGGTTCCATCTCTGTGCTCTTTCTCTCGGTTCACCACATTGATTTTCTTTTTCTATGAACATTTCTTCCTACTGAACTTCATCAAGAAAGAAAAAAGAACTTCTTGATTGATATACAAAATAACAGCAAGTCTGTTTGACATAAAGAAGTCCTGAGTCGCTGAGCTAGCGTGTAACATTAGCAGTGATTTTGGAACGAAATTACTCCATTGACTTCGTGCCATTTTCCATCAACCAGAACGGTCTAATTCATTTGACTACTCTATTTTGACTACTATATCATATACGAATTAATGCTTGCTACTAAGCCTTGGGTAGGAAAGCCAATGATGGTGGGGGCAATTCATTACTCGATCGACTGACTGACCTTCTCCTTTGTCTATAGTCGGGATACGTCCCTGGATCAAGGGTACAGTTAGTAGTGGATGGACTAGGAATTTCAACCAACCAGAGAAGCGAGAGTCTGAATTCCAGGCTGAGCAGGTACATGAATAGTAAGATGTCTCTATGTAAGGCTTGAGAACTTATAGAATAGATAAGAATTCGCGAGGTCTCGCACGCATGCGCACAAAGGAGGCGGAGTTTGATTGCAAAGCCTCTCAGACGGAACCAGTGCTCACAACCCCTTTCTACAATCTTGAGAAATCTGCCGCAAGCAACTACACACCGCATGTCTTCGGTATTGTTCGCGAGGAAATTGAAAAGGCGATGGAATTTGTGGTTATTCAAAACCTTGCTTGCTTGATAGTATCACGTCCTCAAAGTACATTGTAGCTCAAAAAGGAAAAGCCGATACATTGGTTTTGTCGTTATGACCACGGTTCAGAGGTTCTGACCTGGTGTTGACCTGTCAGGCCTTATTTCAAGCAGGCATCTGGAACCCACAATTGAAGCTTTTCGCTCTTCAGGTTCAGCGGGAGGTAGCTATTTCAGGCCTTGGTGATGCCACCTCTGAAGCACGGATATTGATTGATTTTCAATATCGTTCGTAAGTCAAGTGGGCACCCATTGGAATTGAAAGTCAAGAGTGGAGTTTGAGCGAGCGAGGACTTCCTTTTGGCAATGGGTCTGACGTCAACTATTCACTAGTCTGCTTCTTTGACCTTCTGCTCTGTCTCTTTTGGGTCATATCACTCTTGGTAAGCAGGTGCGAGTGGGTCCTATTATTTGTCATCACAATTTCTCTTTCCGGCACACTGTCAGCTCTCCTTTGAGGTTCGTGAGGTGGCCAAACCATCCTTCCCATGAGTTGAGGAAGAAAGAACCTTGTTCAGGAATGTTGGCATTGGCAGAGAAGTAGGCATTTGCACGGGAGCCCAGAAAATATGAGAAAGAGGAGCCGGAACTCAATCAAGTTGGCAAAGGAGTGAATGACCGATTTGCTTCGTGATGTCTCGACCGCCTATGAACTGGATCTTTCATATCACTCAAGAGCGCACACTGAGGTTTTCTCACCAGAAGCTTCCTGGCAAATCCGTATTCAATGGCGTAGGGAGAGACCGAATAGGCGTAGGAAATACCAGACTGTCAAGAGCTGACTGATCGGAATAGAGTACTGTATGAAAGTATTGATCTCGTAGGGAAAGGGTGAGGGGCAAGCTTTCAAGTAGTAGGCATAGGCTAGGTCTCACTTCAAAGGGAAAGAATAGGCTGAGGGTCTTATTGCTACGGGTGTCACCGCTGGAATGGCTAGTTTCTCTGTGACCTGTATGGATTCATTCTCTGAGATGGTCAATTATGTCCCGCCTGAGATGACCTATTGGACAAGGAAGCTGGAATCAGAACTCTTGCTTTGTCCTTTTAATAGTACCTGTCACCGGACGAGACTAATTGTTTATGCGAACTTGATGATCCAAAGAGTCCTGAGGAACTAACTCCACCAAATGGGCTTTCAAGATTCCCTGTTGTTGCCAATGCGCCGAGGGTTTTGAGAAGTCTTCCTGTGCAAAGCAAGGGTATTCCTGATTCAGAATAGGGCTCCCAGCTTCAGCAGGTGTTATTTCATAGGCGTAGGCTAGGAAGGAAAGGAGAAATCGTATGCGTAGGGTGTTCAGGGCTCACTTTTCTCTTTGACTTTCTCTCCCATAGGTGGCTCGCTCCACTACTTGACTTGCAAGGTGAGTTCATAAAGTCCTCCTTTACCCTTCTTCGTGCTAAGCTAATACCATGGCCGTGAAGCAGTATTAATTAATACCAGCCAAGGTACGTGCTCTGACATTCCGCCCATTTCCATATAAGACTTTCGATATTCCCTGTGCTCTGGCACATTCAGTTTGAATAGAATTCTTTCTCTCGAGAAGTCCATTAAGGAAAGGAAGTCGCAAGCTTGTGAACAAGTGAGTGTAAGCAAGCCTCTTCAAGTTCTTTGATAAGATGAGCAGTTATATATTTCAATAGAACTCTCTTTCAAACCTGAACAAACGGGAATCCCAATATAACCACAGCTACTGAGACAAATATACCAAAAAACTCACAAACGAAAGAAGGCCTCAATCGTTACATACCTCAACACAGCTACTTTTCTGACCGTCTCCGTCCCGGACAAAGAGAAGAAAGCCCGCAAGAGGTTTACCAGGAGAAAGGAAGATCAACGAATCGAAGAGGCTGACCCAAAAAAGAAAGCGTAAAGTATAGTATGGGAAAGGTTAGGAAAAGGAGTTCAACTGATAGGTGTAGGGCGCCGGATAGGGGGAGGTCAAATCAAAAAAGGCCTAGCATAGCGGCGCATGGCTTGACAAAGTAAGTGCTTGCTGCTCCTCCTCTCGGCATTTGGACCGATGGGGAGACCAGTGGCCTAGCGGCGCTTTGACTATAATGTCTGGTGTATTTCCATTTGGTGGACTGGTTGAGGTGTCAATTTCTGTGAAAACATTAATGGCTCTGTTACATCAATAATATGTACTAACTCACTCAAAAGAAATGCGCCAGCGCCAGAAATCCTTTCCCCCCCCCCTTCTTTGATCGAGATTATTAAATGATTACAGCAATTCAAGATTGGGTAGTCTTTGGATACCCTGCATGTGTTTGCTGGTAACAAGTTGAACGAGTTCCTCTCCTTATAGTCGACTTAATTCCTTATAGTCGAGCGACTTCGTACCTCAAGAAGGAGTGTCATCATACCTGTCTGTTCGGAACTGAAAGTCAAGAAATGGTAGGGTATTCCGACGAATGAAAATACTAGGTACACTGATTCAAGCTCGTCTGGGAAGTCAGATGAAAGTTCGGGATACGAAAAGGATTCCGTTTTTTGAGGTCAATGACAGAACATCTTTTCTGAAGAAGGAAATGTTCGAGCTTTGATCAATGCGTCACAGGAAATCTCCTGCAAGCAAGCAAATAGGTAGAAAAGTGATGTGAAAGTCCATTTATGGAGCTTTGGGGAGGGCAAGACGCCAATGGTATACGGCGATTCTGCTTCCAGGGCTGGGCAAAACGAGTCAGGCGAGCAAGGCTTCGGCGAATGTGAACATAGGGCGCAGCTCGGCTAACGATTCATGCCAAGCGAACAAGAGGAATTTTCCTCATCATTCCAATTAGCGATCTCTGACCTAGGTTCCGAAAAGAGACTCTTTGTCTGATGAGTGAGGCAGGGGTAGGCCTATTCTTCGTGTGGAGGGAAGCTAGATTTCGTATGTGGGCGGACCCATATTCATAAAACGGAGGACCATCATTTGATGAGGCACGGGAGCTCCATAATCATCGGACAGAACTGACCTAGCGGATGAAAGAAAATAGCGGGAGGTGAGTCAGACCTTTGCGAGGGCAGATGCATATTTCCTCTGGGACGTCACCCTATTTGGATACGACAGGAGAGGGAAAAGCATTGGGAGGCAAGAACAAGACCTGAGTCAACTGGAAGGCTCGGTACTGACTGAATCGGTAATTGCATTTCCCGACTTCACTCACAAGTGCAAGGAGGACTGAGAAAGTGCAAGTCAGCCCTATCTGGGTAGGCGATTTACTGAGGAACTCAAGAAGTCAATTTCGTCTCATGATAAGCATTGGTCGGAGGATGGAAGCAACTGAAACATCAACAGATATGGGAACTGCGGCAAGGAATAAGGCGATTCTAGCTTTTCCGGATGAGAGTCCGTCCGCCAATTCTCAAGCTGATGCCGAGGACGAGACAGGTTTTTCAATGTGGGGGCGTCAAACGATTCATGAACTTTTGGTTTTCCTGAGTGTGAGATGCTTGGGATTGATTCTCAGAGTTACCCACAAAAACCCATAATCGTTCTCAAAGCAGAAGTCCCGGCAAATCAGTTCTCCTTCCTGGCATGAAAGCGATTCTTCTGGCAACTCTCTCGTTCTAGTAGCCTTGCTTTTCAGGCCTCTGACTAAAGAAAGCGCCAGTGGCGAGAATCTATGAATTGGGCTCAAATTCACCAAAAGCAGCAAATTCACCAAAATTGGTGTGCCCACGGATTTTCCTACGAATTGGTATTTCTGCCCACCAACCCGGCGACTTGGATTTCCATCTTCTCAAATGTCAGCTCTTTCGCCTGGCAAAGAAGAAAGACCCTTACGTAATCACTGAAAGAATCAGCCGCAGATTCAATTCATCAACCTCTGATCGGTGTCCACCAATTCTACTATAGATTAGATGAGGGAAAGAAGTCGTTATCTTATAAAGAGCAAAGAAAGATCAATCCAAACTTTTCTGAATACTGACATGGACGGAAGGTTATTGAAAGCCTTTCATGAGCAAAGAATATACCGCACAAATGGATACGAAAGAAGAATGTCAATTCATGAAGAGGAAAGTCCCTGCTTACAAGCAACATAATCAGTCTTTGATGGATGCCCAGTTGCCAGATCAATCAATAGAGTGAGTTGCCAGTAATATAGTTGGAATGCCAGGTGTGATGATATCTGAGTTTCTATATCTATAGTTCAGTCAACTGCAAGAAGCCTGTCTCATCTGGAAAAGCAAGCTGGTGTACGACTTTCATTCTGAGGACTCAACCTATATATAAAAAGAAGAAATGGGAAGTGATGATCGCTTTGGGACGGAACCTTGTTCATCATTTTCGGAACTAACCTCCTCTCTCAGCGTACGATGAATTTCGTAATGGCGCTAGCGACAGCTGCCGCCTTCATCCTCTAGAAGTTGGAAGAGAATTCTGACTCATACTTCAAAGAAAGAAGCGGGGTCCTTAGCAGATTCAATCGGGACATGAACGCTTGAATGAACGAAAACTCAGTAGTATGGCGCTTTCCCACTTGAATTCGATCAGCTTTGACTCTTCAGTCAATGAGGAACGAAATCGCTCACTTGGGAAAGAGAGGAAGGACTGGTAGAATTCTTAGAGGAATGCCGAACCTGACTTGAGTGTGATTTTGGAACTCCTGTCACTTAGCCAAAGTAGACATGCTACTAGATTCTTTTTCTTATGGGGAAAGTACGGATGGAAGAAAGTCTGTCTGTCTGGAAATGCTAGAGCGGGATCAAGTGATGTAACCGGAGGAAATGACAAGTCCCACCAGTTGGCTACTTCTTCCTTTTTCTTTCAATGAGTGCCCTATTTCTATAAAACTGAATTCCGAGGGAGGAAAGGATTCTGATTTCAATTAGAAAGATGTGGGTGGCTCAATCTATTTGTAATTATTGAGTCATCTTAGGTTGCGTCCTAAGGAAGAGGTTTTGGCGAGCTCAGCGAGCTAGGAATCAGAAATTATATATATAGGGCTGCCTCTTTGTGTCTGTCCGTATCGCAAAGAGAAAGGGAATGAGCTCTTGCCTTCTCAACCAATGCTTCTTCCTGCGGTTGGTGCTTTTTTGTCTTTATGATCCAGCGAGGAACTACGGCGCGTTCCGAGCATAGAACTTTGGTCGAGACATTAGACGTCTCTCTCTGGGTATCAAACCTTCCAGACTCCACTACACCTCTAGTTCTACTTGGTCTTTCTCTAGACTCCACTTTTTCTTGGCTATTCCTTCTTGGAACTCACCTATTCTACTAGAGCGGAACTGCCGATATACATCTTGGCTAGTTCATCAAAAAAGTCGAGTGATTTGAACTTAGACTAATTCTCGTAAGATCACAACACCTGCGGGAACTTCATTATTGATTCTAACAGCCGGCACTTCCGACATTAGCCTATACGTTCTAATGGTTTCTTTCTCGGAAACTCATCATACTTACGGAAGCTCCGGAAAGACCCACACACAGCTCCCATATCCGTATAATAATGAATAAGAAAGAGAGGAGGAAGAATCAAGATAAGAGTTTACAAGGAAGTCTGCTTACTATGGCGCTTTTTCGTTTGAGGAATAGAATTTCATGTAAGATGCCTACGCACCGTCAAACTGCTCTGATAGTCAGTTTAGCTCAACGAAATGACGGGAAAGACAGACTGAAAGCATGAATCTAATGCGCCGGGAAGTTCCCGTGGAATTCTCTCTTCATCCGTGGATATTGACATACGGATGCCAACTGGTCAATCTGGCCACCGTCCATGAGCTCCATGTGGGTTCACTTGCAAAAGCTCTACCAGCAATCTAGTCATGCTCAGCCCTATGCTGTGTAACAGGACATCTCCATGGCAAGCCAAGGCGAAGGTTCGAGAAAGGAATTTGACGCCTTTATGCAAACTCAAGGCATCTTGCGACTCTGGAAGAGCCTCTTTGCAAGACATGTAGTGCATGAGCTTGTACTACCAAGCAGCAACTAGTCCGAGACTAATATAGCTTTTCCCTTTTCCAATTTCTCATGAGACTTCGTCCTTCATTTGAGTCTCTCCGCGGTCAGCTTCTACATCGATCGCCTCTACCAAATATCGATACTGCTCAGAGTTGATTGCCGAGAAGACTCGATGTTGGGTTCTTGGCACCCCGGCACCCGAACCAGTACTTGAAGTTACTTACCCACGCAAGAAAGTCACAAAAACGCAACTCAATCAAAGCCACTCGTTGAAACTGTTTTTTCATGGGGAGACTCACTCCTTACTTTCTCAATCAAATCCGTACTTTACTCCCCATTTCCTACCAGATTGGAAGACTGCTTTTGGATTCGACTTTTTGCCTATTGGGTCGGCCCCTGGTATAACAACGTTGTGGATTTATGAACAAAAAGGGGAAAGATAGTGAAGTCAAAAAAGACAGGGATTACTAACTTGTGCAGCGGGTACCCAACCCACCAAATCGACGTTTCAGTACGTACCGGGTCTCAATCACA
>Ga0316583_10000609_pt1 | contig 10897 bp, 5 predicted proteins | sample J_170502JBrBrA_D_FD_204513 | JGI IMG/M metagenome (GOLD analysis project Ga0316583, IMG submission 204513) | Rhizosphere microbial communities from salt marsh grasses in Alabama, United States - J_170502JBrBrA | ecosystem: Host-associated > Plants > Roots > Rhizosphere | place: USA: Alabama... | reverse complement strand
GATCCCAGTGACCTTTGGTTTGCAGAAGTCGGCGGATGCCGTTGCCGATGCGGGAACAGTCGATGCGGCGGCAAACCCGGATAATGAGGCTGCTGCACAGCCTTCCGATAATGGCTTATCAAATAACATCGGTTTAATCGTCCTAGGCATTGCCGGTGTTTTGGTCCTGATAGCCGGAACCGGAGTTTACTTACTGCGGCGTGGTTAGTTACCGTCCTACAAAGGAACAAAGTTGAAAGTGAGAGCGTCTTGTAAAAGGCGCTCTTTTTCGTTGCTTTAGCGTTCCCTAAGCGTCACTTTGGCGCAAAGCAAATAAGATAGAGTTTGAATTAGACTTAATGGGTAAGTACGTCAAATTCGAGGTATGCCAGTTTATTATAAGATGCCGTCCGGCCGCACAAGTGGTCTAGAAAGAGCCGTGGAGTTCCGCGGATAAATAGTACGGATGATTACAAAATATAGTAGAAAAAATATGGACAATAGAAGTTTTCAACAGCCGGTGAGTCACCAGCCGGCAATGGTACCGCAAAAACGACGAGGCTGCGGCGGCTGCCTGGGCGGCGCTATCTTCGGAGGCTTGTTACTGCTTGCGATCGCCGTGATGGCTGCTGTTGTAGCTGTGACCACACTGGTTTACGCAGATTGGTCACGCGAGATCGAAACGGAGATCCAAACGCTGGATAATGCGCGCGATCGCGAAACCTTTGAAACATCGGAGATCCTCGACCGGCATGGAAATTTGCTTTGGGAAATTTTCGGTGAAGGGAAGCGGACACGAATCCCTCTGGCGGAGATGCCGGAGTATTTGATCCAGGCAACAATTTCCGTCGAGGATGATACCTTTTACACGAACAACGGCCTTGATGCTCCGTCGTTGATGGCGGCCTTGCTTGCAAATCTCCGTAATACGGATTCACGCCCTATCGGCGGCAGCACTATCACCCAGCAGGTAGTGCGCCATATCGCTTTTGATTATGATGAGCGCACGGCCGTTTCCTATGAACGGAAGGTCAAGGAAGTTGTTCTGGCCTATATCATGAATCGAAACTTCAGTAAAGACGAGGTTTTGGAGATGTATCTCAATGAGATCTATTATGGCAATCTGGCTTATGGTATTGAAGCCGCGGCAAACACCTATTTTGGGAAGTCGGCGACCGAATTGACCCTGGGAGAATCTTCCTTGCTGGCCGGGTTGCCACAGAGTCCGGTGGCATTGGATCCCTTATCAAATCTGGACGGGGCAAAAGGCCGCCAGTGGCTGGTCCTGAACCTGATGGTCGATGAAGGATATATCAGCCAGGCGGAGGCTGAGGCGGCTTATTTAGAACCGTTGAATTTTGCCGCTCAAGAAGTCAGCCTCACTGCCCCCCATTTTTCCGTTTACGTGCGGCAGCAGCTTGAAGAGATGTTTGGGGCAGAAGTCGTTGCCAATGGCGGCCTGCGGGTTACGACGACGCTGGATATGAATTACCAGTCCTTAGCCGAAGAGTTGGCGCGGCGTCATGTGGCGGAGGTCGGGCCGCAGCACAATCTGACAAACGCGTCTCTGGTGGCGATGAAGCCGCAAACCGGAGAAATCCTGGCCATGTTAGGCAGCGTAAATTATGATGATGAAGCCATTGATGGCCATGTTAATGTGGCTCTTTCACAGCAACAGCCGGGCAGCGCGATCAAGCCATTGACCTACGCGGCGGCGATGTCGCCGGATGATCAGGGTCAGGTGTCATGGACAGCGGCTGATATCCTCTGGGATGTGGAAACGGAGTATCCGCAAGCGGATGGACAAACCTATTCGCCCGTGAACTACGACGGCCGTTTTCATGGGCCAGTCCGCCTACGAGATGCTCTGGCCAACAGCTATAACATTCCCGCCGTTTTATTACTGCAAGATATTGGCGTGCCGGAATTCTTAGAATTTGCGCGATCATTAGGTATTGAGAGCTGGCAAAATGATTCCAGCCAGTATGGATTGTCCCTGACTCTGGGTGGAGGGGAGGTAACGCCGCTAGAGTTAACGGAAGTCTACGCGACCTTTGCGAATGGTGGATACCGGGTACAGCCGATTTCCCTGCTGCGGGTGGAGAAAAGTAATGGTGAGGTGCTTTATGAATATGCACCTCCGGAAGCGGAACGCGTGTTGGATGAGCGCGTTGCCTATCTGATTAGTGATATTCTGGATGATGATCAGGCGCGTGTCCCGGCAATGGGCACCGACAATCCTTTAGACCTGCCATTCCCTGCAGCGGCTAAAACGGGAACGACGAATGATTTCCGCGATAACTGGACGGTTGGTTATACACCGGGTCTGGCCGTCGGGATTTGGACGGGCAATACAGACAACAGTGAAATGATCGATGTCAGTGGTTTGACCGGCGCCGCACCGTTGTGGTCTGATTACATGCAGGCAGTTTATGCCAATACGGATATGCTCAGAACCCTGGTGGTGAATGATCAGATACCCCCTAGTGAATTTGTTGTCCCCGCGGCCTTGGAGCAGAAGGATTTATGCTTCCTTGCCTCTGTTACAGTTGGCGCGGCGGAGTGTACGCCCGGTGGTTCGGAGTGGCTGCTGCAGACAACGGTCGAAGAGCCGGAATCATTTCCCGATGTGGAAACCCCTGTAATCTGGGAGGAGATTGAACCGGCAGTAGAGCGTTTACCAGCCCTTCCGCTTCCGCCTTTGGAGGAAGAATTGGTCGCTTTTGAGAGCGATGAGGACGCACCTCCGCCGCAGCTGTTTTGCTATTTTGCCGAAGGAACAGATGCAGCGTTAATGCCGCCGGAAAGCCAAATGCAGATATTTTTAGCCCCGCCGCGAAATGAGGAAAGTCTCAAAGCGGCCCATGAATGGGCGCAGGCCAACAATCTGGCGATTTTTCCACTGGAAGCATGTAATGAGGAACTGATGGCTCTGGCGCGAGATCCCAACCGTGTAGCGGTTTGGCGCATTATAGAACCGAAAGTCGGAGATAATGTGAGCGGCGTAATTCCCATCATCGGCACGGCCGATTTCGAGCCTGGTGTGGTGGAGTTTTACAAAATCGAGCTTGGTATACTGAATGGTTCAGATATTCAGTGGGTAACACTGGGTGAAACGCATGATCAACCGGTTGTGAATGGCACATTGGAAATGCTTCATGCTGATGCCCTACCCCCTGGTGATTATTTCCTGCGCCTGATTGTGGTCAAGGATAGTAATTACGTAGGTGAACCAGATACAGTACCTTTCACTATTGGTGAGGAGTGATCATCATTCTAGCGTGATTTTCATATCCATCTTCGCCGGTACATGAACTTTTATGTGTGCCGGCGAAGGATTCGCATCATTTTCACACCGAAATTAGCCCGTCTACATTAAACTAGATTGTGTAAGCATCATGGTAATTTTCTTGGATTACCATGATGATTGGTGTTTGGAATGCTCTCAAAACGACCGAATTCCCAACCGGTACAGTACGTACCCTTTTCTCGGCCTCCCGGAGGATCAGGTTTGGCTGGTTGTTTTGTCCGTTTCTTTTTTGCCTCCTTATTCCTGTTAATAATTGCCCTGGTTGGTGGCGTTTTGATTGGCGGCACCGTACTTTATGCTGATTGGACAAAGGATCTCGATGATACCGTTGCCGCGTTAGATGAAGTTCCGGAGCGCCAGATTTTCGAAACGAGCCGTATCCTGGATAGAAAAGGGAATCTTTTGTGGGAGGTCTTTGGCGAAGGAAGACGGACGCGTATTCCGCTTGAGCAAATTCCGGACTATGTGATTCAATCCACGATCGCCGTAGAAGATGATACCTTTTATGAAAATCCTGGCGTCGATATTCCGTCCCTCCTGGCGGCAATTTATGGCGTTATCCGCGATCCATCCGGCCGTCCGGCCGGGGGCAGCACGATTACGCAGCAGCTGGTGCGCCACCTGGTATTTGATTACGAAGAGCGAACAGCCATTTCTCTGGACCGCAAAATGAAGGAGATCGTTCTGGCTTGGATCATGGACCGAAATTACAGCAAGGATGATATTCTGGAGATGTACCTGAACGAGGTTAACTATGGCAACCTCTCTTATGGTATTGAAGCCGCGGCCAACTCTTATTTCGGGAAATCGGCCGTTGACTTAACACTGCCGGAAGCGAGTTTGCTTGCCGCGCTGCCGCAAAGCCCCTACGGCCTCGACCCATACAACAATCTAGAAGGTGCGAAGTCCCGCCAATGGTTGGTGCTAAATTTGATGGTTGGCGAGGGTTATATTTCACGCCTTGATGCCGAAGTAGCTTACCAGGAACCACTTCAATTTGAATGGCGAGATGTTAACTTGCTGGCACCCCATTTCTCCGTGTATGTGCGGCAGCAGCTTGAGGAGATGTTCGGGTCCAAACTGGTGGCTGAGGGAGGGCTTGATGTAACGACAACACTCGATCTTGAATACCAGCAGCTGGCGGAGCAATTAGCCCGGGAACATATCGCAAAGTTGGGACCGGATCACAATATGAATAATGCCAGCCTGGTCGCGTTAAAACCGGCTACGGGCGAAATTATCGCCATGTTAGGCAGCGTTGATTATGAAGACCCGGATATAAGCGGCCGGGTTAATATCGCGCTTTCTCCTCAACAGCCGGGCAGCACGATCAAGCCCCTGACGTATGCCGCCGCGCTCTCTCCGGATGACGATGGCGATACGGATTGGACTGCCGCGGATATCTTATGGGATGTTGAAGTAGACTACGGAATAGATCCACGGGGGGCTACTTACTCGCCTGTTAACTATGATCAGCAGTTCCACGGACCGGTAAGATTACGCAGCGCTCTAGCCAACAGTTATAACGTTCCGGCAATTCTCCTCCTGCAAGATATCGGCGTGGCAAATATGATGAATTTTGCCAGGAAGTTGGGCATTACCACCTGGCAGCAAAAACCGAGTGATTATGGTCTTTCCCTTACTCTTGGCAGTGCCGAAGTAACGCCGCTTGAACTCACTACCGCCTACGCTGCCTTCGCCAATGGGGGACGCAAGGTGCCTCCCGTGGCTATTTTGCGGGTGACGGACAGGGATGGTGCGGTCTTGTATGAACACCAACCGACGGTGGCGGAACAGATTCTAGATGAGCGGGTCGCATTTCTTATAAGCGATATCCTGGATGATGATCCGGCACGTATCCCGAGCCTGGGCAGCGACAATCCATTGGTATTACCGTTCCCAGCCGCGGCCAAGATGGGAACGACTTCTGATTTACGCGATGTCTGGACTATTGGTTACACGCCCGGCCTGGTGGTGACTGTTTGGGGAGGAAATACGGATAACAGCGTAATGAAGGATATTGATGGCGCTGAGGGAGCGGCAACGTTGTGGGCGAATTTTTTGCAAGCTGTTTACGCTGATGAGAAATTACAGCGAACCCTCGTGTATGACGGGAAAATGCCGGCGGTTGATTTTGAGCGGCCGGCAGGTATCTCGCGCCGTCTCCTTTGCGCGCTTTCTTCGGTTACACCTGGTGCTTCTGACTGCCGGGTGAACCAATCTGAATGGTTCCTGGATACGCCGGAGGATTCCGCCGCCAATACAACGATTGGGGAGGTAAGTTGGGAAGAAGTCGATCCGGCCGTCTTACGCGTTCCGGCACTGTTATTAGCAAGTACAAGTCAGGAGGTCGGGACCCAAGACTCCTCGACAGCCCAATACTGCCGTTATGATGAAGGGGTTGATGTCTCGTTATTAGAACCGGAAACGGTGTCTCAAATTTTCCTGACACCACCCCGTAATATTGAGAGTTTGGTTGAGGCACAACTTTGGGCGGCGAATCATGGCTTAATAGTCTTACCCGCTCGTCCCTGTTCCGGTGATCTCGAATATGCTGACGGAGCCGATCTGAGTATACAACAGCAGGCAACGATGTGGCGTATTTCCAGCCCTCGTTCCGGTCAGGTTGTTAACGGCGAGATCGCGATAACCGGCACGGCAAATTTTCAGTCCAACACGAATGGCTCTTACCTGGTGGAACTTGGTATTCCTGATGAAAGTGGGAACGAGGTACGCTGGGTGCCGGTAGGGGACCAACGTTCTACAGCGGTTGTGAACGGCCAGCTGGCTGTTTTCGATGCCAGTAAACTGGTTCCCGGCAGCTATTATCTACGCCTTTCTGTTTCCCAAAATGATCGCACTATGGGTGATCCTTATGTCGTTTCTATTCGAGTTGGCGGGGTTGAGGCTGTTGAATTACCGGAAACGCCCGTGGATGAAACCGGAAGAGTTGTCGAGGCTTCCAAGATAGTTAATCCACCCCCTGCTGAGCAGCCGACGCCTTCTTCTGAACAAAATGGCCAGGAAGAAGGGGGCTGTACTTCATTACAAGGTTGTCCTTGAGCCACCCTTTGTAATTCTTTCATAATTTTTTCTTCACAGTTAGTTCAGATTAGCTATATATAATACATGGCGTATTGATTAAGAACGTCAGTTATTTAAATCACCCTGAAAAGAGAAGGTAGTCATGCTAATTAAGAAACCAACCGGATATGAAATTCCATCATCAGAAATTACGCCCAAAGGTGTCTATCTATCGCGCCGAACCTTTATGAAGGGCACGGCCGTCCTGGCGGCAACGACTGCTCTGGCAGCTTGTGGCGCACCCTCTGCCCCGGCGGAGACAAGTACCGCCGCTACGGGAGAGGATACCGGCATGGAGATGCCCACCGCTGAAGAGCAGACGGATGAACTGGGCGATCCGCTGACATCCTTTCAGGATGTGACCAACTATAATAATTATTATGAGTTTACCCTGGATAAAGAAGAGGTGGCGCCGAAATCGGCCGGTTTTCCAACGTCTCCCTGGCAGGTTGAAGTGGATGGATTGGTCGGCAATCCCGGCGTGTATGACATTGCCGATCTGCGCAGCCGCTTTGACCAGGAGGAGCGCATCTACCGCCTGCGGTGCGTGGAAGGGTGGTCGATGGTCATTCCCTGGCTGGGGTTTCCCCTGTCGCAGTTGTTGAAAGAGGTAGAACCCACTTCCGACGCCAAATTCGTGCGCTTCGAGACGGTCTATGATCCGGATAAGATGCCGGGTCAGAAAAGCCCCTGGTATGAATGGCCTTATGTAGAAGGGTTGCGTTTGGATGAAGCGATGAACGACCTGGTACTGCTGTCAACCGGACTCTATGGTCAAGAGCTGATGCCGCAGAACGGGGCGCCAATCCGGATCGTCGTGCCCTGGAAATATGGTTTTAAGAGTATTAAGTCGATTGTCAAAATCAGTTTAGTGGATGAGATGCCTACTTCTTTGTGGATGGCCGCCGCCCCGAACGAATATGGTTTTTATGCCAACGTCAATCCGGAGGTGGATCATCCGCGCTGGTCGCAAGCAACTGAACGACGGATTGGTGAACTCGGCCGTCGCAAGACGCTGAAATTCAATGGCTACGAAGCACAGGTAGCCGATCTATATGCGGGAATGGATTTAAGAGCGAATTTCTAAGAATCGCGGATATATAGACGGCTTCAAAATGTTAACGAATAAAATGCAACGTATCGATAAGAAAACCTGGCAGCGCATCCTTAAGCTATCTGTTCATGTAGGGGCCTTGCTGCCCCTGGTGATGATGATATGGGATTATTATGGTGGAAATTTAGGCGCCGATCCTATCCGAGAAATCACATTGCGAACGGGTAAGACGGCGATTATATTGCTCATGTTGAGCCTGGCCATTACGCCGGCCCATATCTGGTTCGGTTGGAAGCAGATACTCCCTCTGCGGCGCTTGTTGGGCCTGTACGCATTCTTTTACGCCGCGCTGCATTTGATCATCTTTCTTTGGCTAGATTATTTGCTCGATCCGCAGCTTATTGTCGAGGCGCTCTTTGCCAAGCGGTACGCGCTAGTTGGACTGTCCGCTTTCCTGATACTGCTGCCTCTGGCTATCACATCGACCCGTGCTTCGATGCGCAAACTGGGGAAGAAGTGGAAGACCCTGCATAAGTTTGTCTATCTGGTGGGAGTGCTGGTTGTCCTGCATTACTTCTTGTTGGTTAAGAACTCATACACAGAACCACTGATTTTTGCCGCGATACTGGCCGTGCTTTTGCTCACACGCGTAAAACCAATCAAGCAGGCGATTCTCCGCTGGCGCCGGAATATGGAGAATTGGCGTGTCCGGCGTTCCCTGGCTGCTAAGTAATCCCCCGTATTTGTTTATTGCAGGTGGTTTTTTGCTATATTAGCAGTGTATGGCGAAGCAATCACAAGTTCCAGATAGAGATAGGAGGCAGACCTCTCCCGTTGTGCGGAAGGAGGTTTGGGTTCCCGCCACGCATCCCAATAATCAAAGGCAGAAATGGCCGTCACAAGGCAGAGTACTTCTGGCCACGGTTTTGTTTTTCCTACTTGGCCTGACCATCCTTGTCGGGCTGATATCAACAACGCTCTTGTTTTTCTATAGTGATTTCATTTTTCCGGGGGCGCGGATAGCCAATATTCCCGTGGGTACAATGACTACCCAGCAGGCAACGGCCGTGCTTTCCGAAAGATTTCCCTCACAAGAGATTTTGTTGGTCCACAGTTCGGGGGCCTGGCCGGTTACAGTCACCGATCTGGGCATGACCATGGATTTCGGGGCTACGGTTGAACAGGCATATGAAATTGGACGAACGATTCCTGGTTTAAGGCAGGTTGTCTCGGGTAATTTTGAGGTTAAGCCGGTTTGGATGTTGGATTCGAACAAGGCGATGGAGTTGTTGGAGCGCCTGACTCCTGAAATAGGAACTGAGGCGGTGAACGCGAGCGTCGTCATTCAAGATGGCGAGGCGCATGCCGTACCCGCACGAGAGGGGTTGGCGCTAGATCTGGAAATGACCCTGGATTATTTGAAGGCAAATCCCACGGAGGTTGTGCAGACGGGTCGCCTGCCGCTGGCGACACAGCCGGTGAACCCTCAAATAATAGACGCCGAGGTCTATGTCTCTGAAGCACAGCGCTATCTTTCGAAACAGGTCGCCATACACGCGTTTGATCCGATTCTAAATGAAACGGCCGATTGGGAGATCCGTCCCCGCGAGTGGCTGGATTGGTTATCTTTGGTTGTCACTCCTGGCGAAATAGACCCTTATTCATGGGTGGTCGATGAGCGTAAAGCGCAGCAGTACCTGGCCACGGGATGGTCATGGCTGGGTGAGCAGCGGTATTTGGATGCGGAGGAAATTGTGCCTGCTATGATTGACGTAATTACCTCGGGGCAAACAGGAATCGATGCGCGCGTTTACCACCAGCCCGTGCAGCATACCGTAAAACCCGGCGAATCTTATTCCAGCATCGGATATACTTATGGCATTCCCTATCCATGGGTCCAGCAGGCGAATCCCGGCATCGAAACCCTTGCCGTAGGCGATGTGGTGACGGTGCCTTCCGCCGATGATATGCTTCCTCTGCCCGTTGTGCCTAATAAACGAATCGTTGTCAGTATCAGCCAGCAGCATGCCTGGGTCTATGAAGATGGGGAATTAAAGTGGGATTGGCCGATAAGTACGGGTATCAGCAGCAGCCCGACATCACCCGGCGTCTTTCAAATTCAAAGCCATGAGTCTGAGGCTTATGCCGGTAACTGGGATCTTTACATGCCCAATTTCATGGGCATTTACCGGCCGGTTCCGACATCAGATTTCATGAATGGTTTTCATGGTTTCCCAAATCGCGATGGGTTTAACCTGTTGTGGACCGGCGATCTTGGCACACCGGTGACATATGGCTGCATTCTGCTCAGCTCGGAGAATGCGCAGACACTCTATAGTTGGGCGGAAGACGGGGTTGTCGTTGAGATTCAGCGCTAGCCGAATTGATCGGGGATCAGAAGTTAGTCCGTTTAAGTTCCGATTATCGGCTTTGCTTCTTTCTAAATTGCGTAAGGGCCAAACCTACTAAACCAAGAAAAGCCGCAGCCCCGGCTGCTTTGGCCATGGAATGCCCGCCGGAGGCTTTGACCCCCTTGGCCATGACGGGCATCTCAGCGATTTGGGCTTCCGCCTGCACGCGTACCTGTTCGAAATAGATGGGATCACGGCGGTAAATCTCGGCCAGGGCTCGTTTTTGGGCAAGATCATAGTCGGTGATGAACTCGTCGAATGAGCGCAAACCGGCGATTTGGAATTCATGCTTTTTAAAAAGGCGATAGATTTCTTTCACGCGTTCGATACTTAGATTACGCCCCAAGGTATAATCCTCGAAACGTCCCTCCATAGCTAATAAAGCTGTTTCTGCCAGGCAGGCGTAAGCCGTCTTTGGTGGAAGGCCGATGTCATAACCGAAGTCGATGTCACCTGGGATAAGGACTTCGCCACTTTCAATGACCAGCACATCGGGACGGAGCGCCGCTTCGGCGGCATTGATATCTGCCGGGCGGGCCACATCGCAAATAACAGCCCCGGCTTTGCACTGACTGATGTCAACGATGCGCTCCCCAAAGGCAGATGTAGCGGTAATGATCAGATCGCATTCCGATAGCAGTTCGTCAGGCCTTGTGGCGATGGTGACGCGCGCGTCCGGCGTTTCCTCGAGGATGGTTCGTTTGAGTTCAATCAGGCGTTCCGGTTCAATGGAGACGAGGACCACATCAAAAATAGCCTGGGCAATGAGACGCGAGCAAACAGAGCCGATCGAACCCGTGGCGCCGATGATCATGACCTTGCCCTTGGTCAGGTCCATCGCACCCATTTTGATCACCGCTTGCTTGGCAGCCTCCAAAGTCGCGGCAACGGTCAGGCTGTTGCCGCTGGTGATAGCGATGTCTGATTCATGGGCTACGGTGATTCCTGCATCCCCGACAACGCTGGTGAAAGCGCCCAACCCCATGATGCGCGCGCCGCGCCTTTCAGCTATTTTGACGGCCTTGGCCAGGCGATCATAGGTGAATCGTTCCCCATGGG
>Ga0316583_10000608_pt1 | contig 10907 bp, 7 predicted proteins | sample J_170502JBrBrA_D_FD_204513 | JGI IMG/M metagenome (GOLD analysis project Ga0316583, IMG submission 204513) | Rhizosphere microbial communities from salt marsh grasses in Alabama, United States - J_170502JBrBrA | ecosystem: Host-associated > Plants > Roots > Rhizosphere | place: USA: Alabama... | reverse complement strand
ACAAGTATCATGAAGGAAAAGCTGGGGGCCAAGAAAGGAATTGAGATTATCGATTCCAACGTCGCCCTGTTGAGGGAAGGTGTCGAGAAGGCTTCAGCCGATCCCATTGAAGGCATCTGCTCGTTCGCCGCAGTTTCCGAAACTCAGGGGGCCCTTGCGGCGATGATTCCCGAAGATTTCGGCCAGGCCCAGAGAGCCGCCGGTCTTCCGGTTGCCATGACTGAAAAGGACGAACTGGGGACCATTAAACCGGTGAACCTCATGGAAGATTTTCAGAAAACTTTCAGCCAGGAAATGGTTCAGCCGATTCTGGAGGGGAAAAAAGTCCCCTGGGACCGGTTTATTCCCGTGGTTCCGTCCGGAACCAGTCAATACAAAGATGTGAGCTTCATCGGCACCCAGCTTCCGGTCTGGGATGCCTCCAAATGTATTGCCTGCGGCATGTGCGCAGCTTCGTGCCCGGATTCGGCGCTTCATTCCACGATCACGGACAAATCTGTCCCCGATGAAGCGGCTGGCTATTTCAAAACGTTCAAAAAGCCGCCTAAGGGGATTCCCTGGCAGCGTTTTGCCTTAAACATAAACGCCGTCGTCGATCGATGCAAAGGCTGCGGGGTCTGTGCTCAGGTGTGCCCAGTGGATGCTTTTAAAATGGTCGACAAGACACGGATAACTGAAACAGATTTTTTCCCCGAATCATACCATTATCTGGATAATACCTATGATGCGGCCCAGTATGTGGACCGGATGCCCCTTAATCACCAGGTACTTTTTATCTTTTCAAAGCTGTATCCGGGTAAACACACCCTATGTCCCGGCTGCGGCGAAGGAACCATAAACCTGTTGACCTTCTATGCCCTTGAAAGTTTGCGTAACAGCCCCAAAGGCATCGAAACCTTTTACCAGGGACTCAAGGTTCTCTCGGATAAGAACCGCCGGGCCATCGAGCATATGATCGATCGCGGATTTACCATTTACAACATCAATGCCACCGGCTGCAATGAGGTATCGGAACTGGTCAATCCGTTCAATGCCCGGATTTATCAGGCTGGCCACTACGGTTTCGGCACCGCATCGGCTGCGGCCCTGGGATCCAAGTTTGCCTTGGATCAGGCATATGCCAACGGATTTAACGACGTGTTGAGCAAAATCATAGTGTTTGCCGGCGATGGCGCCATTTACGACATCGGCAACGGCCCCTTTAATTATGCCCTGGGAGAGAATTACGACATCACATGGGTGATTTACAACAACGAAGGTTACATGAATACCGGTGCACAGAAATCCGGCGCTACTCGCTTTGGGTGTGATCGTTCCACTTCGCCCATCGGAGAAAAATTTGCCGGCAAGACGACGCTGCATCGACGTATTGTCAGCCAAGCCACAGCCATATCTCATGTGTATTCGGCCAAGCTGACCGTGGATAATCCTTTTTACGCCATAAAAATACTCAAAGAAGCCATCGCATACTGCGGCCCTTCGGTTGTTGAATTTTTCTCTTACTGCTCACAGGGGCAACAGAGCCATGACTGGGCAGGCCCACTGGTTTCCAGGATGATGAACGAGGCCAGAAACTGGCAGATCCAGGTGAGAAGACCGTTTCAAAAGCTCGATATATCAGCGAATCCGGAACCGGATCAGGTGTTTCCGACAAAAGGTAAATCCTTCAAAAAAGGCGTCAAGCGAGAGCCGGCTACATTCCATGATGTGGTCGGCATGTTGGGCCAGTTTCGTCGACATATCCTGTCTCAGGATGAGGACATTATACCCGAGCTGATCGAAGTCAATGAAACCGTATCCCTTTTCAGATGGATACGCAACCAGTGTCTGGCGGGTTACCGGGATACCATGCCCACAGAAGAGGAGGTCGAACGCATTATCGCAGAACGATATAAGTTTTAACCGTTAGAGTGTTCAGAGTTCAGGGGTTCAGAGTTCAGGAAGGGCAATCATTTACGACTTGAATGTGAGAATTACCATCCTGAACACCGAACACTGAACACTTTTTCAGTTCCTTATAAGGATCCTGTGTAAAAAAAGATCCGATTCTTTATGAGATACGGCGCCGGCTGCAGCCACCGGTTCTGGCATCCGTCATAAAACCATTTATCCGGGAATCCCCGGCGCCTCTGAAAAGAAGGATTTTCCGCCCATTGGATAAGATCCAAGTACGCCTGGTGAATCCTTCTGAAGGTAGCGGTATCACCGCCGCGATCGGGATGATGTTTCTTGGCTTGGAGGCGATAGGCGCTTTTAATCACTTTTTCCGGTTCATCGGAGTTCAGCTCGGATTTGCAAAGCCTCAGACAACTCAAGGACGATGATTTTATCATCGGAATTCTTACTTCTACCGGCATTCCCGGATGGTGAAGCAACTTTTGACGCTTGGCCTTATTAAGCAGATATCGGGTGGCCAGGTAGTGCCGATTCGTTCTTTTTTTCTCCGCCCACCACTCATTACCCAATAAATCCGACATGTTGACATAATCTTCAGCAGGTTTTTTATTTGAAGAACGCGGATAGATGAAACTGAAGATTTCTTTGGCATCATACAGCATCACATCCATAACAATTGACGCTTCGGTAAAGTAAAACGATCCATAGCGGGTATTCAGCGCCCTGAGCAGTCCGGTTCTCATGTTAAGGGTATACCGCAATTTTTGACGGCAGTCGATGGAACAATATTTTCGTTTGCCGAGGTTTTCGGTTGTACCGCAGGACAGACATCCATGATTGTTCCGGATGGTTGAACCGAACCTGTTGTAATGTCGAGAGTGTTTGACCATAAAATTAAAAATGATTACCTCAACCGGGAAAAAAACACGCAGTTGAAGTTATTTGTTTTTCTCTTCATAAAATAAGGGCTGTATTTTATCATACATTTAAAAATCTTCATAGGGCAAAGCAGCGGTTTTGAGCCTTCAATGCCAAGGTTTTAGCGCAGAAGATAGGCAGAAATTCCGTTTGTGAATCGATACTACCTGATGTTTCTTTCCTTTTTTATAATTTCATAGGCTTCCTGAATTTCGCGGAATTTATCATTGGCAAATTTTGTAAATTCTTCGGGAAGTCCCTTTGAAGCAATCTTATCGGGATGATAATCCGACACAAGTTTCCGGTATTGCTTCTTTATATGCTCATTTGAATCGTGACTGTCACATCCTAAGATGGCATAGTATTTTTCAACATCCTGAATATATTTCGACTTGAGTTTTTTATACTTTTCATCACCGAAGTTGAATATTCTCACGGCGGACAGAATCAGCTCTTCTTCACTTTGACTCAGCGCACCATCGGCCACGGAAATTCTAAGCAGAATGTCAATCATCAAATCGAGCATCTGGTATTGCTCTCGAAACCGGCCGTAGAACTGTTGGGCAAAATCTTCGAAACTATTGGGAGATTCAACTGCTGTATGAAAAATATTGATGGCAAGGTGTCTGCTCTCAGGATTCAGATTCAAATCGTAAACCATAAATTTTTCAATGGTGTCGATCTCTGCTTGGGAAATACGGCCGTCGGCCTTGGCCAGTTTTGCCAGCATGGAAAACGCGGCGACAAAAAAGGTAAACTGGTCTTCTTCACCTGTTGAAAGACGATTCCTTCCGTCAATATAATGCGTGTTGGCGTTGGTATCAAATGCATGGCCCAGTGCCGCGCCTGCAATGGCACCCAGTGGTCCGGCCATGGCAAATCCGATGGTTCCTCCGATAATTTTCCCAAGCACACCCATAACGAGCTCCCTTCCATCCGTCATTCAGACGTGGATATTATTTTTCGTGCTGAAATAGCACATTTTAACGACGATTCCAAATCTCAAATCATGACGGTCTCATATTTGAAAGACATTTTATCACGAAAGCACGAAAGTACGAAAACACGAAAAAAAATATTAATGATTGTCTGAACAAAAAGTGATGCTCAGGCAAAATCCGAATATCGAATAACGAAATCTTTTCCTTGTCAATGGCTTAGATGGCAAGGATCGCTTGGATGGTTTAATCGTATAGACGATCTAAACCCCCTTCGTGCTTTCGTCCTTTCGTGTTTTCGTGATTGATTTTATAACAAAATTTAACCCTATCGATACAATCAGTTGTTGAAATTATAGGCGCTTGCCATGGGGTCTTTCAGGCACCGCCAGGCTCAAATACCGATCATCTTCGCTGAACATCAGCTTTTTATCCGTCATCATCTTTAAAAACGCCTCGATCCGGTCCGCCGGCGTTGACGGAAAACGGTTGACGATACGCTTTATGGTTCTGTGTTTTTGACAGAAAAGATAAATGGACCGGCTGGTTCCTTCCAATCGGTGGGTCATGGGTTCTCCAGCCAATCTTTTCTGACGGATGATCAAAAAATATCTCCCGTCTCTGTAAGTTAAAATGTTCTCATGGTTTTCCCCCTGATGAAGTTTGGCATAGGTCTTTTTCCAGGCTTTCAGTTTTGTTTTAACCGGAGCCCACAGTCTTTTCTGATACCCGAGATCTCCGCGATAAGCCTGTATGATAAACCGCATGGATCGAACAACATCCGGCGGAAAAAGGCTGCGGTAATTAGGGTGGTTGAATATCGCTTTGATCCCGAAAGCCTCCGGTTCCTGCCATACGGCACTCCCCAAACCGAGCCAAAAATGTACCAATCGAAGCGGTCGAAACGGATAGGCAAATTCAAGATTTCGAAGCGTCTCAGCCACATCGTCCGGATCACTGCCAGGAAAATAAACAATGAGGTTCGACGCATTGTGAATCCCCAGCATTTCACAATGTTTCATGATCTCGATGTTCTGAATCGCCGTGGTCCCCTTTTTCAGTTTCTTTAGCAGACGGGTGCTTAACGCTTCTATGCCGATTTGCACGTCCTGCATACCCGCGTCTTTCATGGTTTGCAAATCTTCCTCCGGTATCGTGGCGCGGATTTCTCCAAACAAGCGAAAATCTTTTTTCAACATACTGATTTCTTTGAAAATAGTTTTGGATTTTTTCAAAGGTAAAAGGTTATCCGTAAACGCGACCGAGAGTGTCTTATACTTTGAGGTCAGATAATCCATCTCTGAAATCACTTGTTTAGCGGTTTTCGTGCGGTAACCGTCCCACTGAAGATTGAGATTGCAAAAAGCACATCCTTTGAATTTTCCACCCGGTCGTCTGCGCTGCCACCAACATCCCCTGGATATTTCCATTGGCAGTGTCGGGAAAAAACGTTTTGCAGGATCAAATGAATTTATCTTCTCAAAGTAGTCGCTGTAATCCGGAGGCGCCATACCGGACAGATCTTTCATCTGGCAAAAAGAGACCGGCGTTTCTTTTCCATGGGTTTCCGGCGAAAGAATCCCTTCCAAAGACGGTATCATTTTTTTGTCACGGTTTTTATTCAGACTGGAAACCAATCGATCCAGGGCGATCTCGCCTTCTCCGTTGACCAGGATATCGATCTCCGGAAATACCTTAAAAATATTCCCTGCGGCGATACCCGTTAACAAGGACCCGCCCACAACGATACAAAGGCTTTGAAATCGTTCTTTTAATTTCCGAATAAAAAAGAGCGATGAAGACAATTGGCAAAAACAAATGGAAAAACCGACCAGCCCATATCCTCCCCAGTCAATCCGGCGGATGAACGCTTCTGATATCTCAAGAACCTTTCCTGTCAAAGATTTAAAATCCATCGTCTTGAGATGGGATTTTCCTTTAGCTTCTTTTTGAAACAGGTGCTCAGCATGATTCCGGTATTCAGGATATAACAGCGCAGCGTAAATGGTTTCAGCCAGCCATGTTCGCTCGGATACGCTTTGATAGCGACGGTATCCCAAGGCTTCGGCCACTTCCAGATAAAAATGATGCGCATCGACTTTCATGTTCGGAAACTGCCGCTTCAGATGCGCTTTCAAGGTACCGATTTGAATCGAGGGTCTGCTGAAAATGGGCCATGGCGTGGAAACAAGTGCGATTTTTTGTAATGGGGATGGCCGGTTCTGTTTCATCTTATTCTCCTCGTCCGGATATCCCGAAAATCTTTCCCACAATTTCGCATCTTTTAACCTTAACGCAATATCGATACCGCAAGTAACGGCCGTTGAAACCTTTTACGAAATTTCAGCCATGCTTGGCGGTAACATCCGGGTCATGATATCACGCGCCTTGGGCCCGCAATTTAAAATAAGATCCATGGCAGACAGATTCGGAATGAAGTCTCCCCAAAGTTGGGGATAAACCGGGGATACGGGTTTGAAATCCACAAGTCGAATCCCTTGCGAGGCCAAATATTTCGCATCATAATATTTTCTTGCCGTCTTTTGCACCAGAAATCGCGATGCGCCCAATTTTTTGCAGACGGCGACAATTCGGTTATCTCCATTCCCGCAAACGCCTATCTTGGATATACGTTTAATATTTATATCTATTTCAAATTGTCTCATCATATAACGGATAATTTCAACATTAAAATCAATGAGTTTTTCATGCCTTTTTGAATATAGATCTTCTAAAAACGGCAGATGCTCCTCAAAATATGGCGCTCTGGCATATGCATTTTTGAGGCTTTGCAGATGTTTTTTGGTCCAACGTCCGTCATGGCAGATCATAACGTCATCGATGCATTGAAGTCCCAGCCCTTTCTTTTTAACCGGAACGGTCATCCACAGGGTCCCTTGAGCATTTTTCCATCGGTTGCGGCTAATCCAGGTGGTTCCCCTGGGGAACTGGACATTGTCCATAATAACCAAATGATCCGAAAGATACGCCTTGTGAAAAAAACCGATATAGGGGAAAAAATAAGGCTGATTTGCGCATATCATCATTTTTTATGTTGATTTTTCAATGGTTTGATCATTTAGTCAGCGATTTTTTTCTTATTCTCATATTCGAATCATACACAGAAGGGTCCATTGTGATGAGATCGGCGGGTACATAACTTCACATTCCGCACTCCATACACATGCATTCCATTTCATTGCTCATTTTACTGCTTTCTGCCTCTTGTAATTATTTACGCAACAGGTTATTGTTCAACCTAAATGATGCTGTGATTAAGAAAATGTGTGCTAAGCGAAATATTTAATATAACAAATTCATCCGGTTTATTCCACTGAAAGGAGAATGCAATGTATGAAATAATTGCCGCCCCCGATGATTATGCCATCGGGGCTTTGGAAGAAGGTTTCGGACATCGAAAAATTAATTTCCCCGATGATAAACGAAAAAAGTGGGCCGATGAAATCGGTGTTTTTGTTGAAAAACTCGACGACTTGTCCGAAAAGGCAAAAGGGCTTCAAAAAATTCTTATGAGCGATGCCGGCATTACGGCGACGCCCGCATCCCTTAAAATCTTTAAGGTCCAACTTTTTAAGATAAATGACGCCCTCGCTATTGCATTAAATCTGGCGGAAAAACTTGAATCCGAAATTATAAAAAAACAAGTCGATTGAAATCGTGGCATTTTAGGATTCGGAATTTATCCGGGTCAGGAAAGGTTAATTCACATGAAAAAAGACGTGATCGTCCGCTTTGCGCCAAGTCCCACCGGATATCTGCATATCGGCGGCGCTCGCACCGCTATTTTTAACTGGCTTTTTGCTCAAAAAACCGGCGGCAAACTGATATTAAGAATCGAAGATACCGATGCCCAAAGATCTACGGAAGAATCGATCAAGGGGATTATCGAGGGCTTGAATTGGCTGGGGATCACCTGGGATGAAGGGCCGTATTTTCAGACACAGTTCATCAATGAACATCATGCGGCTGCGAAAAAACTCCTCGATTCGGGTCATGCGTACAAATGTTTCTGCTCAAAAGAAGAACTCGAAAGTAAACGGGCGGCTGCATTGAAACAAAAGAAAGACGTAAAATACGACGGTGCCTGCCGGCGACTGACAAAAGATGAAATCGCCGAAAAGGAAGCCCGCGGCTTGCCTTACACCCTTCGCATGAAAGTGCCGAACAAAGAAGGTTCGGTCCCTTTCGAAGACATCGTCTACGGAAAGATCGACCATAAATACCAGGACATCGAAGACTTCGTGATTGTTCGTTCCAATGGCCAGCCGCTATATCTTCTTTCAAATACCGTCGATGACATCCGGGATCGAATTACCCATGTTATTCGCGGACAGGACGGGTTGTCGAATACCCACCGGCAGATTCTGATCTATCAGGCCCTCGGCGCGCCGGTGCCGCAGTTCGCCCATATGTCGCTCACACTCGACCCTAAAAAAGCCAAAATCTCGAAACGAAAGCATGGTGAGCTGGTTGCGGTTCATTTTTACAAAGAACATGGCTTCCTGCCGTGGGCATTTTTGAATTTTTTAGTCTTGTTGGGTTGGGCGACGCCGGAATCGAGAGAGATCTTTTCCAAAGAGGAGCTGATCGAGGCATTTTCTCTAGAAGGCATCGGTCGAGCAAATTCCATCTTTAACGTGAACAAGGACGATCCAAAATATTTTACGGATCCGAAAGCCGTCAGTATCAATGCCCATTACTTGAGAACCATGCCGGTCGATCTAATCGCACCTTTTGTTCGCACCGAACTGAAAAAAGCCGGCATATGGGATCCCGAATACGATGCCGGCAAACGTCCTTGGTTTTTGGATACCATCGAGCTCATTCGCAGCCGGTTTCATTTGACCACAGATTTTGCCACCCGGGGCCGTGCATATTTTTCAAACGATTTCGCCATCGAGGATAGGGCCTTGAAAAAGAATATTGTCAAACACCCGCAACTTGAACAATGGCTTCCCATGCTGGCGGACCGCCTGGAAAAAATAGCGGAATTTACAGCGCCGGAGACCGAGGCGGTTATTCGGGAAATGGCCCAGGCCCTCGATGTTAAGCCGGGTGTGTTGATTAACGGCATTCGGACGGCTGTCACCGGACAACTGGCGGGTCCGGGCATTTTTGATATTCTGACCACCATCGGTCAGCGCCGTGTGGTGGACCGGCTTCGCAATGCACCGGCACTTTTTAAGAAACGCTGGTAAAAATTATGGGTTTGGGGATCAGATTTTGGTGACCTTAGAGATAGTTCCGGTCATTTGTATTTTGAATTTGTGATTTATTTGTAATTTGGTGCTTGAGATTTGAAATTTTACCCACATTACATTAAGATCTTTCAATTTAAATTCTAAAGCCCGAATGGTTGCGATACGATAAAAAAATGAAATTAATGGAGCTTTGAATATGTCGAAAAACGAGTCTTCCCCTGCTTCCGATTTTATCCGGAACATCGTTGCCGAAGATGTCAAAAACAATAAAAATGGCGGCCGTGTCGCCACCCGGTTTCCACCCGAACCGAACGGTTATCTTCACATCGGACACGCAAAATCCATCTGCCTTAATTTCGGCATTGCAACAGAATATGATGGCGGAACGTGTAATTTGAGGTTCGATGATACCAATCCCAGTAAAGAAGAAGTGGAATATGTGGAATCGATAAAAGACGATGTCCGGTGGCTGGGATTTGATTGGGAAAACCGCCTCTTCTATGCCTCGGACTACTTCGAACAACTTTATGAATATGCCGTACAACTGATTAAATTGGGCAAGGCCTATGTTTGCAGTCTGAACAACGAAGAAATTAGAAAAACCCGGGGAACCTTGACCGAACCCGGGATTGAAAGCCCGTTTCGTTCACGATCGGTAGAAGAAAACCTGGCCTTGTTCGAGCGCATGAGAGGCGGTGAGTTCGTAGACGGCGCCCATGTGCTTCGCGCCAAGATCGATATGGCATCGCCCAATATTGTGATGCGCGACCCCACGCTGTATCGCATTCGGCGGGTTTCTCACCATAGAACCGGTGATAATTGGTGCATTTATCCCATGTATGATTTCGCGCATTGTCTCTCGGATTCCATTGAGAAAATTACCCATTCGCTGTGCACCCTTGAATTCGAAAACAATCGAGAATTGTATGACTGGATCCTCGATGCCCTCGATGTCGATTGTCATCCCCAACAAATCGAGTTTGCGCGCTTGAATCTCAACTATACGGTGTTGAGTAAACGAAAACTCGTGGAATTGGTGCAAGGCAAACATGTATCCGGATGGGACGATCCCCGAATGCCGACCATCAGCGGGCTGCGCCGACGCGGCTATACCCCGGAATCGATTCGGAACTTTTGCGAACGCATCGGTGTTGCCCGCCGGGACAGCACGGTGGATATTGCCTTGCTTGAATTCAGCATCAGAGAAGATCTGAACAAACATGCGCCGAGGGTCATGGGAATTTTGCGACCGCTTAAGGTTGTGATCGATAATTTCCCTGAAGGGACGGTTGAAGAACTCGACGCACTGAACAACCCTGAAGACTCTGCGATGGGTACACGCAAAATCCCCTTCTCACGGGTACTGTATATCGAGCAGGATGACTTTATGGAAGATCCGCCGAAAAAGTTCTTCCGTCTGGCTCCCGGCCGTGAAGTGCGGCTGCGATATGCATATTATGTCACCTGTGTCAATGTGGTTAAAGATGGACAAACCGGCCGGGTGGTTGAGCTGCATTGTACCTATGATCCGGATACACGCGGCGGATCATCTCCGAACGGACGCAAGGTCAAGGCGACGCTTCACTGGGTCTCGGCACATCACGCCGTCAAGGCCGAAGCCCGGTTGTATGACCACCTCTTTGTAAAGGAAAATCCCAATGAAGAAAAGGATATGGATTTTAAAACAAACCTGAATCCCAATTCTCTCAAAATAACGCCTTTTCTCGTGGAACCCAGCCTGGCAGACGCGGTGCCCGGAGCCAGGTACCAATTTGAAAGACTCGGATATTTTTGTGTCGATACGGTGGATTCTTCCCCAAGCGCTCTGGTATTCAACCGTACCGTTACACTGCGGGACACATGGGCGAAGATAAAGAAAAAACAGTAATAAATCAGTGAAATGAGGTGAGGAATTATGCCCATCTATGAGTTT
>Ga0316583_10000605_pt1 | contig 10917 bp, 12 predicted proteins | sample J_170502JBrBrA_D_FD_204513 | JGI IMG/M metagenome (GOLD analysis project Ga0316583, IMG submission 204513) | Rhizosphere microbial communities from salt marsh grasses in Alabama, United States - J_170502JBrBrA | ecosystem: Host-associated > Plants > Roots > Rhizosphere | place: USA: Alabama... | reverse complement strand
CACTGATTTTCAAAGCTTTTTGTGACCCCTAAACATGTGGATTAGAAAAAAGAACATCGCTGCGAACAACAGCAAAACAATCAGGGGCGATTTTACCACGGTATAGGCTACAGCCTGAAGATTAGCGGATGAAATATCAGCAACCCATTCAAGAGTACTTTCACTGAGAATATCCTCAAGGCGAATATTCTCATACAAAAAATCATTAGTTGTGCCCATGCTCAATAATGCCATCAAGACCTGGTAACCAAACAGAAGCCCCGCACATACCATTAAAATTATTCCGATAGTCGAGAAAGCAACCATACTTTCCGCCTTTCTTTCCTCTCCTAAATTTTACAGGAGATCTTAATAATTTTCATGAGGAGCCCCTTGGTATTATAGCAACAGACGCTTCATCCCGCAACGCGGGGCAAGATTCAGGCATTAAATTACTTTCCTTCTTTTTCTTTTCTGAGCCGGATTAATACGCTGTACAATCCCTTTCGTTTGAGCTCGTCGAAATTCTCAAAAACCGCTTCCTCAAGCAATCGAAATTCCGGTAAAGACCATCGTGCGTATAATTGAAGATAGTCCATAAATGTTGATTTAGAAAAATCAAGTCTTCTATGAGCTTGCCGCCATTCACCGGTATACTCGAGTTCGTGCAAATTCAAGACCATCTTGATCATCTCCTTCAGCGCCTGATCTTGAACTTCTTCAAGAACTTCTGCATTCTGCTGTTTCCAGTGTTCCCGATCGTGTTGATCAAGCGGAATAATTTTGTCCATTATTTGCATTTGGAACTTTTTTTCTCCGTCTTCCACGACGAACTGCTAATTTTGAGGTTCTAGTAGCATTGGAACGCCTCCTTGACAGCTTCGGAGACCAGGATCCACGGCGGTTCATCTAGCCTGTTTGGATGGTTTGAGAGATAATCCTGCACCACAAACTTTATCTCTTTAATTTTTACGCCTTTGGGGATGCAAATTTTTTCAGGTTTCAGGACACCATCATACATGGCGCGATAAGCAAAGGTAACACCGGTGATAAAACCCAGGCCGTAGCCATAAAATTCCGGATCGCTGCTTTCAATGCAGGATAATAAATTCTGCCCGGTGGTCATAGGTCCACACTCTGCCATTGAATTCCCCGATAAAAACAGAAGGATGATGCCAATTATGCCGCTCAAGAGTGACTTCATAAAAGCCCCTCCTTTCCCCCTGTGGTTCCCACGGGCAGGGAGTCAGAGGCTCTCCCGGCGTGCAACACCTACGCCCCTGGAATTTGTTGAATTCTAATTGATCAAGAATTCATAATAAACATATTTGGAATATTGTTTTTTTTGGGCAATTTGGGGATGTTTCGCTAACCTGCGATCAACGCGAATACCTTGAGCAGGGTAGTCCAAACCCCGGGCTGCCCTTTTCATTTTTTTGCATCCTGCTATTACTATCAAGTTGGCATAAAAATCTCAAGTCATCGATAATGGATAAAGACACAAGATGCACATGTGGGTGGTGCGTCCGGAAAGTAAAAGGAACACCAAAAATCACGACTTCTATGGCCTTTCCACCATTATTGAGATGCTGTTGACCGAGTTCCCGCCGCGCATGCTCTGGGAAAGGATCTCTCTGTAAATCTCATTTTGTTGATCGGTGGTTCCGCCGATTTCCACCCACTGCCCAAAAGGAGTGGTCAGTTCAGTCCGGGCCTCGAAAAACCGAATAACAGCGTCTTTGCGGTCGTCATAGGCGATGCGGGGCACAATCTTCAAGTGCACATTGTCACCGGCAACGATCGGTGTGACCTCAAAGCCGCTTTCAGCATTTTGCCATGCGACCGTTGCGCCACCCGGGGCATGCCGTCTGAAAAATGCCGATCCTTGCCGATACGGAATTTCTTTCCCGGCGCAAATAAATGCCGGGCTCCCGGACATGGCAACCACAAACGCACTGGAAGTGCTGCTTCGCCGAAGTTCACGATCTTCAAGCGAAATATCCACACCGTCTTTCTTTTTACCACCGACGGCGACACTGACCTTATCTTTTGAATACCGGCCTCGGGCCGCAATCGCGCTTTCTTCATCTGAACCGGCTGTATTAAAGCGGACATGAATTCGGACCTGTTCAACCGGTTTGTCAAACTGCTCAAGGAAGGCATGCACGCGCCGGATCGCCTCGGGGCTATCAACGATAACCAGTGAATTCACCCGCTGACTGACGGTAACACTTCCCCCGGCGGAAAGCATGGATTGGACAACCGGTACCAACTCGGCAGCTCGGCGATACTGAACTTTGATGACGGCCACTTCATTGGCCGACGAAACACTGTAGAACAATATCAGTGCAGGCACCAGGCCAAAAAACAGAAAATATCTGAAGGTGAATTTATTTCGAGAAATCATCATTCGTCTCCGATCCCCGTTCGAGGCAACATAAATAAAATTTTATCACGCCCGCAACTTAAGATCAAATTGCAGCCGTCAGCTTCTTCAATTGTTACGCATTGATTCGGCTGAACGATTTTTGCAACGCTCAACCGAGGTTATTGACATTTCAAATCCATCCTCATAAATTAGAAGGCCGACAATAAAAAATAAACACGTTCATGACCCTGCACCCGAAAGTTGCGAACATTTCTTTGTTCGCTTTTTCATTTTGCCTGATTTCAAGGAGGTTAACCATGTTTCTATCATTGGCGCAAAGCCGCAGAAGTATCCGAAAATACCAGAACAAACCGGTCGAGTCGGAAAAAATCGATTCATTGGTGGAAGCGGTGCTGCGCGCACCGACATCAATGGGAAAAAATTCGCGGGAATTTGTTGTCGTTACCGATTCCGCTTTGTTGCAAAAGCTTTCAAGCGCAAAACCGCATGGAGCGACTTTTTTGAAAAAGGCAGCTCTGGGAATCGTGGTATGTGCAAATCCGCAAATAAGTGACGTGTGGATTGAAGATGCATCGATTGCATCCATTTTTATTCATCTGGCGGCCGCGTCGCTTGAACTCGGGAGTTGCTGGATCCAGATCAGAGAAAGAAAACACAGCGATACGCAAACAGCTGAAGCGTATATTGCTGAAGTTCTGAACCTGCCGGCGCATATCAGGGTGGAATCGATAGTTGCAATCGGCTATCCGGATGAGGACAAGTCGGCGCATCCAAAAGAAAGCCTGCCTTACGATAAAGTTTCACTTAATAATTACGGTGTGCTGTATTCCGCTCGTCCTTGATGTTTGCTAACCTCTTGTTTGCTGGAAAAGAAAGAAAACACCGGCTCGAATTTTTTAATTTGACAAAAAAGCGTAAATGAAAAATATACTATCCAGAAAAACGATCTGACCCTATTTAAAAGGAGCCATTTTCTGATTATGGATGAAGAAAAACGCTACCTGACCGCCCAGGACCTGCTGAATGATTCTTTTGAACTCGGCCTGCGTATTTTCAAGAGCGGATTCAGACCCAGTTTTATTATCGGCGTATGGCGCGGCGGCACACCGGTTGGAATTGCGGTTCAGGAAATACTCGATCATCTGGGAGTAAAAACCGATCATATCGCCATTCGGACTTCGTCATATTACGGTATCAAAAAACGTGACAAAAAAGTGCGGGTTCACGGGTTGGAATATGTCATCCAGGAAGCGAACTGGGAAGACGGCCTTCTGATCGTGGACGATGTATTTGACACCGGCAGCAGCATTAAAGTGCTCCTGGAGACCCTTAAAGCAAAGATGCGCCGCAATATGCCGCGGGACATCCGCATTGCTACAGCCTGGTTTAAGCCAAAATACAATTTAACGGATATTGTTCCGGATTATTTTATTAACGAGACTGATCAATGGCTGGTTTTTCCCCATGAACTGGAGGGGCTTACCCGTGAAGAGATATTCGCCCATAAACAGGGAATGAAAAAGCTGTTTAAAGATGCGGGGTTGGCTTAAGCGCCGACGATGCATCGCGGCGGGCACTCAGATTTTGGATTTTAGATTGCGGAATTCGGAATTGAAAAGAAAAACGCTTTATTCTTGATTTAAGTGGTTCCCTGTAAATATTCAAAAACGAACTATTGCTTTACCCACTCTTCTGCATCCGCCAAACTGGAAAACACCTTAAATGTCTGGGGCAAATCTTCGGCGATTTTAGCAAAGGCTTCTGCCAGGCCCGACTGCGCCCCGGATTCCACAACCAGCGCCGTTTTGTTTATCCTGGAATCTTTGGGGTAGTTTTGTTTTATGATGTCTTTCAGGTGGGGCAAATCATCATAGGAAAAATTTAGCGGGCCCTCACGAAATACCCAGATTCTATTTTGTTCCGGAATCTCTTTCACATAGAACAGCCTTGCAACGCCCTGCTGGATTTCTCTGAGATCAATCCCGGCTTTGGGTTCGATTAAAATATAATCCTTTTTTATGGTTATTTCAGGCGGCATTTTTCAGATGTCATAGATTGAGGTTACTTTATTTTACCGGCTTGCTGCCGAATTTCTTCTGAAGCTTAATCTTAAATATCACCGGTCGACCGGACAAGTCAATACGAGACGCTGAAAAATGAAATGAGCGTCAGACAAATTACCCCGCCAGCTGAGTCTATAAACGGATAATCATTTGACCTGGAAATATTTTTTCCCCTTCCATTCTATTTTATCTATTGTTTTTTATCATCCATAAATGTTAAACTTCTGCTTGCCCATGATGCTTGCCCCTCTTTACTGGTTTGGTGTCATGGTTAGGCTATCTCGGTTGTTCCGTAAACGGGCGACTGGGATAGCCTGTACTTTTTAGCCTCATCGCAAAAGAGGTTCTAGAGAATTCTTTGGCCATGTTCTTGATATAAGCCAATCTTGTGCAGCTCGGACGGCAGGGGAACTTCTTTAATATCCAGCAACCACTCAAACAATTCGATTGCCAGTTCTTCAGCACATCTTACCTTCCAGCCTAAAAACACATATTCGCTGCAAAATAATGCCCGCGCATCGGCAGACACTCTGCCGAACAGGTGGCCGGTGACGCTTTCATAATCATAACCGGTACCGATTCGATCATACATCCAGTTAAAGGATTCGGCGACATAGGGTCGATATTCTTCCTTCAAAGGGTGCCAGTAGGCTTTACCATTATATTTTCCCAAAACTTTACTTAACGGGTTCGGAACGGCACCCTTGCTAATCGCTTCCAGTGTCATTACCCTGTTAACATCAGCCAGCCGGCAAGCAATCCCGCTGTGAGTCTCAGAGCCGCCTGTCTTCCATCTGATAATCTTGCTGATCAGACTATCGCCATGCCATTGAATGAGATCCATGGTCTGAATCTGATCCCTGAAGGTGAGGTATCTTTTTAAATCATTCATTTCAGTTCATCCTCTTTGCAAGGGGGAGGCACCCGATCACAGCCTTTCGTGCTCCTGAACTTTTTCGATGATGACGTTTCTGATCTTACTCATGGTCTGGTCCGCGGCCGGAAATTTTATTCCCTGCCGCCAGGCCGTTTCGGCTTCCCGGTGATAGGTAGCGCGAATGGCACTCATAACCTCGGATATGAAACCGGAAATGGCTTGATCCACATTTTTGCCAGAAAAATAACGCTGTCCATAAACCACTCTTGCTGCATTGTCGACAAAGACGACCGCCGCTCTCTCCTGGCTAACTCGCGCGATCACGGCTGAAATTTCCAGTCTGATAATTTCCCCCCTTGCATTTAAAAGCATTAGCGCCGTTTGTTCGATCAGCCGCGGTATCTTTGAAACTTCACGCATATATTCCTGCTTTAAAAACCGTCCGGGGGCAAACTGGTCATATTTGGTTTTCAATACGGCCATCAGATTCCGAAATTCCGGGCGGTCAGAATTCCCACCCAGAAACAGGGCGTGGGCCCGATCAGTGATCCCGGCTGCTTCCCGGTTACGGTCCCATCTGGCCCTTTGCTGCTCGAGGGCGGCGTTGTCTTTGACCGGAAGGAGATAGGGCAGGAGGCTTTCGCGATACTGCGCCAGTGCGGTGACATTGGTCTGCATCACATCTTTTCCGACCGAAACCGGTGTAGAAAACTCGAGGTATAAATTATCATCGGTATTGATGATGCCGCCCCGGCTGAACGCCTTCAGCCCGGCGGTTCCCATGATAAAATAACTGAGAAAGTCGGTGGCGGTTTCCATCATCACCGGTTTCAAATCCCCTGAAACGGCGGGATCTGCCAGCCGCCGCGTTAATTGCGCTTCATCGATGATCAACGGCTCATTGCTGCCGATCAGCTCGGCATCAGTCTGGGTCAGCCAGGCCATGGTATACTTGAAACTCTTCGAAAAGGTTTTGACAACTGACTTGAGGTTATCCACGCTCAACTCATAAATCGGCAGCCACTGACACATGATGCCGCCGGGCGAAAGACGTGCGGAGGCAATTTTAAAATATTCGGCAGTATACAGATATCCGGAGCCCTGGGTCCAGGGATGGATGGGATCCGCGGTGATAACATCAAAGCGGTCAGGCGTGGTCATCAGAAAATTGCGGCCGTCGTTGAAAACAATTTTAAGTTTGGGGTTGTCCAGTACCTGGTTGTTGTACGCGGCAAACGACCGCGCGGCTCCGATAACATTCGGCTCGATTTCCGCCAGGGTCAATTCCTCGACAGCGGGGTGCACCGAAGTTGCCCCCAGGGTCATGCCGGTCCCCAGACCGACCACGAGCACCTTACGCGGATTTTTGTGCAGCAACATGGGCAGATGACCGAGTGTCATTTGGCATTGCCGGTCGCTTAACGCCGAAGAGGCAACGACTTTTCCATTGACCAGTACCGCCTGGATGCCGCCGATGATTTTAATGGAACTGATGGTCGAATCAATCCCCTCATGGTAAAAAAGGACCTCGGTGTTTTCCAGGGCATCTTTTTTCCGTTCCGGGGTATTGTAAACTTCAGGCTGGTTGTTCCGGAAAATCGCGAAATATTTCCGATCCCACATCCTGAAGGCAGCCGGATTGAGAATCAAAACCACCAGAGCGGCTGCGGTCAGACCGGCAACTACCCAGCCGAGCGACTTGATGCGCTGAATGCTTAAGATCACCTGCAGACCCAATCCGATATTAATGACGGTTAAAAACTGCAAAGATCTTTCAATGCCGAAAATATAGATCATGAAATAGCCGCTGACCGCCGAACCCAGGATCGCACCGACCGTGTTAAATGCCAGGACATTGCCCACGGCACGGCCAATCCTGTTTCGGTAGGCTGCAGTCACTTTGCCGGCTATCGGAAAAGCCAGCCCCATGAAAAAGGCCGGTACGACCATATAAGAAAATGCAAGGCTCAGATTCGCCCACTGGCGCGCGCTGAATACGCCCAGACCCTGCCGGAGAAAAAATTCATGCAAAGCGATTGAATGTACGGGAAGATCACGGATATAAACGGTGACGGCCAGGGCGCTGATACCGATGATAAGTTGTACGATGCCGAAGACCTGCAGCTGTTTACGGGTATCTGTCTGTGCGGACGGGATAAGCTTGGGTAAAAACCCATAGGTTTTGCTGCCCAGCGCGATTCCCGTCAAAAAAGCCACAAGCATGATCGTAAACCCGTAAACACTGGTCCCAATGGTCAATGTTAAAATCCGGGTCCAAAGCACTTCATAGCCCAGCGCGCAAAACCCGCTGACTGCAATCCCCACAAGAACCAGTCGGACCGCAAACCGGTTCTCGAATTCATTTGGCACGTGAAGCGGGCCCGGGGGCTCCGCAACGGCCTTTGCTTCAGCAGTTTTGCTGTCGGTTTTGGGTTGGTCAAGCGCTGCGGTTATTCTGGCCGAAAGCAGGATGCTCACCAAACCCGCAAGACTGTTCATCAGAATGGCGACGGTCAGCGTGGTGCTGACCGAGTAAAAGCGCAGCAATAAAAATCCGGTTGCGGCGGTTCCGGCAACTGCTCCGAGCGTATTTATGCCGTAAAGAAACGCGAGACGTGTTGCCAGTTTTTGAGGCTGTTTTGAAATAAACCGAGTCAGCACGGGAAGGGTCCCCCCCATGAGGGTGGTGGGGACAATCAATGAAACAAAGGCAAATACAACCCGAATGAAGGACAGATAAAGATTCGAATTTTCTTTACCCTGGACCAAAAAAATGTAGATCGCGGGATAAATTTTCATCAAGATAATGAATATGACGGCAAAAAGGGCAATGCCGAATTCAAGCAATCCATACAATCTCAGGGGGCTTTTAATGCTATCGACCCGTTTGCCGATTAAAAAACCGCCCAGGGCAAGGCCTCCCATGAAAACCGACAGCACAGTGGTTACCGCCAGATGGGTCCCGCCGAAGATGAGACTCAATGAACGAACCCACACCACCTCATACATCAATGCCGCCGCTCCGGACAAAAAAAATATCCCGTATACAAGTGCTAAAACCGGCTGCAAATATTTTGATCCTTTCATTCCGTTGATGGTTGTCTGGAAGTGGTTTCAAAACCACTTCTAAGCCTTTCGATAGGTTTTTTAATATACCGATAAACCGATCAAGGGGTCAAGGCTGCTCCATTGGTTGCTGTAACCAATCTGTGCTCAAACCTTTGCCTTGACCGGAGAAAACGGGGAAGCTTGAATGCGGATGAAAAGCAGGCAGGTTAATAAAGGCCGAAGTATTCCTCGAACATCGATTTTAATTGCGAGGCGGTGGCAGCCCCCAGAAAAACTTTCGGCTCTTTCTGTCCATCGGTCATGATCAAGCCAAACGCATGATCGAAATCACTGCGAACGTAGTGGATGACCTCATTGGGGTCAATTTGAATCCGGATAGTCTCGCTGGTGGTGCTGATTCCCTGGATTCCATTTGCTTCCAGATACGAAAGAACCTGAAGCCGATAATGGGTAAAATCGTAAAGCTCCTCGTCGATGGCATCTTTATATTTTTCGGGCAGGGCAACATATTCATTCCAGGAAGGTCCGAAAAATACGACCGCTTTTCCACTGATATAGACGGTATTTGCAATACTTCCGCCCTGATTTGCCGGGACCGAAGCTGCCATAAATAGTAAAATTAACACGATCGCCAATCTTTTCATGGTTCTCTGCCTTTTTGAGGGATAAACGATAAAAAGGGGCTTGTCAAAGGTCCAATCCGGCAAAACGCCACTTTTTGCGGTGGCCAATTTTTAAACCGAATGAATGAGCCGGATATTTGTTCGCGTCACTTTCAAGTGCTTTCACTATATGCTACCTTGTGATACCGTGTCAAGGTTGGTTTTTTGTTCGATCTGGCATTTTAAGCCCGTGATTGTGATACAGCACCTGTTGTCAATCGCAACTGAAAGATTGGGTTAAATCCTCAGAAGCGCTATTAAAGTCTGCCTTGAAAAAACCGAAACGTTTTCCCTCAAACCAGTGAAAGTTTTCCCCGCCCCAGTATATTTTATCCTGCAGGCGCGTTTCAGCGTAAAAATAAATATAGCGGTTGGGAGTATCGGCAATATGTTTTTTTTGACCTGATGTCAGGGTAAACCAGCCCCGTGTTTGCCAGTGCTCCGGTTCATCTTTGCCGGCCAGAAATCGGATGGCAACGTAAATAGGGTGGCGACAATTGTTTTTTACGAAAACCTTTGAAATCGCTTCTGGCGGTAAATCATTGCGGGCCAGCGCAATCCGCATCTGGGACAAAATTTCATCTGCCGTGGCCTTGTCTTTTTTAATGATGTGGTCTTCTCTGGCATCCACAATGACCTGGGTGGTGCTGGCGCTGATCGGAACTATATTAATGGTGATATCCAGCTCCGGTGTTGATGCGAACATAACGGTTTCGTCCGTGTAGGGTGTCACCGAATGCAGGCGGATGTCCATTTTTTTTAAGGCACTTCTGGCGGCCGTCATGACATCGCGAACATCGCCCATCAGGGTTTCTTTGGCAATATTCGACGTGGTGTAACGATAATATTCTCCACCGCCGGCCATTGCTCCGGGCACGACCACCTCCGTGCAGCCCATCAGCAACCCGATACAACCCATCAATCCAATTCCCGCTGCCATTAATTGTTTCATGCCTAAATCTGACTCCGCCCGACGCATCTGTTTTTTTACTTTTCCTTCTATAAAAACGCTTATAAACCTTTCCGTCCGGCACGGGTTTAACATAAGCAGCGTTTCACCTATTTCAATAAATTCACACGGATTTAAAAATCGGAATCATTGCTGCTGTTATTGACGGTATAAACAAAATCATGGTAGTAAATTAACTAGGTTTACAACTGCGCTAACCTAAACCCAGAGGTAGCCATGATTTAAATTTGGAAACCCCATTGCTCGCGTCGAGAAATGGGGTTTTTCATTAAGGTATAGTGATCGCGTTAATTTTAGTTGGCGGAGGGGCTCAATTGGATTTTTCTTTATGTGAGCGGATAATCGAGAACATATCCCGGGTGATCGTGGGAAAACGGCCCGCCATTGAACTTTTGCTGGTGGCCTTTATTGCGGATGGCCACGCGCTCATTGAGGATGTTCCCGGGCTGGGAAAGACCTTAATGGCCAAGTCCCTGGCGAGGACGATTGGCGGAACATATACGAGGGTTCAACTTACCCCGGATCTGCTGCCCTCGGATATCACCGGTTTTAACATCTATAATCAGCACACCGGCCACTTTAGGTATCAATCGGGGCCGGTGATCGCCAATATTTTGCTGGCGGATGAGATTAACCGTACGATTCCCCGCACCCAGTCCAGCCTGCTCGAGAGCATGGAGGAACGACAAGTAACCGTGGATGGCCAGACCCATCTCCTGCCTCGTCCCTTCTTCGTAATGGCCACTCAGAATCCAATTGAGCTGGAGGGAACCTTTCCCTTGCCAGAGGCACAGCTTGATCGGTTTCTTCTCAAACTGCGGCTGGGGTATCCCGAAAAAGATGAGGAGATCTCAATGCTGGAACGCTTTCGGGAGAAAGACCCTTTAAAAAGCCTCAAGGAAGTGGCC
>Ga0316583_10000604_pt1 | contig 10925 bp, 9 predicted proteins | sample J_170502JBrBrA_D_FD_204513 | JGI IMG/M metagenome (GOLD analysis project Ga0316583, IMG submission 204513) | Rhizosphere microbial communities from salt marsh grasses in Alabama, United States - J_170502JBrBrA | ecosystem: Host-associated > Plants > Roots > Rhizosphere | place: USA: Alabama... | reverse complement strand
CGTTTGGCGTTGGCATTTTGGCGGTTGGGGGGGTTAGCGGCAGCTTACACCTATCCACACGGCGCCGATTTGGTCGGGCTCGCGCGCGCAGCGCACGCGCGGAGGCCGATTCTGTTACGTAACGCGCTGTAATCGATGCGGAAATCGCTGCTCAAATTTTGATCGCCCCCGACTTCGCGGAGAACGCAAGGCTGACATTTGAAAATGTTCAGCGGCAATCCACAAACTTATCCACAGCTTTTGTGGATAACGGGAACATCTGCGCGCGAGCCTTGTCGCGGGCACGTGATGAATGCCACGCGAGGATGCTGAGCGCGGCTTGTTGCGTCGCGGCATCAACTTGCCGCAGCACGGCGCATTGGCTAAAGTGCGCGCTCCGGCGCAGGGCCATCGGCAAGAAGGAGAAGGGGTGTTCGCGATCATCCAAGAGGCAGGCTGGCCAATCTGGTTCCTGCTGCTGGCCTCCATCATCGCGGTCGCCCTGATCATCGAGCGCTCGGTTTCTCTGCGCGACGTGAAGATCATTCCCCCCAGCCTCTTCGAGCAGGTGGTCGCCGTCTACCGGCGCCAGGGCCTGTCCGATGACGTGATCAACAAGCTCGCCGCCGATTCCCCGCTCGGCCAGGTGCTCGCCGCCGGGTTGCGCAACTTCAGGAGCTCCCGCTACGTCATGAAGGAGGCCATCGAGGAGGCCGGGCGCGCGGTCGCGCACGACCTCGAGCGCTTCCTCACCACGCTCGGCACGATCGCGAGCGCGGCGCCGCTGCTGGGCCTGTTCGGTACCGTGATCGGAATGATCGAGATCTTCGGCTCGCAGTCTCCCACCGGGACCAATCCGCAGCAGCTCGCCCACGGGATTTCGGTCGCGCTGTACAACACCGCGTTCGGCATCGGGATTTCGGTTCCGTCGCTGATCTTCTACCGCCACTTCAAGAACAAGGTCGATGGCTTCGTGGTGCGCATGGAGCAGCAGGCGGCCAAGCTGGTGGACATCGTCCACGGCGAGAGGGCATGAACTTCCAGCGCGGCCGCGCAAAGGAGGAACCGGAGATCAATCTGGTTCCCCTCATCGACGTAATGATGGTGATCCTGATCTTCCTCATGATCACCACCACCTACTCCAAGTACACGGAGCTGAAGATCAACCTCCCGACTGCGGATGCCGAGCAGCAGCGCGCCCGGGCGAACGAGATATCGGTGCTCGTGAACGCGCAGGGCAAGTACGTCATCGACCATACGCCGGTCGTGTTCTCGAGCATTGATTCCTTTGCCGACGAGCTCAGGCGCGCGGGCGCGTCGCTCAAGGACCCCGTGGTCGTGATCAGCGCCGATGCTCAGGCGACCCACCAGTCGGTGATCCGCGTGATGGAGGCCGCGCGCGTCGCGGGCCTGGCGCGGATCACGTTCACCACGCAAAGCGGCCCGGGCGGGTAACCGCCGCGGCGCACATGCCCTGAGTCGGCACTGGTACCGCCGCGGCGCGCTGGCGTGGCTGCTGTGGCCGGCCAGCCTCGCGTTTCGCTGTCTGGTGTTCGCACGGCGCCTGCTGTACCGCCTGCGCGTCCTCAAGAGCCACCGTGCGGGCGTGCCCGTGATCGTGGTCGGCAACCTGATTGCGGGGGGCAGCGGCAAGACGCCGCTGGTGCTGTGGCTGACCGAACTGCTCAGGGAACACGGCTGGACTCCCGGCATCGTCTCGCGCGGCTACGGCGCGCGCCTGGAGGCGCCGCGCGAAGCCACGATCGCCTCCGAGCCGGGCGAGGTGGGCGACGAGCCGATCGTGCTGGCTCGCCGCAGCGGCTGCACGGTGTGGGTCGGCCCCGACCGGGTGCGGGCGTGCGAGGCGCTGCGCCATCGGCATCCCGACGTCGACGTCATCGTGCTCGACGACGGGCTTCAGCACTACCGGCTCGCGCGCGACCTCGAGGTCTGCGTGGTCGACGCACGCGGCTTCGGCAACGGATTCCTGCTGCCTGCCGGGCCCTTGCGCGAGCCCCGCGCTCGCCTGCGTTCCGTCGACGCGGTGGTGGCGCACGGCACCGATGCGGTGAAGGGCTACGCAATGCGCCTGGAGGGCGATCTGCTCAACTGCCTGGCCGACGCGCGCGAGCGGCGGCCGGCGGAGAGCTTCGCGGGGGAGCGCGTACACGCGGTGGCCGGAATCGGCGTGCCGAACCGGTTCTTCCTGCACCTCGCGCGGCTCGGCCTGAAGGTGGTGCCGCATCCGTTCCCGGACCATCATCCCTTTACTGCCGCCGACCTCGATTTCGGCGACGGCCTTCCGGTCGTGATGACCGAAAAGGACGCGGTAAAATGCAGGCGCTTCGCGAAACCGCACCACTGGGTGCTCCCGGTGCATGCGGTGGTCGATCCTGCTTTTGGCAACTTCTTACTGGAGAAGCTCGGTGAGCACCGCCGTTGATCCACGTCTGCTCGAAATCCTCGTTTGCCCGCTGTGCAAGGGGCCGCTCGTCTACCGCAAGGAAGCCGCCGAGCTGGTGTGCAAGGCGGACCGGCTCGCCTACCCGGTCAAGGACGGCATTCCGGTCATGCTCGAGGACGACGCGCGCAAGCTCGACCCGGCCGAAGAAGTCGCCGGCTGAGGCGCGGCCGGGCCCGGCCATGGCAGGCTTCTGCGTCATCATCCCGGCGCGCTACGCCTCGACTAGGTTTCCGGGCAAGGCGCTGGCCGACCTGGCGGGCAAGCCGATGGTGGTGCGTGTGTGCGAGAAGGCCCAGGCGAGCGGCGCCGAGCGGGTCTGCGTCGCCACGGACGACGAGCGGATTGCGCGGGCGGTGCGTGCGGCGGGATTCGAGGCGCGCATGACGCGCGCCGACCATCCTTCCGGAACCGACCGCATCGCCGAGGCCGCGGCGGCGCTCGGCCTCGCCGACGAGACGATCGTGGTCAACGTGCAGGGCGACGAGCCGCTGATCCCGCCCGCGCTGATCGGCGAAGTGGCGACGGTGCTCGATCGCAGCCCGGACGCCAGTGTGTCGACCGCGTGCCATCCGATCCACGATGCGGCGTCGATCTTCAGTCCCAACGTCAACAAGGTCGTGCTCGACGCGCGCGGCTACGCCCTTTACTTCAGCCGCGCGCCGATTCCGTACGCGCGCGACGCGTACGCCGCGGGCGGGCGCGAGCCGCCCGCCGGGCTGCCCTGTTATCGCCATCTTGGAATCTACGGCTACCGCGTCGGCTTTCTCAGGCGCTACGCCGGGCTTGCGCCGTCACCGCTCGAGCAGTTCGAGTCGCTCGAGCAGCTGCGCGTGCTCTGGCACGGCTATCGAATCGCGGTGACGGTCTCCGCGGACGACGTTCCACCGGGCGTCGACACGCCGCAGGATCTCGAAACCGTGCGCTCGCTGTTTGACCGGATTCGCGAATCCGGCTAAGGTCAGCGGCGTTTCTGGCAGTAGAAAAGGCGCTTATGGCGCCAGGCCTGACGTCTCTTACCGCGACGGAATATCAGACATGCGCTTGATCCTGCTGGGGCCGCCGGGCGCAGGCAAGGGAACGCAGGCAGGCTTCATCATGGCGCGCTACGGCATCCCGCAGATCTCGACCGGGGACATGCTTCGTGCGGCGGCCAAGGCCGGAACGCCGCTCGGGATCGAGGCCAAGAAGCTGATGGACGGCGGACAGCTGGTGTCCGACAGGATCGTGATCGACCTCGTGAAGGAGAGATTGCGTCAGCCCGATTGCGCCAAGGGCTACCTTTTTGACGGTTTTCCGCGCACCATAGCGCAGGCGGAGGCCATGAAACAGGCTGGCGTCCCGATCGATTGCGTGCTCGAGATCGAAGTCCCGGACGAGGAAATCATCGCGCGCATGAGCGGTCGCCGGGTGCACCCGGGATCGGGCCGCACCTACCACGTCAAGTTCAATCCGCCGAAGGTCGAGGGCAAGGACGACGTGACCGGAGAGCCGTTGATCCAGCGCGACGACGACAAGGTCGAGACGGTGAAGAAGCGCCTCGAGGTCTACAAGGCGCAGACACGGCCGCTGCTCGAGTATTACGACAAGTGGGCGGAGACGGGCGATGCGCGCGCACCGCGCTGCTGCCTCATCGACGGCAGCGGCTCGGTCGAGCAGATCCGCGACCGCGCCATGGCGGCGCTCGAGAAGGGACGTTGAGGGGAGACTGCGAATGCCATCCGCGAAGACACGCAACGCGCTGTACGCCCAGTCCGGCGGGCCGACGGCGGTCATCAACGCCTCGGCCTGCGGCGTGATCGAGGCCGCGCGGCGGGCGAAGGGCCGTATCGGCAGGCTGTACGCCGCCCGCAACGGCATCCTCGGCGCGCTGAACGAGGACCTGATCGACACCTCGAAGGAGAGCCTCGCGGCGATCCGCGCGCTGAAGCACACACCGGGGGCGGCCTTCGGCTCGTGCCGCTACAAGCTCAAGAGCCCGGAAGAAGACCGCGCCAAGTACGAGCGTCTGGTGGAGGTGCTGCGCGCGCACGACATCGGCTGGTTCTTCTACAACGGCGGCAACGACTCGGCCGACACCACCTTGAAGCTCTCCAAGATCAGCGCCGAGATGGGCTACCCCTTGAGCGCGATCGGCGTGCCCAAGACGATCGACAACGATCTGGTCGAGACCGACTGCTGCCCGGGTTTCGGCTCGGTGGCGAAGTACGTGGCGACCTCGATTCGCGAGGCCGGGCTCGACGTGGCGTCGATGGCGAGCACCTCGACCCGCGTGTTCGTGCTCGAGGTGATGGGGCGCCATGCCGGCTGGATCACCGCCGCCTGCGCGCTTGCGGCCGAGCGGGCCGGCGAGGCGCCCCACGTGCTGCTGTTCCCCGAGCTGCCGTTCGACGAGGCGGCTTTCCTCGCGCGCGTGAAGCAGACGGTCGAAACCGTCGGCCACTGCGTTATCGCGGTGTCCGAAGGCGTGAAGGACCGTGAGGGCAAGTTCCTCGCCGAAGCGGGCTCGGTCGATGCCTTCGGCCACAAGCAGCTCGGCGGGGTCGCGCCGGTCATCGCGCAGATGGTCCAGGAGCGCCTGGGCTACAAGCCGCACTGGGGCGTGGCCGATTACCTGCAGCGTGCGGCGCGCCATATCGCCTCGAAGACCGATGTCGAGCAGGCCTACCGCGTGGGCCAGGCCGCCGTGAAGCTCGCGCTCGAGGGGCGCAATGCGGTAATGCCGGTCATCGTGCGGACCTCGGACCGGCCGTACCGCTGGAAGATCGGCGTCGCCCCGCTCGACAGGGTGGCGAACCACGAGCGGCGCGTGCCGCGCGATTTCGTCAGCGCGGACGGCTTTCAGATCACCGCGGCCTGCCGGCGCTACCTCGCGCCGCTGATAGCGGGGGAACTGCCGCCGCCGTTCCGCAACGGCCTGCCCGAATACGTCAGGTTGCGAAACGCACCTGTGCGCAAGCGGCTGCGCACGCCCTTCAAGGCCTAGCCGCGCCGCGCCCGGCGCGGCTTTTCTGCTAAAATCCGCGCCTTCCTGCGGGCGTCCCCGCCCGCACACCCAAACGTTCAAATAAGGGGAGCGAGAACATGTCCGGAGGAGTCATTTTCGCACTTGCGTGTGCCGTCATCGGAATCGTTTATGGCGCCATCTCGATCAAGTGGATCCTGGCGCAGCCCGACGGCAACGAGCGCATGCGCGAGATCGCGACGGCGATCAAGGAAGGCGCGACCGCGTACCTGTGGCGCCAGTACACCACCATCGCCATCGCCGGCGTGGTGCTGTTCCTGATCATCGGTTTCGTTCCGCAGCTCGGCTGGTCGACCGCGTGGGGCTTTTTCATCGGCGCGGTGTTCTCCGGAATGTCGGGCATCATCGGCATGAACGTCTCGGTGCGCGCCAACGTGCGCACCGCCGAGGCAGCGCGTACCGGACTGAACGAGGCGCTCAACATCGCCTTCCGTGGCGGTGCGATCACCGGCCTGCTGGTGGTGGGTCTGGGCCTGCTCGGCTGCGCCGGCTACTTCTGGCTGCTGTACGCGAACGCGCTCGACAAGAACGACCTCGCCCACCTGATTCACCCGCTCGTGGGGCTGGGCTTCGGCGGCTCGCTGATCTCGATCTTCGCGCGACTGGGCGGCGGGATCTTCACCAAGGGCGCGGACGTGGGCGCTGACCTGGTCGGCAAGGTCGAGGCCGGCATCCCCGAGGACGACCCGCGCAACCCGGCGGTGATCGCCGACAACGTCGGCGACAATGTCGGCGACTGCGCCGGCATGGCGGCCGACCTCTTCGAAACCTATGCCGTGACCCTCATCGCCACGATGCTGCTCGGGGCGTTGCTGGTGAAGGACGTCAACGCGCTGGTCTACCCGCTCGCGATCGGCGGCTTCTCGATCCTCGCCTCGATCGTCGGGACCTGGTTCGTTAAGGCGAAGCCGGGCGACAAGAACGTGATGCCGGCCCTGTACAAGGGCCTGTGGGTCGCCGGCATTCTCGCCGTCATCGCCTTCTGGCCGATCACCGAGGTCATGATGGGCCACATCGTGGCCAACGTTCCGTTCGAGATCGGTGGTCACGAACAGATGATAAAGGTCTGGAACCTGTGGGGCGCCGCGGTGGTCGGGCTGGTGCTGACCGGCTTCATGGTCTGGATCACGGAGTACTACACCGGCACCCAGTTCAAGCCGGTGCGGCACGTGGCGGAAGCCTCGAACACCGGCCATGCGACCAACATCATCGCCGGTCTGGGCGTGTCGATGAAAGCCACCGCCTTCCCGGTGCTCGCGGTCTGTGTCGCGATCTACGCCTCCTACTGGCTGGCCGGCCTTTACGGCATCGCGATCGCCGCGACCGCGATGCTCTCGATGACCGGCATCATCGTGGCGCTCGATGCTTATGGCCCCATCACCGACAACGCGGGCGGGATTGCCGAGATGGCCGATCTGCCCGCCACCGTGCGCGCGATCACCGACCCGCTCGATGCGGTCGGCAACACCACCAAGGCGGTGACCAAGGGCTATGCGATCGGCTCGGCCGGTCTCGCGGCCCTGGTGCTGTTCGCTGACTACACTCACGCTCTCCATGGCGCCGGCAAGTCGCTGACCTTCGACCTTTCGAACCACATGGTGGTGATCGGGCTGCTCATCGGCGGCATGGTGCCGTTCCTGTTCGGCGCCATGGCGATGGAGGCGGTAGGACGCGCCGCGGGGTCGGTGGTGGTGGAGGTGCGCCGCCAGTTCAAGGAGATCCCGGGCATCATGCAAGGCACGTCCAAGCCCGATTACTCGCGCGCGGTGGACATGCTCACGCGGGCCGCGATCAAGGAAATGGTCGTGCCGTCGCTGCTGCCGGTGCTGGTCCCGATCGTGGTCGGCCTGCTCCTCGGGCCGCAGGCGCTCGGCGGCGTGCTGATGGGCACCATCGTCACCGGCCTGTTCGTCGCCATTTCCATGACGACCGGCGGTGGCGCCTGGGACAATGCGAAGAAGTACATCGAGGACGGCAACTTCGGCGGCAAGGGTTCCGACGCCCACAAGGCGGCGGTGACCGGCGACACGGTGGGCGACCCCTACAAGGACACCGCCGGGCCGGCCGTCAACCCGCTGATCAAGATCATCAACATCGTCGCGCTGCTGATCGTGCCGCTCATCGTCTGAGCGCGCGCTCGCGGCGCGGATGGCACGAGGGCAGCCGCGGCTGCCCTTTTGCTTTTGCAGCCCCGGGACGGCAATGAGCAGGATCCTTTTCCTCTATTCGACGGTCGACGGACACACCCTGAAGATCTGCAAGCGCCTGCAGCAGATCGTCGAGCAGGGCGGCCACGAGGTCACGCTCGCGGATCTGGAGAATCCGCGCGGGATCGAGCTCGAAGCGTTTGACGCGGTCGTCGTCGGGGCGAGCATCCGCTACGGCAAGCACCGTCCCCAGGTCGCGCAGTTCATGCGCATGAACCGCCCTATCCTCGAGCGCAAGCCGAGCGCGTTCTTCTCCGTCAATATCGTGGCGCGCAAGCCGAACAAGAACACGCCCGAGACGAATCCCTACGTGCGCAAGTTCCTGCGCCAGATCGGCTGGCGCCCGCGCCTCACGACCGTGTTTGCCGGCATGCTGGACTATCCGAGATACGGCTTCTGGGACCGGCAGATCATCCGCTTCATCATGCTGCTGACGAAGGGGCCGACCGATCCGAAGAGCGTCGTCGAGTTCACCGACTGGGGGCAGGTCGAGTCGGTGGGGCGACAGATCAGCGAGATGCGGTGAAGCGACTCGCCCGGACGACCTCGGCCGCCGTCCTGCTCTTCTGCGGTGCGGCCCTGGCGCAGCGGCCGGCACCCGAGGCGCCGAGCGGATGGACGCCCAAGACGGCGGTCATCGCCCGGCACGAGATGGTCGCGGCGGCGAATCCGCTCGCGGCGCGGGCAGGGCTCGAGATCCTGCGCGCCGGCGGCAGCGCGATCGACGCCACGATCGCGGTGCAGATGGTGCTCGGGCTGGTCGAGCCGCAGTCGTCGGGCCTGGGCGGCGGCGCCTTCCTGCTTTACTGGTCGCGCGCCGAGCGGCGCCTGCGCAGCTATGACGGGCGCGAGACCGCGCCGCGGGCGGCGCGCCCGGATCGTTTTCTCGATTCGAACGGCCAGCCGTTGCAGTTCTACGATGCGGTGACCAGCGGCAAATCGGTCGGCGTACCGGGCGTGCTGCGCATGCTCGAGCTGGCGCACCGGCGCCACGGGCGGCTGCCCTGGGCGCGGCTGTTCGAGCCGGCGATCCGGCTCGCCGAGAAAGGATTCCCGGTCTCGCCGCGGCTTCACAGGCTGCTCGAGCGCGACCGCTTCCTGCGCAACGACGCCGGCGCGCGCGCGCTGTATTACCGCGCCGATGGCCACGCCCTGGCGGTGGGCGCGAAACTCGTCAACCGCGGGTACGCGGCGACGCTGCGGCGCATCGCCGAGCGCGGCGCCGGCGCGCTGTATTCCGGACCGATCGCGAAAGCCATCGTGCGCGCGGTGCGCGCTCGCGGCGGCGACCTGACGCTGGCCGATCTCGCGCATTACGCCGCGCTCGAGCGCGACCCGGTCTGCGGTCCCTACCGCGCCTTTCGCGTCTGCGGCATGGGCCCGCCCAGCTCCGGGGGCGTGACCCTGCTCGAGTTGCTCGGCATCCTCCGGCGCACGGATTTCCATCGCGCGCCGCCGCTGTCGGTCGAGGCGGTGCACCTGTTCAGCGAGGCCTCGCGCCTGGCCTACGCCGACCGCGCGCGCTACATCGCGGATCCGGCGTTCGTCCGGGTGCCGGTGCGGGGGCTGCTCGATCCCGCTTATCTCGCGCGGCGCGCGCGGCTGATCGGCGAGCGCTCGATGGGGGCGGCGCGCCCCGGGCATCCGGCCCTTGCGCCGCTCGCTGCCGACGTGCCCGAGACCGAGCACCACGGCACCAGCCACGTCTCGATCGTGGACCGCAACGGCGATGCCGTGGCCATGACCACGACCATCGAGAACGCCTTCGGCAGCCGCATCATGGTGCGCGGCTTCCTGCTCAACAACGAGCTCACGGACTTTTCCTTCCAGCCGCGGGCGCGCGGGCTACCGGCGGCGAACCGGGTCGAGGCGGGCAAGCGGCCGCGCAGCACGATGGCGCCGACGATGGTGTTCGCTCGCGACGGCCGGCTTCGCATGCTGCTCGGCTCCCCGGGCGGGCCCGCGATCGTGGATTTCGTCGCCAAGACGCTGGTCGCGGCGCTCGACTGGGGCTACGGCATTCAGGCCGCGATCGCGGCGCCCAACTTCGGCAGCCTGAACGGCCCGACCCTGCTCGAGCGCGACACGCCGGTGCAGGATCTGGACCTGGCGCTCGCCGAGCGCGGACACGTCCTCAATTTCGCCAGGCTGACCAGCGGGGTGCAGGGTATCGAGCGCACGCCCGGGGGCTGGCGCGGCGGCGCCGATCCGCGCCGCGAGGGCGTGGCGATCGGCGATTAGGCCGCCGCCGGCGCGACGGGCAGGCGAACGACGACCTTCAGCCCGCCGCTGTCGCTCGCGTCGTGCAGCGAGATCTCGCCGTGGCGGTGCTCGACGATCTGCCTGACGATGGCGAGGCCCAGTCCGCTGCCGTCGGGGCCGTCGCCGGTGCGGCGGTAGAAGCGGTCGAACACCCGGGTGCGTTCTTCGCGCGGAATGCCGGGGCCGGTGTCGCTCACCTCGAGCACGGCCTGAGCCCCGTCGCGGTACACCGCAACGTCGACGCGGCCCGGCGCCGGCGTGTAGCGCACCGCGTTGTCGACCAGATTGGAGAGCAGGGTCCGCAGGGCCGGCGCGCCCCCCGAGGCTTCCACGGCGTCGACGCGCGAGAGGCCCAGATCGACGCCGCGCGCCTGGGCGAGCGGGGTGTACCCGGCGACCACGTCGCGCGCGAGCTCGTCCATGCGCACCGCGGCGGCCGCGTCATCCGCGGGTGCGCCTTCCTCGCGCGCGAGCGTCAACAGCTGCTGCACGAGGTGGCTGGCGCGCTCGACGCCCTGCTTCAGGTTGCCGATCGCCTCGCCGCGCTCGGTCTGGTCCGCGGCCCGCTCGGCGATCTGCGCCTGCAGGCGCAAGGCGGTGAGCGGCGTGCGCAGCTCGTGCGCGGCGTCGGCGACGAAGGCGCGCTGGGTTTCGAGCGCGCGCTCCAGTCTCTTCAGCAGACCATTGAGGGACTGAACCAGCGGCTGCACCTCCTGCGGCAGGCCGCGCTGGGGAAGCGGCTCCAGGGCGTCGGGCGAGCGGCTGCCGACGTCGCGCGCCAGGCGCTCGAGCGGGGAGAGCCCCCTGCCGACCGTATACCAGATCAGCAGGCCGAGCAGCGGCAGCACCGCCACGAGCGGCCAGGCGGTGCGCAGTGCCACCGAGGCGGCGATGCGATTGCGCACCGAATAGGGCTGGGCGACCTGGATGACGTGGTTGCGCACCTCCACCGAATAGACGCGCCAGCTTCCCTCGCGCGAGCTCACGTCGG
>Ga0316583_10000603_pt1 | contig 10926 bp, 10 predicted proteins | sample J_170502JBrBrA_D_FD_204513 | JGI IMG/M metagenome (GOLD analysis project Ga0316583, IMG submission 204513) | Rhizosphere microbial communities from salt marsh grasses in Alabama, United States - J_170502JBrBrA | ecosystem: Host-associated > Plants > Roots > Rhizosphere | place: USA: Alabama... | reverse complement strand
CAACCGTCATGGAATGGAAGGTAGCGGCGACCTGGAAGGTGCGTCCGACCCCGCGCCGCCAGATGGCGCGCGGGGCGAGGCCGGCGATGTCGCTACCTTCGAACAGGATCGCGCCGGCGTCGGGCTCGAGTTGGCCGTTGATCATATTGAAGCAGGTCGACTTGCCGGCGCCATTGGGGCCGATCATGGCGAGGAACTCGCCACGCGCGATTTCGAAGCTGACGCCGTTGACGGCGTGCACGCCGCCGAAGGCCTTGGCGAGCGATTGAACTGCGAGGACGCTCATGGCTTCGCGCCCACTTTGTTGAGACCGAGCGCGCGGGCAACGCGCGCAAGGCCACCGACCAGCCCGTCCGGGAACAGCAGCACAATCGCCAGGATGATGCCGCCGAGCATGGCGCGCCAATAGGTGGCGTCGCGCATGACCATGTCCTGCAGCGTGGTGAAGACGGCGGCGCCCACGATCGGGCCTGTCAGCGTCTCGACGCCGCCGAGCAGCACCATCACCAGGCCGTCGATGGAATGGTTGATGTGGATCACCTCCGGCGAGATGGAGCCCTTGGCAAAGGCGAACAGCCCGCCGCCGACGCCGCACACCGCGCCGGCAACCGCGAAGCCGAGCCAGTGCATGCGCTTGACGTCGATGCCGATGGCTTCGGCACGCAACGGATTGTCGCGCCCGGCGCGCATGGCATAACCGAAGGGCGCGAACAGCAGGCGGCGCAAGAGGAGAACGCCAATGGCGCAAAGCGCCAGCGTCAGGAGAAAATAGCCGCCGCGCGTATCGAATGGGTGCGGCGGCCAGATGCCGATCACGCCATTGGAGCCGCCGGTGACATCCTCCCATTGATAGACCAGCGCCCAGACGATCTGTGCGAACGCCAAGGTGATCATGGCCAGATAGACGCCCTCCAGCCGCACCGCGAACCAGCCGAACAGCAGCGCGCCGGCGAGCGCGGCGATGGGCGCGGCAACCAGCGCAAGTCCCATGGGCAGCGCCAGCCATTTCACCAACAGCGCCGCGCCATAGGCGCCGAGGCCGAAATAGGCGGCATGGCCGAAAGAATGCATGCCGCCCGGCCCCATGATGAAATGCAATGACGCCGCGAACAGCACCGCGATCAGGATGTCGACACCCAGCACCAGCGTGTAAGGCGAACCGCTCGCTAGCCACGGCAACGCGATCAGCACCGCGAGAACGAGCACGCCGAACACTTTCAGCGCGGGCGTGGCCGGGCGGATCGGGTCTTCCGGCTCCGCCACCGACCGCACCGCAGCCTGCGCCCGGCCGAGCAGCCCATACGGCCGCACGATCAGCACGACCGCCATCACCAGGAATTCGGCGACCAGGGTGAGCTTGGAAAAGTTGACCGCGAACCCGGCGATGTGCACGAGCCCGATGCCGATGCAGAGCGCCTTCACCTCGGCGATCAACACGGCGGCGAGATAGGCGCCCGAAATCGAGCCCATGCCACCCACCACCACCACCACGAAAGCGTCGCTGATAGCGGTGAGGTCGATGCCGAGATTGGCCGGCTCGCGCGCGACCTGCAGCGCGCCGCCGAGGCCGGCGAGGCTAGCGCCGACCGCAAACACGACAGTGAACAGCATGGCCTGGTTGACGCCCAGCGCACCGACCATCTCGCGGTCTTGCGTGGCAGCGCGGACCAGGCGGCCGAAGCGCGTGCGCTTGAGCGCGAAATGGAGAGCGAGCAGCACCGCCGGCCCGACGAAGACCAGGAACAGGTCGTAGCTCGGCAGGTGGCGGCCAAGGATTTCGACCGCGCCAGTGAGGCCCGGTGCGCGTGGTCCCAGCAGGTCCTGCGGGCCCCAGAGCCACAGCACGCCGTCGCTGACGATCAGCACCAGCGCGAAGGTGGCGAGCAACTGGAACAATTCCGGCGCGCGATAGATGCGCCGCAGCAGCACGATCTCGATCACCGCTCCGATCAGGCCGACGACAATCGTGGTCAGCACAATGCCGCCCCAGTAGCCGAGCGCGCCGCCGATATGCGTCGCCAGCGAATAGGCGATATAGAGCCCCAGCATGTAGAGGGACCCGTGCGCCAGATTGACGATGCGGGTGACGCCGAAGATCAGCGACAGACCAGCGGCCAGCAGGAACAGGCCGGAGGCGGAGGAGAGCCCGTTAAACGCCTGGAAGAGGACAGCGTCGAAGGTCATGGCGGCTTCTTATCCCTCCCCCGCTCGCGGGAGAGGGACAGAGCGGCTCAATTCGCGCTGGCCGGGCGCAGCTTCTTGATCACGTCGTCCGGCGGCATCACCGAGGCGCCGTCGACGTATTTGAAGTCGACCATAGTGCCCTTGCCCTTTTCCAGCGCGATCGTCCCGACGTAGGCGCCCATGGTCGACTGATGGTCGATCGCCCGGTACTGGATGGCGCCGAAGGGACTGGCAACGTGCAGCCCCTTGAAGGCCGCCACCAGCTTGTCCGGATTGGTCGACTTCGCCGCTTCGATGCCGGCGGCAATCGACTTGATCAGCGTGTAGCCGACCACCGAGCCCATGCGCGGATAGGTCTTGAACTTGGTCTCGTAGGCGTTGAGGAAGGCGAAGTATTCCGGCGTCTTGATCTTGTTGTAGGGATAGCCGGTGACGATCCAGCCGACCGGGGCCTCGGCCTTGAGCGGATCGAGATATTCCGGCTCGCCAGTCAGCAGGCTGACCACGGTGCGGTTCTTGAAGATGCCGCGGGTTTCGCCTTCACGCACGAACTTGGCGAGATCGCCGCCGAACAGCACGTTGAAGATGCCGTCGGGCTTGGCGTCGTCGATCGCTTGCGCCACCGCGCCGGCGTCGATCTTGCCGAGCGGCGTCGCCTGCTCGGTGACGAACTGAATGTCGGGCTGCGACTGCTTCATCAGCGCCTTGAACGTGGCGGCCGCGCCCTGGCCGTATTCGTAGTTGGGATAGACCAGCGCCCAGCGCTTCTTGTGCGCGGCCAATGCGGCCTGCACCAGCATCGCCGTCTGCATGAAGGTCGAGGGCCGCAGGCGGAAAGTGTATTTGTTGCCGTCCGCCCAGGTGATCTTGTCGGTGAGCGGCTCGCCCGCGAGATAGAAGATGTGCTTCTTGCCAGCGTAGTTAGCGACCGCCAGGCCGACATTGGAAAGGAAGGAGCCGGCGAGAATCGTCACGCCCTCGCGGGCCACCAGCTCGTCGGCGACGCGCACGGCTTCGCCCGGGTTGGCGCCGTCATCACGCGTGATCACTTCCAGCTTCTTGCCGAGAACGCCGCCGTTGGCGTTGATCTGGTCGAGCGCCAACGCCATGCCGTTCTTGTACGGCTCGAGGAAGGCGGGAAACGCTTTGTAGCTGTTCAGCTCGCCGATCTTGATGGTCTGCTGCGCGGCGGCTGGCGCCGCGATGCCGGCGACGGCGATCCCAGCCAACGCGAGAAAACACAGGTGGCGCTTCAGTCTCATTTCCCGACTCCTTGACGTGACGGGCCGCCGCTCGGCCCCGTTCGCACGGCGACAGTTAACAAGGTTCCGGCATCTGTGGCGCACGAAGTTGTACGCGTGCAAATAAACAAATCGCTATTTCGTCCACCAGCAGACCAGCCGCGCAAAAATGCATCGCTGACCGCTCATATTCACCCGCGCGGCCGGTCGCGGAAGCGGTCCATCAGCGGCTTGTCCTGACCGCCGTCGATTTCGATCATGGTGCCGTTGACCATCTCCATCATGGGTGAGGCCAGCATGACCACCAGGGCTGACACCTCGTCGACCTCGGCGATACGACCCATGGGGATCGAGGCGGGCGCCAGCTTGTCCGCTTCCTCGCGCGGGATATTCATATCGCGCGCCATGGCGTCGACCAGCCCGGCCCAGCGCTCGGTGCGCACCGGCCCCGGATTGACCGCGACGAAGCTGATCTTGTCCTTGCCGTACTGGCCGGCGAGCGAGAGCGTGAGGTTCTGCCCGGCCGCGTTGGCGGCGCCTGGGCAGATCTCCCAGTAGGAGGGCTTCACGCCGTCGTTGCCGATGAGGTTGACCACGCGCCCGCCGCCTTGCGCGCGCATGATCGGCAGCACGTAACGCAGGCAGCGCACGTAGCCCAGGAACTTGAGCTGCAGCCCTTTTTCCCAGTCGTCTTCCGTCAAATGCTCGATGACGCCGCCGGCAGCCGCGCCCGCATTGTTGACCATGATATCAACGCGGCCGAGCGCCTTATGGCCCTCTTCGATGAAGTTCTTGGCGTCGGCGTCCTTGGTAAGATCGGCAGGAATCGCGACGATCTTGCGGCCGGTCTCCTTGGCTATCGCCCTGGCGGTTTCCTCGAGCGGACCCTGGCGGCGTGCGCAAATGGCGACGTCAACGCCCTCGCGCGCCAGATGCAGCGCGATGCCCTTACCGATGCCTTCACTACCGCCAGTCACCAGCGCCGTCTTGCCTTCGAGCTTCAGGTCCATTCCGATTACTCCCATTAGGCTTATGACTGAGCGCCGGGCGGCTTATGCGCGAGCCAGCGGCCCGCTTCCGCGGCGGCGAAAAGATCGGCGACCGCAGCATTGAAGGCCGCCGGCTCCTCGCTTGTGATGGTGTGACCGGAACGCGGGATAACCACGAGACCGGCGGTCGGCACCGTGCGCTTGAGATAGATGCTACCGTCGACGCACCAGCCGTCTTCGTCGCCGACCAGCACCAACAGCGGCACGGAAAATTTCTTCAGGTCGGCTTCCATCTCCCACAAGGTGGGCCGCTTGGCCTGCACGTTGCGCATGGTCATAGCGTGACCGACCGGCGAATGCTCCGCCAGCATGCGCGCAAATTCGGCAAAGCCGCGCGGGTCCTTGTTCTTGTGGGTCTGCCGGGTGGCACCGTCGGCATATTTGGCGGCGGCCACGGCAAAATCCTCGGTCTCGAACATCTTGGCGGTCTCACGCGACGCCTCACGCGTCGCCTCGACCACCGCCAGATCGGGGCTGGAGCCATAGCCGCAGCCGGCGGCCGTCACCGACAGGCAGCGCTCGGGGTAATGGATACCGACATGGAGCGCGGTGGCCGCACCCATGGAATGCCCGACGATATGAGCCTTGGCGATGTTCAGGCCATTCAGGATGGCGATAGCGTCATCGCGCTGGAGGTCCTGGCTGTATTGGGCGGGGTCTGTCGGGACGTCGGACGGCAAATAGCCGCGCTGGCTGAACGTGATGCAGCGATGGGTACGGGCGAAATGCCGCATCTGCGGCTCCCAGGTCCGCCAATCACCGGCATATTCGTGCACGAAGACGACCGGCGAGCCGCTGCCAGCTTCTTCATAATAGAGCCGAATCCCATCTGGGGCACTGACATAGGGCATCGCACTCTCCCCCCGACGGATAATTATTTGCACACATATGAATTCTCGTAAAGCCAGGACGGCACTCACCGCTGCGCCCTTGTGCCGCGCGCCGCAGCGGCCTGGTTACACCAGCCGCTGCAGCGCCAGGTGCAGGCCGAGCAGCAGCAACCCGACGAAGAACCAGAGGCGGAACGTCTCCGGCCGGACCTTGCCGCGTACGATGCGGCCGAGCGGCATGCCGGCAAGCGCGGCGATGAGCGCCGCGACCGACGGCAGAGCCAAGTCGGCGCGCAGCGTCCCGGCATGGCCGAGCGCGGCGGCCATCGCGACCGTCGAGGTGATGAACGAGAGGCCCAGCGCCTGCACCAGCTTGTCGCGGTCGAATTGCAGCGAATGGATGTAGGGTACCTGTGGAATGGCGAACACGCCGGTCGCGACCATGATGGCGCCGTTGGCAAGGCCCATGACGGGGCTTAGCCAGGGCTCCAGATGTGGCGACACCGAGAAGTGGACCCGGGACAGGCCAAGTGCAGCATAAAGCGCCAGCACCGCACCCAGCCAAGTGGTCGCCTCGCCGCTGTTGGCGCTCGGCAGGTACACCGCGCCCAGGAAGGTGCCGACGACGATGCCGATCAGCAACGGCGCCATGCGCCGCAGCAATACGCCGAAACCGCCGCCGTGCGTGCATTGCCAGATGTTGGTGACGATCGCCGGCAGCAGCACGACGGCCGCTGCCTCCGCCGGCGTCATCCATAATCCGAGCAAGCCGATACTCACCGTCGGCAGCCCGAGGCCGATCACGCCCTTGACGAAACCCGCCACAAAAAAGGCCGCCACGACGACGGCAAGAAACCCGAGCGAATCGCGCAACGGCCTATTCCCTGATTCGAACGCGCAGATTGCGCGTGCACACGCGCCCCGACAATGCGGAAATCGAGAACCCCCGTCTTCCGCGGCCGCGAAGCACGGCTCTCTCAAATGGCAGCCCTGCCCTCTAACGTTATCGCTCAACCGTCGGTCACATCGGCGCGGACGCAAGGTCGCGGCCCACCCCAAGTGGGCCGGCAGATCCCGCAAACGGCCCTATCCAAGGCCAAATTGTCACGCAATGAATTGAGCCGGCAGCGCTTTTCTTTGCCGCCAAGCTCGGGCATTGTGCCGGCAATAATCGCAAACAGTTGCGAATTCTAGGGGGAAACGCATCCATGCAGCGTTTGAAGGGGCCGGCCTGTGCCTTGCGACGAGGCGTCACGAGCCGCATGACCGCCCGCACGCCTGACTGAGGACCGCCTATGCTTCCTCCCGTTTTCGGTGTCCTCTTCGACGGCCTCGCCTACGGCATGTTGCTGTTCCTGCTGTCGGTCGGGCTGTCGGTGACGCTCGGGCTGATGAATTTCGTCAATCTCGCCCATTGCGCCTTTGCCATGGTGGGCGGTTACGTCACCGTGCTGCTGGTCAACCATTACGGCTGGCCGTTCCTCTGGACGCTACCGCTCGCCTTCCTGGTACCGGCAATCTTGAGCGTCGGCTTCGAGCGCGTGTTCTATCGCCGCTTCTATGGCAAGAGCGATCTCGATCAGGTACTGCTGACCATCGGCATCGCCTTCGTCTCGGTGGCGGCGGCGGCCTGGTTCTTCGGCACCACCCAGCAGCCAATTCAAACGCCGGAAGTTCTGCGCGGTTCGTTCCATGTGCTCGGGCTCGACATCGCGCCCTATCGGCTATTCCTTATCGCGGTCGGCGGAGCGATCACGTTGGCGCTGGTTGGCGGGCTGGAATACACCCGCTTCGGCGCCCAGGTGCGCGCCGCCGTCGACAATCAGCGCATGGCGAGCGGGCTCGGCATCAACGTCGAGCGCACCTTTGCCATTACTTTCGCGGTCGGCAGCGGGCTTGCCGGCCTCGGCGGCGCGCTGGCGATTGAGATCGTCGGTCTTGATCCAAATTTCTCGTTCACTTATCTGATCTACGTGCTGATCGTGGTCGCGGTCGGCGGGCTCGGCTCGATCGGCGGCTCGCTCGCCGCCGCCGTCCTGATTGGCGTCAGCGACATCGCCGGCAAATATTACGTGCCGCAGCTCGGCGCCTTCCTGATCTATCTGGTGATGCTGGCCATTCTCATGTGGCGGCCGAGCGGCCTGTTCGGGAGACGATAGGCCATGGCACTCGTCACCGATGCGGGCACCGAGCCGGTCCGTTATCTCAAGTTCAAGACGCGCTGGCACTGGGCCGAAACCCTGTTCTGGCTCGCCACCCTGCTGCCGTTCTTTCTCTTTCCGGACTACCTGCAGCTTGCGAGCCAGATCGCCATCACCGCGCTGTTCGCGCTCTCGCTCGATCTCATCCTCGGCTATGCCGGCATCGTCTCGCTCGGCCACGCGGCGTTCTTCGGCACCGCCGCCTATGCCGCGGGCATCTTCTCCAAGATGGTATGGGGCGAGCCGTTCACGGGCCTGATCGTCGGCACCGCGGCGGCGGCGCTGCTCGGCTACGCGTCGAGCTTCATTATCGCGCGTTTCCGCCATCTGGCGCTGATCATGATCACGCTCGGCATGGGGCTCCTGCTGCAGCAGGCGGCCAACAGCGCGGGCTGGCTGACCGGCGGCAGCGACGGCCTGCAGGGGATCGAAATCTGGCCGCTGCTCGGCCATTTCGAATTCGACCTGTGGGGATACACCGCCTACGCCTATTCGCTGATCGCGCTGTTCATTGTGTTCCTCGGTGTGCGGCGGCTGATCAACTCGCCGTTTGGGCTGGCGCTGCGCGGCATCCGCGAGAACGCCGTGCGCATGCCGGCGATCGGTGCGCCGAGCCGCAAGCACATCCGCTCCATCTACACATTGTCGGCGGCCATCGCCGGCCTTGCCGGCGCGTTGCTGGCGCAGACCACGCAGACCGTGGCGCTCGATGCGCTCGGCTTCCAGCGCTCGGCCGACGTGCTGATCATGGTGGTGCTGGGCGGCGCCGGCCGGCTTTACGGCGGCCTCATCGGCACCATCGTCTACATGATCGCGCACGACCAGTTCTCCGGCATCGCCCCGCAATACTGGTATTTCTGGATCGGTCTCCTGCTGATCGCCGTGGTGATGTTCCTGCCCAACGGCATTCTCGGCGGGCTGCAGGCGGCGACGGCCTGGCTGCAGAACCGGTGGAGCAAACGATGATTGCCTCCGCCCTCAAGACCAGCGGCCTGAGCAAGAGCTTCGGCTCGCTCAGCGTGGCGCGCGACATCGCGCTCGACCTGCCGGTCGGCGGGCGCTACGCGCTGATCGGGCCGAACGGCGCCGGCAAGACCACGCTGATCAACCTGATGACCGGCATGTTGCGACCCGACGCCGGGCAGATCGTGCTCGGCGGCGACGACATTACCGCGCTCGAGCCGCAGGACCGTGTGCGCAAGGGTCTCGCACGCACCTTCCAGATCAACACGCTGTTTCCGGGGCTCAACGCGCTCGAAGCGGTGACGCTCGCCGTCGCCGAGCGGCGCGGTGTCTCGAACCAATTCTGGCGCAACATTGCCGAATACCGCGAGTCGATCGATGAAGCCTACGAGATCCTCGCCAAGCTCCGACTAGGCGACGACTGCTATCAGCCGACGCGCGAACTGCCCTACGGTCGCCAGCGCCTCTTGGAGATCGCGCTCGCGCTCGCCACAAAGCCGAAGGTGCTGCTGCTCGACGAGCCGGCCGCCGGCGTGCCGCACGAGGAAAGCGGCGAAATCTTCGAGGTGGTGGCGGGGCTGTCCGACGAACTCACGCTGCTGTTCATCGAGCACGACATGCACGTCGTGTTCCGTTTCGCCAGCCACATCATCGTGCTGGTGGGCGGCGCCATCTACACCGAAGGCACGCCGGCCGAGATCGCCGCCGATCCGGGCGTGCGCGAGGTCTATCTGGGCAAGCGACACCATGGCTGAGCCGCTTCTCGAATTGAAAGGCGTGATCGCCGGCTACGGCAACGCGGTGGTGCTGCACGACGTCGCGCTGCAAGTGCCGGAGAACGGCAGCCTGGCGCTGCTCGGCCGCAACGGCGTCGGCAAATCGACGCTGCTGATGACGGTCATGGGTTCCACCCAAATGCGCAGCGGCAGCGTGATCTGGCGCGGCAAGGATATCTCCAAGCTGCCGCCACACGCCCGCGCTAATGCCGGCATCGCGTGGGTGGCGCAAGAACGCGAAATATTTCCTTCGCTTTCAGTGGAAGAAAACCTGACGGTCGCCGCGCGCGGCAGCGAGTGGGACCTCGCCGCCATCTACAAGCTGTTTCCGCGCCTCCAGGAACGCAGCCGCAACATGGGCAACCAGCTTTCAGGTGGCGAACAACAGATGCTGGCGATTGCCCGCGCGTTGATGACCAATCCGTCGCTGATCCTGCTCGACGAGCCGTTCGAAGGCCTGGCGCCAGTGATCGTCGACGAACTGGTCGAAGCCATCAAGGCCATGCTGGCCGACCGCCGCATCGCCATTGTGCTGGTCGAACAGCATACCGATATCGCACTCGACCTGACGAAAGAGGCTATTGTGCTTGAGCGCGGCGCGGTGGCACACCGCGCGCCGTCAGCGGAATTGCAGAACGACACCGCCACACTTGATCGGCTGGTCGGCTTGCGCGTGGCTGCTGGGGCGTGACATCCTACGCGGCCTAACAAAAGAGGCCCGCCGATGTCTGATCCCATGATCCCGCGCGAACGCTGCGACTATTCGGCAATCGTCGATCGTCCGCCGCTCAAATTGCCGGGCGACGCCCGCATCGTATTCTGGACCATCGTCAACTACGAGGTTTGGGACATCGCGAAACCCATGGCGCGCCAGCTGCTGCCCGCGCCGACGGGTGCACCGCTGATGCCGGACGTGGTGCATTGGGCGTTCCACGAATACGGCATGCGCGTCGGCTGTTGGCGCTTCCATGAGCTGTTCCGCAAGCTCGGCATCAAGCCGACGCTCGCCGCCAATGCGCGCATCTGCGAGGACTATCCGCGCGTCGCCGAACAAGCGCGCACCGACGGCTGGGAGTTCATGGGTCACGCCTACGAGCAGGGACCGATCCATAAAGAACCCGACCAGGCCCGCATGATCAAGCGCACCATGGATATCCTGACGAAGTTCGCCGGCAAGCCGCCGGTGGGCTGGCTCGGGCCGGGCCTGACGCAGACGCTGGAGACGCCGGACCTGCTCACCGCCGCCGGCATCAAATACATCGGCGACTGGGTCTATGACGATGAGCCGACCACGATCCGCACCGCCAACGGGCCGCTGGTGACGCTGCCTTACACCATTGAGCTCAACGACATTCCCATGATGCTGATCCAGCATCACGAGAGCGACTATCTGCTCAAGCGCGCCAAGGACCAGTTCGACCGGCTCTATGCCGAGAGCGAGACGCGCGCCAAATTCTGCGCGCTGGCCATCCACCCCTATATCAGCGGCCAGCCGCACCGCATCAAATACCTGGAAGCGATCTACGATTACGTGAACCAGCACGAGGGCGTGCTGCACTGGAACGGCGCGCAGATCCTCGACTGGTACAAAACCGTCGCCCCCAAAAACTGAAGGCCGCACCATGAACTTCCCCAAGCCGCCCGTCGGCATGCTGCCGAACGACCGCCTCTCCTATTCGCCG
>Ga0316583_10000601_pt1 | contig 10934 bp, 7 predicted proteins | sample J_170502JBrBrA_D_FD_204513 | JGI IMG/M metagenome (GOLD analysis project Ga0316583, IMG submission 204513) | Rhizosphere microbial communities from salt marsh grasses in Alabama, United States - J_170502JBrBrA | ecosystem: Host-associated > Plants > Roots > Rhizosphere | place: USA: Alabama... | reverse complement strand
CCTTCATAAAACCACCCCTCAGCTTGTGTTGCATCAACTCTTACTGTTAAAACATTTTTTCCCCCGAAACGGATATAATCTGTAAGATCATAACTAAATTCTTCATAGCCGCTTAAATTTCTGCCTATGAAAACATCATTTAGCCAAATAGTGCAATCGCGAAAGACTCCATCAAACTTCACCAAAATTCTTTTAGTACTGTCTGAGGCAGGAATTGTAAATGATCTTCTGTACCAACCAATAGAAGTCTCTGGAAATTGCCTGCCAATAGGCTTATATCCGTGATCATTAATATTCCAATTATCTTCATAAACAAACGGAAGCTCAACTGCCCAATCGTGAGGAAGATTTACTTTTCTCCAACTGCTATCGTTAAAATTAATTTTAGCAGCATCTACGCCGTCTCCCGTTTTGGCAAAAACCTCATCAATACCATAATTAAAATCCTTTTCCGGATTAGCTGCATTTCCAAAGTGAAATTTCCATCCAAAATCTAGTAGCAATTTTTCTCTTGCTGGCCCCTTAGATTGGGAAAAGGCTGTAGTTAAAAATATTGTAGTTAATAAAAGAAAGATTTGGAGATGTAGTCTCTTTTTCATGGCAGGCCCTTTTTGTTAAAGGAGTAAATCTCCGGGATTTATTAAATCCCGGAGGGTTTGAATTTAGAAATAAACTTTAATTGTCTCGACTGAATATTTCTTTGTTTTAACTTTTACAACCTTCCCATTAAAGTGAATTGGTTTTCCATCGACTTCCATAAAATTTGATTGTAAAACTTTTTTCGGAACAGCAGGCAAGGTTAATGTGGCTTCGGTTTCCCTGCCTTCAGCATCGTACCATTGAATTATCCAAGCATTGGAATCTTCAGCTTTTTTTACACTTGTCAGGACAAGGTTTTCATCATTGAGTTTTATAAAGGAGTCACTCAGCGGCAAACTCCCGGAATGAACCGAGTTCATCACTGCGATTAATGGTTCATTGTAATCCCATCCTTGCTGAACTGTATTTGCTGATTTCCAATCGCCTTTATGTGGATATAAAGCGTAATCTATTATATGCTTTCCCATATCCTGAGTTGGATCCGGCCATTTTGGCGAGCGAAGAAGTGATAATCTCATTACATTATCTTTTGTATCATAACCGTATTTTGAATTGTTTAAAAGGCTTACTCCATAATTGTCCGACATAGAAGTCAAATCTGCCCACTTTTCTGCCGGAACTTCAAATCTTGCTTTTTGCCAGCTCGTTTTTCTTTGAGTTGATCGTTCAATTGACCCGTAAGGAATTTCATAGGTTGCAACTGTATCGCTGAAGGAAAATGGGAATGCAACTTTGAGCATTGTATGCGATTCCCACCAATCAACCTTAGTCTGAAAATCAATTCTATCCAACCCATTATAAAGAATAACATCCTGTGTGAAAAACGAAGATGGGAAATTAGGAGTTGGATAATCTTTTACTACTCCAGGTTTCAAATAATCCCGGTATAATCTGACAACGGTCCTGACCGGACCGGTTTCAACAACTTCAGCTTTCCTGAAATGAGAAGGATATTCAACTCCTGTTAAACCAATATTCCATGCATCCCATTGCTTTGGTTTATCTTCAAGTAATTGCAGTTTGTTGCCTTCACCATTAAATAATTCCTTTCCGTTTCTTTTATCCGTAATATTTTTTACCCAGCCCGTTGATGTATCAATGGAAACTGTAAAATACTGATTTTTCATTTTTGTATCTGTTGCGGAAAGAGAAGAATTTGTTAAGGATGATTTACCCCGTTTCAATACATACGTCTTATATCCAATCGATGGAACACTGGAAGCAATAAATATTACCTGATTATGATAGCGATCAAGCTTTTCCATTTGTGAAGGAATTTCCTTTCCGTTTGTTTCGAAAATGGAATAATCATTTTTATCACCTTCCGGTAGATTAAGTTTTACAATATCCGTTCTTTCCCAATTTAAAGGATTATAAACAGTTATCGGCGTGCCATCTTTTATTCCTGAAGTATTTATATTTTTATCAATTGAGCCAAGAGCCTTATCTAGCGTAAAGTTACCTATCTCCTCGGCCTTTTTATATTTTACATCAGCATCAATATAGTTTTCACGAATTCCCGATCCTGGTAGTATATCATGAAACTGATTGAACATTACTTTATCCCATGCATCTTCCAGATCTTTTCCAGGATATTTATTTCCGTAATTTATAGATAGAGTGGAAAATTTTTCGGATTCTGCAAGAAGATTTTCAAGTTCACGGTTATATTTTTTAATTTTGTCGTGAGATGTGTAGGTACCACGATGATATTCAAGATAAAGTTCATTATCCCATACAGGAAGTTTTGAAAGATCCTGTTTCTTCAACCAGCCGATATATTTTGCAGCAGTTCCATATTCAATTGATGGGTAAATAAAAACAGTTTTCAGGTGTTCAATTCGGTTTATCATATCAATAGAAGGCCCGCCACCGTGATCACCTACTCCAAACAGGATCATAAAATTTCTGAACCCGGTGTTAGCTTCGAACTGTCTTAGCCAGTCAACTAGTTCATATGATTGAGTAATTGTGTTCACATAATCGAAAGGGAAATAAGAAAGTATTTTAGATCCATCAGGAGATTCCCACCAAAAGACTCTGTAAGGAAAAACATTGGTATCATTCCAGCCTAGCTTTTGTGTAATAAATGCATCAATACCGGAGTTCTGATAAAACATAGGCATATTCCATGTGTAACCGAATGAGTCGGGATTCCAGCCGATTTTTACATCTACACCCATTTCTTTCTGAAAATATTTTTTCGCATAAAGTAATTGCCTATCCCAGGAAACTCCGCTTGGTATATTACAATCAGGTTCAATCCACATCCCCCCAACAATTTCCCATCTACCATCCTTTACCCTCGCTTTAATTCCATTAAATACATCTGGAAATTTGTCCTGCATCCATTTGAAATACTGTGCAGCGCTTTGTGTATAGGTAAAATCCGGCTTTTCATCCATTATATGCAGAACAGATGCGAAAGTATTTCTGCAAATCATAACAGTTTCAAGGTCACGCCACAGCCATGCTGCATCAATGTGTGCATTTGAATCAAAAAAAAGTGTGAACTTTTTAGCAAATTTTGCAACGGGTTCAAGTTCCTTTTTTACTTCAACAACCGACTCCTTATATTTATGGATATCACCTTGCTCTAATGCATTAACATCGATTTTTAATGCTTCTTCCTGAAGAAGATTATTCAATTTGATTTTTTCATTTCTATTAATTGTAGATTTATCAATTCCCGGATCAGTTCTAACACGGGAGTTTGTCTGATAAGTATCAAAGCTTAATAATTTTTGCCCCACTCTTAAGCTTAGCGAAAGATCCTGAATTTCCTGCTTGATAGGATTTGTAATTCCCATATCAAGCTCTGCTCTTATTAATCTTAGTGGACCACCTGTGTTTATTGCTTTAATTACAACAACAAATTTATCTCCGGGCTTAGCGCTATCTGTTAAAACAAAATCTCCATCCCAGGGAAAATAGCCTTTACTTTCACCATTTATCCATAAATAACCATAATCATCTACCGATAAAAGCAGTTTGACTTGCCCTTTTACAGGAACTCCCAGAAATTGCTTTGGCAGAATTATGGTTTTCCTCAACCAGCAGGAATCATCGGTAAAATGCTGATCAAGCTTTAGAGTTCCCCATTTGGAATCATCAAAATTAATCGAAGTTGGATCACCTTCTATTACTGTTCCTCCTGAAAGATTTGGACTTTTTTTCCAGTCATCATAAGAATACGTACTAAGAAAAGTTAATTTCTTTGCAACTTTATCCACGTTTGTTTCGTTTTGATTATCGTTATTATTTTGAGGGAAGATCATCAGGGGGAACAAGGAAACAATGAATAAATATTTTAATGATTTCATTTTAGGTACCTTTAGGTTTTAATTCTGGCACGATTCGAGGGAATCAATTACCTTAAAAATTTCAGGTTACAGACAAATTACTAAGTCATATAAAATAAAGTAATCTTTTTCAAAATTATGAAATTCTTAGGAAAGAAAACCAAATATTTTTATTTAGGGAACATTATAGTAGAAAAGCTCAATGCTGTTTCTTACAGATTATAATCTGCCTCAAATGTCCGATTTAATGAAACTTATTTATATAATAATAAGTTTATACATAATATGTGCTTTGTAAATGACAAAAATATTATTTTCATCTTAACATTTTAATTTTATGTCCTTATTATTAGCTTAGTTAAAGGGATATAATTTAAATCAATTTTTAACATTAAAACAAAAGATATGCGGCTATAGCTCTATGGTAAAAAATAATAAACATAAAAATCAGAAACCTCAGGAAATTCAAAAACGAAAAAAATTACACTGGTATGATGTGACCATTCTTATAGTGGTAATTGCAGCGATTATTTATTTTCTGTTCTATCAGGATTTATTTAATAAAAAGGTTACAAACACAGATTATGTCTTCAAAAAGGAAGGGGTTTTAACCTTTTCTGATTCGTTAGGAAATGTTAAGACAAAAATAGATATACAAATTGCAAATAATGAATATGATCGGGAGCTCGGGCTTATGTTCAGAAAGCATATGCAGGAAAACAGAGGGATGTTATTTGTTTTTCCCAAAGAAGGTATTCAAAGCTTCTGGATGCATAACACATATATCCCGTTGGATATGATCTTCGTAAATGCAAAGGATAAAATAGTAACAATACAAAATGCAGACAAGACATTATCGGATCAAACATACTCTTCTATTAAGCCGGCCCAGTATGTAATTGAAGTAAACCAGGGCTTTTCAAAAAAGCACGGACTAAAAGTGGGAGATAAAATCTCCTGGTTAAAAACGCAAACAAATATGGAAGCAAGTGATAACTAAATTTATTTTTGTCTTAATTGATCTAAAAGAACAGCCAGCAAAATAACTACACCTACAACTATCTGCTGAATATATGAACCAACATTTAATAGATTTAATCCGTTTTTAAGAACTGCAATTAACATCGCGCCAATGAAGGTCCCGATAATTGTGCCACGACCTCCAAATAAACTTGTACCACCGACAACAACTGCCGCGATTACATCAAGCTCATACATTAATCCGGCATTAGGTTGTCCTGAATTTACCCTTGACGCTAAAAGAATTCCGCTAATTGCAGAAAGCACACCTGAAATCACATAAACTGCCGTCAAAATAAAATTTGTATTTATCCCGGCCAATCTCGCAGCTTCTAGGTTTCCACCCACCGCATAAACATATCTTCCGAATTTTGTTTTTGTCAACACTATGTGAGATACAACAAAAACTATGACCATTATTATGGTCGGGAAAGGAATTCCGAGAATTCTTCCTGCTCCTAAAAAACTGAAAGAATCCGGGAGTTCCCAGATTGGACGTCCACCCGTATATACGAAGGAAGCGCCACGCCAGATCGTCATCAATGCAAGAGTTACAATGAAAGGGGTGATATTGAATTTTGTAACAAAAATCCCTGCTATTCCGCCTGAAACAACTCCGAATAAAATTCCACCTAAAATTGCAATAGGAAAGACTAGATATAGCGGAAGATTAATTTTCAACATACTCGTTGTTAGCACACCTGCAAACGCAACTAAAGAACCAACCGAAAGATCGATCCCCGCCGTCAGGATTACAAACGTCATTCCTGCTGCTATAATCGCAGTAATTGAAGCTTGTAGAGTTACATTCAAAAGATTTTCTGCTGAGAAGAAAAACGGCGACAACTGGGAAAAAATTAATACTTCAAAAAGGAAAACAATAGCGAGACTGAATTCAGAAATTTTCTCAAAGTATTTCGAATCACGAATTTTGGTCAGCATAGGTTTTTTCCATGGTTTGAGTAGCTAAGTCCAGAATTTTTTCCTGCGTAAAGCCTATCTTATCCAATTCACCGGTTATCCTTCCCTCACACATAACTACAATCCTATCAGATATTCCGATCAGTTCAGGCAGTTCGGATGATATTACAATCACGCCAATTCCTTGCTCAACAAGTTTATTAATAAGATTATAAATTTCGAACTTCACGCCTACATCAATTCCTGCAGTTGGTTCATCAAAAATTATAACCTTAGAATTTGTGTGCAGCCATCTGGCAAGTACAACTTTTTGCCTGTTACCTCCGCTTAGATTCTCAACTTTGGTTTCCAGCGTTGGAGCTTTAATCTGCAATTGATTAAAGTAATTTATGACCGCTTTTTTCTCAGTTGCTTCATCTATAAATATCCCATTCATGAATGGAGACAAATTTGAAATCGAAACATTTTCGCGAATGCTTCTTTCCATAAATAATCCATAAAGATTCCTGTCCTCAGTAAGAAGTGCAATTCCGGCCCTAATCGCGTCTTTCGGAGACTTAAATTTTTGTTCTTTACCATCGAAAATAATCTTGCCCCCTTCAACTTTATCCGCGCCGAATATCACTCTTGCAACTTCACTTCTGCCGGCTCCTACCAGACCTGCCAGGCCAAGTATCTCCCCTTTGCGAAGCTTTAAATTTATATTCTTAAGTTTTCCACAATTAATGTTTTCAAGACTTAAAATATCCCCCTTAATTTCTGCAGTATGTTTCGGATATTCATCAGCGAGCTCTCTACCAACCATCTGCTTTATAAGGTTTTTGATATTTGTATCTTTTATATCAGAAGTAGCTATCCTTTTCCCATCACGCATCACCGTAACGCGATCACCTATTTCGAAGATTTCTTCAAGCCTGTGTGAGATATAAATTATTCCCACACCCGCTCCTTTTAATTTCCTTATCACTTTAAAAAGATTCTCTATTTCAGAGGTTGTAAGGGATGCAGTTGGTTCGTCCATTGCAAGGATACTGATGTTCCTATGTGTTGCTTTAGCGATTTCAATCATTTGCCGCTGTGCTACACTTAATTTATTTACCGGAATATCAGCCCGAATTTCCTCTCCCAATTCTTTAAGAGCTTTTTGTGCCAGCTCAATCATTTTTCTTTTATCAAGGAAAGAAAATGAACTTTTCATTAGCTCGCTTCCCAAAAAAATATTATCAGCAGCAGTTAGTTCGGGTATGAGCTTAAAATCCTGGTAGATAATTCCTATTCCAAGCTTTTGAGCTTCAGATGGTGTGCTGTAACTGACTTCTTTATGCTCAATAAATATTTTACCGGCATCCTTTTTAAGTGCACCTGATAAAATTTTCATCAAGGTAGATTTACCTGCACCGTTTTCACCAAGCAGGCAATGAACTTCACCTCTACCTACATCAAATGAAACATCATCCAGAGCAAGCACGCCTGGATAACGTTTCGAAATTTTTTCCATACGGAGAAGTGGGGACATTTTTTATTTTGCTGCGTTTTCTTTTAGCATATCCTTATCCACAATTCCTACCGCAACAGGTACAACTCTGGCCGTTGTTTTTCCCTCAAAATGTAATTTGATCTCGTCCACGGTAGTTTCGCCAATAAGTTTAGGATTTTGAATCACATCTGCTTTAAGAGCAGAGCCTGCAAGTATTTCTTTTCTGGCTGGTGGAGTTGCATCATAACCCACGATTGATATTCCTTTTCTGTTAAACTGCTTAACCGCATCAAGCGCACCAAGCGCTGAATCATCATTTATTCCGAATATTCCATTCAAATCAGGATGAGACTGAAGTACATCAGCAGCAGCCTGAAGGGAGCGATCACGCACTCCTTGACCGTTTACATCAGCAACAATTTTAATTCCAGGATATTTTGAAATTGCTTCCTTAAATCCCTGCACGCGATCAAGAACCGAAGTAATTGCGGGCTGATTTATAATGGCAATATTTCCCTTTCCATTCAAAGCCTTTGCAAGAAATTCTCCGGCAAGTCTGCCTCCTGCAACATTATCTGATGCAATATGTGAAACAACATTACCCTGTTCAGCAGCGATGTCTGCAGTAAATATTGGTATTCCGGCTTTGTTTGCTTCTTCAATTGCTGGGCCAACACCTTTTGAATCAACCGGACATACAACAATAGCATCAACTTTTCTTGAAATAAAATCCTCCACCTGAGAGATTTGTTTGTTTAGGTCAAAGTCTGCTGAAGCAATTATTACCTGATAACCATCCTTTTTAGCTTGTGCCCTGAGACCATCTTCAAGATCACGATAAAATATATGACCACGTGTCAGCAGGCTGACCCCGATTGTTTTAGCCTCCCCAGGATTATTGCCTTTATTGCAGGATATTATTGTTAAAGATATCAAGATTGTAATTGCAGCGAGGCATATTTTACTTTTCATAAGTCTCCTGTAAATTAAACCACGAACCGTTAAATTTAGCTTATTATTTTAGTCCCATCAACTATCTTACAAACATAAACGCCGGGTTCTTTGCCGAAAGTAATTTTGTATTCTTCAGAAATTACCTTACTTGTTTCCCTGATATAATCATTCTTTATTAAATTTATTGTGCAGCCCCCGAATCCCCCGCCCATCATTCTTGACCCTATTATACTCTCCTGAACAGAGGCGATTTCCACTAGGTAATCAAGCTCTCTGCAGCTTACTTCATATTTATCCCGAAGTCCTTCGTGAGAAAACAACATCTGCAAGCCAAAATCTTCAAGTTTATTGTTAGCCAAATCCTTACAGGATTTTTCAACCCGTTCGTTTTCTTCTATCACATATAAACAGCGATCAAATACTTTAGAATTAAATTCTTTCTGATGTTCAATTAATGGTTCTTTTTTTGCATCCCGAAGACTTTTTATCTCCGGATAATGATGCTGTAGAATTTTTACACCTTCTTCACATTGTCTCCTTCTTAAATTATATTCAGTCGAAGCCAATGAATGCTTAACGTGAGTATCAAACAAAACAATTTTATGCTCTTCTGAATTAAAAGGATAAAATTCAAAATCGAGTGTACGGCAATCTAGTTTTAAAACGTGATTTTCTTTTCCAAAAATATTAATAAACTGATCCATTATTCCGCATTTAACACCTACAAACTCGTTCTCTGATCTTTGTGCAAGCTTAACCATCTCCTGTTTGTCAAGTTTTAAACCATAAATATGATTCAGCGCAAAAGTAAGTCCGGCTTCAATCGCGGCTGACGATGACAGACCGGAACCTATCGGAATATCTCCGCCAAACACACAATTAAATCCGTTAAAATTTTTACCTGTTTTTTTTAATTGGTCAATCACTCCAATTAAATAATTTGCCCACGTTTTTACGGATTTCTGAATATTATTTATTTCTATTATTACTTCCTGGTCAAAATCAATTGAAAAGAGTGATACTTTGTTATCGTCTCGTGGTGTTATCCCGAAAAGTATATCCTTATCGATTGCGGCAGGAAGAACAAAACCATCATTATAATCAGTGTGCTCTCCTATTAGGTTTACTCTCCCTGGTGAGCGGAAAAGCATAGGCTCTTCTTTATATAAATCTTCGAATTTTTTCCGGATCTTTTCTGGAATTGTCATAGACTACTCTATTTTTACTTTTCTGTTTTTAATAATATAAATCAATCCCACCACTATCATTAGTCCACCCCACCATATATCCGGATGTAAATGCTGTAGTGCTGTTTGTTTCCCGTCTCCTTGTAATAAAAAATAAAGCCCATTAATAAAGAGAACAAGCCCCATTGCAGATAAAATCAATCCTACAAAATACCAGATAGGTTTCATAATAAATCTCCTCTCACCAAAAGATGACGTTTAAAACTACTAATACAACTAGTGATATAATTGCATAAAATTCCGGACGTTTAATGAATGGAATACCTTTATTCACTGTCTCAGGAGTTAATCCCTTCACAAGCCCGACCAGTTCTTCCTTTGGTCTTTTCTTTGTAAATAAACTTATAATGATTGTTACACTAAAACAGATGAGCCATGCCCACCAGGCCCTCCAGAAGTTTGCGGCCATATCACTCGCTGGGCTTGAAAGAGTTATAAAACTTTTGCTGATCCATTCAAACTTCACGGCAAGGTACAATGTAAAAGAAGAGCCCATGCCCGCAACCAATCCCCAGAATGCGCCTGCAGGAGTTATCCATACTATAAACATTCCAAGCAGCATCGTAGCAAACAATGGAGCATTTACCCACGAAAAAATTGCCTGCATATAATCCATTATGCTCGGAAAACTTTTTGCCCAGTAAGCCGTTCCCAGACTAATCGCAACACCAACAACGGTAGCAACTCTACCCATCCACAAAAGATGTTCATCACTGGCTTTTTTATTTATTACCGATTTATAAATATCATATGTCCAGACAGTATTAAATGCGCTGACATTTCCTGCCTGTCCGGCCATAAAACCGGCAAGCAAAGCGGTAACTCCAAGTCCGACTAAACCGCGTGGATAATATCTTGCAATCAAAAGCGGCAAAGCAGAATCATAATTTATTTGCCCGTTATCTTTTAATAAAGCAAAACCACTATGAGGATCATTTGCTAAAACTAAAGCAATGAGCCCTGCTAGAATAACAATAAATGGAACTGCCATCTTAAAAAACGAAGCGAGAATCGGCGTCATTCTAGCGGACCGAAGATCTTTTGCGGAAAACGCACGCTGTACGACTAGAAAATCCGTTGTCCAGTAACCGAATGAAAGAACAAAACCAAGCCCTAGCACAATCCCTCCCCACGTAATCATCATGCCGTTTTGCGAAGGATCGCCTGAGGTTGACCACAATGTATTAAATGCTTCAGGTACTCTGGCAAAAATTTGATGTATGCTTCCTATTTCCACAATACCAAGGATGGAGACTAGAAACAGCCCAAACCAAATTAAAAAGAATTGAATTATTTCCGTAAAGATCGCAGAAAGAAGTCCGCTCATTGTTACATAAATGCCGACGGTTATTGCAGAGATCCACATACTCAAATCCCAGTGCCATCCGAGAAAAGTATGCAGTACAAGTGCCA
>Ga0316583_10000600_pt1 | contig 10942 bp, 7 predicted proteins | sample J_170502JBrBrA_D_FD_204513 | JGI IMG/M metagenome (GOLD analysis project Ga0316583, IMG submission 204513) | Rhizosphere microbial communities from salt marsh grasses in Alabama, United States - J_170502JBrBrA | ecosystem: Host-associated > Plants > Roots > Rhizosphere | place: USA: Alabama... | reverse complement strand
TGTTGGTCTTGCTCTTGGCGCCTAGCGGCGTAGGCCGGTAACGGGAGGTAAGCAGGGGGTAATAGCCTGCCGACTGGTGTCGTGTGCTGGGAAGATACTTTAGTTCACCGTTGCGAATTGCTTGCTAAAGCGCGTCCTTGATCTCATTTTTTGAGGGGTGGCGTCCCAACGCATCTTCGCCTTTCTTCACAACCACATCAGGGATTCGGTCGCGACGGTTGAGTGGCACACCAAGCTGCGCCGCCACTATCGCCTCTTTGACCACTGCGTGCCGGAAAGCCTCGGCCTTACCGTCATCGGGAACCGCATTCGCCGGCAGTAGCGCCCCTTCGTGGAAGCGGAGCTCCACGACCTCGCCCTTCCTCCCGTGGTTGGCCGTGGTCTATTTCCTGCGTGAGGCTCAGCCGCTACACGCGTTCGGCATCGAGCGCCCCAACGTGGCGGATGCCGCGCTGCTCATGCGGCGCAACGCCTATCGCCCCCTGCTGGTGCGACGCATGGACCGGCGTTCCGATTATTTTCGCGCTGCCGCGGCGATCGCGAACGCCGGCGGCGTCATTCATCTGACCCGGCCGCTCGACTTCAAGACCATGCCTGAGGTCATCACCACGCTCGCGCGGCATTGGGCCGAACTCGCACTGACGTGCGCATGCTGATCGCAAACCTGTCGGCGACTGATGTGCTGGCCGACATCAACGACCTACCCGAGCGCGGCGGCATCGCCAGCGCGCGCTGGCCTTTCGATTTCCTGACGCCGATCGATTCCGGCCTGCTCACACAGGACGAATGCGACAGCTTGCGGCCGCGTGTCTACGAGAAATTGGCGCGCGGCGCTCCGGACGACGAATACGATGTGCCGGATGACGCGCCGCCAGTCCGCTTCGTCAAAGTGCACGACGCCTATACACTCAACGCCAAAGGTGAACCGCTACTTGCCGGCGCGCATGGCGCCGCCGGCGCGGTTGTCATCGTGCGCGATCCACGCGACGTGGCGCCCTCGCTCGCCAATCACAAAGGTATCGACATCGATCACGCTATCGATTTCATGCGCGACGCGCGCGCTGGACTTTGCACGGCGCCCGACCGGCAGCCAAATCAGCTCAGACAATGCTGGCTATCCGGTTGAGCCGCGCTTTGCCGAGATCGCTTGCTTCGTCTGAGCCGCTCAGCTTTCCTTCACGTCCGCAACTTTGCCGCCCGTCATGCGCGCGAGCTCGGCCGGTGTCGTGCGGAACACATGGCGCGGCGAGCCGGCCGCGGCATAGACGGGATCGAGCGCCATCAGGTCGGCGTCGATGAAGATGCGCAGGCCTTCCTGATGGGCGACCGGCGACACGCCGCCGATGGCGAAGCCGGTGACATCGCGCACCCAGCGCCCGTCGGCCGCCTTCACCGGCTGACTAAGAAGCGCCGCGACCTTGGCGGTATCGACGCGATTGACGCCGGAGGCGATCACCAGTACCGGCGCCTCGCCCGCGCGCAGCACGATCGATTTCGCGATCTGCGCCACCGTGCAGCCGACGGCATTGGCCGCGTCCTGCGCGGTGCGGGTGCCATCTGGAAATACGTCGATGGTGTCGGGATGGCCGGCGGTCAGAAGGGCGGCGCGCACGCGCTCGACGGAATCGCTCACTTCCAATGCTCCTTAATTCAATACCCGACGGCCAGAGCGCCGCGAGTGCGGCGGTCGGCGGCGCCAACATAGCCTTGCGGCGTCACTTCAATCGAATTGGCGTCGGTGTAGGCGCCGGTAGGTACGATATTGTGACCGCGCGCTCTCAACGCTGCCAGCGTTGCCGGCGCAAAGCCAGGTTCGACGAATGTCTTGTCCGGCTCCCACTGGTTATGCAGGCGCGGCGCGCTCACCGCGTCCGCCACGCCCATGTGGAAGTCGAGGACGTTGACGATCACCTGTAGCGTCGCGGTGATGATGCGGCTGCCGCCGGGCGAGCCGGTGACCAGCACCGGCTTGCCATGCTTCAGCACGATGGTCGGCGTCATCGACGACAATGGCCGTTTGTTCGGCGCCGGCAGGTTGGCGTCGTAGCCGACGAGGCCATAGGCGTTGGCGACGCCGGGCTTTGCGGTGAAGTCGTCGAGCTCGTTGTTCAGCAGCACGCCGGTGCCCTTGGCGACGAGGCCGAGGCCGTAGCCGAAATTGAGCGTGTAGGTGTTCGACACGGCGTTGCCATAACGGTCGATGACCGAGAAGTGCGTGGTGTTATGACCCTCGTTGTCGGCGGGCTTGCCGGCGTGGATGTCGGCAGCGGGTGTCGCCTTGTCGGTGATGGTGGCGCGCAAGGATGCGGCGTATTTCTTCGAGGTAAGGCGCTTGAGCGGCATTTTCACGAAGGCCGGATCGCCGAGATAGACGGCGCGGTCGGCATACGCGCGCTTCATGGCTTCGATCAGGTCGTGGAACGCTGGCGGTGTGCGGCCGAGCTTCGGGAGATCGAAACCTTCCAGGATGTTGAGCATCTCGACCAGCGTCACGCCGCCGGACGACGGCGGCGGCATGGAGATGATCGTGTCGCCGCGATAGGTGCCGCGGATGGGCTTGCGTTCGATGGCGCGGTAATGGGCGAGATCGTTCGCCGTCATGATGCCGCCGGCCTGCTGGACGGCAGACGCGATCTCTTTGGCGATGCGGCCGCGATAGAAGGCGTGCGGGCCATGACTCGCGATGGCCCGCAAGGTCCTGGCAAGGTCGTGCTGCACCAGTTTGTCGCCTTCTTGCAGCGGCTCACCGTCCTTGAAGAAGATCGCTTTTGACGACGGCCATTGCGCCATGCGCTTGGCGACGCGCGGCAACGCATCTGCGGCGTGGCCCTCGAAGGTGAAGCCGTCGTGCGCCAACTTGAGTGCCGGCGCGATCAATTGGGCGAGCATGAATTTGCCGGAGCCGTATTTCCTCTCGGCCAGCGCCAGGCCGGCGACGGTGCCGGGCACGCCCACTGCCAGCCCTGAATAGCGGGACTTTTCGGGGTCGGCCTTACCGTCGGCGTCGAGGAATATGGTTTGGGTCGCGGCGGCCGGCGCGGTCTCGCGATAGTCGATCGCCGTGTTGCGGTTTCCTTTGGCGAGATGGATCACCATGAAGCCGCCACCGCCGAGATTGCCGGCGTCGGGATAGGTGACGGCCATCGCGAAGCCGACCGCCACTGCCGCGTCGACCGCGTTACCGCCGCGCTTGAGGATCTCGACGCCGATCTTGGCGGCCAGCGGTTCCTGCGCGACCACCATGCCGTGGCGGCTGACCGCGCTCTGCGTCGGCGGAATCGCCGGTTGGGCGTGGGCGGCGAATGTGACGAAGATAAAGGCGAGGGAGATGAAGAACCGGCGCATGTTTCTCTTTCTTTACTCTCCCCGCTTGGGGAGAGGGAAGATCTACCGTGCCTGCCCTTGATAGACCGCGTTCGGCCGCATGTCGGTGGCGCTGGCCACGCGGTTCGACATGTTGAAGAAGCCGACCACCGCGGCGATGTCCCAGATGTCGCGCTCGGTGAAACCAGCACCACGCAAGCCGTCGCGGTCTTCGTCCCCCACCGCCCAGGGCTCGTTGGTGAGCTTGACCGAAAAATCGAGCATGGCGCGCTGGCGCGCGTCGATCCGCGCCACGCGATAGTTCATCACCATCTGCTCGCCCAAGAGCGGATTGCCGGAATATTGCCTCACCGCGGCGCCGTGGGCGACCAGGCAGTAATAGCAACGGTTTTGCGACGACACCGCCACCGCGATCATCTCGCGTTCCAGCTTCGACAGCCCGCTCGGCCCCAGCATGAGGTCGTTGTACATGGCGACGAAGGCTTCCAGCTTCGCCATGTCGAAGGCATAGGCGAGCAGCACGTTGGGCACGAAGCCGAGCTTCTCGGTGCACTTGTCGAAATATTTTGCCATGCCGGGCGAGAGCCCGGCCGGCGGCAGGTCGAGCGCGATCGCCGGCTGGTCGTCGGGCACGGGCGCGTTGTCTTTGGCAGCCTTGGTCTTCGAGCTTGCTTTCGGCATCGGCTTCTCGGCGCCTCTCTTTCATTTTTCCGTCTGGGCCTCAGCCTACAACGTTCCGCAGCACAGCGGTATCCCGGCGGGTCGAAGCTTTCACCTGTCAAGTCAGAGTCTTAGCCGCGAACTCAAAGGCCGCTCCGTGCGTTGTCGGTCACGGCCCCGTCACCAAATGTTGCCTTGCTCTCGACGCCTGCGGGTGGAAGGTGAACACTTAGGCGGGCGATTCCCTCTAGACCCGCGCGCGAGGACCCCATGGCCGGCGACCTTCCAGACGTTGAAGAAGAAGGCTTGGAAGACGAAGGCTTAGCTCATGCCGCCATGGCGCAGGCCGGCGACATGCTGCACGGCCGCCGCCAGGAGATTCCGGCCGCCTTCGTGGCTCAACTCTACCAGCGCACGGTGCCGGAAGATGTGGTGCGCTACGACGCGATCGAGCTCGCCGCGCTGGCCGAGCGCGCCTACGATTTTATCAGCACGCGCGCGCCCGGCGCGCCGAAGATTCGCTGCGAGACGGTGCAGCTGCACGAGGCCGGCGAGCACAAGCTGGTGACGGTGGTCGAAGTCGCCAACGACGACATGCCGTTCCTGGTCGATTCGGTGATGGGCGAGCTCGCCGAGGCCAATCATGAGATCCGGCTCGCGGCGCATCCGGTGCTGCGCGTGCGCCGCGAAGGGGGCAAGCTTACCGGGCTCGCCGACGCCGACGCGCCGCATTACACGCGCGAAAGCTTCATCCACGTCCATATCGAGACCATCAGCGACCCGGCGGTATGCGCGTCGATTGAGAGCGCGCTCGAAGCCGTGCTGATGGAAGTACGCATGGCGGTGCAGGATTGGCGGCCGATGCTGGAGTGCGTCAACGCCATCGTCGCCGACCTCAAGACCAATCCACCGCCGCTGCCGGTCGACGAGATCGCCGAGGCGGTCCAGTTCCTGCAATGGCTGGCGGCCGACAACTTCACCTTCCTCGGCGTGCGCAACTACACCGTCGACGGTAACGAATTGAAGCCGGACTACGACAGCGCGCTCGGCATCATGCGCAAGCGTGATCTGATGGTGCTCAAGCGCGGCGATGAGCATCTGGAATACACGCCGGAGATCATGGCCTTCCTCAAAGAGCCGCGCCCGCTGATCATCGCCAAGGCCAACATCCACGCGCGCGTGCACCGGCGCGCCTATCTCGATTATATCGGCATCAAGCACTTCGACGCTGACGGCAATCTCATCGGCGAGCAGCGTTTCGTCGGCCTGTTCACGTCCACCGCCTACACCCGTTCGGCCCACGGCATTCCGTACCTGCGCCGCAAGCTCGCTGCCGTCGAGCGCCGCGCCGGCTTCACCGCCAACAGTCACTCCGGCAAGGCGCTGGCGAACGTGCTGGAGCACTATCCGCGCGACGAGCTGTTCCAGGTCGACGAAGACACGCTCTACCGCTTCGTCATGACCATCCTGCATCTTGATGAGCATCCGCGCGTGCGGGTGCTGGCGCGCGGCGATCGTTTCGATCGCTTCGTGTCGGTGCTGGTCTACGTCCCGCGCGACCGTTACGACAGCGACGTGCGTGCCAAGATCGGCGCCTACCTGGCGCAAGCCTACATCGGACGGGTGTCGGCGTTTTATCCGTTCTTCCCGGAAGGGCCGCTGGTGCGCGTGCATTTTATCATCGGCCGCTCGGGCGGAACGACGCCGCAGGTGCCGCGCGCGACCCTGGAGCGCGAGATTGGGTTGATCGTGCGCACCTGGAGCGACTGCCTGTGCGAAGCGCTCGATCTCGCCCATTCGCCGGAAGCGGCACGCGATCTGTTCCAGCGTTATCGCGAGGCCTTCTCCGAAGGCTATCACGAGGCCTATTCGCCGGCGGTGGCCGCCCGCGACGTCGAGATGATCGAGGGCCTGTCGGCCGAGCGTCCGCTCGGTGTCGACTTCCATCACCGCCAGGAGGAGGACCAGCGCACCGTCGGCCTCAAGGTCTGGAGTTTCGAACACCCGCTGCCGCTGTCGGCGCGCGTGCCCGTGCTGGAGAACATGGGCTTCAATGTGGTGGACGAGCGCACCTATTACGTGGCGCCGCAGGGTCACGAAAGCGTGTGGTTCCACGACATGCTGCTCGAACGCAGCGACGGCGAGGCTATCGACCTGCAGGCGATGCAGGGGGTGTTGGAATCCGCATTCCTGATGGTGATGCGCGAGCACGCCGAAAATGACGGCTACAACGCGCTGACGCTTGTGGCCGGGTTGCAGTGGCGCGACGTGGCGCTGATCCGCACGTTGTCGCGCTACCTGCGCCAAATTCGCGTGCCGTTTTCGCAGGACTACATGTGGGCGACGCTGGTCAAGCACGCTGCCATCGCGCGCGACATCGTCGAGCTGTTCCGCGCGCGTTTCGACCCGCGTCCTGAGGTGGCGCAAAATCGTGCGGCGGAGCAGGAAGAAATCGCGGCCCTCATCGAAGAGGCGCTGCAAGCGGTCGAAAGCCTCGATGAAGACCGCATTCTGCGCCATTTCCTCAACGCCGTGCAGTCGGGCCTGCGTACCAATTTCTACCAGGTCGGCGAGGATGGCCATCCCAAGGCGCAGATCGCGATCAAGTTCGCCAGCGGCCAGCTCACCGATCTGCCGTTGCCGCGGCCGCTCTATGAGATATTCGTCTATTCGCCGCGGGTGGAAGGTATTCACCTGCGCTTCGGCAAGGTGGCGCGCGGCGGCATCCGCTGGTCCGACCGGCCGCAGGACTTCCGCACCGAGATTCTCGGTCTGGTCAAGGCGCAGCAGGTCAAAAACGCGGTGATCGTTCCGGTCGGCGCCAAGGGCGGCTTCGTGCCCAAGCTGATGCCAAAGAACGCGCCGCGCGAGCTGGTGCAGGCCGAAGGCGTCGCCACCTACAAGCTGTTCATCTCGACGCTGCTCGACATCACCGACAACATCGACGCCGATGGGCGCATCGTGCCGCCCGAGAACGTGGTGCGCCACGACGACGACGATCCTTATCTGGTGGTCGCCGCCGACAAAGGCACCGCCACTTTCTCCGACATCGCCAACGCCATTTCGGAAGCGCACGATTTCTGGTTGGGCGACGCCTTCGCGTCCGGCGGCTCGGCCGGCTACGACCATAAAGTCATGGGCATCACCGCCCGCGGCGCCTGGGAATCGGTCAAACGCCATTTCCGCGAGATGGATATCAATATCCACCAGACGCCGTTTACCGCGGTCGGTGTCGGCGACATGTCCGGCGACGTGTTCGGCAATGGCATGTTGCGCGAGACCACCACCAAGCTGGTGGCGGCGTTTGACCACCGCGACATTTTCATCGATCCCAACCCCGATCCGGAAAAGAGCTTCGCCGAGCGCAAGCGGCTGTTCGAGCTGCCGCGCTCGAGCTGGCAGGACTACGACCGATCGCTGCTCTCGGAGGGCGGCGGAATTTACGCGCGTTCGTCGAAATCGATCCAGCTTTCGCTGCAAGCGCAGAAGCTGCTCGGCGTCCGGTCGAGCGTGACGCCGCAGGAGCTGATGAAGGCGATCCTGAAAGCGCCGGTCGATTTATTGTTCTTCGGCGGCATCGGCACCTATATCCGCGCCGCGAGCGAAACCAATGCGGCGGCCGGTGACCGCGCCAACGATCCGATCCGCGTCACCGGCGCCGAGCTGCGCTGCAAGGTGGTCGGCGAGGGCGCTAATCTGGGCATGACCCAGCGCGGGCGGGTGGAGGCGGCGATGGCCGGCATCCGCCTCAACACGGACGCCATCGACAATTCCGCCGGCGTCAACACCTCCGACATGGAGGTCAACATCAAGGTGGCGTTGAGCCCGCTCATTCGTTCCGGTGCGCTGACGTTCGATGACCGCAATGCGCTGCTCGTCGAGATGACCGACGAAGTGGCGCGGCTGGTGCTGCGCAACAACTATCAGCAGACCTTGGCGCTGTCCTTGGCGCAGCGGCGCGGGCTGGAGGATCTCGGCTTCCAGCAGCGGCTCATGCAGACGCTGGAAATGAACGGCGAGCTCGACCGCGCGGTGGAATACCTGCCCGACGAGATGGCGATCGCCGAGCGGCGCAAGGTCAATGGTGGGCTGACGCGACCGGAACTGTCGGTGCTGCTCGCCTATGCCAAGCTGTCGCTCTACAAGGAACTGCTCGAATCGAGCGTGCCGGACGATCCCTATCTCGGCCGCGAGCTCAATCGCTATTTCCCGAAAGAGATGTCGGCGCGTTTCGCCGAGGCGCTGCAATCGCATCGCTTGCGCCGCGAGATCATCGCCACGCAGCTCACCAACTCCATGGTCAACCGTGGCGGCGCCACGCTGATCGTGCGCATCGCCGACCAGACCGGCGCTTCGGCGGCGTCCATCGCCGCCGCGTTCGCCGCCGTGCGCAACAGCTACGGCCTGATCGAGCTCAACGGCGCGATCAACACGCTCGACAACAAGATTTCCGGCGATATCCAGCTTTCGCTTTACGCCGCGGTGCAGGACCTGTTGCTCGACCGGCTGGTCTGGTTCCTGCGCAATGTGGATCTCAACGAGGGGCTCGACGCCATCATCGGCCACTATCGTGAGGGCTTCGGGCAGGTGGAGGCGGCGCTCGAGACGGTGCTGTCGAAACAGGCCGCCGCCACGCGGCAGGCGCGCGTCGCGGAATTGACAGGGGCCGGCGTGCCGGAGGCGCTGGCGCAGCGCATGGCGAACTTGAGTGTGCTCAAGCCGGCGCCCGATATCGTGCTGGTGGCCGACCGCGCCAGCAAGCCGGTGAACGAAGTAGCGGCGACCTATTTCGCCACCGAAAGCTTCTTCCAGCTCGACCGGGTGACCCACGCCGCGTCCGGCATCGCGGTGTCGGACTATTTCGACCGCCTGGCGCTCGACCGCGCGCTCGATTCCATCGGTGAAGCCGAGCGCCGGTTGACGGCGGCCATGGTCGGCAACGGCCAAGGGAACGGAATTTCCGGCGCCGGCGCGGTGGAGGAATGGATCAAGCCGCGCCAGGCGGACGTCGAACGCATCCGCGCCGCGATCCACGAGATCGCCGGCTCCGGGCTCACGCTGTCGAAGCTGTCGGTGGCGGCGAGCTTGCTGGGGGATCTGGCGAGGCAGTAGTTCCCTCTCCCCGCGCAGCGGGGAGGGAGGAAACCCTCAATGCCGGAAATGCCGCCGCCCGGTGAACACCATCGCCACGTTGTGCTCATCCGCCGCCTTGATCACATCGGCGTCGCGCATGGAGCCGCCGGGCTGGATCACCGCCGTGGCGCCGGCTTCGATCGCCACCAGCAAGCCATCCGCGAACGGGAAGAACGCATCCGACGCGACCACGGAGCCGCGCGTCAGCGGTTCGGCCAGCTTGAGTTCGCGCGCGGCGTCTTCCGCCTTGCGGGCGGCGATGCGCGCGGAGTCCACTCGGCTCATCTGCCCGGCGCCGATGCCGACGGTGGCACGATCCTTGGCATAGATGATGGTGTTCGACTTCACGTGCTTGGCGACGCGGAAGGCGAAGCGCAGATCGGCAAGCTCAGCGTCGGTGGGTGCACGCTTGGTCACGGTCTTGATGTCCATGTCGTCGACCACCGCGTTGTCGCGCGACTGCACCAGCAGGCCTGAAGCGACCGTCTTCGCCGTAATGCCGGCCGCACGCGGGTCGGGCAGGCCGCCGGCGAGCAAGAGCCGCAGGTTCTTCTTGGCGGCGACGATCTGGATTGCCTCGTCACTGGCGTCGGGCGCGATGATCACCTCGGTGAAGATCTCAGTGATGACCTTCGCCGTCTCCGCATCGAGCGGCTGGTTGAGCGCCACGATGCCGCCGAAGGCGGACGTCGAATCGCAGGCGAGCGCCTTGCGGTAGGCCTCGATCAGACTTTCGCCTTCCGCCACCCCGCACGGATTGGCGTGCTTGACGATGACGCAGGCCGGCGTGCGGCGCGGATCGAACTCGGCGACGGCTTCATAGGCCGCGTCGGTGTCGTTGATGTTGTTGTAGGAAAGCTCCTTGCCCTGCACTTGCCGCGCGGTGCTGACGCCGAAGCGGCCGCCCGGCGTGCGGTAGAAGGCAGCGCTCTGGTGCGGGTTCTCGCCGTAGCGCAGCGACTGGATCAGCTCGCCGCCGACGGCGCGGTAGTCCGGCGCGTTGTCTTGCAGCATCTCGGCGAACCAGTTGGAGATCGCCGCGTCATAGGCGGCGGTGCGGGCATAGGCCTTGGCGGCGAGCTTCTGGCGCAATTCGTAAGAGAGCATGCCCGAGTGCGCGGCCATCTCGCTCAAGACTTTCTCGTAGTCGGTCGGTTCCACGACGACGGCGACGTCGGAGTGGTTCTTGGCCGCGGCGCGGATCATGGCCGGTCCGCCGATGTCGATGTTCTCGATACAGTCGTCGTAAGCCGCACCTTTCGCGACGGTCGCCTCGAACGGATAGAGGTTCACCACCAGGAGATCGATCGGCTTGATGTGATGCTCCTCCATCGTTTTCTGGTGCTCGGCGTTGGCGCGGATGGCCAGCAGGCCGCCATGCACCTTCGGGTGCAGCGTCTTCACGCGGCCATCCATCATCTCCGGAAAGCCGGTGAGCACCGAGACGTCGGTCACTGCCAGGCCAGCGTCTTTCAGCGCCTTGGCGGTGCCGCCGGTGGAGACGAGGTCGACGCCGTAGCCGGCAAGCGCCTTGGCGAAGTCGATGAGGCCAGTCTTATCGGAGACCGACAGGAGAGCGCGGGTGATGCGACGGGGGTGCGTGGTCATGGGCGAGGAGCTAGCACAGCAGATTGTGGAAGGGTATTCCGCAATAGTCCGATGTTCCAGCCTTAGCAAACAGTGGAGCGGGCCCGCGTCCGGGACACGGATACCCGTTACAGCGGCAATTCCGGCTCCGCCTCACGGTCCGGCCGTGCGCCTGGTTCCGAGCGCGGGGTGTGGCGAAACACCCAGCGCACCTTGCCGCGCTCGCGGGCGCGGCCGT
>Ga0316583_10000596_pt1 | contig 10981 bp, 10 predicted proteins | sample J_170502JBrBrA_D_FD_204513 | JGI IMG/M metagenome (GOLD analysis project Ga0316583, IMG submission 204513) | Rhizosphere microbial communities from salt marsh grasses in Alabama, United States - J_170502JBrBrA | ecosystem: Host-associated > Plants > Roots > Rhizosphere | place: USA: Alabama... | reverse complement strand
GACCTCGACATGCGCGCTCTCGACCAGCGCGTTGAGCACGAAGGCCGAACCGGTCTCCCGCTGGCACGAACGGCAATGGCAGCAATGGACGGCGAACGGCTGCACCTCGAGACGGTATCTTACCGCTCCGCACGTGCAGCCGCCTTCCATCGCGTCAGCCCTGCGCGGCGGCGAACATCGCCGCTTCCTGCCCTGCGACCTTGTGCCAGGCCGGGCGCGCGCAGACGCGCTCGTACCAGGCGGTGAGTTTCGGGTGCCGTCCCCCGTCGATCGACCAGCCGGCATAGCTCAGCGTCTTGATCGCGCTTGCGACCGAGATGTCGCCGACGGTGAAGGCAGGATCGAGCCAGCCATCTTCGCCAAGCTGGCTTTCGAGATAGTCGACCGGCTTGAATACGGCTTCCTCGCCGGCCTTGGCTGCTTCCTCGTCACCCTCGGTGCCGAAGATCACCGGGCGCAAGAAGCGGTTGACGATCATCGGCACGGCGGCGGGAATGAACACCGTGTCGGCAACTTCCTCGAACCAGATCGCGCGGCCATAGGCTTGCGGTTCGGACGGGATCAGCGACGGCTGGGGGTGCTTGGCCTCGAGATAGGAGACGATCGCGGTCGAATCGGCGAGCGAGAAGTCGCCGTCGGCAAAGGCCGGAATCTTGCCGAACGGGCTGACCTTGCTGAATTCTTCGGTCGGTTGTGCCGGATTGCTGGGGATCCATTCGAACGCGATGTCCTTCTCGGTCAGCGCGACGGCTACCTTGCGGACAAAGGGCGAGAGAGGGAAACCGTAGAGGATCATGGATGGCCTTTCATGGGCTGTTTGAGTGGGTGGAGGCGGTTTTGCTTGTTGCAGCAGCGCGCCCGCCCGTCTAGTCGAAGCCGCGATGAACGAGATGACCAAATCCAATTCCGAGCACGGTGGCACTTTGATGGCGGCCCCCGACACCGAGGTCAGCGTGCGCGAGATGTTCGGGATCGACGCCGACATGATGTGTCCGGCCTTTTCGCAGGCCGACGAGCGCGTGCCCGACCTCGACGAGGCATATGTCTTCGATCCCGACACCACCCTCGCGATCCTCGCGGGCTTTGCGCACAACCGCCGGGTGATGATCCAGGGCTATCACGGCACCGGCAAGTCGACCCATATCGAGCAGGTCGCCGCCCGGCTCAAATGGCCGTGCATCCGTATCAACCTCGACGCGCATATCAGCCGGATCGACTTGATCGGGCGCGACGCGATCGTGCTGCGCGACGGCTTGCAGGTCACCGAATTCCGCGAAGGGCTTCTGCCTTGGGCGCTGCAGCACCCGGTGGCGCTGGTGTTCGACGAATACGATGCGGGGCGCCCCGACGTGATGTTCGTGATCCAGCGCGTGCTCGAGACCGAGGGCAAGCTGACCCTGCTCGATCAGAACCGGGTGATCCGCCCGAACCCGTGGTTCCGCCTGTTCTCGACCGCGAACACGGTCGGGCTGGGGGACACTACCGGGCTCTATCACGGCGCGCAGGCGATCAACCAGGCACAGCTCGACCGCTGGAACATCGTCGTCGGCCTCAATTACCTGCCCGAGGAAACCGAGCAGCAGATCGTGCTTGCGAAGAACCCGGACGCGGATGCCGATATTGTCGCGAAGATGGTCCGCGTCGCCGATCTCACCCGGCAGGGCTTCATCAATGGCGACATTTCGACCGTGATGAGCCCGCGCACGGTGATCACCTGGGCGCAGAACGCCAAGATTTTCGGCAACACGGGCTTCGCCTTCCGGCTCTCGTTCCTCAACCGCTGCGACGAGGCGGAGCGGATGCTGGTGGCCGAATATTACCAGCGCGTATTCGGCGAGGACTTGCCCGAAAGCGTGGTCAAGTAGGGGAAGCCTGGGCCCTGCCGCGGGCCTGGCCCTATCCAGCTTGCCTCACGGCGTTGTTCGCATTCCCTGGCTGCTCGACCGGTTCCGAGATTTCGCCTTTCCGGAACGGAGTGACGCTGGCCTTCCGGCCTTCGGATTCGAAGGACTCGCGGCTGTGGACCAGCTCGCTGCCCGGCCGCGCGCGGCTGAACAGGAAGCCCTGGACCTGCTCGCAGCCAGTGAGGCGCAGCCGCTCGAGCTGCTCCATGTTCTCGACTCCCTCCGCCAGCGTGCACATGCCGAGTTCCTCGGCCAGCTGGATGACAGCGGTGACGATCGCCTGGCTGTCCGACTTCTCGGCAAGGTCGGTGATGAAGCAGCGGTCGATCTTGATCTTGTCGAACGGGAAGCTGCGTAGATAGCTGAGCGAGGAATAGCCGGTCCCGAAGTCGTCCATCACGATCTTGACCCCGAGATTGCGGATCTTGTGCAGGATCGCGAGGTTCTCCTCGCTGTCAGTCATGAGGACGGATTCGGTGATTTCGAGCTCGACGCGCCGTGCTGCGACACCGCTCGCCGAAAGCGCCATGAAGATGGTGCTGACCAGGCGGGGGTCGCGCATCTGTATCGGCGATAGGTTGACCGAGATGAAGATGTGCTCGGGCCAGCGGGAAGCTTCCATCAGCGCTTCTCGCAGCACCCAGGCGCCGATCGCGATGATCTGGCCCGATTCCTCGGCGAGCGGGATGAATTCGGTCGGCGGGACCAAGCCGCGGACCGGGTGGTTCCAGCGCAGCAGGGCCTCGTAGCCCACGATCTGTCCGCTCTCGGCATTGAGCAGCGGCTGGTAATGGACCTCGAGCTCGCGCCTCGCGAGAGCCGAGCGCAGGTCGAGCTCGAGCTGGCGGCGGGCTTTCGCCTGATGTTTCATCGCGGGCACGAACAGCGCGGCGCCTTGACGTCCCTTCGCCTTGGTGTCCTGCAGCGCCAGATCGGCGGCGCGCATCAGTTCGTCCGCGCTGCCGCCGTCGGTCGGCCCGTGGGAGACTCCGACATAGGCGCCGAGCGGCAGCTTCTGGCCGTCGACCTCGAGCGGCTTGCCGAGCGCCGTGGATACGGCTTGGGCCGCATTCAGCGAACGCTCGGGGCTGCCCGCGTTCTCGATGACCACGGCGAATTCGTCGCCGCCCAGGCGGCCGATCATCGAGCGCGGCGGCACCGCGGATTCGATCCGCTTGGCGACTTCGACCAGCACCCGGTCGCCGACCGCATTGCCATGGGATTCATTGATCGCCTTGAAGTGGCGCAGGTCGATGTGGAGCACTGCGACAAGGTCTTCCGCTTCGCGCTGCTTGAGTGAATTGACGAGCGTCTCTGTGAACAGGCTGCGGTTGGGCAGGCCGGTGAGAATGTCGTAATTCTCCATGAACGCGGCCTTTTCTTCGGCTTGCTTCGTCTTCGTCACGTCGGCGACAAAGCCGCGCCAGCCCGTGCATTTGCCGTCGGCCGTTTCGGTTGGCCGGGCGGTAATCGACCACCAGCGATGGGCGCCGTTGACATTTACCGGGACGACGATGTCGCGCACCGAATTTCCGGCAAGGATCTGCTCGCGATATTCCTTTCGTTCGGACGATTGGGCGATCAGATCTGAGAAGCTCTTGCCGGTCAATGCGGCACTCGAGAGCTGGGCAGCTTCGCAGAAGCGTTGCGAAGGGTTGATGAAGCGGCCTTCGGCGTCGGTCTCGAACAGCCAGTCGCTGCCATCCTCGTGATAGTGATTGAGCAGCAGCTGGATCGCCTCGTTCTTTTCGCTCAATTCGCGTGTGCGCAGGCGCCGTGTCGCAAACATATAGTTGAGGTGGAACAGTCCGCTGTGGACGAACGCTAGGCTGAGCACCGGAATCGCCGCGGTGACGAAATTGACCTGCCCGCCGAACCAGATGAGCGGGCCGCTGATCGCCGCGGCTTGCAATGTCGAACTCGCCAGGCCGAGCCAGGGCAACGCGATGAGGCTCATCGGTTCGATCGTCATTGAAAACGCCGCCAGCATCGCAACCGAAGTCCGCGACGAGTGCGGGGCCAGCACCATGCATGTGGCGATCGCCGAGCTCCAGAATACGGCACGGACCAGAACGAGGGCGGAGAATCTGCGTAGCTGCAGGCTCGCATTTTCGGATCCTTGCCCGTGCCGCTTCATGAACAAGCGCTGGGCTGCTGCGAGCATCAGGCCGCCAAGTATTATGAAGAGCCAAAACGGGGCCGGCAGAAAGCCGCGAGAGACAGCGCCGATCAGGGCGATGCGGCCAATGTCGAGATAGAAGGTCGGAAAGGCAGTCGTGTGGTCCAACTGGCAGCGCGCGAACCATTCACGTTGGTGGGAACTCACCTCATGCTCGATGAGGTGAGCCAAAGTAATCGATTGCAAGCGCGGTTGCGCAAAGAATTTGGCGAGACCCGTCAACCCAATTCCCCACCCGAAGGATATTCTCTGGTTAAGTGAACTCCGGATTGAGTTCACGTTATAGCGACATGAGTGAACAGGCCGTTTACTATGCGGATAAGGATTCTTAACCTTGTGGAATGACGAGGAACTTGGCCCCGGTGGACTTGGCATCGGACGCCAGAGCGACTTCTCGGGTTAACAATTCGGCCAGGCCCACGTGATTTCCGAAATGGCTGGCGAAAGTAGTGGTTAACCCGTCTGCGACACGCTTTCTGAGGCGCAAGGTGTCCTCGAGCGGCAGCCTGGCGAGGAAGGGGATCAACAGCCAGCCGGCAAGGTCCCAGGTAAGCCCGAAGCTGCGGTTGAGGATCGTCGGCCCCATGTCGAGTGCGCCGTAGACATAGACCTTCTTGCGTTCGGAGGAGCCGTAGCGCGACCAAGGCTGTCCCTTCGATGCGACCGCTTCCATCGCGGCGAGGATCTGCCCTGCCATCGTCCCGCCGCCGATCGCGTCGAAGCCGAGCCGCGCGCCGGTGGCCTCGATCGCGGCCGCCAGCCCAGTCATGAAGCCGGGTTCGGACGAATTGACTACATGCGTCGCGCCGACCCCCTTAAGCAGTTCGACCTGCTCGCTCCTGCGGACGATATTGACCAGCGGGATGTCATCCTCGGCGCAGAGCCTGACCAGCATTTGCCCAAGGTTCGAGGCCGCGGCGGTGTGGACGAGGGCAGTGAACCCCTCGGCCTTCATCGTCTCGACGAAGCCCAGCGCCGTGAGCGGGTTGACGTAGGATGCTGCGCCGAACTCTATCGGCATCTCGTCGGGTAGCGGCAGGCACATCCGCGCGTCGGCGAGGCGATACTCTGCGTACATCCCGCCTGGCACGCAGGAGATGCGCTTGCCGACCAGCGCCTGCGCTTCGGGCGCGTCGCCGGCGGCGATCACCGTGCCCGCGCCCTCGTTGCCGACCGGCATTGCCAGGCCGACCCGTCCTGCCATCGCGCGTACCGTGCCCTCGGGCATGCGCGCGACGATCTTGCCGTCCGAAAATTCGGCGCCTTCGAGGTCGGCGGGGCCGAACATCAGGAACAGGTCGGAAGGATTGACCGGCGCGGCCTCGACCCGCAGCAGCACTTCATGTCCCGCGGGATCGGGCAGTTCTTCGGGCACCAGTTCGATGGTCAGCTTGCCGTCCTCGCTGAGGGTCGAGACGATCTGGCGGCTGTGAGTGGTCATTGCCCGTTCTCCTCACACGGATAGAGCGCTTTCACGAAATACAGTCCTTCGGCCGGCGCGTTAAGCCCCAGCGCTGCCCGGTCGCGCGCAGCGAGAGCCTTTGCCACCTCGCCTTCCTCCCACTGGCCGAGGCCGACCAGCGCCAGCGTACCGACCATCGAGCGGACCTGGTGGTGGAGGAAACTTCGCGCCGCCACCTCAACCAGCACTTGTTCGCCGTCCCGGCGGACGTCGAGCGCATCGAGCGTCTTCACCGGGTCCTTCGCCTGGCAATGGGCGGAGCGGAAGGTGGTGAAATCGTGCTTGCCCACCAATGCATGCGCGGCGCGCTGCATCGCGGCTTCGTCGAGTGGGCGGGTGACGTGCCAGGCGCGGCCCCGGTCGAGCGTCAGCGGTGCGCGGCGGTTGACGATGCGATAAAGATAGCGCCGCCCGATGCAGGAAAAGCGTGCATGCCACTCGTCGGGCACCTTGTCGCAGGCGATTACCGCGATGGGATCGGGCCGCAGCTTGGCGTTGAGCGCTTCCATCAGCCGGAAGGGCGTGAATGTCTTCTCGATCTCGACATGGGCGCGCATGGCCAGTGCGTGCACGCCGGCGTCGGTGCGCCCGGCCGCGTGCATCGTCACCTCTTCGCCGGTGACTGCAAGCACTGCCTCTTCCACCGCTTGCTGCACCGAGGGCCCTTGTGCCTGGCGCTGGAGCCCCATGAACGGGCCGCCGTCATATTCAAGCGTGAGGGCGAAGCGGGTCACGCGAGCTTGGTCCCCGCCGGGATTGGCCTGCCGCGCAGCAAGTCCGCCGCAGGCATCGCCGGTTTGCCCGCGCGCTGGACGAGGGCGGGACGGATCGCGCCCGAACCGCAGGCGATGGTGAGCCCGTCGTCGAGCACGGTGCCGGGCGCGTCGCTTCCATCGGTTTTCTCAGACGCCAGCACCTTGAACCGCTCGCCGTCGTGTTCGAACCACGCGCCGGGGGCAGGGGCGAAGGCGCGGACCTGCCGCTCGAGCTGCACGGCGCTTTGCCCGAAGTCTATCCGCGCCTCGGCCTTGTCGAGCTTGGCGGCATAAGTGGCCTGTGCGTCGTCCTGAGGCTCGCCTGGCGGGATTGGCGAGCTTGCCAGCACTTCGACCATTAGGTTCGCGCCGATTTGCGCCAGCTCTTCGGTCAGCGCGCCCGCATTCTTGTCGTCGACCCGCACCCGCGCCTTGGCCAGCATCGGCCCGGTATCGAGCCCCGCCTCCATTCGCATGATCGTGACCCCGGTCTCCTCGTCGCCCGCCAGGATCGCGCGCTGGACCGGCGCGGCCCCGCGCCAGCGCGGCAGCAGCGAGGCGTGGACGTTGAGGCAGCCGAGCCTCGGCGCATCGAGCACCTTCTGCGGCAGGATCAGCCCATAGGCCGCGACGACCGCGACGTCGGCCTCGAGCGCGGCGAATTCCGCCTGCGCCTGCGTGTCCTTCAGCGAGGCGGGATGCCGCACTTCGATTCCCAACCCTTCGGCAGCCTTGTGGACCGGGGTCGGCGTCAGCTCCTTGCCGCGCCGTCCGCCAGGGCGAGGCGGCTGAGTATAGGCCGCGGCGACCTCGTGCCCCGCCTTGACCAACGCCTTGAGCGTCGGCACCGCGAAGTCCGGCGTTCCCATGAAGATGATGCGCATAATCGCGGCGTTCGGCCTTTCCTGTCCAAGCCGCAGGCCCTATCCCTCGCCCCATGGCATCGCAAGAGATCGAGGCGCTTTCGGCCGCGCTGGCGCGGCTGCCGGGGCTCGGGCCGCGCTCGGCGCGGCGCGCGGTGCTGTGGCTGGTCAAGCGGCGCGAGACCTCGCTTCTCCAGCTGCTCGATGCGCTCGCGGCGGTCAAGGAGACGCTGGTCGAATGCTCGATCTGCGGCAATGTCGACACGCGCGATCCTTGCGGGATCTGCGCCGACCCCCGGCGCGACGCACGCCAGCTGTGCGTGGTCGAGGACGTCGCCGACCTCTGGGCGCTCGATCGCGCGCGGCTGTTCACCGGCCGCTACCACGTGCTCGGCGGACGGTTGTCCGCGCTCGAAGGTGTGCGGCCCGAGGACCTTTCGATCGGCAAGCTGATCGAGCGGGTCGAGGCGGGCGGGATCGACGAGGTGGTGCTGGCGATGAACGCCACGCTCGAGGGCCAGACCACCGCGCATTACATCGCCGAGCGGCTCGAAGGCCTGCCGGTGCGGATAACCCAGCTCGCGCACGGCCTGCCGGTCGGCGGCGAGCTTGATTATCTCGACGAGGGTACGCTGGCCCAAGCCTTGCGCGCAAGGCGACCTGTGACATGACTCCGCTGAGGGCGCGGAGGCCGGTGAGGTGAGAAAGAGCTGGCTTATTGGCGGCTGGCTCGCGGCGATGCTCGCCTCGGCCATTCCGGCGCTTCGGATGGTGGCGGACGTCGCTGCGCGCAACCCGCTCGGGCAATATGTCGACGAAGCGAGCGGTGCGTACAAGCCGCTGGTCTACGAGATGTTCCTCCGCTGGTGGCTGCCGGTGGCGATCCCGGTCGCGCTGCTCGGGCTAGCCGCGATGGTGATGAACCGCCCGCCGGATTGACCCTCCTGCGCGCGATACCTATCTCATGACCCATGGCGATACGCGAAATCCTCGAAGTGCCCGATCCGCGGCTCAAGCAGGTCTCGAAACCGGTCGCGACGTTTGACGACGAGCTCAAGGCGCTCGTCGCCGACATGTTCGAGACGATGTACGATGCGCCGGGCATCGGGCTTGCCGCGATCCAGGTCGGTGTGCCTTTGCGCGTGCTGGTGATCGACCTCCAGCCCGAGGACATGGACGCCGAGCCCGAGGAATGCCACGGACACCATCACGGCGAGGACGGCGAGGTGCATTATCACCGTCCGCTCAAGCGTGAGCCGCGGGTGTTCGTAAACCCGGAAATCCTCGACCCGTCTGAGGAGCTGGCGACCTATAGCGAGGGCTGTCTCTCGGTGCCCGAGATCTACGCCGAGGTCGACCGCCCGGCGACTTGCCGAGTGCGCTGGCACGATCTCGACGGGGCGATCTGCGAGGAGGACATGGAAGGACTGATGGCGACCTGCATCCAGCACGAGATCGACCATCTCGAGGGGATCCTGTTCATCGACCATTTGAGCCGCCTCAAGCGCAACATGGCGCTCAAGAAGCTTAAGAAGTTGCGCGAAGCTGCGTAGCGGCACATCCGCCGCATAACGCAAAAGGCCGCCCGGTGAGGGGCGGCCTTTCGCTTGTCCGGTGATGTTAGGCGCCGGTTAGAACAGCCCTTCGATCTGGCCGTTCTCGTCGAGGTGGATCGCCTCGGCGGCCGGCACGCGGGGCAGGCCCGGCATGGTCATGATGTCGCCCGCGATCGCGACAACGAAGCCCGCGCCGGCCGAGAGCCGCACTTCGCGGATCGCGACCTCGAAATTCTCGGGCGCGCCGAGCTGGGTCGGGTCGGTCGAAAAGCTGTATTGCGTCTTCGCCATGCACACCGGGAAGTTGCCGTAGCCCATGTCCTGCCACTGCTTGAGCTGGCTGCGAATCGCGCTCGGGATGTTGACGCTGCCCGCGCGGTAGATCTCGGTCGCGACGGTTTCGATCTTCTCGGCGAGGCCCATTTCGTCGGGATAGAGTCCGGCGAAGTCGGGCGCGCCGGCATCGGCCTTGGCCGCGACGATCCGCGCCAGTTCCTCGGCACCCGCGCCGCCTTCGGCCCAGTGCTTGCAGATCACCGCGTCGGTGCCGAAGCTCTTGGCCATCTCCTCGATCACCGCGAGCTCCTCGTCGGTGTCGAGATAGAAATGGTTGATCGCCACGGTCGGGGTGATGCCGAACTTCTTGATGTTCTCGATGTGGCGCTTGAGATTGACCGCACCCTTGCGGACCGCGTCGACGTTCGGCTCGGTGAGGTCGGCCTTGGCGACCCCGCCGTTCATCTTTAGCGCGCGGACGGTGGCGACCAGCACGATTGCGTCGGGCTTGAGCTTGGCCAGCCGGCACTTGATGTCCATGAACTTCTCGGCGCCGAGGTCAGCGCCGAAGCCGGCCTCGGTGACGACGTAGTCGGCCATGGTCAGCGCGGTCTTGGTGGCGATCACCGAGTTGCAGCCATGCGCGATATTGGCGAACGGCCCGCCGTGGACGAAGGCCGGGTTGTTCTCGAGCGTCTGCACGAGGTTGGGCAGCACCGCGTCTTTCAAGAGCACGGTCATCGCGCTGTCGGCCTTGACGTCGCGGCAATAAACCGGCTCGCGCTTGCGGGTGTAGCCGATGATGATGTCGCCGAGGCGCCGCTGGAGATCGGCGAGGTCGGTGGCGAGGCACAAGATCGCCATGATTTCCGAAGCGACGGTGATGTCGAAGCCGGTCTCGCGCGGGAAGCCGTTGGAAACGCCGCCCAAGGGGCCGACGATCTGGCGCAGCGCGCGGTCGTTCATGTCGAGCACCCGGCGCCAGGTGACGCGGCGCTGGTCGATGTCGAGCGGGTTGCCCCAGTAGATCGAATTGTCGATCATCGCGCTGAGCAGATTGTGTGCGCTGGTGATCGCGTGGAAATCGCCGGTGAAGTGGAGGTTGATCTCGTCCATCGGCATGACTTGGGACTTGCCACCGCCGGCGCCGCCGCCCTTGACGCCGAAGCAGGGGCCCAGGCTCGGCTCGCGCAGGCACAGCATGGTCTTCTTGCCGATGCGGTGAAGCGCGTCGGACAGGCCGACCGAGGTGGTGGTCTTGCCTTCGCCCGCCGGCGTCGGGTTGATCGCGGTGACGAGGATCAGCTTGCCCTGGCTGCCGCCCTGGGGCAGCGCGTCGCGATCGACCTTGGCCTTGTACTTGCCATAGGGGATCAACGCGTCGCCGGGAATGCCGGCCTTCTTGGCGACTTCGGTGATCGGCGCGAGCGTCGCGGCGCGGGCGATTTCGATATCGGTGGGCATATGTCCTCGTCCTTGCTCTCTATCGTCGGAGTTCGAATTCGTGTCGGGGCCCTACGGGCTTTTCGCAATCACGAAGTTTTCGCGATTCTGAAATTGTATGCACCCCATACAATTTTCTGAGGGGAATCCTCAAGTGCGTTTCTTGCATGTGAATGGCGATTGCCGAAGATGCGCCCCGCCTTTGCCCGGCGGCGCCCTTGCGGGGGCGGCGCGAAAGGGCTGGGGACAAGTTTGCATCGGACTTGCGTTCCGCTTTCGTTCCTGTAGGATTTCGCCATCCCGTAATTGGGGCAAACGGGCTGCGGGGATTCGCCCTGCTAAGCTGTATGCCTCGAATGGTATGTTTCTTTTTGCCTGACGCGTAGCCCTCCTCGTGAGGAAGTGCGCTGAGGGGCAACACGGCATCCAGACGACTTAGCAGCAGCTTGCCCCCAACACAGGAGAACCGCCATGGCGCGGCTTTACTCCTTGTGTTGGCTGAACGATGGTTGCCACTGGCTGCTGATTTCAGCAGCCGGGTTT
>Ga0316583_10000595_pt1 | contig 10985 bp, 13 predicted proteins | sample J_170502JBrBrA_D_FD_204513 | JGI IMG/M metagenome (GOLD analysis project Ga0316583, IMG submission 204513) | Rhizosphere microbial communities from salt marsh grasses in Alabama, United States - J_170502JBrBrA | ecosystem: Host-associated > Plants > Roots > Rhizosphere | place: USA: Alabama... | reverse complement strand
TCCGAGTTTCGGGTTAAAACCACCTCGAAATATACGTTCAGCCACGGCCATAGGCCGCTTCCGGGAACCCGAAACCCGAAACCCGCAACTCGGAACTGGGTTTATGCGGCATTCACCCCAAAGATCGGGTATGATTTGCGGTTTGTTTTCGTAGGACTGGCTATGGACGCGGCTCCCTCTCATGCTTGAGGCGATCGATCTGGAGTGCGTACGCGGCGACCGCATGTTGTTCAGTGGTCTCAGCTTTTCCCTTCAGCGCGGCGAGATCATGCAGGTCAACGGCCCTAACGGCAGCGGTAAGACCACCCTGCTGCGGGCCTTGTGCGGCTTGTTAATGCCTACGCAAGGCGAGATCCGCTGGCGTGACCAGAAGATCCGTGCCCTGGGTGAGGAGTATCTGAATGAGTTGACTTACCTGGGCCACCTCAACGGCATTAAGGATGACCTGACCGCATTGGAAAACCTGCTCTTCAACAGCCGCCTGGCTGGCCGGCCGGTCTCTCCGGACGACGCCCGCAGCGCCCTGGCGCGCATGGGGCTGGAGGACTATGACGACCTGCCCACCAAGTTGCTGTCCCAGGGCCAGAAGCGGCGCGTGGCCCTGGCCCGCCTGCTTACTGTCCAGGCAGTGTTGTGGATACTGGACGAGCCGTATACCGCCCTGGATTCAGCGGCGGTTCAGCTCCTGCAGGGCATTATCCGGGACCACGTGGCGGCCGGGGGGATGGCGGTCATGACCACCCACCAGGAAGTGGCCATCGATCACGTGCCGGTGCGGCACATCCACCTGGCGGCGTAAGGGTCCATGCTGGCGGGATTACAATGTATTTTGCGGCGCGACATGCTCCTGGCGGTGCGCCGGCCCACGGATGTGCTCAATACGCTGTTTTTTTTCGTCATTGCGGTGAGCCTGTTTCCCCTGGGCGTTGGGCCCCAGAAGGAGACCTTGAGTCAGATCGCCCCGGGGGTGATCTGGGTAGCGGCCCTGCTGGCGGCCATGTTGTCCTTGGGGCGCATGTTCTCCCGGGATTACGAGGACGGGACCCTGGAGCAGATGGCCCTGGCGCCCCAGTCCCTGTCGCTGCTGGTAGTGGGCAAAGTAATGGCCCACTGGCTGGGTTCCGGCCTGCCCCTGGTGCTGATTGCCCCGTTATTGGGGCTGCAGTTGGGTTTAGATACCAACTCGTTGTATATTCTTATGATTTCGTTGCTGGTTGGGACACCGGTATTGAGCCTGATCGGCGCTGTGGGTGCCGCACTGACTCTGGGGCTGCGCGGCGGCGGGGTACTGATCTCGTTGCTGGTGCTGCCCCTGTACGTGCCGGTGCTGATCTTCGGCGCCGGTGCCGTGGAGGCGGTCAGGGCCGGTCTGGGGGCCCAGGGGCATTTGTCCCTGCTGGCGGCGTTCCTGGTGTTCGCCGCGGTATTCGCGCCGTGGACCACGGCGGCGGCGATACGTATTTCCATCGAGTGATTGATTTGCGAAACCGTTCAAGCGCCACTATTACATATGTTGATACCCTGCACGGCCTGGATTGATTAAGCACCCATGAGCAGCTCCGGTATTCATTGGTTCAAGTATTCATCGCCCGCCAGCTTTTATCCCGTGGCCGGGCGCCTCATCCCGTGGTTCACCGCGTTGGCGGTGGTGTTCGGGGTGGCGGGCCTGTATGTCAGCTTCTTCGTCGCGCCCACGGATTTCAGGCAGGGCGAGGCCTACCGCATCATGTTCATACACGTCCCGGCGGCGTGGATGTCCATGTTCATCTATGTGGTGATGGCGGTGTACGCCACGGCGGGCTTCGTGTGGAACACGCGCCTGTCGTCCATGATGGCCCGCTCCCTGGCGCCCACCGGCGCCTTGTTCACCTTTATCGCCCTGTGGACCGGCTCCTTCTGGGGCAAGCCCATGTGGGGCACGTGGTGGGTATGGGACGCGCGCCTGACCTCGGAACTGATCCTGTTATTCCTGTATATTGGCTACATGTCCCTGTATGCGGCCATCGAGGAGCCGCGCCGCGCGGCCCGCGCCAGCGGCCTGTTCGCCCTGGTGGGGGTGATCAACGTGCCCATCATCTATTTCTCGGTGCAGTGGTGGAATACCCTGCACCAGGGCGCCTCCATCAGCTTCAAGAACGCGCCCACCATGGCGGCCAGCATGCTGACGGCCATCGTGGTCATGACCCTGTGCTTCTGGATGTACAGCATCGCCGTGGTGCTGACCCGGGTGCGTGCCGAGATCCTGGAACAGGAGCGCCATACCACCTGGGTGGAGGCGCTGGTGAGGGAACAGCGATGAGCGTGGGGGAGTTCTTCGCCATGGGCGGATACGCCCTTTATGTGTGGGGGGCGTACGGTGTGACTGCCCTGCTGCTGGCGATTGAGGTAATATTGGTGATTCGCCGCAAGCGAACCTTATGGCGGCGGGTCGGTCGTATTACACGGATGGCGGTAAAGGTGAAGAATGAAGCCCAGACATAGACGGTTGATTTTTATAGTGATTGGCTTGGGTGCCGTGGCCGTGACCGCGGGGCTGGTGCTCAATGCGTTCAAAAACAATCTGGTATTTTTCTTCAGCCCAAGTCAGGTGGTGGCCCACGAGGCGCCGGTGGGGAAGGAATTCCGCATCGGCGGACTGGTTAAGAAGGGCAGTCTCAAGCGTGAAGGGGACGGCCTCACCGTTCACTTCGTGGTCACGGACACGGCCGACAATCTCAATGTGACCTATAAAGGCATCCTCCCCGACCTGTTCAGCGAGGGTACGGGCGTCGTGGCCCAGGGGCGTTTGAAAAACGGGGTATTCTACGCCGACCAGGTCCTCGCCAAGCACGACTCCAAGTACATGCCCCCCGAGGCGGCTGCCGCCATCAACGAAGCCAAGTCCAAAGAGATCAATAAGCGGGCCAGCACAACGCTGATGCCCGATACAAGCGCGGGAGGAGAGACACTCTAATGATCCCAGAGATCGGACACTTCGCATTGATGCTGGCCTTGTGCCTGACATTGGTGCAAGGGACGCTGCCCATCATCGGTGCCCAGCGCAACATCCCCAACTGGATCGCCCTGGCCAAGCCGGTGGCCCAGGGGCAGTTCGTGTTCATCGGGCTGGCGTTCTTCAGCCTGATGTATGCCTTTGTCGCCCACGACTACTCGGTGCTGTACGTGGCCGAGCACTCCAATTCCGATCTGCCCCTTCCCTACCGCATGGCCGCGGTGTGGGGCGGCCACGAGGGCTCGCTGCTGTTGTGGGCGTTCATTCTGTCCATCTGGATGCTGGCGGTGACCCTGTTCAGCCGCCGTCTGCCCGCGGACATGGTGGCGCGGGTGCTGGGGGTCATGGGACTGGTCTCCATGGGATTTCTGCTGTTCATGCTCACCACCTCGGATCCCTTCGAGCGGCTCATCCCTGCGGCCGTGGACGGTCAGGACCTCAACCCGCTGCTGCAGGACCCCGGCCTGACCATGCACCCGCCCATGTTGTACATGGGTTACGTGGGTTTCTCAGTGGCGTTTTCGTTCGCCATCGCCGCGTTGCTGTCGGGCAAGCTGGATGCCGCCTGGGCACGCTGGTCGCGGCCGTGGACCACGGTGGCGTGGATGTTCCTGACGGTGGGCATCGCCGCCGGCAGCTGGTGGTCTTACTATGAATTGGGTTGGGGCGGCTGGTGGTTCTGGGATCCGGTGGAAAACGCCTCGTTCATGCCGTGGCTCATGGGCACCGCCCTGCTGCATTCCCTGGCGGTGACGGAAAAGCGCGGCAGCTTCAAGAGCTGGACGGTGCTGTTGGCCATCTTCGCCTTCTCCCTGAGCCTCCTGGGTACATTCCTGGTGCGCTCCGGTGTGCTGACCTCGGTGCATGCCTTCGCCACTGACCCGCGCCGTGGGCTGTTCATCCTCGCCTTCCTGGTGGTGGTGGTGGGCGGTTCGCTGATCCTGTATGCCATCCGCGCCCCCAAGGTGGGCCTGGGCGGGCGCTTCCAGCTGGTGTCCAAGGAGACCCTGCTGCTGTGTAACAACGTGCTGTTCGTGGTGGCCGCCGGTTCGGTGCTGCTGGGCACCCTGTATCCTCTGGTGCTCGACGCCATGGGGCTGGGCAAGCTGTCGGTGGGCCCGCCGTACTTCGACTTCGTATTCGCCATCCTCATGGCGCCCATGGTGTTTCTCATGGGCCTGGGCCCCATCGCCCGCTGGAAAAAGGCCAGCCTGCCGGATCTGGCGGTACGCCTGCGCTGGGCCTTCGTCATCAGCGTTGTCACGGCATTGGTCGTGCCCTTCATCATGGGGCGCTGGTCACCGTTGACCAGCCTCGGCCTGCTGCTGGCCTTCTGGCTGATCACCACCATCTTTTACAACCTGTGGTCCAAGATCAAGAGAAACCCCGACGCGCCGTGGCGTGAGCTGGCGCGCCTGCCGCGCAGCTACTACGCCATGCAGGTGGCTCACCTGGGCGTGGCGGTATTCGTCATCGGCGTGACCATGGTCAAGAGCTATGAAGTGGAAGAGGACAGGAGCATGGCGGTGGGTGACACCGCCGTGGTCAAGGGGTATACCTTTCGCTTCGACGGCGTGGTGGATAGAAAGGGCCCCAATTACACCGCCAGAGAGGGCTTCATCCACGTCAGCGACAAGAACGGTGACGAGGTGACCATCCTGCACCCCGAGAAGCGTATCTATGAAGAGCAGGCCAACCCCACCACCGAGGCATCCATCTATCCCGGCCTGTTCCGGGACATCTATGCCTCCCTGGGCGAGCCCCTGGACAACGGCGGTTGGTCTGTGCGCATCTATTACAAACCCTTTGTACGCTGGATATGGTTCGGCTGTTTCATCATGGCGTTCGGCGGCCTGCTGGCCCTGACCGACCGGCGTTACCGCTTTGCCATTCGTCAACAGCCCGCCGTGGGTGAAGCGACGGATGGTTCACGGGACGCGCCCAAGGGCGCACCGTCACTGGCGATGGAGTCCAAGCATTGAAGTTGAAGTATCTGCTGCCGCTGGCGGTATTCGTCGTCATTGCAATCTTTCTCGGGGTGGGGCTGGAACGCGATCCGCGGCTGGTCCCGTCGCCGCTGATCAATAAGCCTGCCCCGTCGTTCAGTCTGTCGACACTGGCCGATCCGCGGCGTGTGATGACCCGCAATGACATGCTGGGCAAGGTGTGGCTGTTCAATGTGTGGGCGTCGTGGTGCGTGTCATGCCGCGAGGAGCACCCGCTGCTGGTGGCCCTGTCCAAGGCCGACATCGTGCCCATCTACGGCCTCAACTACAAAGACAACCGCAAGGACGCCCAGCAGTGGCTCGACAACTGGGGTAATCCCTATGTGCAGGTGGCAACCGACATGGACGGCAAGGTCGGTATCGACTACGGCGTGTACGGTGTGCCCGAGACCTATGTCATCGACAAGAAGGGCATCATCCGCTACAAGCAGATCGGTCCCCTGACCACCGACATTCTCAAGAACAAGATCATTCCCATGGTCCGGGAGCTGCAGGGATGAGGAAGTGGCTGTGGGTGATGGTCTTTACCGTGCTGCCGGCGCTGCACGGGGCATGGGCGGACAGCCCGGCCCCGAACCCGAACGACGCGGCGGGCGCCCTGGTCAGCGACATGAGCCCCGCCATGGCCGATCGTTTCCGGCACCTTACCTTGCAGCTGCGCTGCCTGGTGTGCCAGAACGAATCCCTGTTCGATTCGCCGTCGGATTTCGCCGCCGACATGCGCCGCGAGATCAAGAATATGATGGTCAACAAGGGCATGACCGACAAACAGATCACCGATTTCCTGGTGGCCCGCTATGGGGACTTCATTCTTTTCAATCCGCCTTTGCAGTCCAACACGCTTATGCTGTGGTTTGGTCCTTTCATCCTGGTGATGATCGGCGCCGCCACGCTGCTGATCTATATTCGGCGCCGCCGCCGGGCACCGGCAGAGAGTGAGTTGACGGCGGCGCAGCAGCAGCAAGTCAAGGCATTATTAAACGACAGGGGTGGAGAAAATAAAGCATGATGGTGTTTTGGATTATTGCCGTCGCGTTGATCGCAGCGGCGTTGTTGTTCATATTGCCCCCCCTATTGAGACGCCCCGAACACGCCCCTGAGCCCGTTGACCGCGACCGGCTGACGGTCGCCATCTATCAAGACCAGATGGCCGAGCTGGAATCGGATCTGCGCAGCGATACCATCACCCAGGACCAGTACGAAGTGGGCCGCCAGGAGCTGGAGCGTCGTCTGCTGGATGACGTGCCCCAGGCGCCGGGGCAGACCCAGGCATCGGGCGGCAAACCCGCCGGCCGTTGGTCGGCGGTGATGGTAGGCATCGCCGTGCCGGTGTTGGTGGTGATACTGTATTTCGTTCTCGGCACCCCCGAGGCCCTCAAGCCGCCGGGCGAGCAGGTGGCCACCGCCACCGTGAAGGGCGGCGCCCACAGTGAATCCCGTGAGCAGATCATGGCGCTGATCCAGCAATTGGAGGAGCGTCTGCAAAAGAATCCCGATGATCCCCGTGGCTGGTCCATTCTAGGGCGTTCTTATCTGGCCCTGGAGATGTTTCCCCAGGCGCGCCACGCCTTCGAAAAGGCCGTGAAGTTGAACGGCAACGACCCACAGCTGCTGGTGGACTACGCCGACGCCTTGGCCATGGACAGGAAGGATCAGAGCCTGGACGGTCGCCCCATGTCGCTGATCGACCGCGCCCTGAAGCTCGACCCCAACAACCAGAAAGGCCTGTGGCTGGCCGGTACCGCGGCCTATGAACGCCATGATTACAACGCTGCCCTGAAGTATTGGCAAAAGCTCTATGCCATGGTGCCGCCGGGCTCCGATGCGGCCAAGGCCATGGAGAGCAATATCGCCGAGGTGCGCTCACTGATCACCTCCGTGGGCAGCAGCACCGATCAGTCGGGCGCCGCCCCGGACAACACACAAACGGCCATGGCAGCGGGGCCGGGGGATGCCGTCATCTCCGGCCAAGTGAGCCTGGCCCCGGACCTGAAGGCCAAGGCCAAGCCCGGTGACGTGGTGTACATCTTCGCCCGCGCACCGCCGGGCGGCCCGCCCGTGCCCTTGGCCATCATCAAGGCCGAGGTCAAGGACCTGCCCATGCAGTTCACCCTGGATGACTCCAAGTCCATCATGCCTTCGGCCAAGTTGTCCGGCTTCAGTCACGCCGTTATCGCCGCCCGGGTATCCATGAGCGGCGACGCGTCGGCCCACAGCGGTGACCTGCAGGGCATGAGTTCCGTGGTCTCCGTGGGCGCCAAGGGCGTGGACGTGGTGATTGATAAGGTGGTCCCTTAAAACTGTTTCGTGTTCCGAGTTGAAGAAAGAACCGAAACTGACCGGACCTAAGATCATTAAAATTCGAGGCCCGGAACATTAGGTTCTGAAATATGCAAGAGCGGGGTGGCGCTGTGGCATGTGGCAGTGACACTGCAAAGCGGGGACGCATACGGCGGGCGCCGGTGGTGGCCTTGGTCTGCGGGGTGCTGGCCCTGGCGGCCGCCGGGGTGGGCGGGTGCAGTCAGCCGGTGACCAAGCACCTGATTACCGGACAGCCGTTTCCCGCCATCACGCTGACGCATCTGGACGGGACCCCCCGCTCCATGGACGCGTACCGGGGTAAATTAGTCATTTTTAATGTATGGGCCACCTGGTGCGGGCCGTGTCGCCGGGAGCTGCCCAGTCTGGAGCACTTGAGCAAGGTGCTGGACCCGGCGCGATTCGCCGTGGTGGCTATGTCGGTGGATTCTGACCCGGTTTCCGTGCGCGAGTATCTGCTGGACAAGGGCATCACCCTGACCAGCTATATCGACAAGGGCGCCAGAATCGCCGAGGACGTGTTCGGGGTGCGGGGTTTTCCCGATACCTTTATCATCGGTCCCGACGGCCGGTTGCTGGCCCAGGTGTTCGGTGATCGCACGTGGGATGACCCTGCGGTGATCGCGGCCCTGCGGGCCGCGAATGCCGGTAAGCGGTTTTCCATATGATGCCGGGGTGTGGCGTGTTGTTTTTTTCCGATCCAAGGGTTGTTAATATTTATGTGCTTGATTCGTGCGGGTTGATCCGGCGGGGCACAGGTGCAGACGGCCGGCGTGGGGCGCGGCCACGAGGGAGAATAAAGTAATGAAAATCTATAAGCAGGTGATGGCCGCCGTCGGCGCGGTGGTGTTGATCGCCGGGGTGACGGCGGTGTATGCCGCTGACCCGACCAAGGGCGCGAAACTGTATAACCAGAACTGCGTGGATTGCCACGGTCCCCACGGGGACGGACAGATGCCCGGGGTGCCGGATTTCAGGCGTACCCAGGTCCTATTCAAGCCGGATACCGTCCTGTCCGAGACTATCCAGCGTGGCAAGAACGTCATGCCCGGCTTTGCCGGCGTCCTGACCCGGGAACAGATCAACGATGTCATCGCCTATCTCAGGACACTGCACTGATGCCCCATCGCCCGGCATGGCAGGTAGTGGCCGCGGTCGCATTATTTTTTACCATCGTCCCGCGAACGTGGGCCGCCGCCGGCGACGCTGACACTGCATCCCCTGCCACGGGCGACGATCGCCCGGTGGTGGAGGTGTTCGATGTAGGCAAGGGGGTCTACGTGCGTTCACTGGAGATCGATAAGCGTACCAACACCCTGTGGGTGGCGACCTCGGTGGGTGTGGAGGAGGTGGACCTGAAGACGCGCAACGTGCGTCACACCTTTACCCGCGATGACGGCCTGGCCAACGAATACGTGTTTACCACCTATACCGATCACCAAGGCGCCCAGTGGTTCGGCACCAACGGCGGTGGCGCCTCGGTGTACCGCGACGGCAAGTGGAAGACCTATTTCCCCATGCACGGCCTGGCGGATTACTGGGTGTATAACTTTGATGAACAGACGGACGGGACCCTGTGGATCGCCACCTGGCACGGCGCCACGCGTCTCGACCGCAACACCGGCAGGATGACCAATTATCTTCACCAGCTGGTCAATGAGTGGGTTTACGCCGTGAAGGTGGACAGTAAGGACCGGGTGTGGTTCGGCACCGAAGGCGGAATCACCATGTATGACGGCAAGCAGTGGCGCTCGTGGACCCACGATGACGGCCTCGGCGCGCCCAATAAAGAAGGCCTGCCGCCCAGTACCAATACCGGCCTGGGCACCCGCGACCGCCACAATCTCAGCGTGTTGAAACAGGGCAAGCCCACGTACAATCCCAATTACGTGTTCAGCCTGTATATCACCCCGGATGATACCATCTGGGCCGGCACCTGGGGCGGCGGCGTGAGCCGCTTTGACGGCCGGCACTGGACCAACTATACCAAGGCCGACGGCCTGGCCGGCGACATCGTTTACAGCGTGACCCGGGACGACAAGGGTGTGTTCTGGTTCGGCACTAACGCCGGTTTGTCGCGCTATGACGGGCGGCACTGGGAGACGTTCAGCCGCAAGGACGGTCTGCTGGATGACAACGTCTTTACCGTGGCGGCCGCCCCCGATGGCGACATCTGGGTCGGCACCCAGGGTGCTGTGGTCCGCCTGGGGGATAAAAAGTAGTGACTCTTTTTTACGAGGGTAGTTAGACCGATGACCATCAATTACAAGTTAATCGCCGTGCTCATAGTGGTGGTGGCGGCCATGGTGGCGGGGGCGTATCAGCTGGGTACGAAACAGGTCGCGCGCGAGGGCACAATGGCCGGCGGTGCCGCCGCCACGGCCGCGGCCGAGAGTGCCGGGCCGCTCAAACCCGGCGCGAAACTGCCGCCCAATCACCCGGCCCTTCCCGGCAGCGGTGTCCCGGGTGCGATGAACACCGACTATGTGCGTTATCAGGTGGGTCGTCTCAATATCAAGGGCATCTATGCCGACGGCAAGGACGTGTGGGTGGGGACCTCGGGAGGCGTGATCCGCTTCGATACCACCACCAGCGACTACAAGGTCTTCAACAACAAGACTCCGGGCATCCTGTCCAACGGCGTGTTTTATCTCAATAAAGTGGACGACAAGCTGCTGCTGGGCACCTACGGCGGCGGCCTGTCCATCATGAATCTCCAGACCGGAAAGTGGCGCAACTACAACATCCCCGACGGCCTGGCGGACCAGTTCGTCTACGATGTCCAGAAGGCCCGCAACGGCGACATCTGGATCGCCACCTGGTCGGGGGTGAACCGGGTCAGGGGCGGGCGCTTCGACGACCCCAAGGCGTGGGATCTGTTCACGGTGGAAAACACCCACCACGGCCTGCCCAACCCGTGGGTCTATGGCGTGGAAGAGGGCAAGGATGGGGCCATGTGGTTCGCCACCGAGATGGGCCTGGCGCGCTACAAGGACGGCAAGTGGGACCACTGGCAGCACAAGGACGGCCTGGGTGCCGATTATGACCAGGTCAAGGACACCATCAAGCTGACTAAGGACCCGGCGTCGATCTCCTCCCACCACATGCAGCTGAAGAAAAAAGAGGGCTTGGGCAACATCAACGTGGCCTACAATCCCAACTACATCATCTCCCTGCAGGTGGACCGCCAAGGCTATGTGTGGGCCGGTACCTGGGGCGCCGGCTTGGCGCGCTTTGACGGCAAGCACTGGCGCAACTTCACCACCGATGACGGCCTGCCGGCCAATCACATCTTCATGCTGTACATGGACCCCAAGGGTCGCCTGTGGATCGGCACCGACCACGGCTTGGCGCGCCTCAACCCCGACGGCAAGAGCTTCACCGTCATGACCACCTCCGACGGCCTGTACGCGGACAACGTCTTCTCCATGGACTTCGCTAAAGACGGCACCGCCTGGATCGGCAGCTTCGGGGGTTTGTCGCATATTACTGCGAAACTGTAAGGCCTTTAAATAAAGTCGCAGGTTTCAGGTCACAAGTCGGGGAAAAAAACCTATTTAAATATGGGGAAGATAGGTTGACGCTTGCAGGTAAGCGACACACCCTGTAGGCGACCTGCGACCCTTTTAACTCGAAACCTTGAACCGCGCAAATAGGCTTTGGCCTAT
>Ga0316583_10000594_pt1 | contig 10995 bp, 11 predicted proteins | sample J_170502JBrBrA_D_FD_204513 | JGI IMG/M metagenome (GOLD analysis project Ga0316583, IMG submission 204513) | Rhizosphere microbial communities from salt marsh grasses in Alabama, United States - J_170502JBrBrA | ecosystem: Host-associated > Plants > Roots > Rhizosphere | place: USA: Alabama... | reverse complement strand
GTTCCTGACCATGAAAGGCGCCTGCTCGGGCTGCCCTTCCTCCACCGCCACCCTGCAGCACGGCATCCAGAACCTGCTGCGCCACTTCGTGCCGGAAGTCACCGAAGTCCGGCCGATGTGAGCCACCACTGCCTCGTCGAACCAATGACTGTCATGCCCCGCGAAAGCGGGGCATCTAGTATTCGCAGGCGGTGCTGTATAATCGAAATGCCAGTGAATGCTGGGTCATCTGCTTTCGCGGATGACGACAGCTTGGTGTAATCAATGCGTCTTCTCGCCATCGATACCGCGCTCGAAGCCTGCTCGGCGGCCGTGCTCGACACGACCGGCGGGGGCATCGTCGCGCAGGAATCGCAGGCGATGATGCGCGGCCATGCCGAGGCACTGATGCCCCTCGTCAAGCGCGTGATGGGCGCGTCGCGGCTCGACTTCACCGAGCTCGACCGCATCGCCGTCACTGTCGGGCCCGGCAGTTTCACGGGCTTGCGCGTTGGCATTGCAGCCGCGCGCGGCATCGGCCTTGCGGCAGCTAAACCGGTGGTCGGCCTGACGACGCTTGCGGCCTTCGCAGCGCCGTTCATCGCCGAGGACGACAGCCTGCCGGTGGTCGCCGCCATCGACGCCCGCCACGCCCATGTCTATCTACAGGTCTATGGCCGCGCCGGCCGCGTGCTGGTGGCGCCGCGCATCGCCGCGCTGCACGAGGCGGGCTTACGCGCCGCCGCCGCCGGCGCGCCGCGGCTCGTCGGCACCGCGGCGGAACTGCTGGCCGCCGCATGGCCGGCTGGCGAACGGCCGCCGCGTGCAGTCGACGCCCGCCGCGCGCCCGACATCGGCTGGGTCGCGCGCCTCGGCGTCATCGCGCAGGAGACGGAAGCGGCTCCCAAGCCGCTCTACCTGCGCGCGCCCGACGCGCAGCCGCAGGACGCAAGCCATCTGCCGCGGCGATGATCAAACGCCTCACCATGCTGTTCAAGCGCGGTGCGCCGTCCCTGACGGAAGCCGCCGCCCGCGATGCGCCCGCCATATCGGCGTTGCACGGCACTTCTTTCCGCCGCGGCTGGAGCGAGGAAGAAGTCGAGACCCTGATCGCCGACCGCCAGGTCTGCACACATGTCTGCAGCGTCCGCACGTTGCGCAGCGCGCGCCTTGCCGGCTTCATCATGTCCCGGCGTGCCAGCGACGAGGCCGAAATCCTCTCGGTCACGGTCGCTCCCGCTCACCGCGGCCGCGGCCTCGCGCGCGCGCTGCTCGATCTGCACCTGAGGCGGCTCGCCGGCTTTGGCGTGCGCGCGGTATTCCTGGAGGTCGACGAGCAGAATCGGCCGGCAATTAGCCTTTACGCCCGCGCCGGCTTCCGCGAGGTGGGGAAGCGGCCGAACTATTACCCGGGCGACGGCGGCACCGCCGCCAGCGCGCTGGTGCTGCGGCGGGATCTCGCCTGAGGATCGGTTGTCCCCCAGGGGCCGCATGGACACGTGCACGACACGCTCACTATGATAAGAAGGGCCGAATGGAGACGAGCCCGTGAACACTCTAGATAAAGACGGTACAGACACCAATCCGATCGAGGCCCAGTGCGTCGCCAACGGCATGCGCATGACCGAGCAGCGCCGCATCATCGCGCGCGTGCTGGCGGAATCCGACGACCACCCGGACGTCGAGGAGCTCTACCGGCGCTGCGCCAAGATCGACGACCGCATTTCGATCTCCACCGTCTACCGCACGGTACGGCTGTTCGAGGACGCTGGCATCATCGCGCGCCACGACTTCCGTGAGGGCCGCGCGCGCTACGAGACCCACACCGAGACCCACCACGACCATCTGATCAACCTGCGCACCGGCGAGGTGATCGAATTCCAGTCGGAAGAGATCGAGCGCCTGCAGGCGGAGGTTGCGCGCCAGCTCGGCTATAAGCTGGTCGATCACCGGCTCGAGCTCTACGCGGTGCCACTCAAGGACGACAAGAGCGGACACTAGAGTCAGAGGGGTCAGCCGTCGATGATCCGCGCGCTGTTCATCGCGGTATTCTTCTTCACCATGACGCCGCTGCTGATCTCGATCCAGTGGCTGCTCGGCAAGCTCGGCCTGCCTGGCTGGGGCTTCATCTGCTCAAACTATTACTGCGTGCTGTGCAAGCTTCTGCGCATTCGCGTGCGCGTCGAAGGTACGCCGGTGCGCGACCGTGCCGTGCTTTACGTCTCCAATCACGTATCCTGGGTCGATATCGTCGCGATCGGTTCGCTGGCGCCAGTCGCGTTCGTGGCCAAGAGCGAGGTGCGGCGCTGGCCGCTGATCGGCATCACCGCCGAGATGCAGCGCACGGTGTTCGTCGACCGCCAGCGCCGTCATCAGACCGCCGATGCCGTCGGCGAGATGGTCAAGCGGCTCAAGGGCGGCACTTCGGTGGTGCTGTTCGCGGAGGGCACCTCAAGCGACGGCAACCGCGTGCTGCCGTTCCGTTCCGCATTGCTCGGGGCAGTCAAACACATGGCCGCCGGTCATGAAGGCATCGGCGACATCCTGATCCAGCCGATGGCGATCTCCTACGTGAGCTCGCACGGCATTCCACTCGGCCGCCAGCACCGGCCGCTGGTCGCATGGTACGGCGATCTCAATTTCGTGCCGCACATCAAGGAGCTCATCGCGCGCGGCGCCGTCGATGCCATGGTCAGCTATGGCGAGCCGGTCCGTGTCGGTGCAACGATCGACCGCAAGGCGCTGACCCGGCAGCTCGAAGGCGCGGTGCGCGCCATGGTAACGGCGGCCCTGCTGAAGCGGCCGATTCCGACAGCAGCGGCCATGGCCGCCGAAACGCCCACGCCGGAAACCCCGGCAGCGTCGCTGCAAGAGGCGCCGGCGTCTTAAAATCGTTCATAAAATCAACTATATACCCGGGCAACAGGCCTCCACCGCCTGGAAAGATGGGACAAAACCCGCCCGGAAAGGCTAGATTGGCCCTTAAGGTTCACTACGAGACGGCATGAGCAACTCCCGCAAAGTCCACGTCAAATCGTTCGGCTGCCAGATGAACGTCTACGATTCCAATCGTATGGCGGACACCCTGGCCCCCGCCGGCTTCAGCGAAGCCGCCACGCCGGACGACGCCGATCTGGTGATCCTCAACACCTGCCACATCCGCGAGAAGGCGGCCGAGAAGGTCTATTCCGAGATCGGCCGCATCCGCGTGATGAAGGAGGAGGCAGCAAGCCAAGGCCGCAAGATGCTGATCGCGGTCGCCGGCTGCGTGGCACAGGCCGAGGGTCAGGAGATCATCCGTCGCGCCGGCGCCGTCGATCTGGTGGTGGGCTCGCAGAACTATCATCGCCTGCCGGAACTGGTGGCGCGGGCGGCCGAGGGCGAGAAGATCGTCGACACCGAATTCCCGGTCGAGGACAAGTTCGAGGCGCTGGCCGCGCCGGAGCGTGCGGCCATACGTAAACGTGGCATTGCAAGCTTCGTCACCGTGCAGGAAGGCTGCGACAAGTTCTGCACCTTCTGCGTGGTGCCCTATACGCGCGGCGCGGAAGTCTCGCGGCCGGCGGCGCAGATCATCGCCGAGGTCGAACGCCTGGCCGACGCCGGTGTGCGCGAAGTCACGTTGATCGGGCAGAACGTCAACGCCTATCACGGGCCGGGCCCCAACGGCGCCGACTGGACCCTGGCGCAACTCATGCGCTGCCTGGCAGAAGTGCCGGGCATCGCGCGCCTGCGCTATACTACCAGCCATCCGCGCGACATGCTGGATGATCTGATCGCGGCGCACGCCGAACTGCCGCAGCTGATGCCTTTCGTGCATCTGCCGGTGCAGTCCGGCTCGAACCGCATCCTGGCGGCAATGAACCGCAAGCACACGCGCGATGAATACCTCGCGGTGACCGAGCGCCTGCGCGCGGCGCGGCCGGATCTGGCGCTGTCGTCCGACTTCATCGTCGGCTTCCCAGGCGAGACCGACGCCGACTTCGAGGACACCCTCACCCTTATCGAAGAGGTCGGTTATGCCGGCGCCTTCTCCTTCATGTATTCGCCGCGCGCCGGCACGCCGGGCGCCGAGCTCAAGGATCAGGTCCCGGCGGCGGTCAAATCCGAGCGGCTGCAGCGGCTGCAGGCGCTCATTACCCGCCAGCAGCGCGCCTTCAACGCGGGCTTCGCCGGCCGCACCGTGGAGGTGCTGCTGGAAAAGCCCGGCCGGCTCCCTGGGCAACTGGTCGGCAAGTCCCCATATCTGCAGGCAATCCAGGTCATGGCGCCACAATCGCTGATCGGCGAGACCGTGGCCGTGACCGTCACCGAAGTCGGCAGCAACAGCCTGTTTGGCGCGCTCCAAGAGAGCGCCATCGCGCCAAAGCTGGCCGCAGCAGGAGCCTGAAACGCCTTTGCGCACGCCTGATACCGCGCTTCCTCCCGACACCGTCTCGGACGAGACGGCCACCACGCAAATCGTGCTTGCCTTCGAGGACAACCGCCTCGCCTCCACCCTGTTCGGCCAGTACGGGCAGAACTTGGCGCTGATCGAACGCCGGCTCGGCCTCGTCGCCGAGCAGCGCGGCAACCACATCACCGTCGACGGTTCGCGCGGCGCCTGTGAACAGGCGCGCCACGTGCTGGAAGGTCTCTACGAACAGCTCAAGCGCGGCCACGACCTCGCGCAAGGCGACGTCGAAGGCGCCATCCGCCAGGCGATCGCGCAGGGCTCGCTATTCGATTACGAGCCGGCCAATGGGCGCTCGGTTTTCGAGGAGATCAACTTGCGCACGCGGCCGGTGCGCGCGCGCACCGCCGCGCAGGGCGCCTATATCCGCGCGCTCAAGCGCCATTCGCTGGTGTTCGGCACCGGCCCCGCCGGCACCGGCAAGACCTGGCTCGCGGTCGCGCACGCCGTGCAGATGTTCGAGCGCAAGGAAGTCGATCGCATTATCCTGTCGCGCCCGGCGGTGGAAGCGGGCGAACGGCTCGGTTTCCTGCCCGGCGATATGCGCGAAAAGGTCGATCCATACTTACGCCCGATCTACGACGCGCTCTACGACCTGATGGACGGGCGTATCGTCGAGCGCGCATTGCAGGCGGGCGAGATCGAAATCGCGCCGCTCGCCTTCATGCGCGGGCGCACACTGTCGAACGCCGCGGTCATCCTCGACGAAGCGCAGAACACCTCGTCGATGCAGATGAAGATGTTCTTGACGCGGCTTGGCGAAAACAGCCGCATGATCGTCACCGGCGATCCGAGCCAGATCGACCTGCCGAACGGCCAGCCCTCGGGGCTGGCGGAAGCGGCGCGCCTGCTCAAGGACGTCGAAGGGGTTGGCCATGCCACCTTCACGCACGAGGACGTCATCCGCCACGAACTGGTGGCGCGCATCGTCGCCGCCTACGACCGCGCGGGAGAAGGCAACCGATGAGCGGATCGCCAGGCGAGCCTGTGGCGGCGCCGGAGATCGACATCCAGGTGCAATCGCCGCTGTGGGACGCGGAACCGGCGGCGGCCGACACCGTGCGCCGCGCGATCGACGCTGCTGCGCGGCATTGCGGAACGCAAAATCCGATCCAAAGTCCAGTTCTTGGCGAGGTCAGCGTCGTACTCACCGACGACGAATCGATCCGCCTGCTCAATCGTGACTGGCGCCAGATCGATAAACCCACCAACGTGCTGTCGTTCCCCGCGGCGGCGGCCGCCCACGGCGCGCCGGAACCGCTACTCGGCGACATCGTCATCGCCTACGAGACGCTGGCGCGCGAAAGCGCCGCAGAAGGCAAGCCCTTTCTCCATCATCTCGCCCATCTCGGGGTGCATGGCTTTCTGCATCTCATCGGCTACGATCACCAGACTGATTCCCAGGCTGATGCCATGGAGGGATGTGAGCGCGACATCCTCGCGGGTCTCGACATAGCCGATCCCTACCGTGCGCATGAGCCGGGCAATGCCTGACCGATATGCCTGACAACGACCCTCCAAGTCCCGGCTCGTCTTACGAACCTCGCCACCTCCCGGTGGTAGTGGAACCCACGCGCGAGAACGGGGGCAACTGGTTCACCCGCACCCTGCGCCGCATGTTCGGCTGGCGCGGCCACATGATCCGCGCCGATCTCAAGGACGTGCTCGAGGCCATGACGCCCGGCGAATCCGGTTTCTCGCCGGAAGAAAGCCGGATGCTGAGCAACATCCTGGGGCTGCGCGAGCACCGCATCGACGACGTCATGGTGCCACGCGCCGACATCGTGGCGGTGCAGCAGAACATCTCGCTCGGCGACCTGATGCGCATGTTCGAGAGCGCCGGCCATTCGCGTCTCGTGGTCTATGACGACACCCTCGACGATCCGGTCGGCATGGTGCATATCCGCGACCTCATCGCATTCATGACCCACCGCGCCACAGTCGATCCGGAAAAGAACGCCAAGCGCAAGAAGCCTTTCCCGGCCGGCCTCGACCTCAAGACCGTCGATCTCGCCATGCCTCTGTCAGCGGCCAAGATCATGCGGCCGATCCTGTTCGTGCCACCGTCGATGCGGGCGATGGATCTGCTCGCGCGTATGCAAGCGACGCGTATGCATCTGGCGCTGGTGATCGACGAATACGGCGGCACCGACGGCGTGGTGTCGATCGAGGACATCGTCGAGGAGATCGTCGGCGAGATCGCCGACGAGCACGACGAGGACGAGATGCCAGCGGTCGAGCAACAGCCGGATGGCTCTTTCATTGCCGACGCGCGCGCCAACCTGGAAGACGTCGTTGCGCTGGTCGGCAGCGACTTCGACGTCGGCGACGAAGCGGAGGAAGTCGACACCCTCGGCGGCTATCTGGTGACGCGCGCCGGGCGGCTGCCGCTGCGCGGTGAGCTCATCCCCGGACCGGGGCTGTTCGAATTCGAAGTGCTCGACGCCGATCCGCGCCGCGTCAAGCGCGTGCGCATCACGCGGCTGAAGGAAAAGCGCGAGCGCACACGCGAACTGCGCCGGCGCATCGAGCCGGAAACACCCACGTCGGCGGCCGGCGCACCGGCAACGGCACCGACCGATGAAACCGCCGCGACCAAGGACGGCGATCCGAAGCACGGCGATCGGCACGACGCCGATTCCACGGCGGGCGTGCACAAGCCGTGATCGTCACCCGTCTCGCCCATTCGGTCGTTCTCGCCTACGGCTGGCGCCGCGCCCTCATTGCATTCGTGGCCGGCGCGCTCTCGGTGCTGGCGCTCGCACCGTTCAACGCCTGGCCGGTGCTGTTCATTACCTTCCCCGTCCTGGTCTGGCTCGTCGACGGCTCGGCCGACGCGGACGGCCGCGGCTTCTGGGCCGCGGCGGGCGCCGGCTGGTGCTTCGGCTTCGGCTTTTTCGTCGCCGGGCTTTATTGGATCGGCTACGCCTTCCTGGTTGACGCCAAGACCTTCGGCTGGCTCTTGCCGATCGCGGTTTCCGGCCTGCCCGCCTATCTCGCGCTTTACACGGGGCTAGGACTTGGCGTCGCGCGATTGCTCTGGGTGCGCGGACCGTTACGAATTCTGGCGCTGGCGGTCGCACTCACGGCGACGGAATGGCTGCGCGGGCATCTGCTCACCGGCTTTCCCTGGAACACCTTCGGCTATGCACTGACCGAACCGCTAGCGCTGGCGGAGACCGTGTCGCTGGTCGGCATCTGGGGACTGACATTCCTGAGCGTGACGATCTTCGCCACACCGGCGACCTTCGCCGATGATCGCAAGGACACGCCGCATCCCTATCGCGCGTTCGTCATGGCGCTGATGGTGCTGGCGGCAATGGGCGGCTACGGCGTGGCGCGGCTTGCCGCACACCCGACGACTTACGTGAGCGGCGTGAAGCTGCGCATCATGCAGCCCGATCTGCAGCAGGACGCGAAGTTCAACTACAGCGCCAAGGACGCGGTGATGCGGCGTTACCTGCGCCTGTCGAACCGCGCCACCGGCCCCAACTCCAAGGGCGCGCAAGATTTCAACGTACTGATCTGGCCGGAGTCGGCATTTCCTTTCCTGCTCACGCAGGAGCCGGATGCGATGGCCGAGATCGCCGCGCTATTGACGCCGCATACCGAACTGATCACCGGCGCCATCCGCGCCGCGCCGGAATCAAAGCCAGGCCATATCCGTGCTTACAACTCGTTGTACGTGATCGATCCCGATGGCTCGATCCGCGGCATCTACGACAAGGAACACCTGGTGCCGTTCGGCGAATACCTGCCGTTCGAGCCGCTGCTTGAAAAGCTCGGGCTGCAGGCGCTCACCAAGCAGGTCGGCGGCTTTCTGTCGGGTGACCGGCGGCCGCTGATGGACGTCCCCGGTACGCCGAAGATGCTGCCGCTCATCTGTTACGAGGCGATCTTTCCCGGTCAGGCGGTGCCGCGCGGCGAACGTCCGGGCTGGATCGTCAACGTCACCAACGACGGCTGGTTCGGCATCAGCACCGGCCCGCACCAGCATTTCCAGCAGGCGCGCGTACTCGCCATCGCGGAAGGGCTGCCGCTGGCGCGTTCCGCCAATACCGGCATATCGGGGATGATCGATCCGGTCGGCCGGGTCGTCAATTATCTACCACTCGGTGCCGAAGGCGTGGTCGATACCAGATTACCGCGTGCCCTTGCGCCGACCGTTTACGTCAAATTCGGAGATACGGGCCTGATCCTGTTGCTGGTGGTAAGTTTGATTGCGATTGGGCGGCGCAGGATACGTCCTTGAATTGTTCAACCCGCCACTTCGCCTAAAGGTTGTTTGGTGCGACCAATTATTTTGGTGAAACAGGAGGTCTTTGGCGGTCCAAAATTGTGCTAGTTTGGTTCCGAAGTCTCTCAAAATTCTACATAATTTTCATGATTTTTTGACGATGCAAACAGCTCGTCTGCAAATCATGGATTGCACTCCACCTATCAAGTATGACATTACGCTTCTCAATGGAGTCATAGGAGATTTTTATGGTGAAGAAGGCACCCAATCCGATCGACAAGCACGTGGGTTCCCGTGTGCGTATGCGCCGGATGATGCTGAACATGAGCCAAGAGAAGCTGGGCGACGCTCTGAGCCTGACGTTCCAGCAGGTGCAGAAATACGAAAAGGGAACCAACCGGATCGGTGCCAGCCGCCTGCAGCAGATCGCGCATATCCTGCAAGTCCCGGTGTCCTTCTTCTTCGAAGGCGCGCCACACGTTGCGGGCACCCCGACGAGCGGCCTGAGCGAAGCGCCTTCGCCCGCTTATGTCTCGGACTTTTTGGCCACCTCCGATGGGCTTTCGCTCACGAAGGCATTCATGCGCATCAAGAACAGCAAGCTGCGTCGGCGAATCGTCGACTTGGTCGAGCAGATTGCAGGCGAGGACGAGTAAGCCCACGCCCAAAGCTCCCAACGCAGTCAAGTTCGGCCCACCGTTGCCCGCACCTTGACCTCGCCCTCCGCCGCTGCAAGAACAGCCCCGACCTGAAAACGACGCGGGCTATGAACCGCGCCACGGAAGGGAGTTACACGTGGCACATACCAATTTCCTATTCACTAGCGAGTCTGTTTCCGAAGGGCATCCGGATAAAGTCTGTGATCAGATTTCCGATGCAGTGCTCGATGCGTTTCTAGAAAATGACCTGAAACTCGGCATCTCCGACGACAGCAAGGTCAATACGCGACTTGGCTGCGAGACTTTAACGACCACCAACAAGATCGTCATCGCCGGCGAAGGGCGCGGCCAATCGCCGCTCTTTCACAAGCATGGCGACAAGGCCGTCGTTAATCGCGAGATGCTTACCGAGATCGCGCGCGGTGTCGTGAAAGACATCGGCTACGACCAGGACGGCTTTTCGCACTATGGCGCCGACGTGGAAGTGCTGCTGCACGGCCAGTCGCCGGACATCGCCATGGGCGTCGACGCCAAGAAGGTGAAGAGCGGCGAAGAAGAAGGCGCGGGCGACCAGGGCATGATGTTCGGTTTCGCCTGCACCGAGAGCGAGGTCTATGAGAAGAACTCGTTCATGCCGGCGCCGATCTACTTCTCGCACAAGATCCTCAAAGTCCTGGCCGACAAGCGTCACGCCGGTCAGCTCGCCGACCTGCAGCCCGACTCCAAGAGCCAGGTGACCGTGCGTTACGTCAACGGTCAGCCGGTCGGCTGCACCAAGGTGGTCGTTTCCACCCAGCACAACGCGCAGAGCCGCAACGGCAATAAGTATACGCCGGGCCTGGTCAAGGAGATGATCACCGACGCGGTTGCTTCGGCGCTGCCGGAAGGCTGGATGCCGGAAAATGCCGACGACTTCCTGGTCAACCCGACCGGTAACTTCGTGGTCGGCGGCCCCGACGGCGACTGCGGCCTCACCGGCCGTAAGATCATCGTCGACACCTACGGCGGCTATGCGCCGCATGGTGGCGGTGCGTTCTCTGGTAAGGACCCGACCAAGGTCGACCGCTCGGCCGCCTATGCCGCGCGCTATCTCGCCAAGAACGTGGTGGCCGCGGGCGTTGCCGAGCGCTGCACAATCCAGATCGCCTATGCGATCGGCGTCGCAGATCCGATGTCGGTTCTGATCGACACTCACGGCACTGGCCAGGTGCCGGAGAGCAAGCTCGAGCAGGTGCTGCCCGAGCTGTTCCGCCTGACGCCGACCAACATTCGGCGCACGCTGCAGCTCAACCGGCCGATCTACCGGCGCACCGCGGCCTACGGCCATTTCGGCCGTCAACCCGACAACGACGGCGGCTTCTCCTGGGAGAAGGTCGATCTCGCCGAGGCAATCAAGAAGGCCGTGGCCTGAGCCACCGGCACATCAAGCCAATGCCGAAATGCCCCGCGAAAGCGGGGCATTTCGGTTTTCAGCGCCGCGCAAGCGGTGTAAGTAGCGCGGCGTCATGAACGAAAGCCAAGATAAGAACCAAGGCCCGCGTGACGAGTCGCGGCGCGCCTTCTTCGGCCGGCGCAAAGGACATCCCTTGAAGCCGCGCCAGGCGGCGCTGCTCGATACGCTATTGCCGCGCATCGCACTCGACCTAAGCGAGCCTGCGCCGGGCGTC
>Ga0316583_10000593_pt1 | contig 10999 bp, 11 predicted proteins | sample J_170502JBrBrA_D_FD_204513 | JGI IMG/M metagenome (GOLD analysis project Ga0316583, IMG submission 204513) | Rhizosphere microbial communities from salt marsh grasses in Alabama, United States - J_170502JBrBrA | ecosystem: Host-associated > Plants > Roots > Rhizosphere | place: USA: Alabama... | reverse complement strand
CGTATTCGCTTCTACCCGATTACACGCTCCCATTCGCGGGAGAAACGCCAATCTCGACCATTCTCGCCGGTCTGGTGGGCGCTGTTGTGGTTGCTGTGGTGTTGATGAGCGTGGTGAAAGGGCTAAAAACTGAAAACAAACAACTGAAAACAAAAAACTGAACACAGAAGGCTGATGGCTGATGGCTGAGAGCTGTCAGCCGTTAGCCGGCAGCTACCATGCATTTTAATACGTTTGACCATTATCAGGAACACAGCACCTGGGTTCACCGGCTTGATCCGCGGGTGAAAGTGTTGCTTACCGCCGGATTTATTGTTTCCATGGCTTTGCTGCCTGATGGAGCCTGGTTGGCTTACGCGCTTTCCTGGGGCCTGGTCATGGGACTGGCCCTGGCGGCGGGGATCGAGCCCTGGTTCGTGATCAAGCGATCCTTGCTGATCTTGCCGTTTCTACTGGCGGCTGTGACCGTTGTCTTCACCCTCCCCGGCCGGATCCTTTGGCAGGGTCCCTGGGGACTAACGGTTAGTGATGCCGGGCTGGTGCGCTTTCTAAGTATTGTACTGCGTAGCTGGATATCGGTGCAGATGGCGATCCTGCTAACGGCGACGACGCGCTTTCCCGATGTACTGCATGCCCTGCGCCATTTGTACGTACCGGCTATCCTGGTATCGATTCTGTCTTTTATGTACCGCTATCTTTTTGTGCTCGTCGACGAAGCATCGCGCCTGATGCGGGCACGGGCTGCACGCAGCGCCCGGCTGCCGGGCTTGAAAAGCGGCCGTTCACTATGGTGGCGAGCTTCGGTAGCCGGCAATATGGTTGGACAGCTGTTTTCGCGCAGCCTGGAACGCAGCGAGGATGTTTACCGGGCGATGCTCGCCCGCGGCTACCAGGGCGAACTGTTGACGATGAACCCGCACCATATGACGTCGTTTGACTGGCAGGTCCTGGTCCTGACGGGGCTGGCGATCGTTTTATTACAAGTTAGCGGCCGAATTTTGTAATTGGCAACTGTCTATTAGTTATTAGTTATTGGTTATTTCTTATGCCTGTTGTCCATCATTCCACCCCACCCTATTCGCTCTCCGTTCCGGAAAACGGCCGTGCGCCGCTGGTTTCAATCGAGAACCTGGCTTTCAGTTACCATGACGGCTTTCCCGCTTTGCGGGATATATCGTTGACGATTGAGAAGGGCGAGAAAGTAGCTTTGGTCGGGCCTAATGGCGCCGGAAAAAGCACCTTGATGCTGCACTTGAACGGCTTGTTGGGCGGTGAAGAAGCGCCGGTGCGCATTAGCGGGCTACCCATGACACGCGAGAATTTGCCCTTGATCCGCGCGCGCGTTGGGTTGGTGTTCCAGAATCCGGATGACCAGCTCTTTTCGCCGACAGTCTTTGACGACGTAGCCTTTGGGCCGCTGTATATGGGCTATGATGAAGAAGAAGTGCATCGCCGGGCTGCCCAGGCGCTGGAACAAGTGGGCATGGCCGGCTTCGAACAGCGCCTTTCACATCACCTAAGCGTTGGGCAGAAGAAGCGCGTGGCCATTGCCACCGTTTTATCCATGGATCCCAACATCCTGGTCCTCGATGAGCCGACTTCCGCGCTCGATCCCCGTGGACGCAGAGCCCTTATTGAACTCTTGCAATCTTTGCCGCTGACAATGCTGGTCAGTTCGCACGATATGCGCCTGGTTCGCGAGCTATTCCCGCGCATGATCATCCTTGATGAGGGGAGAATCGTCGCCGATGGAGCGACGAAAGAACTGCTTGCCGATGCGGTACTGCTGGATGCGCATGGACTGGAAACGGCTTAGGTCGATTTCGGATTGAGGATTGTGGATTTAGTCGCTATCGCTTTCGTAATCGCTATCGCCTATTTTTAATTCACCTGGGGAATTTACGATTGGGATTGTGCTGAGGTCCCCCACCCTGTTCCTTGTTTCCTGTGATTTCTTCCACCCCTTATTTGTTGCCAAAACGTGTATGAGCGTGTACGATTAATGTCTAGTAATACACAAGGCGTGTACGTTCATACACAGTAAATATATGATTTTAAAGACAGAAAAGCGTGTACGACTGTGTACAATGAGATACAATGCATACACAGTGCGTGTACGATCATACATGAATACGGGCATGAAACAGGAGTGATTTGATGGAAGCGAAGGTGTTTACAGTTGAAAATCGCAAGGGGGGTGTGGCCAAAACGACGACGGCCGTGACCCTGGCCGCCGGGTTGGCGCAGCGTCTGGAAGCCAGTGGGGGCCGGGTCTTGCTGGTCGACCTCGATCCGCAGGGGGATGCGGCGCGCGCGTTGGGCCTTGCCCCGGAAGGACGCTGCGTGAGCTATGTACTCACCGGCGAAGGGTCGCTGCGAGATAATGTTATCCCCGCCGACCGATCGGCCGATGGCGGACCCGCCCGTCCCAACCTCTTTGTCCTGCCCGCCAGCGATAATTTGCGCAATGCCAAAGAGACATTGCTGAGCCAGTTGACGGTGAACATGGTCATGGCCCAGATTCGTGGGCGTAACAACAACAGCGATACGGTGCCGATGGTTTCTATCCTGGATGAGCGCTTGGGTCCGGCGAGAAAGGTGTTTGATTACATTGTTATTGACTGCCCGCCGACGCTGGATATGCTGCAAGAGGCGGTGCACCAATTTGCCGACGCGGCGATCGTGCCCGTGAAGGCGGATTTCCACAGCACCTCGGCTGCCGGGCGCCATACACGCAACATCCTGGATGACCAGGCCAGCGGGATCAAGATCGCCATCCGCGCAATTGTGCCTACATTTGTTGATTACCGCCTGCGCCTGACGCGCAGCATGCTGGAGCAGCTGACCAAGACCTATGGAAATTTGGTGACCATGCCTATTCCCAATACAGTGCGCGTGGCCGAGGCGCCGGCCTCAGGCGGCCGTACGGTGATAGAGTATGCGCCTGAGTCACCGGCGAGTACAGCCTATTGGAATCTAGTTGATACTATCTTCAACGGCGCGGGAGGTGACGCGTGAGTTTTGACAATCCTTTTGATGACCTGGAAAAAGCGGAAGAGGAAGCACGGCAGGAGCGCCAGCAGCGCCGTCCCCAGCGCGGGCCTTACCAGTTTGATGAAGCGTTGGAACAGGTAACAGCACGAGACGTGGCCAAGGCAGCGCGCAAGAAAACCTTTCAGGGTAAGTATTGGCTGCGAACGCTGCGGCTGCCGCCGGAGTATCAGGATTTGACGCGCGAGATTTACCAACAGGAAGTGCGCGCCAGGTCTCTGGCGGAAATTGAACGCTGGATTTACACCATGGGCCTGATCGCCTATTTTCAGGAGGGGAAACGGCCGCAGTACAATGAAACTATCTCGCGTGATATCGATTTGCCCGAAGTATAAATGAACTAAATAACGAACAACAGTTCATTATTGACTTGACTATACCTGGCGCGAAAATCAGCGGTTTTTGTCCGACATCAATAAGCGCGGCTGATTGATCTAGTCGTTTTTTAGTCCCGCAAACGGCCGTCAATCGGTCTGGCTCCGACCTACTTGGATCATAAAACCACCTCCATCCCAAAGTTATCTATTGCTCGAACAGCGTGTTTCCCAATTTGTGACATCGCACTACGTGGCTCGCTGCGCCACAAGATGCTAGGACGCTGAACCGCTGAAAGGGCCTGGTTGGGCTCAAATTTAGCTTCTGGGGCGATTTCTTGCTGATCAAGTCTATTTGGCGGGAAATTCCACCAAGGCCGCGTCTGCGGTCATTTTTCGCAAAGGATCATAGTCGCTGTCGCTGACGGGGACGAAGCAGGAGAAACGCGCCTGGCGTAAGATTTCATTTCCCTGCGGGTCGTGATGCATCGTGCAGAATATCCGGCGCAGCTCCCTTCGTAGTTCAAGGGCCAGGTGGGAGTCGACCAGCCATGGTGGAATAGGGCTTGGACCAATGGTGTCCAGAATGCGCAGTTCCCCAGCTAGAGCAGGGCGTTTTATTTGCTCCAATTCCAACACGGTTGAGTCGATGGCTGAGCCGTCGATCAGGCCCTCAAGAATCATGTTGATGGAATTTTCATGAGAGCCTGATTCGACCACACGGCCGAAAAAATCAGGCCCTTCATTTCTGCGCGCCAGATAATAGCGAATTGTCGTGTGGCCGGAATGGGAGTTGGGCTCGTTATAAGCCCAGGTCGCGCCGCGTAAATCGTCGAACTGGTGGTAGGGGCTGCTGCTGCGCACGACGATATCCGAGAAATAAACGGGCCGGCCTTCATAGCGCTCGCCGGCCATCACCGGCGCGGCCAGAAGCGCGACGTGAGCGTTGGGATCGGCTGCTTTCTGGATATAAGGCAGGCCGCAAATCCATAGGACCTGGATCTCTCCGCGATCGAAGCGCCGTTCACGCTCCTGCCAGGGAACATCGTCTACATAGCGGGTGGACAGGCCTAGTTTCTCCGCCAGATAGGGAGCCAGCAGCCGGCCAATATAGTCCATATTACCGGCCATGCAGGAAGAAAGGAGGAGGGGTGAAATGTTAGTAATCAAGAACTAATACTCAATTATCATTGGTTAATTGTCAACCATATTTAGGACGGGTCAATCCCGATGCGTACAGGATTAAGTGCTCGCGGTCGATCTCTACGTGCTCCTCCTGCTTTAGGCGAAAAGAAAGATAGCAATGACAGTATAACATGGAAGGAGGCCCGGTAGTCAAGGGTGGACGAAAGACTACAGGACTAAAGACCACATCCGTATCCAGCGTAGGGTAGTGGTCAGCAAAATATATGTCAGGCGACCAGAACGGCACCTAGTTTTAGGGGATGATATGAGCATGGGCGTACCGCTGAATAATTGGAGAAATGAAATGACGACACATGTCCAGCAAAATGATCTGTTGGTTGCACAAGAAAATATGGGATTGCCACGGCCGTCCGTGGTGGCGCTGATCGCCGGCATTCTCTGGGCCGGTATGCTCATTTTTCTTATGTCCCTTCCGCTCCTGGTAAGCGCGGGTTTGTGGATGCTGGGAATGGGACTGGTCTTAGTGGGCTATGCTCTGGTATCATATAAGCAGTTTGAAACGGCCGTGTGGGACACGGCTATTATTGGCCAGGGTATGGGCTTGTTAGGACTCGCATTGCTCTTCGGCGCTTCGGTCCTGTCATAATAAGGACTGAATAAAAAAGTGAACCCTGGTTCAAATGTAACGGATTTTGTATTGGTAGCAGCCGAATAGCTTCTTAAACAAGTCCATTTTTATCGGTAGGGCCCCATCGCTAAGCGGTGGGGCCGTTTTTTTATTGGGAGGAATGGTTATTACTGCAAAGCCTACCCGATGATCTCTTGCAAAGGCACGACCATTTCTGTGTGCAATAATGATGCCGACTAAACTTTCTTTTGCACTGAATTATTTTCCAGCATATCTGACATTGCCGGCTCTTCTAAAAAGGCGAACAATTCTTCGATAACGGCAAATCCTTTCCGTTGATCAGATCCCAACGATTCTATGCTAAATTGCCACTTACCAGATTCTTTCCAAATGCGCAGGATATAGGTCTGATAATCGGATATCTGGGCCGGTGTGATCATGATCAGGCTACAGCTTTTGTGGACGGTTTTGGCAAAGAGACGAGGAATTCGCGCATCGCTTCACTCACAACATCGGGTGTTTCAACCGGCAATGTGTGCCCTGCGTCCGGAACCTGTACAAATTTTGAATTCGGGAATTCAGTGTGCATGTGTTCGGACTGTACAGGATCTACCGCGGCATCAACCTGGCCGGAAATAATCAAAACAGGCACGTTTATTTCAGGTAAATGACTGGTGAAGTCATCGCGGGTCAATATGCCATTCAACGTTTGTCCGAAAGCATATTTGTCATTGTTCAGCATCTGTTCATGCCAGTATGACCGAACCTCTGCCTGGGATGGATCGTTGAACCATTTTTCTCCGAAGAGAATGGGTGTGATTTTGCCCACTGCGAAAGGCTGGCTGATGCGGTTGTGAATGAAGCCCAGGAGTTTGAAGTTACGGATGTCTGATTTGGACTCGGCAGCGGCCGAAGTACTGATTAAGGTCAATGAGCGCACCAGCTCCGGATATCGGTATGCCAATCTCATGGCAATATAACCGCCCATGGAGAGGCCGGCCATGTGGCAGGGAGCACATTCCAGCTGCTCAATTAGTTTTACCGTGTCATCGACAAGATCGTAAATGCCATATCCTTTTTTCGTAACCTCACTTTCTCCTTGACCACGCAAGTCAAAGAGAATGCAGTGATAACGATCTTTTAACGCCTCAACTTGCCGGTCATATACGTGACAGTTCAATAATCATTCAGAAGCAGACCATCGCCGGCCATGCTACCTGTTGAACTGGCTGTGAACCTGGAAGAGGCTTTGAAGTTGTATCAGGGAGATTTCCTCGATGGTTTTTTCGTGCGCCGTGCAGCCTTATTTGAAGAGTGGCTTACTTGTCGCCGGGAATTCCTGCACCAATCGGCCGTCGAAGCCCTGCAAATTTTGACTGATTACCATACCGTTCATGGAGAGTACCAAACCGCGCGCACACATGCTGCGCACATGCTACGCATTGATCCCTGGCGTGAAAAGGGACACCGTCAACTGATGCGTTTGCTGGCTCTTAGCGGAGAGCAGAGCGCGGCTCTAAAACAATTCGAAACCTGCTGTCAGATTCTTTTGGAGGAATTAGGGCTCGAACCTGGATCTGAAACGAAGGCTCTTTACGAAGCTATTAGCGCGGGTGAACTTCGACCCGGCAAGATGGAATTGGAGACGCGAAAACAATCCCATTTGCCGCCTGATGAAACGCCGTTTATTGGCCGTAAAGAAGAGTTGACCATCTTGGATAGTCTGGTCGCCGATCCGGCTATCAGATTGGTTAACATCAGCGGACCAGGAGGCGTTGGCAAAACGCGTCTGGCACTTGCCGTGGCGCGCAGACACATAAACAAGTATGAGCACGGGGTTCATTTTGTCTCACTCGCCGATATCGAGTCCTATGCTCATATTTTTACCTCAATTGCCGCAATACTTGATTTGCCAATCCAAGATGAGTGCACACTAAAGGATCAAATACTTGACTACCTTTGCAATAAACATATGCTCTTGATCCTCGATAATTTTGAGCAATTCACTGAGGAAAAGGCACTACTGGCTGAGATGTTAGCCAACACCACGCGCCTATCCATCCTTATCACCTCGCGAGAAGTGTTAAATTTGCACGAAGAGCAGATATTTCCACTCAGTGGCTTAACTTTGCCTATTTCCGTAGATGCGGATGAGCTGCTGCAGGCTGATGCGCCAAGGCTGTTTTTACAGAGCGCACGGCGCCAGCTACCAGAATTTACTTTGTATGAAAACGATTTCGAACCCCTTTCTCAAATCTGTAATCTCGTGGAGGGTTTGCCTCTGGCGATAGAGATGGCAGCGGGGTGGTCTAATAATATCTCGCTGGGTCAAATCGCTATCCAGTTAAGGCGTAGTCTCGCTTTCTTGCAGATGGAAGATGGAATCATACCTGATGGCCACAAGAGTATTACAGCAGTGTTTGATACAACCTGGCAACAGCTGGATAAGCAAGAACAGCGTGCCTTCATGACTCTAGCTGTTTTTCGAGGGGGCTTTACGCTCCATGCCGTGCAGAAGATTGTTGGCATTCCTTTTACTGCTTTGTCTCAACTTGTGTCTAAGTCACTTTTGAAATTTGATAGAAAGGTAGACCGCTACCAGATGCATGAACTTCTGCGCCAATATGCGGCGATGCGGTTGGCTCACGACCGACGCGAAGAGTTTGCCATTCTTGTCAAACACGCGGCCTACTATAACTTGCTCCTATGCGAGAAAGAGAACGATCTTAAAGGGGCTGGACAGGATGCCGCCCTGGTTGAGATCGAAGCCGATTTAGCGAATATTAGGAAAGCCTGGAGAACGGCCGCCGCCACCGGCCGAGCCGATCTCCTCCTGGGGGCGATTGATAGCCTTCTACTTTACTACAAGTTTCGCTTTCTTCCCGATCAGTTCGTCAATGCTTGCCAGGTCGCCAGGAAGAATTACAAGGAATCTGGCGTCGACTTCACTACCATGCAGTCGAAACGTATATTGGTAAAACTCACAGCAATGCAGTCCGCCCCCTATGTTCACGCGACAGTAGGCAGCGACTACCTGGCCGCACAGCAAAGTCTTAAGGTGTTGGAGCAATGTCAAAGTGATTTTCAAGAATTAGCATCTGCCGGCGAGGATGTGTGTAAGGAGCAAGCATTTGTGGCCATGCGAATGGGTACACAATTACTGAATCTTGAGCCTGCTCGTGCAACACCTTTGCTGGAAGAGAGCCTGGCGCTATACAGGCAGCTTGGCGACCGTTGGGGGCAGTCTGAGGCGCTTCTCTATCTAAGTTCGGCCCGGCTGCGGCTGCAGGGTTATCAAATTGCCCGACCACTATGGGAGGAAAGTTTGGCAATTAAGCGGGAGGAGGGGGATCGTCGTGGTATGGCCGAATCACTGGCAATGCTCGGTATGCGTGCCATGTCTCACAACAAGACCGCCGACGCCCAACGATATGCCCAGGAGTGTTATGACACTTATTGCCGTATCAGTGATAGGGCCAGCCTGGCCGAGGCAAATTGGAACTACGGCGTGATTATGGCCTGGTCGGGACAATACACGGAGGCCAAAACCAGTTTGTGGGAGGCCGAGGAACTTTATATTGGTCTAGGCCTGCGCCCGCCTGCTCTAGTGCTTGGAAATGTACTGGCGATGTTAGGTGAGTACGATGCCGTCGCTGAATATGTAGAAATTTATCAAGCGCGGAGAAGGGATAGTGACGATGTGCCAAATGATGCCCGGGCTTATCATTGGTTAGCATACGTTGCAATGGCACGCGGTAATTTACTCGAAACAAAGCGGCTGTGCCTGAAAGCTATCACAGCTTATGAGGCTTGTGGATTGATAGGTTATGCGGGACTTGCCTATGGCCTATTGGCCCTGGCGGCCTGGCGATTGGGTGACACTGCTAAGTCCTGGTTCTACCTACAAATGGGGCTGCGCGACCAATTTGTCTTTCTTGGTAACTGGTTATGTGCACCCTTTGCGGCCGTCTTGCTGGCGAACAGTGGTCGTTATGAAGAAGCCGTCACGGCTTACGCCTCTGCCACCAATCACCCTATGGTAGCCAATTCTGTTTGGTATAAGGATGTTGCCGGAAGAGTTATTCAAACAATCGAGTCCAAGCTGGACTCACGGGCTGTTGAAAATGCACGCCGGCATGGCCTGGAGAGCGAACCCGCGCAAATGGCGGGAGAACTGCTAGAAATTGTTGACGCGATTACTGCTGAATTCACTTAACAGGATTAATATCTGGAATTCAATTGGGTTTAATTTCTGCTTGCTCCTAAATTCCGTCTCTCAGGAAGGGGCAGGTCATGTAGTGGCCGCCGCCGTGACCAGGGCTGAGTTCAAAGCCGTCGATTTCCAGTGCCTCAATGCCGGCATCATGGAAAGCCTGGTTGGTGTGGGTGTTTTTGCGATAAGCGACAACCCCACGGTCAGAGGCGTGATCACGCCTCTGACGATGCGTTGCTGCGCCTGGGGATGGCTTTGCAGCGCTTCGACCATCAGCTGTTCCAGGTAATAAACCTCAACGCTACGCTCGTGCACGATGGCCGTGAAATTGTCATGCTCGATTTGCGCATGTTCCACCCACAGGAGGTCGTCAAACAATAAGGAATCATGATTAGCGGGCGTCAAACGGTGCAGGCTGAGATCTGGCTGGTGCACCAGCACCTTTCGCAGCTTGCCTACTTCGGAAGTGATACCGAAAGGAATACCGGATGCCGGATGTGGGATTTCAGGGGTTTGATTTGTCATATCGAGCAGTATATTCCCAAATCTGCAATCGGCAATCTGCTTCTTTTGCTTGGAGTTAAAATCTAGTAGAATCACCCTACACGTAAGTAAGGCGTATCCAATGGCCAAACATATTCTGATAGTCGATGATGATTCACTGCTGCGGCGCAGCTTGAGTCTGCAGTTGGAGCAGGTTGGTTATCGTACAAGCACGGCTGCTTCGGCCGAAGACGCACTGGCGCTGGCTAAGCGAGACCGTCCGGACCTAATCCTGCTTGATGTTGGTTTGCCGGGCATGGACGGCCTGGAAGCTTTACGCCAGTTTCAAATGGATGATGATGTTCCCGTTATTTTTGTAACTGCGCGCCGGCGGGAACTGGATACGATTCTAGGCCTGGAACTGGGCGCCGACGACTACATCACCAAGCCCTTTAACCCTGATGTGTTATTGGCACATATAAAAGCAGTTCTGCGCCGGACCGAGCGCCAGTCCGGCACTCCCTCTGTGCCGGAAACTTTGGTGGTGGGTGATATGGTGGTCAATCCAGCTGCGCATACGGTAACTGTGGGCGGCGAGCCGGTGGAACTGGCGGCGCGTGAGTTCGCTTTGCTGCATACGCTGGCCCTGGAAGCAGGTAACGTGGTATCGGTGGATGATATCATTACCCGAGCCTGGGGCGCCGAGTTTCTTGGCGAGCCGCAGGTGGTCTATGTTCATATGCGCTGGCTGCGCGAAAAAATCGAAGAAGATCCTAATAACCCGCAGCGCCTGGTGAATGTGCGCGGAGTGGGGTATAAGCTGGTGCCGCAAGACTAGAAATAATATTTCGGATGTCGGATGTGCGACGTCGGATTGAACGAATTACATCCGATATCCCACATCTACCATCCCACATCAACTAATCCATGCGATCGCTGCAATCTCGTTTCATCATTAGTCATATTCTACCGGTACTCGTTGTTGTACCGCTGATTGGCCTGATCCTGATTTATCTACTGGAAACGCAAATTATCCTGACCCAGGTGTCGCAGGATATCAGCGATAAGGCGCATCTTATCGCGGAGACAGTAAACGGCCGTCCGGAAATGCTGCAAGATGCGGACGAGGCGGAAACTTTTATCGACGGTGTGAGTATTTACATC
>Ga0316583_10000592_pt1 | contig 11001 bp, 9 predicted proteins | sample J_170502JBrBrA_D_FD_204513 | JGI IMG/M metagenome (GOLD analysis project Ga0316583, IMG submission 204513) | Rhizosphere microbial communities from salt marsh grasses in Alabama, United States - J_170502JBrBrA | ecosystem: Host-associated > Plants > Roots > Rhizosphere | place: USA: Alabama... | reverse complement strand
CTGGACGCTGATCCACATGCGCTCGGACAGCAGCAGCGCCGCGAGCAGTGCGCCCGGCATGATGTGTCTGAGTCTCGGCATCGGTTCTGTCTCTCCTCGGTGCCCCTGCACCTTGTGCGAGAATACCTGGATCTGCGCCGAGAACCGCACCGCGGGGGCCCGCGACCATGCCCGACTCCCCTTTCGACCTCGCCTCAGCCACCGCCTACGAGCATTGGCGCGACCGCAGGCTCGCCCAAGCACCGACCCGGCTCGAGGAGCTGATCATCGAAGTCGACGACCCGCGGTGTCTGACCCCCGCCGAGCATGCGGGCATCCTGGAGCGCTGCCAGCGCGCCAACATGGCCATCTACATCGGCAAGACCGGTACTGATCCGGACAAGCAGATACCTACCAAGCTCGGCGTCGCGTTCGGTCTGCATCGGCTGGACCACAACCGCGGCGCGGACGAAGACGCCATCACGTCGCTGACGGTGCAGAGGGACGCCCGCCACCGCGACTACATCCCCTACTCCAACCGGCCCATCGCCTGGCATACGGACGGCTATTACAACGGCCCCGAGCAACGCATCGACGGCCTGTTGCTACACTGCGTCCATCCCGCGGCCGAGGGTGGCGCCAACGAACTGCTAGACCACGAAATCGCCTACATCCTGGTGCGCGACCAGTCGCCGGAGTACATTCGCGCATTGATGCACGCCGAGTGCATGACCATCCCGGCGAGCTACGTGGACGGCGAGCAAGTCCGCCCCGCCCGCACGGGGCCGGTGTTCTCGGTACGCTCCGACGGCCAACTGCACATGCGCTATACGAACCGTGCGCGCAACATCGTCTGGCGCGACGACCCGCTCACCCTCGAGGCCGTCGCCTGGCTCAAGGACGTGCTGCACCGCGACACCCCTTGGCGCTTCCGCGGCCGCCTGGAATCCGGCTGGGGGCTCATCAGCAACAACGTGCTACATACCCGCACCGGCTTCACCGACGGCAGCGTGCCGCGGCTGCTGTACCGGGCGCGTTACTACGACCGGATTGCGGGAACCTGAGCGCCGCACGCTGCCGGACTGAGGACCCGGACAAGAATCACCTCTGCAGATTGCGCCGGAATTTTGCCCGCTTTCGCGAAGCGGCGAGGGGCGCATAGCCTTGCTATACAACCTTTGCCGCGACAAACAAAACGGGCGAAAGAACCAGCAAGATGCACAGGTGATTCGCGGACGGTCCCTTAGTCCGACTCCGCGACGGATGGCTGCTCAGCCGGCGTGGCCTCCGCACCTTCCTGCCGCGTCCGCAAGAACTCCCTAGCCGGGAAGCCCTTCTCGGCAAACTCGGCGAGCCAGCGCTGCACCCGTGCCTCGTCCGGGCGCGGATCGCGGCTCAAGACCCAGCCGCGCTTGCGCGTAGGCTGGCCCACCAGGGCGTAGTCGTAATCGGCACCGACGCCGATGATCCAGTAGTCGTCCCAGAGCACGTGCACGCCATACAGCGTCCGGAAGCTGATCTCCAGCCGAGCGTTGCTGCCGCGGTCTACCACGCGGGCAACGCCCTTTGCGGTGCCGATGCGGCCGTCCTGGTGGGTGCAGCGGTTGGTCACGTAGACCATGCCGTCATCGCCGAGCACATAGTCCGCCTGCACGTCCTTGACGCAGCGGCGCTGGGTGAAATAGGGCAAACGCGCGACCTCGTACCAGCGACCCATGTAGCGGCGCAGCTCCACGTGGGCGGCCGTGGCGGGCGCCATCAGGTGCACCTTGGGCTTGCGCAGCCGGGTGCTGACGATAACCTGCGCCTCGGCTTCGTCGCCCGCGGCAGGCTTGTCCTTTGGTGCGGAGTAGATCTCCTCGGCCCACTCATCGCCGCCGCCAGCGCCGGGGCTCCGGCGGCGGCCGGGCTTGGCACCGGCGCTACGCCGCACACGCGGTGGCGATTGCCCCGGCACTTGGCCGAATCCGTCGTCTTTCATTGGTCTGAATCGATCTCCTAGGCAGCCGCCCGACACGACGTCTGTCGCGACGGGCCATACAGGACCGCGGAGGCTCCGGTGTCCCGGGGCGCAGCATTCCGGGCCGCTCGGGTGCCCATACGCGCCCAGCACAAACCCCCATTCTACGGTGCGCCACAGGCCGACAGCCATGCCCGGGACCGGGTCTTGGAAAGAGTTGGCGAAAAATCCGCCGACCTACCGCGGACGCCCGGCGCCGCCCTCGCGACGGCGGGGAAACTTGCCCCAAACTCTGACTCGCAGACTCGCACCCCACGGCGAACCACCCACGTGGGCTTGGGCTATACTTGGCGGTTTACTTCACGGCACTTGCCGCGCTGCGTGCAATGCCCTGACAGCAGGCCACGCGCGGCTCCAAGTCAGCACGCGCCCCATCGAGGCGCCGTCCACATGCGACCAGAGACCGACGACCTTCGCATTCGCGAAATCAAGCAGGTGATCCCCCCCAAGGATCTGCATCGCGAGTTCCCCATCACCGACACCGCCGCGGAGACCGTATTCCACGCTCGCAGCGAGATCCAGCGCATCCTGCACGGTGATGACGATCGCCTCCTGGTCGTCGTGGGCCCCTGCTCGGTACACGATCCAGCGGCGGCGCTGGAGTACGCCCGCCGGCTGGCGGAGGTCCGCGCCCGCCTCGCCGAGCACCTCATGATCGTGATGCGGGTGTATTTCGAGAAGCCGCGCACCACCGTGGGCTGGAAAGGGCTCATCAACGACCCGAACCTCGACGGCAGCTTCGAGATCAACAAGGGGCTCGGGCTAGCGCGCAAGCTGCTCCTGGACTTGAACGAGCTCGGCGTGCCCGCGGGCACCGAGTTCCTGGATCTGATCAGCCCGCAGTACATCGCCGACCTGGTGAGCTGGGGTGCCATCGGCGCCCGCACCACGGAGAGCCAGGGCCACCGCGAGCTGGCATCCGGGCTGTCCTGCCCGGTCGGCTTCAAGAACGCCACCGACGGCAGTGTCAAGGTGGCCATCGACGCCATCCACGCCGCCGCCCGGCCGCACGTATTCATGTCGCTCACGAAGGACGGCCAGTCGGCGATCTTCAGCACCCGCGGCAACCTCGACACCCATATCATCCTGCGTGGCGGCAGCCGGCCCAACTACGACACCGAGAGCGTGAACATCGCCGCGGAGGCCATCGAACAGGCGGGCCTGAAGCCGAAGATCATGATCGACTTCAGCCATGCCAACAGCCGCAAGCGACACGAGAAGCAAGTCTGGGTCTGCGAGGACGTGGCCGGTCAGATTGCCCGTGGCGACCGGCGCATCATCGGTGCCATGATCGAGAGTCATCTGGTGGCCGGCCGACAGGACCTCACCGAGGGTGTGGCGCCGCGCTACGGCCAGAGCGTCACCGACGCCTGCATCGGCTGGGACGACACGGTACCGATGCTGGAGGAGCTGGCGGAGGCGGCCGCGCAGCGGCGCGAAGCGAAGCGGCCGCGCTGAGAAGCCATTGGTTGTCGTTGTCGGGTATCCGCAAGGCGACGATGACGACGACCGCCCAAGTTCACGACCCGGTCTATCGATTCCTGGCTCGGCCAGGTTCGAGTAGAGGCGCTGCAAGAGGCTCAGCCGCCGCCGCGCAACCGCTCGACCTGCGACAGGAGCGAGTCCAGCACCGGCTTCAGCTTGCGCCGCATTAGGCTGCCGAGGGTCGTCGGATCGCTCAGCACCGGCCGGATCATGCCGTAGCCGGCAGCGGAGAGAATGCGCATGGCACGGATGTCATCCTGCGCCTGCGGGCAGGCCGACAGGACCTCGCGCACCGGTGCCGGCGCACTGGCAGCGACGAAGATCATGGCCTCCTCCCGGACCTCGTCGAGCGACATCTTCGGGTCGCCGTCGGCGCGCAAGTCGCCGAAATACTCCCGCAGGCAGTCGAAGGTCGCGGTGACGACGTCCTGGTTCGGCGGCTTGTCCAGCACCGTGGCGACAGTCTTGAGATAGCGCTGACCCTGCCCCGAGACCACGCGTACGAGCAGCTGTGCCAATGGGTTGCCGGCGGCGCTTAGCGGCTCCAGCGCGACGACCAGTGACTCGGCATCGGCGCGTGGCGGCAGCGGCCCCGGCAGCGCATCCGGCAGCGCCTGCAGGAAGCCCACGAGATAGGCCTGCTTGCGGCCGGACTTGGCCCAGAGGTCTGCCACCTTGTCCGGTGGCAGCAGGCCGGGCTTCAGGATCAATCGCACCGAGCTCGTCTGGCTGTCGGTCTCGGTCTCGAAGGGTAGGTAATCCAGCACATAGGCCGCCAGCTCCGGCCCCAGGCGGCTGTCGACAATGGTCGGGTTCTGCAGCATGCGCCGGGCGTTCTCGGCGTCCTCCATCGCCCACCAGGCGCGCCGGGCCAGCTCCTCCGTGAGGCCGGGGGACCCCACCGCCGCTACCACCGCCTCCGGCTCGCCGAGCATCAACAATTGCTCCAAGCTCTCGTCGCGCATTTGGCCCATACGGGTCCAGCGCTTGAGATAGACGGGATAGCCGCCGGGGGAGCCGAGAATGTGGCCCGAGATGAGCTCCTTGACTGCCCGCAGATACTGCTCCGGTCGGCCGGTCGGCTTCAGCACCACCTTGGCCTCGCCCTTGTCCGACAGGCCGTAGACGACGAGCTTAGACTCGTCGATGCGGATCGCCTTCGGCTTGTTGGCGAGCAGTACGTTGAGCCGGAAGTTGTCTTCGCTGGCGAGTTCCATCGAATGAGCGGCTCGTGCTTAGGGCCTAGGCCGGAGAGGACGCGGCGGCGGCAGCCCCCTAGCCCCTAGCCCCTCATTGCGATGGGGGGGTGTAGTGGGGATCTTTCGGATTCAGAAAGATGAAGTGCATCTTGCCAGGCTCCACCTCGGCGTAGTCCATGGTGGCCTGGTCCAGGAGCGGGATGTCCTCGGGTGACATCACCAGGTCCACGCCCTCGCTCTGGAAGCGGATGTCGTCTTCCTGAATGGCGTCTTCGAACCCCATGCGGTATTCGATGGCACCGTCGGACTTCTGCGCAGCGGCCAAGCGCAGGGACAAGCCTTCCGCATTGCCCTCCTTCGCTGCCTTCAGGACTTGGTCGGCCGCGGCCGGAGTCAGTTTGAACATGGCTCACTCACTTCCCGATGCTGTCTGATCGACCGGCGAGCACCGCGCCGGCCTGGTAGACCTAAAATCATAACGTGTCGGCGGTCGCTACGTCGCCCCCAGGCGGAGCTCCCAAAGCTCACAGATTCAAAGCAGCGCGCGGACGTGAGCGAGGAAACGCTCGGTCCAGGCCACCCCTCCAACGGCCCGCAGGTGCGCATAATTGGCCAGCAGATTGTCCTGCACGATGCCGTCGTGGCGGCCGTCGATGCCCTGCCCACGCAGGACCCGGTAGCCGTAGACCCAATCCGGGTCCGGCTCCACCACGGCGGAGTGGTGGAACTCGTGCGCGCGGATCTCCTGCCCGACCGGCTGGTCGCCCCGGCGCGGCCAAGGGAAAGCCTCGGTCTCGGCGAGACGCACGTAGCCGCGGCCCTGGGGACGCTCATGCATCACCACCCCCGCGCGCAGCACACCACACAGGCGGGCCGAGCGGTCGCCCCAGTGCAGGCGTTCTGCCAGGTACATGAGCCCGCCACATTCGGCGTAAGCGGGCTTGCCGGACCGGATGAAGTCCGCCACGGCCGCGCGCATGCCCTTGTTGGCGTCAAGTGCCTCCATGCGCATCTCCGGAAAGCCCCCGCCAATGAGCAGCGCATCCACGGCCGGTAGATCGCTGTCGGCTACCGGGCTGAAGGGCACGAGCTCGGCGCCACCGCGGCTCAGCGCGACGAGATCGTCCGGGTAGTAGAAGCCGAAGGCATCATCGCGGGCGATGCCGATACGCACCGGCGTGCCGGCGGTGTCCAACGGGGGCCGCCAAAGAGACGACGATCGCGGCGGCTCGGGCGGCAGCGGCGCCGCTGCGGCGGCGACCCGCTCCACGGCATCGAGATCCACGTGCTCGACGACCAGGCCGGCGATGCGCTCGACGGTGGCATCGGCGGCGTCGGCCTCGTTGCTCGGCATGAGCCCCAGATGGCGCTCCTCGATGCCGAGCGCCGCCAGGCGCGGCAAACTGCCGAGCACCGGCAGGTCCGTGTAGTGCTCGACAACGCGGCGCAGGTTCGCCCCGTGCCGCTCGCCGCCAACCTTGTTGAAAATGACCCCGGCGATGCTCAACGTCGGATCGAAGGCCAGATAGCCGAGCAACAGCGGCGCGACGCCGCGCGTCATGCCCTGCACGTCCACCACCAGCAGTACCGGTGCGCCGAGGAGCTTGGCCAGCTCGGCATTGCTCTGCGCGCCGAGCACATCGACGCTGTCGAACAGGCCGACGTTGCCCTCGATGAAGCCGAAGTCAGCGTCCTGCAGCGCGTGAGCGAAGTCTGCCTGGATCTCCGCGGCGGGCGTTGTGTGATAGTCGAGATTGAGACAGGGACGCCCGGCAGCCTGGGTGAGCCAGAGCGGATCGATATAGTCCGGTCCCTTCTTGAAGGGCTGCACCCGGTGCCCACGCCGACGCAAGGCGCGGGTGAGCCCGATGCTCAGGGTCGTCTTGCCGGAGGACTTGCGGGCTGCGGAGAGGTAGAGATGGGCCATGTCACGCGGCGGCGGGAATTCTCAAGCTACCCGTCGTGACAGCGGTGACGGCCGATCCGCACCCATCGAAATCGGGATCGGAGTCCGGATCGACTCCGCTCCCGGTCTCCATTTCGATCCGGCTACCATTAGCGGCTCGCGATCGAGCATTGGCTCACTCGGGTGACGATCCGGCTTAGCCCGGAACCGGCGCCGCTCGGGCGGCGCGGTGCGCGCATTCGACGGCAGCTCAGACGGCCGCCTCCGCCAAGCCATCCATGTCCTTATCGGATAGAGACTCGGGCAAGAACTGCAGCACGCGGATACCTACCGAGACGATGAGCATCGCCACGGCCACACCGCCGATGCCGAGCAGCAGCTCGGGTAAGCTCGGCGCATAGGGCGCCACCGCGCCGCCCACGTCGCCTGGGGCGCCGAACTGCAGAACGGTCCGGCCGGGGAACATCTCCAGCGGGAAGGCCTGACTGCCGATGATGATGACGTACATGGCTGCCACCCCACCAACGATGACCAATGAGCAGGCCGCTAGGATCCAATTGGGCTCTTTGCTCAAGCGCGGGTGATAAACGATACCGAGCGGCACCAGGCTGCCCAGCACGACCCAGCCGATCCAGAACATGAAGGTGTAGATACCACCGCTGAGCAGGAGGAAGGTTTCGAAGTCCGTGTCTTTGGCGCCGTACAGGTTGGTGAGGTGATAGATGAGCGTGAAGTACAGGATGGCCGAGACGAACAGCCCAAGCAGGTCTTTCAGGCGCTTCAGGATCTTCGGGCCGATGGGGCGACCGTCCCACTGGAAGCTCGTCATCAGAATGATCAGGTAGGCCGCGAGTCCGTAGGCGAAGGACATGACGACGAACATGGGCGCCAGTACCGCGGTGTCGTAGGCGGTGCGGCCTACCAGGAAGCCGAAAATGGAGCCGGTACCCGTGGTGAGCGCCAGCCGCCAAAGGAAGGCGAAAGTACCCACCGGACGCTGGAACTTGTTGCCCTTGCGCTCCGCCATGGTCCACAGGTAGCCGATGGTGATGGCGAGGAAGCCCGTGTAAAGGAAGATGTTCCAGGCGAAGATGGACGAGAAGTTATAGGTCGTCATCGCGACGACGAGACGGTCCGGACGGCCGAGGTCCAACACCAGCACCAGCAAGCCGCCCACCAGCATGCCCGACGCGAGCAGACCGGACAGCCGACCCAGGGGCTTGTACGCCGGCTTGTTGAATACGGTGCCGATGGAGGCGACATTAAGCGCCCCGGACGCGGCGACGATCAGGAAGACCGCAAACACGTGCGGCAGGCCCCAGACCACGGAATTGGTCATGCCGGTGACCCAGTGCCCCTCATGCTCCATGTACAGCGCGGAGGCGCCACCAATGGCGATGACGCCGGCGAGCACGGCGAGTAGACCCCAGTAGCGCTCGGGTTGGATCAGCCATTCGCGGTAGACGATTCTCTTGCCCATGGGTCGGTCTCGATGCTAAGCCGCGGCGGCGATGTGACGCCGCGGTGCCGGCCGCGCTGGAGGAAGGGTCCTGAGGGCGGCCGGCTGGGGATTACACGCGATGCGCTTACAGGCCGGCGTAACGCACGCCGGTATTCAGCTCCAGATCCTCGCGGATCATCCGGCTTGGCTGGGCCGCCATGGCCTGCCGCAGCGGGCCCGACGGGTCCCTGAGATCGCCGAACAGGATGGCGTGGTGGCCTTCTCCGGCACAGGCCTCGGCACAAGCCGTCGAGGTCTCGCCCCCGTCGAGCCGGTGTGCGCAGAGGTTGCAGCTTTCCACGCAGCCTTTGCCCCGCGGGGCACGCGTGAGCTTCTGCTCCACTTGCTCGTGGATGAAGGAGCGAGCCTTGTAGGGGCAGGCCATCATGCAGTAGCGGCAACCGATGCAGATGTGCCTGTCCACCATCACGATGCCGTCCGCCCGCTTGAACGAGGCCCCGGTGGGGCACACGTTGACGCAAGGCGGGTGCTCACAGTGCTGGCACATGAGCGGCAGGTTGGTGACGACACCGCTGGTGTTGTCCTGGACCTTCACCTTACGAATCCAGGTCGCGCGTTGGTTCTGCCACTTGGCCTCGTCGTCGCCGAGGGGCTCCGACTGCAGGTTCAGTCCGTTCTCTTGGTCGCAGGCATCGACACAGGCCGTGCAGCCCTCGGCGCACTTGGCAGTGTCGATGAGCATGCCCCAGCGGTGGCGATCGCTCACCGGATCGGTGCGAGGGGCCGCTTGGACGTCGCCCGGTACGCCGCTCGAGAGCGCTGCGACCACGACGCCCGTGCCACCGGCGGCGCCGGCGACTGCCCCGGCCGCAGCACCGATGAAGCGGCGGCGCTCCTGGTTCACTTGATCGACTTGTCGGCTCATTGTTCTCTGCTCTCCGGCGCAGCGGTGGGCTCCGGCGACGCCGCAACGCCAGCTGCGCGCGGTTGCGGATGGACCCCGGGCAGCAGCTGCTCGCGGTTCGCCGCCGTCACCTGATTCCAGGCCTCGCCCTCGGGGACGGTCGCGTGGCAGTCGAAGCAGTTCAGGGTCACTGCCGCGTAACTATGGCAAGCATTGCAGAACTGGTGCTCGGCATTGACGGCAATCGGCTTGTGCTCGGCGCCATAGCCCACGTGGCACTCGACACAGCCCTCGAGGCTATGCTTCGTTGAGCGGATGCCGCCATATACGGTCGTATCGCGCTGGTGACGGATCAGCTCGTAGTGATAACGGCGCATGTACTCCGTCGGCTCGACGCAGTTGTCGAGCTTGGCCGCCGGTGAGCTGTCGACCACGAAGTCGCCGACGCCCGTGGCCTGCGCTGCTGCCGCCAGGCCGAGCAAGGCCAGAGACAGTAATGCAGACAGCGTCAAGGCGGTCCGAGCACGAGCCTTCGGTTGAAAATCTGTCATCGGGATGCTCCGGCCCCGGTTGCCCGGGGCCACCACTGCTTCGGGTCTATTCGCCCAAGCCCATCTTGATATAGCCGGTGGGGCAGACATCGGCACAGATGTGGCAGCCAATGCACTTGGCATAGTCCGTGTCCACATAGCGGCCGGTGGTCTTTTGGTCCTTGTTGACGCGGAAGACGGCGTCCTGCGGGCAGAAGATGACGCAGTTGTCGCACTCGAAGCACATGCCGCAGCTCATGCAGCGCTTGGCCTCGGCGACGGCCTCCTCCTCGGTGTAGCCGATGACGCGCTCCTTGAAGTGACCCAGCACCTCCTCGGCGCTCGGCACCTCCTCCTTGCGCAGGTTGCGGGCCTCGTACTTGAAATGGCCGAGGAACAGCTCGTCGTGCGGGATGACCTCGGCACCGGAGCGATCCTCATAGTTGTGGATCGCGAAGTTGGCGTCGGATGTCCCTCGCAGGTCACCGCGCTCATCCACTTTGAACGCTTCCGGCGCCAAGTGTGCCTCGGTCATCTTCTCCAGCAGGTTGAAGTGATGGACGTCGACCTTCGGGCGGCGCTTGTGCTCGGCCTGCTTCAGGTAGTCGTCGATCGACTCAACCGCGATCCAGGCCTGTCCGATGGCCGTGGTCAGCAGGTGCGGCCTGATGATGTCGCCAGCGACGAAATGACCTGGCTTGTCCGGCACCTGGTAGTACTTGTCCGAGTTCATCAGGCCACGGCCGTTGTCGAACGCCTCCAGGCCGGTCAGATCACCGCCCTGACCGATCGCCGAGACGACCAAGTCCGCCTCGATGACGCGCTCGGTGCCCTCGACCGGTGTCGGGCGGCCATCCTTCATCTCGCAGTCGGCGACCTTCAGGCCGGTCGCACGGCCCTCATCGTTCTTGATCACCTCGACCGGCATGACGCCATCGAGGATGGTCACGCCCTCGTGCAGCGCGTCGTGCACCTCGTGCTCGGCGGCGGTCATCTTCTCGCGGGTGAACAGGGACGTCAGCGTGACCTCGGCACCCTCGGCGGCGGCGGTCAGAGCCGCGTCGTGGGCGACATAGCCGTCGTGGATAACGGTCTCCGGCAGATCGCGCTGACCGGTCTTGGTGATGTGCCCCAAACGGCGGGCGACCGACACGACGTCGATGGAGGTATCACCGCCGCCGACACAGACGACCTTGTCGGCGGTAACCTTCATGCGTCCCTCGTTGAACGCCTTCAGGAAGGCGACACCGGAGACACAGTTCGGCGTGTCCTCCCAGCCGGGCACCGGCAGGCCGCGGCCAGACTGACAGCCGATGGCCCAGAGGACCGCGTCGTAGTCCTTCTCGAGCTGCTCCACGGTGATATCCACACCGACCCGGTGGTTCAGCTTGACCTCGATCTGGCCCATGTCGAGGATGCGGTTGATCTCGGCGTCCAGCGCGTCGCGTGGCACGCGGTAGCCGGGGATACCGAAACGGAACATGCCGCCCAGGCCATCGTTGGCCTCGAAGATGGT
>Ga0316583_10000588_pt1 | contig 11050 bp, 9 predicted proteins | sample J_170502JBrBrA_D_FD_204513 | JGI IMG/M metagenome (GOLD analysis project Ga0316583, IMG submission 204513) | Rhizosphere microbial communities from salt marsh grasses in Alabama, United States - J_170502JBrBrA | ecosystem: Host-associated > Plants > Roots > Rhizosphere | place: USA: Alabama... | reverse complement strand
CGATCGAGAGCAAGGCGCCGATTTCCCCGAGCAGGAGGATCGCGGCACCGGCCCAGGCAAGCATGGCGGCATCGGGCGTGGTGGTGGCAAGCATGGTGGGATACCTCTTCGGTCTTTGGTTGTCGCCAGTATCGGAATCCGCACGCGTTGCAGCAACGCAAACCCGGCAACTGAAAATTCGGGTGTCTCGTTTCGTGACAGGGGCGTTTCGGCAAGCGGCTCGACGGCTCGCGGCGGCGGCGCCGATGGAGTACAAAGGGATCGCGCGCGCAAGTTGCGCCGAATCGAACGTGGAGAAACACTCGTGCATGAAGCGGCAATCGTCGAAGGACTGATGCGCATCCTCGAGCAGCAGGCGGCGCGCCATGGCGTCTCGGCGATCCGCCGGGTGAACGTGAAAGTGGGGCGCTTGCGCGCCGTCGAGCCGCGCCAACTGGTGTCCTGCTTCGAGATGTTCGCCGAGGACACCGTTGCCGACGGCGCCGAGCTGGCAGTGGAGGAAGTCCCGGTGCGCGCGCGTTGCAAGGCATGCGGCGAGGCGTTCGAGGTGCCGCGCTATCGCTTCGAATGTCCGGGCTGCGGCGGCGGCGACGTCGACGTGATCCAGGGGCAGGAACTTTACATAGAAAGCTTCGAGGCGGTCGGCGCCGGTCCGCCGGACAGCGGCTCTGTCACGAAATGACACAGGCGGGCGACAGGACCCGGTGTTTGCCTTCCGTCGTTCGACGTCGATGTCGATACTGGCGGCAAAGAGAGGAGCCGCCATGGATACTCGCCTGAATTCCGCCCAGATCGAACGCGCGCCTGCGACCCGCCTGGCGGACGGCTTCGGCCGCGACATCGCTTACTTGCGCCTGTCGATTACCGACCGCTGCAACCTGCGCTGCTTCTACTGCATGCGCAACGACGTCAAGATGCTGCCGAAGTCGGAAGTGCTGAGTTTCGAGGAACTGGAACGGCTGGCGTCGGCCTTCATCCGCCTCGGCGTTCGCAAGCTGCGCCTGACCGGCGGCGAGCCGCTGGCGCGGCCCGGCGTCATGAACCTGGTCGCGCGCCTGGGCCGGCGCGTCGCCGACGGCACGCTCGACGAGTTGACGCTGACTACCAACGGCACGCTGCTGGCGGACCGCGCCGAGGCACTTTATGCCGCCGGCGTACGCCGCATCAACGTCTCGGTCGATACGCTCGACGCATTCACCTTCCGCCGCATCACCGGCCACGACGGCCTTGCCGGCGTGCTCGCCGGCATCGACGCCGCGCGCGCCGCCGGGCTGGCGGTGCGCGTCAACATGGTCGCCATGTCCGGCATCAACGATGCCGAGTTCGACAAGCTGATCCGCTGGTGCGGCGATCACGATTGCGACCTGGCGCTGATCGAGGTGATGCCGATGGGGCTCGCCGCCGAGCACTTCCTGCCGCTCGACGTCGTGCGCCAGCATCTGATGCATCGCTGGCATCTGACACCGCTCGGCGACAACACCGGCGGCCCGGCCGCCTACTGGCGCGTCGAGGAGACCGGCCGCCGGCTCGGCTTCATCACGCCGATGAGCCAGGCTTTCTGCGCCGATTGCAACCGCGTGCGCCTGACCTGCACCGGGCGGCTGGTGCTGTGCCTGGGCGAATCCGACGGCGTCGATCTGCGCGCGGCGCTGCGCACGTCGGAAGCCGACGAGCGCCTGGAGCGCGAGATTCTCGCCGCCATCGCGCGCAAGCCGGCCAGCCATCGTTTCCCGGATCCCCGGTTCCGCGCCTATGCTCATCCCATGTGGCAAGTGGGCGGCTGAGCGGGAATTTTGGACAGCCTTCATCGCCATAAGGATCAGACCATGTGTACCGACTGCGGCTGCGGCATCACCGGCAACCATCTCGCCGACGAGGAGCATCGCCACACCATCGAGGTGCTGGAGGACCTGCTGCACGAGAACGACGCCCAGGCCGACCACAACCGCGCCCATTTCGACGGGCACGGCGTGCTGGCGCTGAACATCATGTCCGGCCCCGGCAGCGGCAAGACCAGCCTGCTCGAGGCCACCATCAAGGCGCTACCGGCCGGCCTGCGCGTCGCCGTCATCGAGGGCGATCTGGAAACCGAAAACGATGCCGAGCGCATCCGTCGCCACGGCGTGGCTGCCGTGCAGATCACCACCGGCATGGCCTGCCACCTCGACGCCCACATGGTGCACGAGGCGCTGCACGACCTGCCCTTGCGCGATGTCGACATCCTGTTCATCGAGAACGTCGGCAACCTGGTCTGCCCGGCCAGCTTCGACGTCGGTCAGCATGCCAACGTGCTGCTGCTCTCGGTCACCGAAGGCGACGACAAGCCGGCCAAGTATCCGGTCATGGTGCGCGCCGCCGACCATATGCTGATCTCCAAGACCGACCTCCTGCCCTACATCGAGGAGTTCAGCGTCGAGCGCGCGCGCGCCGCCGCCAAGGCCATCCGCGCCGACCTGCCCATCCTCGAGCTGTCGGCGAAGACCGGCCGCGGTATTGACACCTGGATCGCCTGGCTGACCGAGGCCGTGTCGGCGCAGCGCGCCGAGCGACGCCGGGCGCGGACTTACTCCTATGCGCCGAAAGCGGCGCGCTGACGACCAGACCGAGAACATCGGCGGTAAATTTGCTACGATGAGCCGCGGCATGAGCGACGGATGCATCATCGGGCAAGTGTCGCTGAGCTGGGGCCGGCTAGCCTTTTCCCCGGGCAGGTTGGATGACCAAGATAAAGTCAGGAGGAGGTCGCCATGGGGCTGCTGTCGTTTCTTCAATCGAGCAACGGCGTAGTCGTTTCGACGGCACGCAGCGGCCTTCCGGGCGGCGGCCGTTTCGACTGCTCTTCCATGCCGACATCGATGGACGAACTCGGCCTAGCCGACGAAGGTGGCCTGCTGTTGGCCTTTGTACCGCCCGATGCCGACTTCAAGCGCGTCAGCGCGGCCTGGCAGCGCTTGCAAGCGCCGGGCCGCAGCGTGGTCGCGCTCTCGTCGACCGGCGCGCTGTGCGGCCAGGTGAACGGCTCGGCCTACTGCGACATGGCCGGCAGCCAGGGCAGTTGGTTGTGGCTGCCGCAGTCGCTGATCTCCCGCCACGAAGTGCACACCGTGGATCTGCACGTCAAGGACACCAGCACGGCGCGCCGGCGCGTGGCCGCGATCCGCGGTGAGCTCGAACGGCTCAGCGTCGCCATGCCGCTGTCGGCCGAAGGGACGTTCGCACTCGTCTTCTGCGATGGCCTGTCGGCTTCCGAAGGCTTCCTGATGCAAGCCTGGTACGAGTGCGGGCGCTTCCCCTGCCTGGCCATCGGCGGCTCGGCCGGCGGCAAGCTCGACTTTTCCGGCACCTATATCGGCAGCGGCGGCGCGGTGCTGCAGGGCAAGGCGGTACTGATCTTCTGCCGGATGGCCACCGGCAAGTCGTTCGCGCCCTTCAAGAGCCAGAACTTCCAGGACACCGACCAGAGTTGGCTGGTCGCCGACGCCGACCCAGTGGCGCGCACGGTGACTTCGCTGTTCGGCGCCGACGGCCGGCCGCAGCCGATCCTCGACGTTCTCGCCGATCATCTGCGCTGCCGCGCCGACGAGGTCGGCAAAAAGCTCGAAGGCAAGACCTTCGCCGTCAAGGTCGGCGACGAATACTTCATCCGCTCGGTGGCGGCGATCCAGGCCGACCGCGTCGCCTTCTTCTGCGATCTCGAATTCGGCGACCGCCTGCATCTGCTGCAAGCCACCGACTTCCTGGGCACGACGCAGCGCGACTGGGAAGGCTTCGTGGCCGACAAGGGCGCGCCCATCGCGGTACTGCTCAACGACTGCGTCTTGCGCCGGCTCGGCAATGCCGCGCGGCTCGGCGAGGCGCGCTTCTTCGATCGCGTGCCGGCGGCCGGCTTCTCCACCTTCGGCGAGATTCTCGGCGTGCCCATCAACCAGACCCTGTCGGCACTGGCCTTCTTCGAAGGCGCCAACACGGCGATGAGCCGCTTCCCGGTCGACTATGCCGGCTACGCCGGACACTACGCACAGCGGGCGCTCAACCGCTGGGAGGCACTGCACGGCATGCAGTCGACCGTGGTCGGCCGCGTCGTCGACTACCAGCAGGCGGTGAGTCCGCTGCTGACTTCGCTGCCGCAGCTCGAACAAGCGACCCTGCACCAGGCCGAAACGCTCGATGTGGCGCAGGCCAGCATCCGCTCGATGTCCGAGGCGGCGGCGCAGACGCGCTCGGCGCAGGAACGCCTCGGCGGCGGGCTGGACGATCTCGAGCGCCTGTCGCGCGGCATCGGCCAGATCACCGGCGGTATCAGCGCCATCGCCGACCAGACCAACTTGCTGGCGCTCAATGCCGCCATCGAAGCGGCGCGCGCCGGCGAGGCGGGACGCGGCTTCGCCGTCGTCGCCGATGAAGTGCGCAAGCTCGCCCAGGCGGCCAAGGATCAGGCCCAGGCGACGGAGAAGAACATCAACGATGCCGTGGCGACCATCGTGCGCATCCGCGAGGTCGCCGGCGATACCGTGTCTACGACGCAGAAAATGGCCGACAAGAGCACCGAGGCGGCGGATCAGATCGCACGCATGAGCGCCGACGCCAGTCGCGAGCGCAGCGACCTGAGTGCCAGTCTGGCGCGCCTCGAGGAACTGGCCCAGGGCGTCGGCGCCATGCAGGAGGCGATCGATCAGTTGACACTGCTGCAGCGCCTGGCGGCGGGATAAAGCGCAGGATTGTCGTTCGTTCCGGACAGTCCCAACACTCGGGCGAAAGGCATATAATCAGCATTCTTCCCATTGTCATTATCCGCCATGGGCGGGAGGGCCGAAGATGCTGAAGCGATTAAGCGAGATGTTCCTGGGTAGCGGCAAACCAAGAAAGGAGCGGCGCCGCCTGCCGGCGCCTGGGCCATGCCCGACCATGGGTGCTTCCATCGTCAAGCGCAACGTGCTGATGAAGATCACCGAGCCGATTCCGTCCGAGTTCTGGGACTGGCTGGTGCTGGCGGGATGGCGCGAGGTGCGCATGTCCAGGAACCGGCGCAAGTATGTTGCCTTGCCGAATAGCGCCTTCGCCAAGCTGTCCCGCGCTGCTGGGCAAGAGCGCGATGCGCTCTATCGTAGGATGCTGGGGTCGATGACCAAGGCCGACTAGGCTGGTCCGGCCGGAAAGAACAGGCCGCCTTGCGGCGGCCTTCGTTTGGAACAATCGCGGCGTTACTTGACGACCGCGTTCAACTCGCCCTTCTTGTAGCGGTTGGCCATGGTCTCGAGGCCGATTGCCTTGATCTTGCTCGCTTGGCCGGCGCAGCCGAAGGCTTCATAGCGCATCTTGCAGATTTCCTTCATCGCCTTGCGCGCTTCGGCCAGGTACTTGCGCGGGTCGAAGTTCTTGCGGTCCTTGTTCATGAACTGACGGATGGCGCCGGTAGAGGCCATGCGCAGGTCGGTGTCGATGTTCACCTTGCGTACGCCGTGCTTGATGCCCTCGACGATTTCCTCGACCGGCACGCCGTAGGTGGCGCCCATGTCGCCGCCGTTCTCGTTGATGATCTTGAGCCAGTCCTGCGGCACGCTCGACGAGCCGTGCATCACCAGATGGGTGTTGGGGATGCGGGCGTGGATCTCCTTGATGCGGTCGATGCGCAGCACGGCGCCGGTGGGCGGCCGGGTGAACTTGTAGGCGCCGTGGCTGGTGCCGATGGCGATGGCCAGCGCGTCGACGTTGGTGGCCTTGACGAATTCGGCGGCTTCATTTGGATCGGTCAGCAGCTGGTCCTGCGACAGCTTGCCCTCGGCGCCGTGGCCGTCTTCCTTCTCGCCCATGCCGGACTCGAGCGAGCCCAGGCAGCCCAGCTCACCTTCGACGGAGACGCCGATGGCGTGGGCGATGTCCACCACGTGGCGGGTGACGTCGACGTTGTACTGGAAGGTGGACGGCGTCTTGGCGTCCTCCTTCAGCGAGCCGTCCATCATGACGCTCGAGAAGCCGGAGCGCATCGACTGGATGCAGATGGCCGGGCTGGCGCCGTGGTCCTGGTGCATGACGATCGGGATGTCGGGGTGGGTCTCGATGGCGGCTTCGATCAGGTGGCGCAGGTAGGCTTCGCCGGCGTATTTGCGGGCGCCGGCCGAGCCCTGCATGATCACCGGGCTGTTGGTCTCTTCGGCGGCCTCCATGATGGCCTGGATCTGTTCGAGGTTGTTGACGTTGAAGGCCGGCAGACCGTAGCCGTGTTCGGCGGCGTGGTCGAGCAACTGGCGCATGGAAACGAGAGGCATGTCTATCTCCTTGGTCGGTTAGTGTGAATAGCTTGGCGAGGGCGCCCGCATTTCTCGAGCGCGGCGAGCAAACCAGTCGCCTCCCCCGCGAGGGGGAGGGCGGGAGGGGGCGGGCGATCATGCCGCCTTTGAGCGTTCATGAGAGCTTGGCAGTCATTCATGGAAACGGTCATAAACGCTCCTCGTTCGACGTGTGGTCGCCTACCTTGACGATCTTTAGTGTATTCGTGCCGCCGGGGGTGCCGATCGGTTCGCCGATGGTGAGTACGATCAGGTCGCCGGGCTGGACGGCGCCGGCGCGGATGAGTTCGCGCTCGGCTTCCTGCAGCAGGGTGTCGCGATCCAGGCCGGTATGGCGCATCAATAGAGGATACACGCCTTTGAAGATACTGACCTTGAAGCGCGTGCGCATGTCCTGGGTCAGGGCATAGATCGGCACGCCGCAGTAGAGGCGCGACATCCACAGCGCCGTGGCGCCGGATTCGGTGAGAGCGGCGATGGCCTTGACCTTGAGGTGGTTGGCGGCGAACAGGGCCGCCATGGCGATCGACTGGTCGATGCGCGTGAACACGCGGTCGAGGAAATGCTTCTCGAGCGAGAGGTCGGCCGACTTGTCGGCTTCCAGGCAGATGCGCGCCATGGCCTCGACCGTGTCGACCGGATAGTCGCCGGCAGCGGTCTCGGCCGAGAGCATGACGGCATCGGTGCCGTCGAGCACGGCATTGGCGACGTCGGAGACCTCGGCGCGCGTCGGCGTCGGGTTGTGGATCATCGATTCCATCATCTGCGTCGCCGTGATGGCGAAGCGGTTGCGTTCGCGCGCCGTGCGGATGATGCGCTTCTGCAGCGCCGGCACCGCCGCGTCGCCGACCTCGACGGCCAGGTCGCCGCGCGCCACCATGACGCCGTCGGAGGCGTCGATGATCTCCTCGAGGTTGTGGATGGCCTCGACGCGCTCGATCTTGGCGACGACCATGGCCTTGGAGCCGGCCTCGCGCAGCAGCTGGCGCGCCTGGCGCATGTCGTCGCCCGACTTCGGGAAGGAGACGGCGACGTAGTCGACCTCGAGCGTGGCGGCGACCTTGATGTCCTCCATGTCCTTGGCGGTCAAGGCCGGTGCCGACAGACCGCCGCCCTGCTTGTTGATGCCCTTGTTGTTCGACAGCACGCCGCCGTAACGGACGCGGCAATGGATCTCGGACTCGTCGACGCCGGCCACTTCCATTTCGATGCGGCCGTCGTCGAGCAGCAGCACGTCGCCGGGACCGACGTCATGTACCAGTTCGGGATAGTCGAGGCCGACGCGCGTGGCATCGCCGAGTTCGCAGTCGGCGTCGAGGATGAAGTCCTGGCCCTCCTTGAGCAGGACCTTGGTGCCGGCGAACTTGCCGATGCGGATCTTCGGTCCCTGCAAGTCGGCCATGACGCCGACGGTGCGGTGCTGGGCGCTCATCGCCAGGCGCAGGTTGTCCAAGCGCTGCTTGTGGTCGTCGGCCGTGCCGTGGGAAAAATTGAGCCGCACGACGTCGATGCCGGCGGCGACCAGTTGATTGAGGACTTCGGGGGCGCTCGATGACGGCCCCAGGGTGGCGACGATTTTTGTCGTGCGTTGCATTTTTTGACGGCGGGCGGCCTGTGGCCGCCCGCGCCGGGTCAGAGTGGAAGCCTGGTCAGCCCTTGGCCCGCTGCTCGAGAATCTCGACTGCGGGCAGCACCTTGCCTTCCAGGTACTCGAGGAAGGCGCCGCCGGCCGTCGAGATGTAGGACACCTTGTCGTAGATGTCGTACTTCTGGATGGCGGCGATGGTGTCGCCGCCGCCGGCGAGGGAGAACCCCTTGGCATTGGCGATGGCCATGGAAACGGTCTTGGTGCCGGCACCGAACTGGTCGAACTCGAACACGCCGACCGGGCCGTTCCAGACGATGGTGCCGGCTTTGGCGATGATGTTGGCCAGTTCCAGGGCCGACTTCGGGCCGATGTCGAAGATCATGTCGTCGTCGAGAACTTCGTCGGCGCTCTTCAGCACCGCCGGCTCGTTGGCGTCAAAGTTCTTGCCGCAGACCACGTCGACGGCGATCGGGATCGAGGCGCCGCGCTTGGCCATCTTCTCCATCAGGGCCTTGGCGGTCGGGATCAGGTCGTGCTCGCACAGCGACTTGCCGACGTTCTTGCCCATGGCGGCGAGGAAGGTGTTGGCGATGCCGCCGCCGACCACCAGCTGGTCGACTTTTTCCGACAGCGCTTCGAGCACGGTCAGCTTGGTCGACACCTTGGAGCCGCCGACGATGGCGACCATGGGCCGGGCCGGATTCGCCAGGGCCTTGGCCAGGGCGTCGAGCTCTTCGGTGAGCAGGATGCCGGCGCAGGCGACCGGTGCGAACTGGGCGATGCCGTGGGTCGAGGCCTGGGCGCGGTGGGCGGTGCCGAAGGCGTCCATGACGAAGACGTCGCACAGGGCGGCGTACTTCTTCGCCGTTTCCTCGTCGTTCTTCTTCTCGCCTTTGTTGATACGGCAGTTCTCGAGCAGCACCACTTCGCCGGCAGCGACCTCATTTACCCATGAACCGCCGTCGACCCAGTCGCGAATCACGCGCACCGGCTTGCCGAGCCAGGCCGACATGACGTCGGCGACCGGCTTGAGCGAGTTCTCCTCGGAGAATTCGCCCTCGGTCGGACGGCCGAGGTGGGAGGTGACCATCACCTTGGCGCCTGCCTTCAGGCAGTGTTCGATGGTGGGCATGGAGGCGGTGATGCGGGCGTCGGACGTGACCTTGCCGTCCTTGACCGGCACGTTGAGGTCGGCGCGGATGAACACCCGCTTGCCGGCAATGTCGAGATCGACGAGTCGTTTGAATGTCATTTCAAGAACCTTTCACCGCAGAGGACGCAGAGGACGCAGAGAAACTCGAAATGACCTTCTCTGGTTTTCTCCGCGTCCTCTGCGCCCTCTGTGGTGATATTGAATTACTTGGCGACGTGCTTGACGAAGCGCAGCATGTTGCAGGTGTAGCCGTACTCGTTGTCGTACCAGGACACGACCTTGACGAAAGTCGGGTCGAGGGCGATGCCGGCCTCGGAATCGAAGATCGACGGCTGCGGGCAGCCGCGGAAGTCGGTGGCGACGACCTTCTCGGCGGTGTAGCCGAGGATGCCCTTGAGGGCGCCTTCGGAGGCGGCCTTCATGGCCTTGCAGATGTCTTCGTAGGAGGCTTCCTTGTTGAGTTCGACGGTCAGGTCGACCACGGAGACGTCGGAGGTCGGCACGCGGAAGGCCATGCCGGTGAGCTTCTTGTTCAACTCGGGGATGACCTTGCCGACAGCCTTGGCGGCGCCGGTGGAGGAGGGGATGATGTTCTCCAGGATGCCGCGGCCGCCGCGCCAGTCCTTCATCGACGGACCGTCGACGGTCTTCTGGGTGGCGGTGGCGGCGTGCACCGTGGTCATCAGGCCGCGCTTGATGCCCCAGTTGTCGTTGAGCACCTTGGCGACAGGCGCCAGGCAGTTGGTGGTGCAGGAGGCGGCGGAGACGATGGTCTCGCCGGCGTACTTGTCGTGATTGACGCCGTAGACGAACATCGGCGTGTCATCCTTCGACGGCGCCGACTGCACGACCTTCTTGGCGCCGGCGGCGATGTGCTTCTCGCAGGTTTCCTTGGTCAGGAACAGGCCGGTCGACTCGATGACCAGGTCGGCGCCGATTTCGCTCCACTTCAGCTCGGCCGGGTCCTTGACCGCGGTGAGGCGGATCTTCTTGCCGTTCACGATCAGATTGTTGCCCTCGACGGCGATGGTGCCCTTGAAGTTGCCATGCACCGAGTCGTACTTGAGCATGTAGGCGAGATAGTCGGGCTCGAGCAGGTCGTTGATGCCGACGACTTCGATGTCCGAGAACTCGGCTTCCTTGGCGATGGCCCGAAAAGTCATGCGGCCGATGCGACCGAAACCGTTGATGCCTACTTTGATGGTCATTGCTTGATCTCCTGATTAGTTTTAGAGCAGAGATTCGACGGCACTCACGACGTTGGCGACCGTGAAACCGAATTCCTTGAACAACACGCCGGCGGGGGCTGATTCGCCGAAGCGGTCGAGACCGATTACCTTACCCTCAAGGCCGACGTATTTCCACCAGCCGTCGGTGACGCCCGCCTCGATGGCCACGCGCGGCAAGCCTTTGCCGAGCACGCTTTCTTTATAGGCGGAATCCTGGCGGTCGAAGGCGTTGGTGTTGGGCATGGAAACCACACGTACGGGGATGTCTTCCTGGGCCAGCGCGGCCTGGGCCTTGAGGGCGATATCGACTTCGGAACCCGTGGCGATGATCACCGCCTTGGCCGTGCCCTTGGCTTCCGACACCACGTAGCCGCCGCGCTTGATGTCGGCGATGGCGGCGGCGTCGCGGGTGACGAAGGGCAGGTTCTGGCGCGACAGGCACAAGGAGGTCGGGCCGGTCGTCTTCTCGATGGCAGCGGTCCACGCGACTAGGGTCTCGACGGTGTCGCACGGGCGCCAGACGTCCATGTTCGGAATCATGCGCAGCGTCGCCGTCTGTTCGACCGGCTGGTGCGTCGGACCGTCCTCGCCGAGGCCGATCGAGTCGTGGGTGAACACGAAAATGGCGCGCTGCTTCATCAGCGCCGCCATGCGCAGGGCGTTGCGGGCGTATTCGGAGAACATCAGGAAGGTGCCGCCGAAGGGCAGCAGGCCGCCGTGCAGCGCCATGCCGTTCATGATGGCCGACATGCCGAACTCGCGCACGCCGTAGGAGATGTAGTTGCCGGGCTGC
>Ga0316583_10000587_pt1:0-10000 | contig 11051 bp, 9 predicted proteins | sample J_170502JBrBrA_D_FD_204513 | JGI IMG/M metagenome (GOLD analysis project Ga0316583, IMG submission 204513) | Rhizosphere microbial communities from salt marsh grasses in Alabama, United States - J_170502JBrBrA | ecosystem: Host-associated > Plants > Roots > Rhizosphere | place: USA... | reverse complement strand
AAGCAGGCATACTAGATCATATAGATATGTATAACTATACAGTTATTTATGTATATCTATGTATACAGTATATATAGATACTTCGAGAAAAAAATATCGATTAATATCGGAGATGGCTTTCCAGTCTAGTTACTATATTATCTCATATGATAATATTTGATTCGTAAGAATCAAATATAGATATAGATTACTCTTGGGAGAGATGGCCGAGTGGTTGATAGCTCCGGTCTTGAAAACCGGCATAGTTCTTTCAGAACTATCGAGGGTTCGAATCCCTCTCTCTCCTTTCTTCTTTTATTGGATTTCTTTATTCGTTTTTGTTTGGTCTGTTTCCTTATCCTTCTTTCATAAAAAGGAAGGCTCGGCTATTCCATCTAGCCGAACCAGAATAGAAAAAAAAAGAATAAAATCTAAATAATAAAATCTCAGTTAAGAGGGGTCATGTAAAGAACAGGTTCCAAATCACGATCGATTCCTTTTTCAAACCCTGCTGCAGCTGCACGGGCTCTTCCCGCATGCCACAAATGTCCTACAAAGAAGAAGAACCCTAGAACAAAATGAGAGGTTGCTAACCAACTTCTAGGAGAGACATAATTGACTGCATTAATCTCGGTAGCTACACCACCCACAGAATTTAAAGAACCTAAAGGAGCATGAGTCATATATTCTGCCGAACGTCGTTCTTGCCAAGGTTGTATGTCCCTTTTCAGCCTACTCAAGTCTAAACCATTTGGACCCCTTAGGGGTTCTAACCAGGGAGCACGAAGATCCCAAAAACGCATAGTTTCTCCTCCAAAAATAACCTCTCCAGTCGGGGAACGCATTAGATATTGACCTCAACCAGTAGGTCCTTGGGCGGATCCCACATTAGCTCCAAGACGTTGGTCTCTAACTAGAAAAGTAAATGCTTGAGCTTGAGAAGCTTCTGGCCCGGTGGGTCCATAAAACTCACTAGGATAAGCGGTATTATTGAACCAGACAAAACAACAAGCGATGAAACCAAAGATAGATAAAGCAGCTAAACTATAAGACAAGTAAGCTTCTCCAGACCATACAAATGCACGACGAGCCCATGCGAAGGGTTTGGTTAAGATATGCCAAATTCCACCAAGTATACAAATGGAACCTAACCATACATGCCCCCCAATTATATCTTCTAAATCATCCACACTAACAATCCATCCTTCTCCTCCAAAAGGAGATTTTAGTAAATAACCAAATATGACAATCGGGCTAAGGGTTAAGTTGGTAATTCTTCTTACATCTCCCCCACCCGGGGCCCAGGTATCATATACACCCCCTAAATAAACAGCTTTGAATACTAATAGAAAAGCACCTATACCTAACAAAATCAGGTGAATACCCAAAATTGTCGTCATTTTATTTCTATCTTTCCATATATAACCGAAGAAAGGAAAAGATTCTTCAAGCGTCTCAGGCCCAAGAAGCGCATGATAAATACCGCCAAAGCCTAAGACTGCAGAAGAAATTAAGTGAAGTACTCCAGATACAAAGTATGGAAAGGTGTCTATAACTTCCCCTCCTGGACCTACTCCCCAACCTAGAGTAGCTAGGTGCGGAAGTAAAATCAACCCTTGTTCATACATGGGTTTCTCTGGTAGGAAATGAGCCACTTCAAATAAGTTCATTGCTCCGGCCCAGAATACGATTAATCCAGCATGGGCTACGTGAGCTCCAAGTAGTTTACCAGACAAATTGATAAGTCTAGCATTCCCGGCCCACCAAGCAAAACCGGTGGTTTCTTGGTCACGGCCAGCTAAAGCTAAAGTTCCATTAAAGAGCGTTTCCACGTGGTAAAACCTCCTCAGGGAATATAAGGTTTTCATGAGGCTGATCCTGAGCGGCCATCCAAGCACGAATACCTTCGTTTAAAAGAATATTTTTAGTGTAGAAAGTCTCAAATTCAGGATCTTCCGCTGCGCGAATTTCTTGGGAAACGAAATCATAGGCACGTAGATTTAGAGCAAGACCGACTACCCCGATAGCACTCATCCATAAACCAGTTACTGGTACAAATAGCATAAAGAAATGTAACCAACGTTTATTGGAAAAAGCAACCCCAAAGATTTGGGACCAAAATCGGTTAGCAGTAACCATTGAATAAGTTTCTTCGGCTTGAGTTGGGTTAAAAGCACGAAATGTATTTGCACCGTCACCATCTTCGAATAAAGTGTTTTCGACTGTAGCACCATGAATAGCGCATAGCAAAGCCGCACCCAGTACTCCGGCAACTCCCATCATATGAAAAGGATTCAATGTCCAATTATGAAATCCTTGGAAGAAGAGGATGAATCGAAATATAGCTGCTACACCAAAACTCGGTGCAAAGAACCAACCAGATTGACCCAGTGGATAAATCAGGAATACGGAAACAAAAACAGCGATTGGACCAGAGAATGCGATTGCATTATAAGGTCGCAATTGAACAGATCGAGCAAGTTCAAATTGGCGTAACATGAAACCTATTAGTGCAAAAGCACCGTGAAGAGCAACAAAAGTCCACAGACCGCCTAATTGACACCAACGAGTAAAATCTCCTTGTGCTTCAGGTCCCCATAGTAGCAATAAAGAATGTGCTAGACTATTTGCAGGAGTGGAAACTGCAGCGGTTAAGAAATTGCAACCTTCCAAATAGGAACTAGCCAATCCATGAGTATACCATGAAGTTACAAAAGTTGTGCCTGTAAACCAACCTCCTAAAGCGAAATAAGCACAAGGAAAGAGCAATAGACCGGACCATCCTACAAAAACAAAGCGATCCCTTCGTAACCAGTCATCCATAATATCAAATAGATCATTTTCTTCTTTGGCAAATCTACCAAGGGCTATAGTCATAGTGATCCTCCTATTCAATTACTTCAACCATTTCCGAACACCTCCTATTTTTAGGCATACGATAGTATCGATTATTTATGGACGATTTCTCCTTCAATGCCCCTTTGCACTGGGTTTCGAAGATACAAATTCTTTTCTTCTATTTATTAGGCCACAAACCAACCTTAGCAAATCCATGGTAAATCCATGAGCTCGATTGGATTAGTCCTTAGTTATACTATATGGAACCCTGAATTGTCCTATGACTTATATTTCAGAATACATCTTTTCATTTTAACGGGTTAAACCAAAATAAAAAAAAATTTCCTATTTTTTCTTACCTTTAAATGGAATACAAGATAATGATAGATTTGAAATGAAAGTCCTTTTCTCACATTCATTCTCTATTGATTGTATTGGCGGAAGAACCAAACAACCTTGATTGGATTTTGAAATTAAAGATATTGAAAAATCGATTTTCGAATTCCATTTTTATATGTAGCAGAAAAAGAATAGCGATTTCTTCTTATTGGAATAAATAGCCAGTAACAAGAATAGAAAATCGTCAATATCAAAAAATTCTTGCCTTACCGTGGTCTAAGGAAAAAGAGTCACTTGGGCTTATACAATTTCATCTATTATTGAATTTATATATCAGAATAGCTAATATAGTTATCATTCAATGGGTTAGGTCCACTTATTTTTTCTTTATTTTTAATTGGATAACAGATTTTCTAAGAAAAATGTAGAAATAAAAAGACTTTTTTGGTTTGCAAATAAATTCTCAAATTGCATATTTCTAATATTTTAAAAAATTTCTGTTATGTCCCAGGAAATCAAATTGGAATAATGAAAGATGAAGAGCACTTTCTACATCACTATGGACAGACTACTCCTAATAAAATGAAATTAGTACAAATAGTAATTATGATAATGACTATGTAATTTCCTAACTATAACTCCAAAAAATTCCAATTCATTATATGGTTATCCTTTTCTTGATTTTTGAAAAAAAAAAGAGTTCTCCTTTTGAAAAACAAAGAATAAAATGGACTTTAGTGGAAAGAGCCCTTTATCAGATTTGAACCGATGACTTACGCCTTACCATAGCGTTACTCTACCACTGAGTTAAAAGGGCACATGAATTCGATTAGTGAATTAGCCACTTTTACTTTCCATTAGGAATGGATCGTATAATACATATAATAGATATATATGTTATATATTCATGTTATATATTATGGAAATAACATATTGACATAATAAAAGTGGGTAAAAGATTTTTTATTCTTATTCCATTTTCTTGCTATGAACGAAATCTTTTGGAAAGATAAATGAGAATGTCTATCGTTTTTTCATTTTCTGGCTTAGTGTGCTAAACTAAATAGGTTGATTTTATCTGAATACCAAATGAAAGAATGAATTCCCTAATTGAAGAAAATAAGTAAAAAGAAATTTCACCCTTTTTCCTGCCAGACCAATTAAATCACTGCTTGAACTGAAGGAATCTTAGACTTTTTTTCATTTGAATCTTTCGTTAGAATCTTTTCCTTATAACTTAGTATAGGATAGTTCATTCATGAACTATCCAATCCAAAAATTTTATGAAATTTCAAAAGATTTTTTTTGTAGATCAAGTCGTATACAATAGATTCTATTGACAATTCCAAAAAACTGTTTATACTAATATCTATAGTTATGATCACGAGCGGATGTATATGCCCCCATCGTCTAGTGGTTTAGGACATCTCTCTTTCAAGGAGATAGCGGGGATTCGACTTCCCCTGGGGGTAGGGGCTACTATGAAAGAAAGGAAGTTGATCATAGCTTATCAATAAACCTAGAATGAATTCTTCCTGGGTCGATGCCCGAGCGGTTAATGGGGACGGACTGTAAATTCGTTGGCGATATGTCTACGCTGGTTCAAATCCAGCTCGGCCCAATAATGTACTATTTCATGAATATGAGATAACAGATTTTTCTTCCTTTCCATTATTTCTATAAATCCGAAGAGCCCATTTTTTCTCCCTATCCTTTGAATCAATATTTTATTTTAATCAATTCTTTCTCAGAATGGAGATTCATGATAGTTTACTTAAGTTAAAGTAAAGTTTGATGAAATTCAGTAAAGTCTCATGAAAAGAAAGAAAAGAATTCATTTTTCTTAATGAAAAGATGAATTATCTGTGATTCTTTTATTGAATCAAAGATTACTAATAATCTGTGTTACTCTCAGCATAGTCTATATCATATGTGGATATGTATGCCATAGACCTTGCTTTGCTGGGATTGTAGTTCAATTGGTCAGAGCACCGCCCTGTCAAGGCGGAAGCTGCGGGTTCGAGCCCCGTCAGTCCCGAACTAGGATCCGATGAATTTCTCAAATTGATTTCCTTTAATAGGAAGAAATCTTTATTTCTTTCATTTTCCTTTCCCATCTATAATCAATTAATTTCTCATCAGATCAATATGGGTGCAGAAATTACACTTTTTCCACTACTATCGATTGATAAGGTAAAGATTTTTCAAAGGTAAAGATTTCTTATATGTCGATTTATGCAATCAATAACCTTACTATATTCATTTAAGAGATGATATACTATCCATCGTCTTTTTTCTTTTTCGATTGTTCTTGATCAATGAAATGATCATATTTTCCTGTGAATATATACACAAGTCGTATTCATTTATTGTTCAATAGACAATAAATTGAGTATAATTACCTTAACAAAGTACTTTTCAGATGAAACCACACCTCATTCTAGTTGTGACTTTGTTTGTGTATATTCAACGACTGATTGAAAGAATTCTACCTCATTCTCATTCAAATTGTAAACTGAATTTGGAATATATGCCTTCCATTCTTAATTCGAAAAAGAAGAGATTAATCAAATAAAAGAGAAGACCAAGAAAGAAATCAATCTTTTCAATGAATTTCTTAGAATATTCGATTTTTTGTTCCTTCTTTGTTTCCATCGTACTTCTACTCTTTATTTGGATATATGTATGACTGACCGATAGAATATCAGTCATATAATAATACTGAATTATATTTATAAGTATAAAAAGTCAGGATTTTTGTATTTTTTTATAAGATAAGTAAGACAAACAGTAGGTTATAGAAAATAAAAGTGGAAAAAGATGAAAATGCAATGGCATTTCTGATCTAATAAAAAATTCCATTTTAAAAAAGGATTTTCCTCTATTATATATATTATTCAATTCTCAATGATGAATCGATTTGATAGATAAGATGTTCTTATTCATAATATGGATTCGATTCAATATCATCAGGATGCAGTCCATCTTATTGAATTGATAGGAGTCCAATTTCGATTCTCTATGGGATTCCATCCCGAGTTATTGCGAAGACAAAAAAAAAGAAAAAATGAGATTATGGAAGTCAATATTCTCGCATTTATTGCTACTGCACTGTTCATTCTAGTCCCGACTGCTTTTTTACTTATTATCTATGTAAAAACAGTCAGTCAAAATGATTAATTTGACTTAAACTAGAATTCTAAATTCTTATCAATCATTAAAGAAATAATTAGAAGGAATTAAAAGAAAATACCAAGTCTTAACTAAAACGAGCAAATTAGAATCCTAAAGTGTGGTAGAAAGAACTCTATATAGTTCCTTCTATCACACTGTATTCCAGTAGAATTTTGAAACAGAGACAAGCTAAATAAAGCTTCGCAAAATCATTAATGCAAAAGGATCAATGAAACAATTGATACAATTCGATTATTGAATCGATTACTCAATCAATTACCCTAAAGTCCACTCCTTCCCCATACTACAAGGGAAAGCGAAAATGTAAAGACTATCATTAAAGCAGCCCAAGCAAAACTTACTAAATCCATGTTAATTATGTCTCCTAATTTCTTATGAAGGAATTATTCCATTATTGATTAATAATCATAGTAGAATCAATAGTGGAGAGTCCAAATAGGACTCTGAAAGAAAGGCTATTGATAAAACAATGTAAAAAATTGACTCTAATTTAGTAATTTCGTAATAGATCAAATTTCTCGTGGAATTCAAAAGTCTTCAGGACAAATGTGATATACACACTTTTTCCTTTTGTTCTTTTCTTTCCAAATAAAAAGATATGTAACTTTCTATGAAAAAATGAGGAACTATCACGATGATTCTGAAATCCATTCTTTTCTTTTTTAGGAATTCTTTAGGTCTTTCTTGTATAATATTTTCCTTCAATCCTAGGAACAAAAAAGGAATGGCCCTTAATAACTTTCCTTTGGATATCAAGATGGATTTCCGATCTTTCACCTTCCTAATTCTAAATTTCGCAATAGAATCAATTCTCAAATTTTTCATTAAGCATTTTCATTAATGAAGTAAGCATTACCTCATCCATCCCTATTGGTATATATCGTTTTGGGCCACTACTCATAAACTATTAAAACCTCTCTTTTTAGGACAAAATGGACAAGTCTTTCTATTTTGTAGAAGTAGAAAAAGAAATCCTAAGTATTTTGTTAAAAAGGCGACACCCAGATTTGAACTGGGGATAAAGGATTTGCAGTCCCCTGCCTTACCACTTGGCCATATCGCCAAATCCAATCCAAAATTCTTCTACATTCCATTATTCATTCTTTTTTTTGTTTGGGGAGGAAGGAATTACTCAATTTTTTTATATCTTGAATCCTATTTATTGTACTTATCCTTTTCCAAAACAAAAAGGAATTGCTCTTTTTTATTGGATTCAATTTAGAACCATTAACTATATTAAACTAGATCTTTATCTTTGTTGAATTTTGATTTCTTTCTTATTTGGAAGTAACAAACGATTCTGAAACGGGTATTGTATCTCCAATTGTGTTTCTTTAGACAATCAAATGGATTTACGACTAATTAGTATCAATTATTTTCAACAATCAATTCTTTTTTAATTAGGAATTATAATCGAATTTTGATTTATATGTAAATAAACCCCAGAATAGAAATTTTTTTCATAGATCCTGAATCAGTCTGTCTCTCTCTTATGTATATATCCCTAGAGAGAATCGTGCTTTTATTTTTCATTACATTGAATATTATTCCAATAAATCCTACTCTATCAATTCTAGGGATATACTAGTAATAGTATACTATATACTCAAAATACCATATTACTACAAATTCAGTGTGCTAAATCAAATCCAACTCTCTAGTAGACCTGAATATTTTGTCTTTATCTCATTTATAGAAAGCATGAATCTTGAGTATCGAATCTGATCATACTACCCTATAAATAAATCATACTACCCTATAATAATAATAATAATAAAGAAGTATAAATCAGATCCATTTCACTATTCTATAATCTATACAAGATTCCATAAGTGTAAGTAAAAAAAGAAAAAAATTCTGTTCCAAGCATGTCTTATCAATCAATCCATTTCCATTTAAAATTTTCACTTTAAAACGAAAAAGGTCTTTATTAATATGTATAAAACACATATATGGAGTTCACTCCAATTTCATGCGATTTAGTAAACAGAATAGAAATTCCATCATTAGTAAATTGATCTATAGAGGTCAATGAATAATGAGCCACTAATGGAATTTTTTTTGATAAAGAATCAACTTCAGATTAAAATGATCCGGAATACAAATGAGGGAATGTCCACAATACCTGGACTTAGGCAGATACAATTTGAGGGATTTTATAGGTTCATTAATAAGGGCTTGCCGGAAGAATTTGATAAATTTCCAAAAGAAGAAATGAAAGATATCAATCAAAATATGGAATTTCGATTGTTTGGGGAAAGATATCAATTGTTAGAGCCCTTGATAAAAGAAAGAGATGCTGTCTATCAATCACTTACATATTCTTCGAAATTATATGTACCTGCGGGATTAATTCGAAAAACCAGTAGACATATGCAAAAGCAAATCGTTTTTATAGGAAACATTCCTATAATGAGTTCCCTAGGAACCTTTATCATAAATGGAATATACAGAACTGTAATCAATCAAATATTGCAAAGTCCTGGTATTTACTACCGTTCAAAATTGGATCATAAGGGAATTTCTGTCTATACCGGTACTATAATCTCAGATTGGGGAGGAAGATCCAAATTAGAAATGGATAGAAAAGCAAGGATATGGGCTCGTGTGAGTAGAAAACAAAAAATCTCTATTTTAGTTCTATTATCAGCTATGGGTTCGAATCTAAGAGAAATTCTAGATAATGTTTGTTACCCTGAGATTTTCTTGTCTTTCCCGAATGATAAGGAGGAAATACAAATAAGTTCAAAAGAAAATGCTATTTTGGCCTTTTATAAAAAATTTGGTTGTGTAGAAGAGGAAGATGAGGAAGATATGGTATCTTCAGAGTTCATATATAAGGTATTACAAGATAAATTTTTTAAAAAAAAATGTGAATTAGGAAGGATTGGTCGACGAAATATGAACCGGAGGCTAAATCTGGATATACCTCAGAACAATACATTTTTGTTACCACGAGATGTATTGGCGGCTGCGGATTATTTGATCGGAATGAAATTAGGAATGGGTACACTTGATGATATGAATCACTTGAAAAATCAACGTATTCGTTCTGTAGGAGATCTCTTACAGGATCAATTCCGATTGGCTCTTTTCCATTTAGAAAATGCGATTCGAAATACTATTAGTAGAGCAATCATTCAAAAAAAATGGATACGGACTCCTCAAAGTTTGGTAAATTTCACTTTCTTTTCATTAAAAACTACTTATGAATCGTTTTTTAGGCGACACCCCTTATCTCAAGTTTCAGATCAAACTAATCCATTGGCACAACTAGTTCATGGGCGAAAATGGAGTTTTTTGGATCCTAGAGGACTGACGAGTCGAACTGCTACTTTTCAGATACGAGATATCCATCCTAGTTACTATGGGCGTATTTGTCCAATTGATACGTCTGAAGGAACCAATGTTGGACTTATTGGATCCTTAGCTATTCAGGTGAGGACTGGTCATTGGGGATCTATAGAGAGTCCCTTTTTTAAAATATCTGAGAAACAAAAAAAAAAAGAAGCACAGATGGTTTATTTATCACCAAATAGAGATGAATATTATATGGTAGCAGTCGGAAATTCTTTAGCCTTGAATCAGAGTATTCAGGAAGAAGAGATTGTTCCAGCTCGATACCGTCAAGAATTCCTTACTATTGCAT
>Ga0316583_10000586_pt1 | contig 11063 bp, 11 predicted proteins | sample J_170502JBrBrA_D_FD_204513 | JGI IMG/M metagenome (GOLD analysis project Ga0316583, IMG submission 204513) | Rhizosphere microbial communities from salt marsh grasses in Alabama, United States - J_170502JBrBrA | ecosystem: Host-associated > Plants > Roots > Rhizosphere | place: USA: Alabama... | reverse complement strand
CCCACTTCCATCGCCTGCGGGCCGATGCCTATTCTACCCAGGGCAAACCTCTGGACGCAGTACGCGAACTCATCGCCCGCGAACCGCACCTGACCGATGCGAATGAGGTGATCAAAAACCAGCAGGCCATCTGGCGCGGCGTCACCCAACTGCCCGACGACATACTCACCGCGGCACTGCCGTCCGCCTCCGATATATTGAAGGGGTGGCTGGAACTGGCCGCCATCGCAAAACGCGACCAGGGCCAACCCGCACAACTCATCCAGGCCGTGGCCGCATGGCAGTCCCGCTACCCAGACCACCCGGCAAACAAACAGATCATCGAGGCGCTGCTGGCGCACCAGCCGGGCAAGGCCTTCCAGCCGGCGAAGATCGCCCTGCTGCTGCCCCTCAGCGGCACCTATGCCGGCCCGGCCCAGGCTTTGCGCGACGGGTTCCTGCTCGCCCACTATAGCCAGGGCAACAGTGACAACGCACCGCAGATCCGCGTCTACGACGTGGGTGAAAACCCCGATGACATCGTCACGTATTACAACCAGGCGGTACGTGACGGCGCCCAGTTCGTGGTCGGCCCTCTGAGCAAACAGGCGGTGTTGAAGCTAATGGCCGATGCCACCCTCTCGGTGCCCACCCTGACCTTGAACTTTGCCTATCAGGACGATCCCCTCCCCGCCAACCTGTATCAAATCAGCCTGTCACCGGAAGACGAGGCGCGCCAGGTGGCGGAGCGGGCGTGGCTGGAGGGACACAACCAGGCCATCAGCCTGGTGCCCGACGGTGACTGGGGAAATCGTGTCTTCACCGCATTCAAGCAGCACTGGGAAGCCTTGGGCGGGACGGTTCTCGAGGCGCAGACCTATAATCCCCAGGCCAGTGACTTTACCGGGGCGCTGCGCTCGGCACTGAATCTGGACGAGAGCCAGGCGCGCCGCGATGCGCTGGCCAAACTCCTGGGCCAGGACCTGGATTTCCAACCGCGCCGCCGGCAGGACGCGGACATGGTGTTCATGGCCGCATTCCCGCGCCAGGCACGGCTGATCCGCCCGCAACTTGAATTCAACTATGCCGCCGACCTGCCTGTGTATGCCACCTCTCACATCTACACCGGCACCGTCGATCGCAGCACCGACCAGGATCTGGACGGCGTCGTCTTCTGCGACATCCCCTGGGTACTCGCCGACACCGGTCAGCACGCCGCGCTCCGGCACAAGGTCACCCGCTTATGGCCGGACCAGTCGCAACAATATACCCGCTTTTATGCGTTGGGCATTGATGCCTACAACATCATCCCCCACATCGACGAATTGAAGCGGTTTCCTTATCAAGAATATCCAGGCGAGACGGGGTTCCTGACCCTGGGGCAGGACAACCGCATTCACCGCCGACTGCTGTGGGCACGCATGGTCGACGGATCACCGAAATTGATCGATGCTATAATCCCCATGCAACCTTGACGGGGCAACCGGCGCATGGCAAGACAGGGACGGCTTGCTGAAGACTTTGCCTGCCGCTTTCTGGAACAGCGGGGGTTGCGGCTGCTGACGCGCAATTATCACTGCCGGCGGGGGGAGATCGACCTGGTAATGAAAGACAGTGACTGCATCGTGTTCGTCGAAGTCCGTTCCCGCGGCAACTCCCGCTTTGGGTCCGCCGCCGAGAGCGTCGACCGTCACAAACAGGCGCGCCTCATCGCGGCGGCGCAGCACTATCTGCAAAGACACCAGAGTATTGCGGATGCACCGTGCCGCTTCGACGTCGTATCCATCGCCCTCACACCCCAAACAACGCACCCGCCGCTGCAGTGGATACAGGATGCCTTTCAGGCATGACGCCCGCTATGGCCACCATAATGAAACCACCCGGCGTTTTGCATCGAAATTCGGCATGGGTATGCGCGGCCAAGCCGCATTTCCAGGAATACCATATCGTCACAATCCACTGCCTGCGCGATCTTATCGGAAGGCAGCTGACCAACATCTAAAGGCTGACAGGCATGAAAAAGATTCTGGCTAATTTGACGATACTGATGCTTCTCGCCGCGGCGCTTCAAGGATGCGCCGGGGCGTTTGTCGCCGGCGCGGCCACTGGCGCCACCATGGTGGAGGAACGCCGCAACACCGACACGCTGATAAAGGATCAGGCCATAGAGATCGAGGCCAGCAACAAGCTTTTCGGCAATGACCGTGTCAAGGAGGGGACGCACATCAACGTCACCTGCATCAACGGCAATGTGCTGCTCACCGGTGAGGCGCAGACGGAGGAACTTCACCAGACCGCCCTCGATCTGGTCAAGGACGTGGACGGCGTTCGCCATATCGTGGACGAAGTCGCGATCATGGAGCCCACAACACTGAGCAGCCGCAGCCAGGACACATGGATCACCACCAAGGTGAAGGCCCAGCTGCTTAACCACTACGGCTTTGCGGGTCTGCGCGTAAAGGTCATCACCGAACGCGCCACTGTCTACCTTATGGGACTGGTGACCCGCGAAGAGGCGCAACGGGCCACCGATGTGGCCAAGCAGGTGAATGGCGTGAATGCGGTGGTGAAGGTGTTTGAGTACCAAAACCCACAAACATAAGTTTCGGGTTCCGGGTTTCAAGTTAACGGTCGCAGGTCGCCAAGAAGTTTCTGTTTTCGTGTTTCGAGTTCCGTGTTGGAGCAACGGCCTGTGGACCGTAACCGCCCCAGATGATCGTGTCACCCCATCAATCTTGGTTAATAAATGAATAGCAAGATACAACGCCGGTTGATGGACATCGTCGGGGAGGCGTCCGCCCTGTTCGATGCCGCCGACTGCTGGCCTTACGGGTATGACAACAGCCGCCGCCACGCCCTGCCCGAGGCGGTGGTGTTTCCCACTACCCACGAACAAGTCACGGACATCCTGCGCCTGTGTAACGATCACGGAATCCCCGTGATTCCCCGCGGCCGGGGCACGGGGACCACAGGTGCCAGCGTGCCGGTGCGCGGCGGGGTAGTGATTTCATTGGAGCGCATGGACCGCATCCTCAGCATCGACCCCGATAACCGCGTCATGGTGGTGGAACCGGGGGTAACCAACCAGGCGGTACAGGACGCCGCCGCCGAACACGGCTTTTTCTGGCCGCCCGACCCCACCAGTGCCGCCTATTGCACTGTGGGCGGCAATCTGGCCTATAACTCGGCCGGGCCGCGCGCCGTCAAGTACAACACGCCGCGGGAGAATGTACTCGGTCTGCGTGCGGTCACCGGCGGCGGCGAACAGATACGCACCGGCGTCTACACCACCAAGGGTGTGGTGGGTTACGACCTGACACGCCTGCTCATCGGCTCGGAAGGCACCTTGGCGGTGATTACCGAGGCGACCCTCAAGCTCACCCCGCTGCCCGAGGCGCGCCGCACCCTGCGCGCTATCTATGCCGACGTGCACGGTGCGGCACGGGCGGTATCGCGCATCATGGCACAGCCTGTGACGCCCTGTGCCCTGGAATTTATCGACGGCAAGGCCATCGACATGATCCGTCACTACTCCCAGGCGGCGCTGCCCCAGGGTGCCGGGGCCATGCTGATGATCGAGGTAGACGGTATGCATGACGGCATCGAGGCCGCCGCGGCACGGGTGGCCCAGGCGGCGCAGGGTCCCGGCCTGCTGGAGATCACCGCGGCCCAATCCGATGAACAGGCCAAGGCGCTGTGGGCTACGCGCAAGGCCTTGTCGCCGGCGCTGCGCAACGTCGCCCCGAAGAAGATCAATGAGGACGTGGTGGTCCCCGTCTCCCGCATCCCGGACCTCATCGCCGGCTTGGAGGCACTGTCCAAGGAATTCGCCATCACCAATGTCAACTTCGGCCACGCCGGCAACGGCAACATCCACGTCAACCTGCTCATCAACCCCGATGACCCCGACGAGGTGGCCCGCGCCCACCAGTGCCTGACACGGGTCTTTGAGCTGGTGCTGGCGTTGAACGGCACCCTCTCCGGCGAACACGGCGTGGGGCTGGAAAAGCGCGACTTCGTGGACAGGGAGATCGATCCGGTTACTATGGAATTGATGAAAAAGATCAAGCGGCAGTTTGACCCGAAGGGCATACTGAACCCGGACAAACTGTTTCCGCTGTAACTGGGACAGTTTGTCCGGGCGCCTGTTGCGAGTTCCAGGCCCGGGACATTCGTCCCGGGGGTTACGCGTTTCGCGTTTCGGGTTGGCTGGGACGGCCTTACGGCCGTGATTAATTTATTTCTTCACATACCAGTTTGTATGTCAACGTGAAAACTGCATGCTGCTGCGAGGTAAAGGGGTTTTTCTTAACTCGAAACCCCCAGCTTCTGGGCTCAGCCCTGAAGCTGGGCGTAGACGTCCAGATCGCCATCGCTGTAACAGCAACAGATAATCTCATCAAAACGGGATTCATATTCCCCCATGACCTTGAGCGCGATCTTCGCCGCGTCCGCCTTGGGGTAGCCGTAGACCCCGGTGCTGATGGCGGGGAAGGCGATGGTGGTGATGCGATGTTCCAGGGCCAGGTCCAGTGAGTGACGGTAGCAGCGTTCAAGGAGCGCCGCCTCGCCCTTGGCGCCGCCGTGCCATACCGGCCCCACCGCATGAATGACCCACTTGGCAGGGAGCTTGAAGCCCGGCGTGATCTTTGCCTCGCCGGTGGCGCAGCCGCCCAATGAACGGCACGCCGCGAGAAGCTCCGGCCCCGCCGCCCGATGAATGGCGCCGTCCACCCCGCCGCCGCCCAGCAAGGTGCTGTTTGCTGCGTTGACGATGGCGTCCACCTCCAGCTTGGTGATATCTCCCTTGACCAGACGGATCATTCCTTCTCGCCCCGGGGCAGGGAAGCCGGTTATTTCACGACACGCAGATTGGGCCGTGGCGGTGTCGGCTGCGGCGGTTTGGGTTCGTCGTCGTCTTCGGCGAACACCATGCCTTGACCCGTCTCCCTGGCATAAATAGTCATGACGGCCCGTGTAGGCACCTTGACCTGGGTGGAGACGCCGCCGAAACGGGCGCTGAACTGGATATTTTCGTTGTCTATCACCAACGCCTGGGTCGCATTGGGTCCCACGTTGAGGATGATTTTGTTGTCTTTGACATATTGCACCGGGACTTCAACACCCTCTAACTGGGTATTGACCAACACATGAGGCGTACAGCCGTTGTCCACGATCCAGTCATAGATGGCGCGGATCAGATAGGGCCGGCTTGGCGTCATTTCCATCATATAAACTCGACTTCACGAAACAACAACATCTTGATATTCATATCGGCCGGACGACGCTGCGTGACACCGCATCTACTACTGCATGTCCCGTTCGATATTGGTAAGACTGGCCTGAAATGATTCTCTGGCAAACATACGCTCGGCATACTTGAGCACCGGACCGGCCTGGGGCGGCAGCTCGATGCCCAGGATAGGCAGCCGCCACAGCAGGCTGGTCAGGCTGCAATCCATCAAAGTGATCTCGTCGCTCATAAAAAACGGTTTTCTGGAAAAAATAGGGGCGATCACGGTAAGCCCGTCGCGAATGATGCTGCGCGCTTTGTCAGCGGTGCTTTTGTCTCCGGACACAATGTCATCAACCACGCTGAATAAATCCCGGTCGATCCGATACATCATCAACCGCGTCCTGGCCCGTGATACCGGGTCAACCGGCATCAACGGCGGATGCGGATAGCGCTCGTCCAGGTACTCCATGATAATTTGGTCGTTATACAACACCAGATCCCTGTCTACCAGGACGGGAATAGTATGGTAGGGATTGAGATCGATGAGGTCTTCCGGCAGGCTGTCCTTGTCCACGAACACGACCTCGACGGAAATATTCTTCTCCGCCAACGCCATGCGCGTCCGGTGACTCAAGGGACAATTCATCCCGGAATAGAGAGTCATTACCGACCTTCTCGCGGCAATCTGGGCCATTACAACCTTTTCCTTCAGTTAATCTATGAAAGAACAAGCGCATAGACTCTTCCCCGCCCATAACTCGGGGCCCGGCAGACCTTGGCGTGTCCGGGTACGCTTGTTACGCGGGAATTGTAACCGGCTCCTGCGCGAGCCCTCCCTATAGGCCTATTATAGCCCAACGGCACAGAAAAATGTTGTGTCCCGGCGGATGGGTATGTGGTCTGGAATGATTCTGAGAGCGCACTAAAAACCGCGCGACTTGCGGATGTGTTCGTAGGCGCTTTTGATCTCATGGGTCTTATCAGAGGCCATCTTCATCATTTCCTCGGGCAACCCCTTGGCGACCAGTTTATCCGGGTGATGTTGATTCATCAGCCGGCGATAGGCCTTCTTGACCTCCGCATCGCTGGCCTGGCGTGATACGCCCAGCACGGCGTACGCCTCGGACAAAGATTGGGCGGATGACGGGGCGGCGCCCCGGTGCGCCCGCCCCGCCCCCGCGGCGTGATGCTGAACACGGACCATGGCCTCCAGCTGGGCGAACTCAAACCGGGAAATGCCCAGCACCTCACACATGTGCAGCAGCAGCTCTTTTTCGTTGGCGTGCATGACGCCGTCTGCGTAGGCGGCATTGATCTGGATTTCAATGAACATGCGCATCAGACTGTGGCGGCGATGGCACTCGCGCTTGAACTGATCCAATACCTGCTCGAGGGGAAAATCGGGATGCTTACCTTCGTTGAAGAGGTTAATGGCGGTCTTCTTGTGTTCCTCCGTGAGGTCCATGCGCTGCATCACCGCCCGCGCCAGCTCTATCTCGTTTTCCGAGACGCGCCCGTCCACCTTGGCCAGATGGCCCATGATGGAAAAGGTCGCGGTGAAAAAAGCGGTCTGAATGCGCGCCTGGTCGGCGTGGGTCAGCTGCGGTTGCTCAAAGGCGCGGTCAACGCTCTTGTCCAGCTTATGACCCAAAGCCGCGCCCAGCATGGCGCCCAACGGCCCGCCGAGCATGTATCCGAATGTGCCGCCGAGCAGCTTACCCCACCAATTCACCCGCGCCTCCCCTCATCAAGAATGTGAATCGCCGTTTTCCGGGCCGGCACCCGAGGCGCGGCACATCCTGCATGCATTCATGATGGAGATTTTAAACCCATCGAAGGGAGAAAGGGGCATGGGAATTGTTTATTCTCCGGGCTTTATGATCCAGAACCACACCACCACGAATACGATCACCACTGCACCGACCAGATTGACCGCTAATGCACTCATGAGTGTTCACCCCGGGGGGCGAACAGGCGCAGACGGTTGGCGTTGGTCACCACGGTGACGGAGGACATGGCCATGGCCGCACCGGCGATGATGGGGTTTAACAGCACACCGAATAGTGGATAGATGACACCGGCGGCGATGGGAACCCCAAGAGCATTGTAGACAAAGGCACCGAAAAGATTCTGCCTGATATTGTGCAGGGTGGCCCGGGAGATTTGCATCGCATCGGCAACTCCATGCAACGAGCCGCCCATCAATGTCACGTCGGCACTCTCGATGGCCACGTCGGTACCGGTGCCGATGGCAAATCCCACGTGGGCCTGGGCCAGGGCCGGGGCATCGTTGATGCCGTCGCCGACCATGCACACGACCTCCCCGCGGCGCTGCAGCTCCATGACTTTTTGCGCCTTGTGCTCGGGCAGCACCTCGGCGGCGACCTCGTCGATTCCCACCTGCCGGGCGATGGCCTGGGCCGTGGTACGTGTGTCGCCGGTGAGCATGATCACCTTCAAACCCATGCGGTGCAGGCGTGCAATGGCCTCAGCGGAGTCCGTCTTGATCGGGTCAGCCACGGAGATCAGGCCCACCAGCTGCCCCGCGGCCGCCACGTACATCACCGTGTGGCCCCGAGCCGCGAGGTCCGCCCCCCGCTGGCCGAGAGTACCACTGTCAATGCCGTTGTCCGACAAATAGCGCGCGTTCCCCAACAACACCGTGTCTCCGTCCACGGAGGCCCGCACGCCACGCCCGGCGTCTGCGGCGAATTTTTCCGCATTCAATAAGGCGATCCCGCGCCCCGCGGCCGCCGCCACCACCGTGTCTGCCAAGGGGTGTTCCGAACCCACCTCGACACTGGCGGCAAACTGCAGCACCTGTTGCTCCTGCCAGCCCACCGCGGGGATGATCGCCGTGACCGCGGGGCGTCCCTGGGTAATGGTGCCGGTCTTGTCCAACACCACGGTGGTAATGCGCCCCGACTGTTGCAGGGCCTCGCCGTTGCGGATCAGGATGCCGAATTCGGCCGCCTTACCCACACCCACCATGATAGAGATGGGCGTGGCCAGTCCCAACGCGCACGGGCAGGCGATGATCAGCACCGTCATCAACGCCACCAGTGCGTAACTCAGGCGCGGCTCCGGTCCCATGTTGAACCAGGCCAAGAACGTCACCACCGCGATGATCAAGACCGTGGGCACGAAGACCGCGGCGATCTTGTCCACCAGGCGGCCGATGGGTGGTTTACTGGATTGGGCGCGGCGCACCATTTCGACGATGCGCGCCAAGACGGTGTCCTTGCCGATGCGCTTGGTCTGATATAGAAACGTACCGCTCAGATTAATGGTCCCGCCGACGACCTCGGCACCGGGGTGCTTCTCCACCGGCATGGCCTCGCCGGAGAGCATGGACTCATCCACCGTGGAGCCGCCGTCGATGACCACGCCGTCCAGGGCGATGCGCTCACCGGGGCGCACCCGCAGGGTCTCGTCCAGACCCACTTGCCCCACGGGCACGTCCTGTTCCCGCCCGTCACGTATGACCCGCGCGGTGCCGGGTTGGAGATTGAGCAGGCGCTTGATGGCCTCGGAGGTACGCCCCCTGGCGCGCATCTCCAGGGCGGAACCCACATTGATCAGGCCGATAATGATCACAGCCGCCTCGAAATAGGCATGCTGAGCCAGCACCGGGACACTGCCGGGGATCACCACCACCACTATGGAATACACCCACGCCGTGCCCGTGCCCAGCGCAATGAGGGTATCCATGTTGGCGTTGTGGCGCCAGAAGCTGCGCCACGCCCCGGCAAAAAAGTGACCTCCGGAATATATCATTATGCCCAGAGTGCTCAGACCCGTCACAATCCAGAAGGTGCGGCCGTGGGCCAGGGCCGGGAGCGTGCCCAACAATCCGCCGCCGAACAACACCACCCCAGCGACGCACGCCACCGCCGCCTGACGCACCAGCCGGCGATAGGCCTGGAATTCGAACGCCTCTTTTTCCGCCTCACTGTCTGCACCGCTCAACTCCGACGCACCGTAGCCGGCCTTGACCACCGCCTCAATCAATGCAGTCGCCGGCACATCCCCCTGGACCAGAGCGGTGTGCTCGGCAAAGTTGACCTCGGCCTGGTCCACGCCCTGCACATGTTGCAGTGCGTGCTCCACGGTGGCCACACAGCCGGCACAGCTCATGCCTGAGATGGCAAGACGGGTTGTATTTGCTTCACGCATCACACTTCAACACCATGGGTTCGATTTATACTTCTTAAAATACTAACAATACATCGCCAATTGTCCGATATAGTAAACGTGCCATATTACATGGACAGGACTATGATCACACACCTGCATCACCTTACCTGGAAACCGGGCTTCCCAATCGTCACGGGCGCTGCTACTATCTCAAGGGTCATCATCCAGCGGCGTAAGGGAATCACGCATCCATTTAGGCAATGGGGTTGGATATGAAAAATATGAAAATCCAAGACATAGCGCCCGGGATGGTCACCGCAACAGACGTCCTCGCCTCCAGTGGACACCTGCTCCTGCCAGCGGGCACAAAGCTGACTACCAGGTACATCCGTATGCTGCACGCACGCGACATCTCTTATGTGGCTATCGAGTCCGACGAGGAAAGCCCATCGCCGGATCATCAAGCCCCGCCCCGACCCACGGTCGTGCCCGATGAACATGTGAATCGGTTAATGAAACGCTTCCAATACAACGACCTGAAAAATTCCTTTATCAAGGAGCTGGTGCGGATCTGCACTTCGCGCCTCATGGATCGAGCTTAGCCAACCTATGACCCTGACCGCAAGGGAGATCGTAGCCGGGACAGTGGAGGTCGCCTCACTTCCGGAGATATTCATTCGCATCAACGAGATGGTGGATAACCCTCATTACTCCGCCTCCGACATCGGCCGCATGCTCAGCAAAGACCCCGCCATGACCGCGCGGCTGCTGAAAATCGTCAACAGCCCGTTTTATAACTTTCCGTCCAAAATCGACACCGTGTCCCGGGCCATCACCGTCATCGGCGTGCGTGAACTGCGCGATCTGGTCCTGGCCACCACCGTTGTCAAGCTCTTCACCGGCCTGCCCAACGATTTGGTGTCCATGGACAGCTTCTGGCGCCACAGCACCCAGTGCGCCATCGTGGCACGCCTCATCGCCGCAAAAAATCGCGAACTCAACGTGGAGCGGTTCTTTATCGCCGGCCTGCTGCACGACATCGGCAGCCTGTTGATCTATCGTAAAATTCCCGAGCTGGCAAGGGAAGCCTTGTTGCGCGCCTCACACAACGACGAGGTGCTGGAAATAGCGGAGCGGCAGGTAATGGGCTTTACCCATGCGGACGTGGGCGCCGAACTCATACGCAAGTGGCGACTGCCAAAAAATATCGAAGAGGCCGTGGAATATCACCATCTACCTCAAAACTGCCACACCGGGGCCAAGGAGGTGGCGGTGGTTCACCTCGCGAACATAATCACCGCCGCGATTTGGGACACCGCACCCGAGCCCATGGTCATCCCTCCCCTGGATCCAAAGGCATGGGAAGTTCTGGACCTGACACCGGATGACATTGAACCGATGGTGTCGGACGCGGAACTGCAGTTCGAAGAGATCTTTTCCAACCTCTTCACTGAGAACGTCTTCAAACGTTCCGCCAGCTAACGATCTATATCTCTTTGCGTTACCCGCATCCGCGCCGCTAAGTCCCCATGGCCCGCGGTGCGGGCCATGGGGCAATAACGTCATACCTAGTTGAGCAGCAGAAACAACGCACCCTGACCCCGGCGCACGTTTAGAAGCAGGCCGTTGTGGGACTTCTTGGCCGCCCGCTTGACTTCGGCCAGATCCTTCACCGGCTGGCGGTTAACGGACACGATGATGTCACCCTTGC
>Ga0316583_10000585_pt1 | contig 11076 bp, 11 predicted proteins | sample J_170502JBrBrA_D_FD_204513 | JGI IMG/M metagenome (GOLD analysis project Ga0316583, IMG submission 204513) | Rhizosphere microbial communities from salt marsh grasses in Alabama, United States - J_170502JBrBrA | ecosystem: Host-associated > Plants > Roots > Rhizosphere | place: USA: Alabama... | reverse complement strand
GTTGTGCTCGACGATCAGGTCATGGTCCATTTCCTGAAAGAGTTCGATGAGATCAGCCAGTGTCGCAGACGGCGAAACGCTTTCGGACAACCCGTTTACTGTAATTTGTATGAGTGAACTCATGGAACTGTTGCGAGCTTCAGCCTGTTTGGCCACCACAGATCTGACAATGGGGGTTGCGGTTGATCTGCAGCATGTGAAATGCCGTAATCGATCCGGAGAAACGCAGCAGCCGTCCGGCCAACTGTGGGGGGGCCCCGACAAGCAAACGGAGGATCTCCAGGCATTGGATGGAAGCGATCAGACCGGCGGTGGGTCCAAGGACCGGCGGAGACGGTTCGTCGGCCGTTTCTGCAGGTGACGGAAACAGGCAGCTGAAACAGGCGGTGGAACCTGGGATGAAGGTTGACGTCATCCCCTCCCATCCGCTTATCCCGCCGTAGACAAAGGGCACATGGCGTCGCACACTCACCTTATTGAGCACCAGCCGTGTCGCGCGGTTGTCGGTGGCGTCGACGATGACGGTGCAGTCGTCGAGCAAGTCCTCGACGTTTTCATCCACGATTGCCGCATGGACCGCCTCGATGCGGCAATGAGGGTTGAGACGGCCCAACTTTTCCGAGGCCGATTCTGTCTTAAAACGGCCGAGATCGGCGGTGGTGTGCAGAATCTGTCGATTTAAATTCTCCAGGGTCACCTTGTCGCGATCGATCAGCTTGAGATACCCCACTCCGGCTGCGGTGAGATAATAGGCCACGATCGACCCCAACCCTCCCAGACCGACCATCAAGACTCTTCCAGCCGCAAGCCGGTGCTGCCCCTCCACTCCGATTTCCGGCAGCGCGATCTGCCTGCTGTAGCGCCGGGTTTCATCTTCCGTCAACATGGGCCCTATTTCTATTTCTGACGGTTTTTGAGAGCCGCGTGCAACCGTTCGGAGGTCAGCGGCAGTTCATGGACGCGCACGCCGGTGGCGTCGTAAACCGCGTTCAATATGGCCGGGATGGTCGGCATGATGGCGCCCTCGCCGACCTCCTTGGCTCCGAAGGGTCCGTTGGGTTCATCGCTTTCGACGATGATGGTTTCCACCGGCGGCATGTCCAGTGTCGTGACGAGCTTGTACTCGGCCAGATCGCTGTTGATCACGCGGCCATGCGCGTCGAACTTGACCTCTTCGAAGAGCGCCTCGCCCATGCCCATGGCGAGCGAGCCTTCCATCTGGCCTTCGACCGAGGTCCGGTTGATGGCCCGGCCGCAGTCATGGGCATCGGTCATCTTTTCGATGACGATTTTGCCGGTTTCAAGATCCACGTCCACCTCTACCACCTGGGCCGAACAGCCGTAGGCCGGGGAGGTCCCCACGGCAGCCCCTTTGAATGCGCCGCCCAAAGGCGGTGGTTTGTATTTGCCGGTTCCGACGATGGTTCCCTTGGACAGATAGGCAATGCGGGATGCTTCGCGAAAGGTCAGATCACCTTCCTGCGGGCTGTCGGCCCACCCGCGGTGTTCCTTGATATAACGGCTGCGGATGCCGGTAAAATCCACCGGCCCGTTTTTGAAGACGATGCACCCGTCTAAGATGTCCATGTCCGTCGCCGGCACCTTCAACTCCTCCGCCAGCACTTCCAGCACCCGACGTTTGACCTCCTCGGCCGCTTCCTTCACGGCATGGCCCGTCATCAGGGTTTGCCGGCTCGAATAGGCCCCGAGGTCCACGCCGAAGTCCGTGTCGCCGGACATGACGCGCACGCAGTTTAGGGGCACCCCCAGGGTCTCCGCCGCGATCATGCCGAAGGCCGTGTCCGACCCCTGGCCGATCTCGGCCGAAGCCGTATACACGTGCACCGTTCCGCCGTCTTCGGCGAGCTTGACCGTGGCCGTGCAGTGATAGGTGTCGGACCGGTAAATCGGGTAACCGGCACCCGATACAAAGAATCCGCAGGCCATGCCGATCCCCTTGCCTTTTGGCAGTCGGCCTTTTTTGGAGGCCCAGCCGGAGGCATCGTGAACGGCCTCGATGCACTCCTTCATCCCGAGGCTGCTCATGTTGAGTTCGTTGCAAGTTACATCACCGGCCTGCATGATGTTCTTCAACCGCAGCGCGATGGGATCCATTCCCAGCTCTTCGGCGATCATGTCCAGCTGCTGTTCCCAGGCGGCGCGCGCGGCGACGCCGCCGTGCCCGCGCTGGGCCCCGCAGGTCGGCTTGTTGGTATAAACCCGCCAACCGTCATACTTCATGTTGGGCAACTTGTAGGGTCCGCCGAGCAGGCTGCCGGCGTAGTAGACGGTGGCGATACCGAAGCTGGAATACGCGCCGCCGTCAAGGTGACACTCGTGCTGCAGGGCGAGCAGGGTACCGTCTTTTTTGACGCCGGTGGTCATACGATGCACGAACTGATGCCGGGCGCGGCACAGCATGAAGACCTGCTCCCGCGAGTAGATAAACTTGACCGGTTTGCCGGTCTTGCGCGCCAGCAGACAAGCGGCCAGCTCGCCGGTGTTGGCGGCGGCCTTGATGCCGAAACCGCCGCCCACATAGGGCTTGACCACCCTGACCTTGCCCACCGGCAACCCCAGCACCATCGCCACCGTCCGCTGGACGTAGTGGGGCGACTGAGTCGAGCTGTGCAGCGTCAAGCGGCCGTCCAAGTCGAAGACGGCAATGCAGCCCGGCGGTTCGAGGAATGCTCCGTCCTGGCGCTTGTTCTTGAAGGTCGTGGTTTTGATAAGCTCGCACCTCTCCAGGGCCTCGGCCACGTTGCCGAATTCCTGGTGCACTTCGGCCGAGATGTTGCGCGGGAACTCGGCGTGCAGCCGCGGGGCCCCTTCGGCCATGGCCTCCTCGATGCTCATCACCGCCGGTAGTTCCTCGTAATCGACTTTGATCTGCTCGAGAGCCTCTTCGGCCGTTTCCTTGTCGACGGCGGCCACGGCGGCGATCTCATCGCCGACATAACGCACCCGTTCGTGACAGAAAACGGTCTCGTCGTAACGGGCCGGACTGACCCCGTAGCGCACCAAGCCGGCGTCCTTGGCTGTGATGACGGCTTTGACGCCGGGCAGTCGCTCGGCCTTTGACGTGTCGATTCTTAAGATGCGGGCATGCGGTAAGGGACTCTGCAGCAGTGCGGCGTGCAGCATGCCCGTAAAGGACATGTCGTCGATGAACACCGCCCGCCCGGTGGCCTTGGCCGGTGCGTCGAGCCGGGGGAGCCGGCTGTTGATGACCCGATAGTCGCTCATGTTATCCTCCAAACCCTTTTCAAGGATTTAGGTATCGCCGTGCCGGGCGGCAGATTCTGTTTAAAGCTGCCGGCCCGACACTCTATTTTCCGTCAGACGGAGCACGGCCTGCTGTCAGCGCGCAACGTCCTTTATGGCCTCGATGATCTTCTGATAGCCGGTACAGCGGCAGAGGTTACCCGAAACGGCGTTGCGAATCTCCGGCTCCTGCGGATGAGAAGTACGGTCCAGAAGCTCCTTGGCCGAGAGGATCATCCCGGATGTGCAAAACCCGCACTGAATGGCGCCCTTTTCGACAAAGGCCTGTTGGAGCGGATGCAGCCCTTCGGCGGTTTCAAGTCCTTCGATGGTCTGAACGGTTCGTCCGTTGGCCTGAACCGCAAGCACCAGGCAGGAATTGACGGCTTTGCCGTCCATCAGGACGGTGCAAGCGCCGCAGTCCCCCAGATCGCATCCTTTTTTGGTCCCCGTCAATCCAAGATCGTATCGGAGCAGATCGACAAGGGTGGTGTTCGGCTCCACGGCTATTTCGTGGTCTCTGTCGTTGACGGTCAAGCGGATCAGATGCTTCATAGCTGTCTCCTCATGCCCTGCTGCGCGCTTCGGCCAGGGCCATGTCCAGAGTGCGACGGGTCAGCACCGCCACCATGGCGCGCCGGTATTCGGCCGATCCTCGAAAATCAAGGATAGGCGTGCAATCGCGCGTGGCCGCCTGGGCCGCCTGCTCGAAAAGTCGATCGTCCGGCCTTTCACCCACAAGGACCTTTTCGGTCTTGTGCGACCGCAGGGGTGTAGGGCCGACAGACCCCAGGGCGATCCGTGCAGTGCGAATGCGGTCGGCCTTTTCGTCCAGCTCCAGAAAGGAAGCTACATTGACGATGTTGCAGTCCTGCGCTTTGCGGACTCCCAGGTTCAGGTAACCGGCACCGGCGTAACCGCGGGGAACGTCGATGGTGACTGCCGTGATCAATTCGTCCTCCTTCGCAGCGGTCAGACCCGGACCTTTGAAGAATTTCTCGATAGGCATGCGGCGGTCACCGGCAAGGCCGGTCAAAACGATCTGGGCATCGTAAACAATGAGTGCCGGCGGCAGGTCGGCCGCCGGCCGGGCCGAACCGATGTTGCCACCGATGGTGGCCAGATTACGGATCAGGGGTGTTCCCAAGGCACGCGCGCTTTGTCCAACGGTTTTGGCGGCCTTTGAAACAAGTTCGGATGCGGCAATTTCGGCAATCGTGGCGCAGGCGCCGAGGATCAACCTCCCGTTGACTCTTTCCAGCCGGGAGAGTTCGGGAATGCGTCGCAGCGAAATCAGATGCTTCGGGTTGAGAACCTTCTTTTTCATGTTCACCAGAAGGTCGGTGCCTCCTGCCAGTGGACGGGCCTTTCCCCGCTGACGGGTCAATACCTCACAGGCCTCGGCGATGGTGGCGGGTTCATGGAACTCAAACTTGGGCAGATTCATGCTGATCTCCGAATTCCCCAACCGGGGGACAACTGTAGCTGGACGGTTTGAGGTTGAGGGCACACATCTCGACACGCTCCGGGCGGTAAGAAACAAGGCTCAAGCTTCCGTAATCGAGACGAAGCCGCAAAAGATTCGTCAGCGGAATCTGCAGAAAATGGCAAATCAACACCCGGATCACACCGGCGTGCGTGACGATACAGACCTTGCCCGATGAATCGGTCGCGATACGCATCACCTGCGAAACGACACGTTTCTGCAGTTCCCGAAAGCTCTCGCCGCCCGGGGGTTTGAATTCGGCCAGGTTCTTCCCGCGGGCACGCCAAAGGTCGGCGTGGACCTTCCTTACATGGTCCCGGGGAACGCCGTCCCACTCGCCGAGGTGAATTTCTCGCAGTTGTTTGCTGGTCTTAACACATTTAACCCGTTCTTCAAAGATGATTCCAGCTGTTTCGGTGGTCCGCTTCAGATCGCTCGCCCATGCGGCGGTGAAGGCCACGTTTTGGAGTTCTTTTCGCCAGCTAAAGGCCTGCAACCGGCCTTCCGGGCTGAGAGGCGGATCCGTCTGTCCAATGAAGCAATCGGCTTTCGACCGGTCGATCGCCCCATGGCGCAAAAGGTAGAGGGTCGTCATGGCTTTTTAGATGACTTAAGTGGAAGGGCTTGCGAGTGCCAACTCAGTCGTCGGTGCCATCGGCGTTCATCTGGTTACGCCCAGATTGGGCCCTGACAGAAAAGGACTCCGGTAATTTGGCTTTGCAAGGCTTCGCTGCAGGCTTTTCCCGATCTGAAGGAAGACCCGCGTATCGATCCGGCAAAGGCGGGATTCGGCAAACGCTCTTTCCTGAGGGGAAGCTGCCTGCAGGCGCTGCCACAAAGCCGCTGAATCGAAAATACGCCAAGCAGACAGAAACGTCAATAGGTCCGGTTCAGGCTCTCTTCCTTGTCCGGCACCCCCAAGGCTCCCGCATTTCCTATGGGTTCACTTGCAGCGTGTCGCTGCGCACCGATTACGTGCCCGCATCCATGGCTGACGATATCGAAGGGGTTTGGAGTTGCAATGTCTACCAGCATTACGGTATGACGGAAATGGAATGCGGAGTTGATAACGGCCAGCGGCCTCAGCCGACTGCGCATAACCCTTCACTGACCCCCCGCTCGATTCCAGGCGGCCTCGGTCGAAGTGCGCACGGCGCTGACCCGGGTGCCGGTGGCTCGCGACGCCGTATCCCGAGGGCTCCTGGACACAGACCCTGTCCGATTGAATCCGGAGAGCTGGTTCAGGACGGGGGCCGCGAAGCGAACCTTCATCGACCGCAGACAAGTAAGATCGACACCATGAATCCGATTGCAGAAACGGCTCGGAGACGCCAGGACGACGATCGGGAAACCGGCCTGGCGACAATTATCAGCCGCCGAGGCTCCACAGCAGATTTGAAACAGGTGCACTCCCCCATCGGTCTCGACATCGGCGCGGAAACCCCTGCAGAGATTGCGCTGAGTATCGTGGCCGAACAGGTAAGGGTTCGCGCGAAAGGGCGGCTCTCATGAACCCGGCATTCGCTGCTGCTCTCGTGCTGTCGGCCGGCTTCTCGAAACGCATGGGCGATTTCAAGCCCCTGCTGAAACTCGACGACAGGACGCTTTTGGAGTGGGTGATCGGGCTTTTTCAGGCCGCCGGCGTAACCGGCATTCATGTCGTGGTCGGTCACCGCGCGGCGGATGTGATTCCCCTGATCGAGCGCCATGGCGCCCGCAGCGTCGTGAACGCCCGCTACGCAGAGGACATGTTCTCCTCGGTGGCGGCCGGAGCGGCGAGTCTGGATGAAGACAAAGACGCCTTTTTTGTCCTGCCCGTCGATATCCCCCTCGTGCGGCCGGCGACCATCCGTGACCTGCTGCAGGCTTTCCCATGCGGAACCGCATCGATTTGCCACCCGACCTTCGGGGGACGCCGCGGCCATCCGCCGCTGATCGGCAGAGACCATATCGAGAGCATCCTCAAATGGAACACGGCGGGTGGGTTGACCGCCCTGCTGAGCCGTTTGGAGGATCATGCCGTGGAAGTGCCTGTGGTGGACGAATTCATTCATCAGGACATGGACCGGCCCGGGGATTACCGACGCCTGGTCGACCGGTTAAGGCATCGCGAGGTTTTTTCACCGGCAGAGTGCGACGCGCTGCTGAACAAGCGGCTGCAGGTTTCATCGGCCGTGGCGGCCCACGGTCGGGCGGTGGCCGATGTGGCGGTGCGCATCGGAGAGACATTGAACCGCGCGGGATTCTTCCTGAACCTTCATCTGATCCGAGCGGCCGCGCTCGTGCACGACCTGGCCCGCGGAGAGCCCGAACATGCCCGCAGGGGAGCAAAGTTGCTCAGGGATCTAGACATGCCGCTGATGGCCGCAATCGTAGAAACCCACATGGACACGTCTGTCGGCGAGGAAACGCCGATCCGTGAGGCCGAAGTCGTGTTCCTGGCGGACAAGCTCGTGCGGGAGGACCGTTTCGTGGGGCTGGCCGAACGATTCCGAGTCCGACTGGATGATGATCGCGCCGATCCACGGGCACTCGAATCCGCCCGTCGTAAATTCGAGAGCGCGCGACTCATGGGCGAACGAATCGAGGCCGTCATCGGGCGGTCACTAGAAAGCTTACTGGCGGAAGCTTGGGCGCATAAACGAACTCGTTGCCGTCCATAAACAGGCCGGTCGGAGCTCATCGAAGGTATATCGACATACTTATGCAACTCTCAGTAAACAGGCAAACAGCATGAGGAGGGCGGCAGTATGAGAAAGCATTTGGTTGTTAAGCGCAGCCCTTTGGTTTCGGCGGCCCGGTCGGCCATAGTTCAAAAAGTCGCCCACAGATATTCATCTTCTGACACATATGTCAGCCAGTCGCGTTTGATCGATACTATCCCGCGATTCATTTGTCGGGGTCGCTGGTGATGTGAGCGTAGGCGCTGTGGTTGTGGATCGACTCGAAGTTTTCGGCACTGACGGAGAACCAGGTGATGTTGTCGTCCGCATTCAGCCGTTGGGAAACGTCGCGCACGATGTCCTCGACAAATTTGGGGTTTGAAAATCCGCGTTCGGTCACGCACTTTTCGTCCACCCGCTTGAGAACCGAGTAGACGTCGCACGAGGCCGTTTCCTCCACGAGCCGGATCATGTCCTCGATCCAGATAAATTTCTTGAACCGCGTGCAGACCTTCACCTGACCGCGCTGGTTGTGGGCGCCGTGGGCGCTGATTTCCTTGGAACAGGGGCAGACGGAGGAAATCGGCACGGTCACCTCGACCATCAGGTCCAGCCGGCCCGCCGGATCGCTGTAGCCCCGAAAACTGCACTCGTAGTCCATCAATCCCGGCGCTGCACTTACCGGCGCCTTTTTTTCGATAAAATACGGAAAGGATACTTCTATGTGGGCCGACGCGGCATTCAAGTGCTCTTTCATCTGCTCCAACACTTCGGCGATACGCTTCAGCGACACCTCGGGCCGAAACAGATGCAGAATTTCGACAAAACGGCTCATGTGCGTGCCCTTGTTCTTATGGGGCAAGTCCACGTACATGTTGATAGAGGCCACCGTGTTCTGATACCCGTTTTCGCGATCGAGGACCGTTATCGGATACTTCAGATTTTTAATCCCGACTTTGTCGATGGGAATGTTGCGGTGGTCGCGTTGGTTCTGGACATCTTTCATATGAATGTGGGTGGCTCCCCCTGCCGACGTCGATCGAATGCGATGTCCGCCACGCTCCTTCATGTCAACAGGTAATCCGGTCGCACACGGCTCAATGACCGGAAGATATTCCCTTTGATATTTTCGTTGCTGCGATAAAGGCGGGTTAGCATCTCTTTGACGGTGTGGCGCTTAGAGACGGCGGCACTGGGGCAGGTGTTATTGAACTCCGGAAAATCTTGCTCTGCTGCAAACTGCCGGATCACATCTTCTTCCACATAAGCCAGCGGCCGAATCACCGTGAAGCGGCCCTCGAAAAGGGGCTGGAAAGGCACCATCGTACTGATTTCGCCGGCGTAGCACATATTCATGAACAGCGTTTCAATGATGTCGTCTTTGTTGTGCCCGAGGGCCAACTTGCCGCAACCGAGTTCGTCGGCAATTTCGAACAGTCGCTTGCGTCGCTTCCATGCACACAAAAAACAAGGATTTTCTCGGTTTGCGTCGCTATGCGCCTTCACGCCGAAATCGGTTTGCTCGACCCTGAGTCGATAGCCGGCTTTCCGGCAATAACGCTGCAGCCGTTCTGAAAATCCACCGCCAAAACCGGGATCGAGGTATACGGCATAAAGTTCGTAGGCGACGCGGACCCGCTGCAACCGTTCGGTCAAAAACCACATCAGGGTCAGGCTGTCTTGACCGCCCGAAAGACCGACCAGGATGCGATCACCGTCGCAGATCATATCGTAGCGATGAAGGGCCCTGCCGAGATGTCGGTTTATTTTTTTGTATGTGGGACTGTAGGACGACAAGGCCTATTCGTCAACAGCGGTTTCGCCGGTTTCCTGGGGGGACTCCTCTTCCATTGACGCGGACAATGCCGCCGGTTCATCGAGTTCCGGCAGGGCCGGTGTTTCGGGGGTCAGTTTGATTTTACCGGCTGCAATTTCCCGCAGAGAAATCACGATGTCCTCGTTTTTCGGTGCGCTGACCAGATATTCCGAGCCTTCGCGGATTTGCCTGACCCGCTTGGCCACCATATTGACCAGCAAAAATCGGTTGGGTACATTTTTAAGGCAATCCTCAACGGTGATTCTCGCCACAGTGTAACCTCCTCCATTTTCGATTCTACCCTTTACAGGATGTCAACCAGTTCGTAAATCCGTCTTCCTCCAGGAACCTGAATCGTCAGTTCGTCACCGGGTTTTTTGCCGATAATGGCGCTTCCCAAAGGGGACGAAATCGAAATCCGCCCGGCATTGATGTTCGATTCGTCCGGACCGACCAGCTGATACTCGACATCTTCTCCGGTTTCGACATTCTCGAGCACAACCCGACTGCCGAAAACGGCCTTTTCCCTGGGAAGGTTGCGGGTATCGATGATGTCGGCGTTGGCCACTTTGTATTCCAGTTCCGCGATCCGTCCTTCGAGAAAACCTTGACGGTCCTTGGCTGCCGCAAACTCGGCATTTTCAGAAAGATCCCCGTGAGCCCGAGCCTCCTCGATGGCGCGGATATTCGCGGGCCGTTCTTCGCGCTTGAGTCGTTCCAGTTCTATCTTCAAGGTCTCGTAGCCTTGTCGTGTCATCGGTGTCTTGTTCACGTCGTTGGAACTCCGTTCAGCTTGGCTGCATCTCAAACAATCTTGCGGACAGGCGAGTAACTGTGCCCACAGATCTCATCGGCCGCTTGCGGACTAATCCGCGTGGTTGGCCCTTCACAAATAATCATTGACCAAAATTTCGGCAATTTGAACCGCATTGGTCGCGGCTCCCTTGCGGATGTTGTCGGCGACGATCCACAGGTTGACGCCGTTTTGGACCGATTCGTCCTGGCGGACGCGGCCGACCAGGATCAGATCCTGCCCGGCGGCGTCGGTGGCCAGTGGGTAACGGTTTTTCGCCGGTTCGTCGACAACCGCGACACCGGGTGATTCCTCGAGTATCTTGCGCACCGCAATGGCAGTGATGTTTTCGCGGGTCTCGACGTTGACCGCTTCCGAGTGCCCGTAAAAGACCGGTACCCGAACCGTGGTGGCCGTTACGCCGATGCGGTCGTCTTCCAGTATTTTGCGAGTTTCATTGACCATCTTCATCTCTTCTTTGGTATACCCGTTATCCTGGAAGCGATCGATGTGGGGCAGGCAGTTGAACGCTATCCGATGAGGGTATATTTTATTCTCATATCCCACGAAGTTGATCATGGCGCGGGTCTGGTCGAACAGTTCGTCGACCGCCTTTTTCCCAGTGCCAGAAACCGCCTGATACGTCGACACCACGACGCGTTTGATGCCGAAGGCTCTATGAATCGGGTTCAAGGCAACGACCATCTGTATCGTCGAACAGTTCGGATTGGCGATGATGCCCTTCGCCTTGTAGCCGGCGATGGCGTGCGGGTTGACCTCCGGAACCACCAGAGGGACCTGTGGGTCCATCCGCCAAGCGCTGGAGTTGTCCACTACCACACACCCGGCTTGGGCGGCCAGCGGAGCGAACCTCAGACTCGTATCACCACCGGCTGAAAAAAGAGCCACATCGACGCCCGCAAACGATTCATCCGTCAATTCCTCCACGGGCATCAAATCGCCCCGAAAGCGCAGTTCTCGTCCCACCGAACGCTTCGATGCCAGCAGCTTAATTGATCTGATCGGAAAATTTCTTTCCTCGAGGCAGCGAATC
>Ga0316583_10000584_pt1 | contig 11077 bp, 6 predicted proteins | sample J_170502JBrBrA_D_FD_204513 | JGI IMG/M metagenome (GOLD analysis project Ga0316583, IMG submission 204513) | Rhizosphere microbial communities from salt marsh grasses in Alabama, United States - J_170502JBrBrA | ecosystem: Host-associated > Plants > Roots > Rhizosphere | place: USA: Alabama... | reverse complement strand
AATACAGGTCCCGGCGCCGTCGAAGCCGGTGCGGGCATTGGCAGAAAAACCAATGCCGCCGGTATAAAGATCGATTCGTTTGGCCATTTCAGTGTAATCACGCTGCAAGGTGCCGACTTTCGGTAAGGCATGGCAGAAAAAGGGCACCAGCGGAATCAATTGTTGTTCCAGGCGACCCAGACCGGCTGCCGCGGCATAGTAAAAAATTCCCGATGTCCTCTGGTCATAACCGGTCACTGGAAGGTGGGCATTGGTTTCGGATTCAAGAACACGCTGCACGTCGGGCGGGATGTCTGCGCGTGTCAGCGTCGGCAGACATGAAACGTCTTCTTGGGTCTCTTGAAGTTGTTCCAATGCTCTTGAATCGGCCTCGATTTTAGCGACATCGGCTTTCGACAGCTGGGCGGAGACCGCCGACAGCTCCTGGCTGATTCGCTCCTCTTCCCTTTTTCCAAGAAATTGATCGGGCAGAAGTTTAAAGAGGACGCGGTGGGGGTTGTCGATGAATTGCTTGCGAAGTCGTTCTTCGAAAAAACCACCGCTTTTCATCTCGCGGCGAATCCTCGCCAGGTCATCGTCAAGAAGCAATCTAGTGAGCGGGTCGCCTCCGTGCAGCCAAGTACCGGCAATCATCAGCAGCTGTTTAATTCCATATGGATAAGGCGTATTGGTGACTTCCTTGTGGTGAAATTCGACCTGGTGAAGAGCCGATTGAATCAATTCCTCATCGATGCCGTCGTCGGCGAGGTGATTCAGCACGTCGAAGATAATTTTTTCAATTTTCTCCGCCGCCGATTCTTCCACGTCTTTCAATCCGGCAACGAACATCGTATCGCGGTTGTCGGCCTCGTAACCAGCCGCATCGCAGAGCGCGGAGCCCAGCTGCGAGTCGATCAACGCTTTTCTCAGCGGGGAGCCAGGATTTCCCAGCAAGATTTGCTCCAAAATCGCCAGAACCAATGTCTCGAAGCCGTCTCGGATATCCGCAGTAAGCCAGGCCACGCAAGCCTGGCATTTTTTTTGTGGGTCCTCGCCGGGTGCCAGTGGGTAATAGGCAACGGCTTGCCGCGGACTTGCCCAGCGAGGTTGGGACTTTACTTCAGTATCTGGCCGGATGCGCGTGAATTTTTTCAGAATCTTTTCTTCTATCAAGGTGAGGTGGCGTTGCAGTGGAAGGTTGCCGTAGGTGTAAAAAAAGGAATTGCTGGGGTGATAGTGACGTTGGTGAAAGGCCTTCAACTGACCGTAGGTCAATCGGGGTATAACGGCCGGATCGCCGCCTGAGTTGTGGCTATAGGTTGTGGATGGATAAAGGGCTTTGAGTAAAGATCGCGACATCACCTGATCGGGTGACGACATGGCCCCTTTCATTTCATTGTACACCACTCCCTTGTAGACCAGTTTGGGCGGGAAGGCGTTACGGCCGCGCTCTCCTGCGATCTCCAAACGATGCCCCTCCTGTTTAAAACTCAATTCTTCGATTTTTGGAAAAAACGCCGCATCGAGATAGACATCCATGAGGTTTTCGTAATCCGTATGGTTTTGTGTGGAAAACGGGTACATGGTCCAATCGGAGGCGGTAAACGCGTTCATGAACGTGCTGAGGCTGCGCTTCAGCATGGAAAAAAACGGATCTCGCACGGGAAATTTTTCGGAGCCGCACAAAACGGTATGTTCTAAAATATGCGCCACTCCGGTGGAATCTTTTGGTACGGTTTTAAACGCCACACTGAAGGTGTTTTCACGATCATCGCTGCTGATGTGAATATGGCGGGCGTCGCTCCGTTCATGTTCGAGTTCGTAAAAGAAAAATTTGGATTCCGGTATCTCCTCGATCCGCTTGATGACATAGCCCCCGCAACGTCCACCTGAACGCAGTTCGGGATTGTTTGGATCTTTACTATCGCTCATTTTAAAATCCCTTCAAAGATACTTCGCTCATCCTGTCGACCGGACATATGATTTGTTGCCGGTTAAGCGGTTTCCCGCCCACGCGGGATCCAGGGTTCAGGTGGGATGTTTATTTTCATGGCCTCATCGGGTCGCGTCAAGGTAGGCTCAACCCCATAGCTCGAGACCGATTCTTTTTGATTAGATTCACGTTGCCACATAAACACCTCGGCTTCGTCGTTTGATAACGCCGTTTTTGTTCAAACGATATATGATATTGCGAACCTTCTTTTCGTCGAATCCGGTTTTTTCTTTGATATCCGGCAGACCGGCCCCTTCTTTAAATTCCTTAATTACCTCAAAGACCCGGTTGACGGCTGTCGAACCGCTGCGGCCTTTGACTGTTTTGTCCCGGTTACTCTTGATGGATACCTGGCGGCCACGCTTGGCGTTTCCGCCCGTCGATTTCAGGAGTTTCTCGATTTGATTCAGCTTGTTCATCAATTTATCGACGTCTTTTTTGGTTGGAATGTTGTAGGTATGCATAAAAAATTTCACCATTGTATCGAAACTAACACTCTTGCCCTTGTGTCGCATGTCTTATCTCCATCAATTTAAAGAAACTAAGTCGTTGATAATAAATGAAATTAAATCACTAGACAGGATGCAGTTCGGACAATCGTAATGACTAACCACTGAAAAGTCAAGCCGCCCCCTTGGTTACACCTTGATCTTCCGGATGCAAACTGATTAAATGCAACGGCGGGTGGGACTTCAAGAATTGGACAGTCAGCATGAATGGAGTCGGAAATGACGTCACCCAAGGCCTTATTGCAGGCATGGAATATACGGGCGGACAAGCGACTCGGGCAGCACTTTTTGAACGACCCCGCGACGGCGGCCGCGATTGTGCGCGCCGCGTCAATCTCTTCGCGGGACGTTGTGCTTGAAATCGGTGCCGGCCTCGGCGCCCTAACTCTCTTGGCAGCCCGGCAAGCCGCCAGGATTTACGCAGTCGAAAAAGATACCCGCCTGGCGGACCTTTTGAGGGCGGAGTTCGAATCTAACGGGATAAATAATGTCATCCTGATAAAAAAAAACATTCTGAGGGTCGATATCCGGGCCTTGGCGGCGGAAGCGGGCGGTCGACTCGTCGTCATCGGTAATCTGCCCTACAATATCTCTTCCCAAATCCTGGTCCAGCTGATTTCGGTACGGAAAGCCGTGAAGCAGGCCGTTTTGATGTTCCAGATGGAACTGGCCGAACGCTTGACGGCCAACCCCGGCGGCAGGGATTACGGTCGGCTTTCGGTAATGCTTCAGTACTGTGCCGAGCTTAAGTCCGTCGGACGGGTGACTGCAAGCCGCTTCTTCCCGCGACCCAAGGTCGATTCGGCGGTTCTCTCGTTTGTCTTCAAAACGCAGTCAGCCCTATCTCCGGAGGAAGAAGACTTTTTCTTTAAGGTTATACGGGCGGCATTCAGCCGGCGGAGAAAAAAATTACGAAATTCACTCGCCGGTGGCGAACTGGGGCTGTCCACCGAAGCAGCTCAACAGGCCCTCGAGCGGGCCCGCATCGATCCTTCGCGCCGCGCCGAAACCCTTGATGTGCCGGAATTTCTGGCCCTGAGTGCAAGTGTGAACCGCACATTGCACACCTGAAACATCCAAGTTCTTTGCTACATGTGTTCGGCTACACTGACCGTGCGGTCGCCCAGCATATTGACATAACTGCCCATCTCGTTGTCGTACCACCCGTAGATAACCGCCTGCGTAACCGGGACCCGGATCAGAGTGTTGGCCAGTTGATCGATGACATTTTGGTTTAACCCCGGAACGTTCGCCAGGTCGATGGCGACCTCTGCCGTGCGTGTATGGGTTTCGTACCCTTCTATGATGGCTGCTGCGCGCGGCGCACCGATGATGTCTCCCGATACGTTTTGTTTTTCGGAATAGTGGAGATACCCATTGGGATCGAGCTCCGCCGTGCGACGGTATACCGTGTTGATGATCTCTCGTCGGATCGGTTCACGGTTCGGTTCTTCCTGCAGGTCGACTACCAGTATGATCAACGAACCGGTCGCCGTCGGGATACGGACTGATTCGGCGATAAAACCGATCTGCCGCATTTCGGGAATCACCAACCGCAAGGCTTTGGCCGCGCCGGTGGTCGTCAGAATAATGTTGTTCATGATGCTGCGGTTTTTGCGCAAATCTTTCTTCCCCGCCTGAGGCAATCGGTCGAGAACCGCCTGCGAACCGGTTGCAGCGTGAACCGTCGCCATGGAAGCAGTCAAAAATTTCTGCGGCCCGAAGTGATTCAGCAGCGGTTTTATCATGTGCGCCAAACAGGTAGTGGTACAGGAGGCATTGGAGATGATCCGGTGCCGCCGGGGATCATAGTCGTTGGTGTTAATCCCCATCACCGTGGTGACGGCATCCTCCGGCATCGTCCCGGGCAGGTCGTCCTTCTGGTCCTTCATCTTGAAGGGCGCCGAAACAATGACTTTTTCGGCACCCGACTCGAGATGCCCCCGAACGCTGCCGCCGGCGTGGTCGCTCGGCAGCGATGGATCTATGAATCGTCCGGTCGTATCCACCACAAGCCTGGCCCCCCATTCCCGCCAGCCGATGTCGGCCGGGTTCCGAGCAGAACGCAGTATCCGGACCCGCACGCCGTCGACAATAATCGTCTCCTGTTTTGCGTCGATTTCAGCAATCACCGGTGACGCATTGAAGCCGTGAAGATAGCAGCTCAACAAACCGTAGGTGGAATCACGCTCCAGGTAGTGGGCCACGTCGTGCAGAGAAGAGCCGGCTTCACGACCGATGTTCACCACGATTTCGTCGAAATACTTCCTTCCGACATGGTGCCAGACCGTTAACTTGCCGATCCGTCCCAATCCATTCACCCCGAGCTTTAAGGTGGTAGAGTCCATCTGTTGGGTTCCTTTCCGAAGCTCACCTGATGCTTCATTTTATCGCGGGTGAATCGAATCTCTATTTCGCTTTTCATTAAAAACCATATGATGAAAAACAAAATCATCCCCAGGGGCCGAATTCTTTTAAAAGCATCAATTGGTATCCGCTGCCATGGCCCACCTCCGCTATTTTTTGGATTGCTCCCGATGCAATTTAAGAATCATTGATTTTCAGCCTGCCAAGATATACCGATCCCTCACGACCGTCAATGCTTATGAAATCGCCTGATCTTACGCATCTGTCCCTCAGGGTGAACCTCTTCTGCTTTTCATTACAGGCCAACTCGCCGACACAGACCACGCAGTTTTTACCCAGACGGTGGGCCACGACGGAAGCGTGCGAGGTCACACCGCCGCGTGCCGTCAGCAAACCGTCGGCCGCGTTGATTTCACGAATGTCATCCGGGACGGTGTCGCTGCGGACCAAGATCAAATTGGTCCCAGGCTCCTTCGCGCGCCACTCGTCGATCTCCTCGAGGCTGAAGACCACCCGTCCGGTGAGGGCACCGCCACCGATCCCGATGCCGTGCCCGAGGTAGCAGTCCTCGGTGATGCCGATAAAATTGAACGTCTGAACCTTTTTGCGTTCGCGCATCGACATGTCGCGGCCCTGCAGCAGGAAGAGATCTTTAACCGCGGGGGACTCGAATGTAAACTCCATCTCTTGCGGGGTGAATCCCTTCTCGTAGATGAGGTGACCGGCCCAACCCTTCAACGCCGTGTAGATCTCCGGGAAATGGGTTTCCAAGGTAATGTCGGTCGGCCTCATTTCCACCTCCTGCTGATAGATTGATATCGGCAGGGTAATCACCAGGCCGGCAACGACGTCCTCGCCCTGATTGCCGAGGGTGAAGTCACCCCACAGCTTCAACGTTTCGCCCGGCCAACGGGGATTATGGGTGAAGAAGACACCGGAACCGGAATCTTGCGTCAGGTTGCCGTAGACCATCGACTGCACTGTCACGGCAGTGCCCCAATCATCCGAGATGCCCATGATCCGACGATAGGTTCTGGCCTTGTCGGACTCCCAGGAATCGAGCACACTCTTGATGGTAGTCGTCAGTTGGTCGAAAGGGTTTTCCGGTATCTCGATGTGGTTGTCCAGAAGCATCGATTTATAGGCCAAGGCCACCTTTTTCATCTGTTCGCCTGTGAAATCCTTCTTGTAGGCGATGCCGGCGCGGCTTTTCAATTCGCTGATGACGGCGTCGAAATCGTCGCGTTCGAGTCCGAAGGCCATTCCGTAGCATTGCAGAAACCGTCGGTAGTTGTCCCAGGCAAACCAGGCGTTTCCCGTCCCGGCCGCCATTCCTGCGGCGATTTCTTCGTTGATGCCGACGTTCAGATAGGTGTCCATCATGCCAGGCTGGCTGATGGAAGACCCGCTGCGCACCGAAAATAGGAGCGGGTTGCGGGGATTGCCGAAAGACTTGCCGGTCATCTTTTCCAGTCTGATGATGTGGCGGGCAATCTGGTCTTTGAAGTTCTGCTCCGCCGGCCGATAACTGTCGATGACTTTCCAGCAACGGTACACCTCGGTCGTAATGATAAAACCCGGGGGAACGGGCAGGCCCAAGCTCTGAAGCACCACCAGGTTGAAGCCCTTGTTTCCCAGGTAGATCAGGCCGGTGACCCGATTGTCCGGTTCGGAAATCGATGTCATGGCATTTTCGGGATCGTAGAGCAGCAGTTGGTACAGCTTGTCCCTGTTCAACTTGTCGGCCTGTTGGAAAAGGATGTTGAGGATCCGCCCGAGGAAACGGTCCAGCTGCTGAAGACCCAGAGACAGGGCGATCCGGTCCCTGAAAAAGATTTCCGAAATCCGATGCTTGTACTTCTCACGGTCGATCTCCTCGCGGCTCGCTTTCGGCAGGTATTTGCAGAGAATCTGGTCGCCGGGCAACCGGTCGATAATCTGATTCAGATTTTCTTCGTGAACATTCTGGAAGTAATCGTTGATGATGTTCTTGACCGCCGCGGCAAATCCCTTGAAGATATCGAGATATTGGGTGAACGTGAAGCCTTTGACCTCAAGGGAGTGGGCCAGCAGATCGAGTTGCCTTTCTATTTCGACCGATGAGATACCGTCCAGCCGCAAGGCCTTGTCGAAGAGCCGGATCCGGGCATAAATCTGGTAAAAGGTCGCCTTGGTGATCAGGCTCAAATCGATACTGTCAATCAACTCCTCGAAAAGCACATTGACCAAGGATTCAATACGATATGTCAGTCCCAGGGCATCGAATTTGAGTTCGTGATAACTGCCGTACATGGAAGGAATATCGATCGTGATATGCCGTTTCTTGTAAATGTCTTCTCTAATTTCAAACTCTTCCGATGAGAGGATGATCGACTTGAGATGCGCCAGATATTCGAGCAGAACGAACAGTTTTCTCTTCAGATCCGTCTCCGACAGGGCGTTGCGGAGGCGGTTGAGATCCGGGAACGCTTCGGTCGACAGCTGGGAAATGTAGCTTTTTAGTTCGATGTAATCGACACTGTATTTTTGATGAAGCAGTTTGTAAAATGTAATCAACAGGGAGACCCGTTCTCGATCGGCCTCGGTCACTTCACCTGCTATATCGTTCATCATGCGGTGGAGTTGATCATCGGGAAGGGTGAGCAGCAGCGCTTGGCGGTCGATCCCCTTTTGCTTCAACCGGGTCATGATTTTGTGGACCCCGTCGATGTAAGGACCGTGAGTGTCGATCTGCTCAAAGACATCGGCCGGCACAACTTGCTCCAGCATTTTCTTGTCACGCGTGGCCCAGAAATAGATGGTCGCCTCCATGAAGGCGACGATCTGGTTGCTGCTCTCGACATGACTCTGTTTACGCAGAAAATGGATGAGGACGTCTCGGCGGCGCGAAATTTCGTCGATGCGCGTCGATATGTCCCTGAGTTTTCCCTCGGCCCCGATGTCATTGAAAAAGACCGGGAAAAGTCGGGTGAGCTGTTTGGCCAGGTTATATGCTGGACCGATGTCGCTGTTTAAAAAACGGGTGATGTCCCGCGGAAAGAGATCTGTGTCCTTGATGAACACGCCGGACAGAGCCAGGTTGATGATCAGCACCGAAATCAACCGGGTCGACCACTTGGGATTGAGTTCGATCAGTTCGAGCCAAGTGCGGATGTTTTGGATATGGGCGCTATTGACCCTGATTTGCCAGTCTTCACCAACGCCGCTGATATGCGGCGTTTGAAACGGCAATTCGATGACATGATGGATAAAATAATTGACCAGTTCGCTGTCATCGGTCCTGTAAACCCCTTTGCCCATGTTCAGCACACAGTTCAAGGCCGTGGCCGGGTAACTGACGGCCTGTTTTTGCAATATGGAGAAGGTTTTTTGAATCAGATGGCGGATGTGCAGATCTGTTTCGTTTGCGATGAGCCAACTGACGGTTCGATTGATGTCTCTGAGGACCTCTTCGCGGATCATCGTCAGCCCTGATATGGCCATCATATGAAAAAGGAAGATAACCTTCCACTGGTTGCCGTGCCTCTTGCCACCGGCTTCGAGCAGTTTCTGTGGCATCTGACGGTAGATTTCGACAATTTGACTGTAGCCGTCCAGGGAGAGAAGTTCACGCAACAGCATGCCGGAATCGGCCTGCTGGTCGGTTCCGATTTCATCGAGCCGGCGATTTAGATCGGCTATCCGACGGCGGGAAATGTCGGCAAAGATCGATGCGCTCTTCTTGAGGTCTCCGAGGGCATCCGCTTCGCGGGCTTCCTCTTCAAACCAGTCGCGCGGATCCCTGAGATTGAGCCAGTAGGCATAGGTGGTCCGAAAATATCGTAATAACAACATATTGAGCGCACCAAACCCGCCGTCCGTCTCTCCCTTGCGGTGCCATAGCATTTCGCCCAGGCGCTTGAGCTGGTAGAAGCTCTTCACGAAAAGGAAGAAGGTGTCGTCATCCAGATTTCGGATGTCATCGAAGGCGTTGTCGAGAACCGGGCTGAACCGATCGATACCGGATTGGGATTCCTTGATGATCTTCTGGAGAAACAAGATCAGGTTGTCGACGGCCTCGGTTTTGACGTCCTCCTCCCTCGCCGATCGGATGGCGTCCGTGAAAATGGCGACAAACAATCCGGCTCCATCCGGTCCCGCCGGATGACTGTCCATCAGATGGAAGTATTCGAGACTATAGCGCCTGGCTTCGGAAACGATGAAATTCCAATTCCGGTATGGGTGGGACAATTCTTTCAAAAAGGTGTTGAAGCCCTCCATCAGACCGTAATACCGTGACATTATATCCTGTAATATCAGATATTTTTCATCAATGGTGACGTCAACGCGATAACTGGCCAGGTTGACTTCGAGTGCCTTGGATTTGATCATTTATACCTGTCTCCCGTTGGGTTCACGCAAAATAAGGTGGTCGTTTGGGGCGTCGAGGCACCCGGCCGTCAGGCCGCGAAAGCGCGGGCAAATCTTAATCTTCCGCGTTTTTCACCGGCCGACGGACGGGACGCATCGGCATCCAAAATGAGGCATCATTTTTGTGTGAACCCATGTCACCCCGAGTTTTTCACTCAGAGCCCTACCTGCATCAAAAGCTATCAAAGCTATTCGGCGATTTCAAGAAATTATGGATACGGTTTGTTTATGGTGCAATGACCGCCTAAAAATGCTATAGGCTCTACCATTAAGATTTTGGACAGTGTTATCGGTCGTCGGCGCATCACAAATGCAGCCTCCTCCATCTGGCCTTGTCAAAACCTTAGCCGTAACGTGAATATAGACAGGCCCACGGCCTCTGCGGCCTCGGAGTTGTTTCCTGTGGGGTGTGCGGTTCGAGTCGGTATCATCAGAAATAAGATCTCATGGTGCCTAAGCGACAAAAGTGGAAGGGATTTCGGGAAGCGACGGTGATTCTGCTTTTCGCCGGTTGCCTGGCCTTCGGATTCAACGCTCTCAGAGAGAATTCGCTGCCGCTGGCGGGAAACACAAGGACCGCCGAACGCTCGCCTGCAACGGTCAACGAGCCCGATGGGACAAACGCCATTGGAGACATATCGATTGAAGAGGCCGTCCGCCTGTTCGAAAAGAGGGCGGCCCTGTTTGTGGATGCCCGCTCGGAAGCCGATTACCGGGCCGGTCACATCAAGGGCGCCGTCAATATTCCGGAATTGGACTTCGAAAATCACATCGGTTCTTTTTTGGAGAAGACGGCCGCAGAGACCGTGCTGATCACCTACTGCGAAGGCGATACCTGCACTCTGTCAAAAAGTCTGGCCGAGAAACTGTCCCTGGCCGGATTTGAAAACGTTTTTCATCTCAAGAACGGCTGGGGGCTGTGGAAGGAACGTGAGTTACCGATAGATAGCGGGCAAGAGCGACATTTTTCCGAATGACCCTCTGCCAGAATTTTGGCAGCTTCCTCACACCTTCGACAATGCCGCCAAGCGATACACCACCATCCCTGCCAACCAGGCGGCATCTTCGGGTGACAGATAGTCGCCCGCGGTTTCATCGAAAAGGATACTGGCCTCGGGTGGAAATTCATCGTCTCCCTGCCACAAAATCAAGCGCAGGGGCACTTTGGGAAAAACGGTGAAATCGAACCCAGCATCACCGGTATCGGCGGGCGTTCCGTTCAGGAACCGGGCCGGCTTCTTGACGGCAGCGGTATTGTGGCCGAAAATGTTTTTCAGAGGATCGATGGCCCGCTTGACGAAGGCGCTGAAGTAAAAACCGGCTCCGGGAATGTCGCGGTAGGCGATCCAGTTCCCACTGGGCCTCCGGTTGCTTTCAGACATCAGGTAATGCAGAATCAGCACTTGTTCCTGGATTGGAACATCGGCTGCCGCGTCGGCAATGTCCGTAAAATTGAAATCCGGTAAATCGACGCGGTAAACGCGGTTCAAAAAGGGAACCCGGATGCGTTTTCCGGGCCCTCTTTCGAAACCGGATCTATTGACGGCAGCGTCGATATCCTTCGCAACCAAGGTGGCGACGGCGATTCGGCGGGCCTGCTTGTAATCGTCGATGCGGGGCATGGTAAAACCTGTTATTGAATCGACGCCTGAATAAAAAGAGCCCCGGCCCGAGGGAGCGAGGCTCATAAAATTCAGTACCTCTGAGTTAAGCGGTTCCGCTGGCGAGGCTTAAATACACCCCCCCCCGAGCCCTCGATCCCCTTAACCGTAAAACCGTGATCGGGTACGCTGAACCACAGCCAGAGCCAGTCCGGCTT
>Ga0316583_10000583_pt1 | contig 11078 bp, 8 predicted proteins | sample J_170502JBrBrA_D_FD_204513 | JGI IMG/M metagenome (GOLD analysis project Ga0316583, IMG submission 204513) | Rhizosphere microbial communities from salt marsh grasses in Alabama, United States - J_170502JBrBrA | ecosystem: Host-associated > Plants > Roots > Rhizosphere | place: USA: Alabama... | reverse complement strand
ACCCACGGCAGCGCCGTCACACGGCGCCGGATGGCGTCGGTATTGGCCGTGAAGAAATTTCCCTTCAGCACATCCTTGACACTGTCGCGAACCTGTACCGGGGTCACGTGATGCAGTTCCCCGGTGACCTCCACGTACTTGACCGGCAGCACCGCGGGATCCATGACGCGCATGCTCCCCCACGACAGCAGTGTGAGCGCGAGGATAAATACCGTCACCAGCGCGATTTCGCGCACCGGGATGCGCACAGTCCGGGCCGGCTCGTTGCGGTGGTTGGTCTTCTTTTTGCGCTTGATCACGGCCATCAGCATTGCGCCTTGTACAGCGGCGACATCGACACCCCGCCACCGGGGTTGACCCGTGTGTCGCGCCGCGCAAAACTGGTCTCCAGGATGCGCCAGACCAGTGTGTTGAAATCCATGCTCGCCTGCCGTGCCGCCTTGGGCAGCAGGGAGTGGTCGGTCATGCCCGGCACGGTATTGACCTCCAACAGCCACGGCAGTCCCGCGGCGTCGCACATAAAGTCCACCCGCCCCCACCCCGAGCAGCCCAGGACATCGAAGGCCTGTACCGCCATGGCCTGCAGCGCTTGTTCGGTGGGTGTGTCCAGTCCGCAGGGACAGTGGTACAGGGTGTCATCAGCGTCATACTTGGCCTTAAAGTCGTAAAAGGCGCGCGGCGTCTCGATTCGGATCAAGGGCAGGGCCTGGTGCCCGACAATACCCATGGTGTACTCGCGCCCGTCGACCCAGTGTTCGGCCATGACCGTGTCGTCGAAACCGGACGCCGCCTGCCACGCCGCATGCAGCTGAGACATGTCCAGAACCTTGGTCATGCCGAAGCTCGACCCCTCGTGGACCGGCTTGAGTATCATGGGCAGGCCGACACCCTGCACCTGGGACAGCAGTTCGGCGCCGGCATTCAGTACGGCGAACGGCGGCGTGGGCAGGCCGTGGCTCTGCCACAGGCGCTTGGTACGCAGCTTGTCCATGGACAACGCCGACCCCAATACCCCGCTGCCGGTATAGGGCAGCCCCAGGGTCTCCAGCGCCCCCTGGATCACACCGTCCTCGCCGCCGCGGCCGTGGAGCATGATGAATACCCGCTCGAAGCCGCCCGCCTCCAACACCTGCAACACATCGCGCCCGACATCGATGCCGTGGGCGTCCACGCCCTGTGCCTGCAGGGCGCGCAGCACCGCCCCGCCGCTGTTGAGAGAGACGTCCCGCTCCGCGGACTGTCCACCCATCAGCACCGCCACCTTGCCGAAGCGGCGCGGGTCGGAGACCTGTGTATCAGTCACGCGCATCCCCCACGATCCTCACCTCGGGTATCAATTGCACACCGTGGATCTTCTTGACGGTGTCCATCACCCGTTGAATCAACTGTTCGATATCCGCCGCCGTGGCGGTGCCGGTATTGACGATAAAGTTGGCGTGCTTGGTGGACACGCGGGCACCGCCGACGTGGGCGTCCTTGAGACCACACGCCTCGATCAAGCGCCCGGCGTGATCCCCCGGTGGATTACGGAACACTGAGCCGCAGCTGTGCTGCTGGATCGGCTGGGCCTCGGCGCGCTGGTTCAGCAGCGCCTTGATGCGCGCCTGGCTGGCGTGACCGTCACCGGGGCTCAGGCGCAGATACGCGGCGACAAACCACTCGTCCGCGGGACCGCCCACCTCCCGGTAAGCGACGTGGTATTCATCGGGCCGGCGCCTATGGCACCCGCCGTGGCGGTCCACGGTCTCCACCGCCGTCACCAGCTGCCAGGTCTCGCCGCCGAACGCCCCTGCATTCATGACCAGGGCACCGCCCATGGTGCCGGGAATGCCGGCCAGGAACTCGGCCCCGCACAAATCGTGGCGGGCGCAAAAACGCGCCGCCTTGGGACAGCTCACCCCGGCCTCGACGCGCACGCTGCCGTCGTCGCACACCTCCAAGCCACCCAGGGCACCGGTATGGATGACGGTGCCACTGATACCCCCTTCGCGCACCAGCAGATTGCTGCCCAACCCGACCCACAACAACGGTTCACCCTCCGGCACACCGCCCATGAATACCCGCAGGTCGTCGATGTCAGCCGGAATATAAAAGCGCCGCGCCGGACCGCCTACCCGCCATGAGGTGTGCCGAGACATGGGTTCATCGCTGCGCAGTTCACCGCGCAGGGGGGGGGCCGCGGGGCCGTTTGTGCGTGTCGCCTTCACATCAATCATGGGTGCCGGCCTCGTTACGCTGGACGGCCAACTGGGCGGGTAGCCGCGACGCAAGATATCCGATGTCTCCCGCACCCAGGGTCAACAGGATGTCACCCTGGCGCAGGATCTCTCCCAACAGTGTGGGAAGCTGCTTGACGTCTTCCACGTGCACCGGGGTGATCCTGCCCCACGAGCGAATGGCGTTGGTCAGGGAATGGCTGTCGGCCCCAGCGATGGGCGCCTCGCCGGCCGGGTAGACATTAAGCAGCAGCAACTGATCCACCGTGGACAGAACGGTGACGAAATCACCGAACAGGTCCCGGGTGCGGGTATAGCGGTGGGGCTGGAATACCGTCACCAGGCGCCGCCCCGGCCAACCCTGACGCACCGCCTGCACCGTGGCGCTGATCTCCCGCGGATGGTGCCCGTAGTCGTCGATCATCAGCACGGTACCGTCGCGCATGGGGATGTCTCCATAGAGCTGAAAGCGCCGCGCGATGCCGCTGAAATTGGCCAGAGCCCGCTGCACTGCGGCATCAGGTACGCCGATGTCGTAGGCCACGGCAATGGCGGCCAGGGCATTGAGGACGTTGTGATGACCGGCCAGGTTGAGGCTGATCTCCAGCGGTGCGTCGCTACCCGGCCGTACCACCTTGAAGCGTGTCAGCGCTGCCTTCTGCACGATATCCACGGCGCGCACATCGGCCTGGTCGTCCAGGCCATAGGTGAGCACGGGCTTGGCGATAATAGGCAGGACATTGCGCACCACCGGGTCGTCGATGCACAATACCGCCACGCCATAAAAGGGAAGATGGTGGAGGAACTCCACGAAGGTCTGACGCAGGCGGTTGAAATCACCGCCGTAGGTGCCCATGTGGTCGGCGTCGATGTTGGTGACCACCGCCATCATGGGCTGCAGGTGCAAAAATGACGCATCGCTCTCGTCGGCCTCGGCCACCAGGTAGTGTCCTGTCCCCAGGCGCGCGTTGCTGCCGGCGCTGTTGAGCTGGCCGCCGATGACGAATGTCGGGTCCAGTCCCGCCTCGGCGAGGATACTGGCCACCAGACTGGTGGTGGTGGTCTTGCCGTGCGTCCCCGCCACGGCGATGCCGTGCCTGAAGCGCATCAACTCGGCGAGCATCTCCGCCCGGGGGATGACCGGGATGCGCGCGCGCTTGGCGGCGAGCAACTCGGGATTGTTGGGGTCCACGGCGGTGGACCGCACTACCACGTCACATCCCTCCACGTTGCGCATGTCATGGCCGATGGCGATGGGCACGCCCAATGCCGCGAGGCGTCGGGTCATGGCGTTTTCCTGCAGGTCGGAACCGCTTACCTTGTATCCCAGGTTGACCAGGACCTCAGCGATACCGCCCATGCCGGCGCCGCCGATGCCGATGAAGTGGATGCGCTCGATGCGCCGCCCGGGATGGCCCCAGTAACTGTGATTGCCGCGGGTATCGGACATGGGTATTACCTCGCTGTCCGGCGACACACCCAATGCCTGAATCTTATGCTTAGGCACGGGCGGCCTCCAGACACATTGTCGCAATGCGTTGTGCGGCCTCGGGCCGCGCCAGCCTTCTGGCCGAGCAGGCCATGTCAACAAGGCGCTGGCGCTGCCCGGCCGCGGCGAATTGTTCCAGCAATTGGCCGAGAGAGTCGGGCGTCAATTCCGGCTGCGGGATTAAAATCGCCGCGCCCGCCTCCACCAGGAACGCGGCGTTGCGCGTCTGGTGATCGTCCACGGCGTGGGGATAGGGAACCAGCACGGCCCCGATACCGGCGGCCGCCAACTCGGCGATGGTCAGCGCCCCGGCGCGGCACACCACGATGTCCGCCCAAGCATAGGCCTCGGCCATATCGTCGATGAATGGGACAATGCGCCCCGCGGCGATGCCGGCCTGCTCATAGGCCGTGCGGGTGGCATCGCTGTGATGCTCGCCCGTTTGATGCCAGATCCGCGGGCGCGCGGCGGCATCCATGGCCTGCACCGCGCGCGGCACGACCTCATTCAATACCTGGGCCCCAAGGCTGCCGCCGATCACCAGCAGGTGCAGGGCATCACTGCGTCCCTGTAGACGCTGGCGCGGCTCTGGCAGGGCAGTCAGCGACGCACGCACCGGGTTGCCCACCTCGACGGCGCGCAGTCGCGGCGCGAAGGTATTGGGGAATGCCGCCAGAACGCGTGTGGCGATGTACGCCAACAATCTGTTGGTCAACCCCGCCACGGCATTCTGCTCATGGATGAGCAGCGGGATGCGCAGCAGCCACGTCATGAGGCCACCCGGCCCGGAGGCGTAACCGCCCATGCCAAGCACCACCATGGGACGACGACGCAGCAGTACCCGCAGCGATTGAATCAGTGCCATTCCGATGTAGAACGGCGACAACACCCAACCGCGCATGCCCTTGTGCCGCAATCCGGCTACGGTCAGCCACTCCATATCGATACCCGCCCGCGGCACCACCCTTGCCTCCAGTCCACGCCGCGTGCCCAGCCACACGATCTCCACGCCCTGGGCGTGCAGCGCCTCGGCCACCGCCAGCGCCGGGAATACGTGACCGCCGGTACCGCCCGCCATGATCATGATACGCATCACCATGACTTGACCCTCTCCAGGCTGGCGGTGGTATTGACGCGGTTCTCATAATGCACCCGCAGCACCAGGGCGCTGGCGATACACATGATCACGATACTGCTGCCGCCGTAACTCATCAGGGGCAGGGTCAGACCCTTGGTAGGCAGCACACCCATGTTGACCCCGATATTGATCACCACCTGCAGGGCAATCCACATGGCCACGCCGTAGGCCACATAGGCGGCGAACCACTTGCCGCCGCGGGCCGCCTCGTCGGCGATGAGGAACGCCCGCCAGATCAGGAAACCGAACATAGCGATCACCGCCACCACGCCCACCAAGCCCAGTTCCTCGGCCAGCACGGCGAGCAGAAAATCCGTGTGGGCCTCGGGCAGGTAAAAGAGCTTCTGCACACTGGCGCCGAGGCCGACGCCGAACCACTCGCCGCGGCCGAAGGCGATCAAGGCCTGAGTCAACTGAAAGCCGCTGGCGAACGGGTCCGACCAGGGGTTGAGAAACACGGTCAGGCGCTGGAAGCGGTACGGTGACAGGAACGCCACAGCGGCCAGCGCAGAGGCCACCACGAAAAACGCCAAACCAAAGTGACGCCACCGCACGCCGCCCAGGAACAGGATGCCCAGGGATGTGGCCAGGATTACCGCGGCGGCGCCGAAGTCGGGTTCCAGCAACAACAACACGCTGATGACCCCGAGGATCACTAACGGTTCCGCCAGGGCACGTCCCTGAACGCCCTGTTCCACGCGGCGCGCTACGTACCCCGCCAGATACAACACCACGAACAGCTTCACCGGTTCCGAAACCTGGAGTTGGAAAATCCCCAGGGGCAGCCAGCGCATACTGCCGTTCACCTCGCGGCCGAGGCCCGGAATCAACACTGCCGCCAACAGCAGCAGACCGAGTGTCAGCAGTACCGTGCTGGTGCGCTGCCACAGGATCATGGGGGTATGCAGTACGACAACACCGAGGCCCAGGCCCACGCCGATGTAAACCAGCTGGCGGACCAGATAATAGAACGGCTGACTGTGCTGATGCTCGGCGACGCTGATGGACGAGGACCCCACCATCACCAGGCCGAAGGCCAGCAGTGCCAGCACCGTGCCGAGGAATTTCATGTCCATGGCGCTGAACACCGACGTCGGCGCACGCTGCGCCTGCTCCATCCCTGCCCGTGACGCCATTTTGCCCATCATGACAGCACCCGCCTCACCGCATCGGCGAAGGCATCGCCGCGGGCCTCGTAGTTTTTGAACATGTCGAAGCTGGCGCAGGCCGGGGACAGCAACACCGCATCGCCGGGGCGGGCCAGGTCACGGGCACGGGCCACGGCCTCGTCCATGTCCCTGACCAGGGTCACGGGCGCCAGGTCATCGATGGCCTGCTTGATCAGTGAGGCGTCCTGACCCATGAGCAGTGCCGCACGCACCTTATCTTTGAGTGCCGGGCGCAGTTGGGAAAAATCGGCCCCCTTGCCGATGCCGCCGGCGATGAGCACCACCCGGCCGGGAACGTTCAACCCGGCCACCGCCGCCGATGCAGCACCCACGTTGGTGCCCTTGGAGTCGTTGATCCACTGTACCCCGTCGCGTTCGGCCACCACTTGCATGCGGTGGGGCAGGCCGCAGAAGCGGCGCAGGACCGCCAGCCTCTGGGTCAGGGGCAGACCCATGGCCTCACCCACCGCCAGCGCCGCCAGCGCATTGGCCATGTTGTGCATGCCCTTGAGCGGCATGTGCGACGCAGCCAGCAGCGGCGTCTCGCCCTTGGCCAGCCACGGCAGACCATCCACGGCAACCACGCCAAAGACACCCGGCCCCGGTGTCGCCAGGGTGAAGCGCAGCACCGGCCGGTCCGCTTCGATCAGGCCGCGCAGCAGCGGATCGTCGTCATTGATGACCATGACGCCGCTGCCGCGATAGATACGCCGCTTGGCGGCAAGGTATTCTTCCATGTCTAGGTGGCGGTCGAAGTGGTCGGCGCTGATGTTGAGGATCACCGCGACGGCCGGCCGCAGGGAGTGGGTGGTCTGGAGCTGAAAGCTGGACAGCTCCAGAACATAGAACTCGGGTTCGCCGTCCCCCAACAGGTCCAGTGCTGGGGTCCCCAGGTTGCCGCCGACGCGGATGTCGCGGCCCGCCTCGCGGGCCATCTCACCCACCAGGGTGGTCACGGTGCTCTTGCCGTTGGAACCGGTGATGGCCACCACCGGTGCGCGCGCCTGGCGGGCGAACAACTCCACGTCACCGATTACGGGAATGGCCCGCTCCACGGCCGCCGCCACCACCGGTTCGCGCAGCGACACGCCGGGGCTGAGCACCACTTCATCGGCCGTGGTAAACAACGCCGGATCGAAGCCGCCCAACACCGGCGCAACGTCCGGCAGCTCACTGCGCAGCGCTGCCAGTCCAGGGGGATCCCTGCGGCTGTCCACTATGGTGTACGGCAGATGATGGGCATTCAGGAAACGGGCGCATGAAAGACCGGTCTTGCCCAGACCCACGACAAGTGTCTTTTTGACCTGCGCCGGGCGCGCGGTGTCGGCCGGGTTCTCGGCCGCCGGGGGACCCGCGCCGACGGCGCCCAAATCCCGGGCGGGGCAGCGGGCCACGGCATTGTGACTGAGGATCGTCATCTGATTTTCAGTGTCGCCAAACCGATTAAAACCAGGATTACGGTAATGATCCAGAAGCGCACGATGACTCGCGGCTCCGGCCAACCCTTTAATTCGAAGTGATGGTGCAACGGCGCCATACGGAAGATGCGCCGGCCGGTGAGCTTGTACGACACTACCTGCAGGATTACCGACACCGTCTCCATCACGAACACCCCACCCATCACCATCAGCACCAGTTCCTGGCGCACCATCACCGCCACCACACCCAGGGCGGCGCCCAACGACAAGGCCCCGATATCACCCATGAACACCTGGGCGGGATAGGTGTTGAACCACAAAAAACCCAGACCTGCGCCAACGATGGCGCTGCAAAAGATCACCAGCTCCCCGGCCCCGGGTACATAGGGAATACCGAGATAGGTGGCGAAGCGGGTATTGCCGGTGACATAGGCGATGATGCCCAGCCCCCCCGCCACCATCACCGCCGGAACGATGGCCAGACCGTCCAAACCGTCGGTAAGGTTCACCGCGTTGCTGGATCCCACGATGACCACGTAACTGAGCACGATGTAGACCCATCCCAGGTCGATGGCCACGTTCTTGAAGAACGGCAAAATCAACTGGGTCTCAATGGGGGTATGGGCGGTGAAGTACAGAAACAGGGCCGCGCCCAGGCCGGCGACGGACTGCAGCAGGAACTTGCCGCGGGCGGACAGGCCCTTGGAGCTGCGTGCAATCAGCTTTTTATAGTCATCCATAAACCCAATGGTCCCGAACAGCAGCGTGACCACCAGCGCCACCCACACATACCGGTTGTGCAGGTCGGACCACAGTAGTGTGCTGATGGCCAGGCCCACCAGGATCAGCGACCCGCCCATGGTAGGTGTACCGGCCTTGCTGAGGTGATTCTGCGGCCCGTCCAGGCGTATGTTCTGTCCGATCTGCAGCTTGCTCAGGCGGCGGATGAACGACGGACCGATGACCAGCGAGATCAACAACGTGGTCAGCACGCCCAGGATGGCGCGGAACGTCAGGTACTGAAAGACGTTAAAGCCGCTGTCGTAGCGTGTTAAATATTCGGTGAGAAACAGCAGCATGGGGTTATCCTTGCGCCTCCTCTACAAAGGAAGCGCGCTTGACGCCGGCGCTGCCCGCGCCGTTGCCGCCGCCGGCGCCGGCCTTGAGGCCCTGCACCACCGCCTCCATAGCCATGCCACGGGAACCCTTGACCAGTACCGTCGCCGGCCCGGTGGCCTCGGCCAGGGTGTTCTTCAACGCCGCGATCAACGCCCCGCGGTCCGGAAAACTCTCCCCGCCGTCACCGAAGGCCCGTGCCGCGTGGCGGCTCTGCTCGCCCAGGGTGAACAGCCGCTTTACGCCAGCCTCTTTTATCCAGCGTCCGGCCTGCTCATGGAGCGCGGCGGCCTCATCGCCCAACTCATACATATCTCCCAGCACCACAATCCTGTCGCCGTGGGCGTCGGCCAGGGTCTGGAGGGCGGCCTGCAATGAAGCGGGATTGGCGTTGTAGGTATCGTCGATGAGGCGAATACCGTGGATGCCCGGCTGCACACACAAACGGCCGCGCACCGGCGCCATGGCCTCCAACCCGTGTTTGGCGTCATCCACATCGGCCCCGGCGGCCATCGCGGCGGCGGCGGCGGCCAAGGCATTGCGCACGTTGTGCACGCCGGGCAAGCGGAGTGCCACGGGGCGCATACCCTCCGGGGTGTGTAATTCGAAGGCGGCACCGTCGGCGCCGTGTTGGATATGGATAGCGCTGACATCGGCATCGGCGTCGATGCCGAACGAGACACAGCGGCGCTTTCCCGCCAACTCCCGCCACAGGGGATAATAGGTGTCATCGGCGTTGATCACCGCAGTACCGCCGGCCGCCAGGCCGGCAATCAACTCACCCTTTGCCCGGGCAACACCTTCGAGGCTGCCGAATCCCTTTAAGTGCGCCGGACCGGCGTTGGTAATCACCGCCACGCCGGGCTGCGCCAAGGCACTCAGGGCGGCAATCTCGCCGGCGTGATTGGCGCCCATCTCGATCACCGCATAGGCGTGGGCCGGCGTCAGGCGCAGCAACATCAACGGCATGCCGATATCGTTGTTCTTGTTGCCCTCGGTGGCCAGAGTCGCGCCGCGGCGGTTGAGTATAGCGGCGATCATCTCCTTGACCGTGGTCTTGCCGTTGCTGCCGGTCACACCCACCAGGGGGATGGAAAACCGGCCGCGCCAGTCACCGGCCAGGCGTGCCAGGCCGCGGCGGGTATCGTCCACCTGCACCAGCGGCAGGTCCGTGGTGACGTCGCGGCTCACCATGGCGGCGGCGGCGGCGCTGCTCCGCGCCGCGTCGATAAAGTCATGGCCGTCGAAATGCTCCCCCTCCAGGGCGATGAACAAATCCCCGGGGCGCAGCGCACGGGTGTCGGTGCTCACCTGGCCGATCACCACATCGGCGCCGTGATGACGGCCGTGCACCACCCGGGCGATCTCGCTCAATTTAAGCTGCAGGCTCACGCGACCTCCTTGAGCACGTCACGCACCTGTTGGCGATCGCTGAACGGGCGCTTTTCCGTACCGACGATCTGATACTCCTCGTGACCCTTACCGGCCACCAGCACCACATCCCGTGCGCCGGCGTGGCCGACGGCGTAAACAATGGCGGCGGCGCGGTCGTTGATGACCCTCGCCTTGTCCGGCGCGGCCATACCCGAGAGGATGGCGTCGATTATGGCGGCGCTTTGTTCAGTGCGTGGGTTGTCTTCGGTGACGATCACCCGGTCGGCGCAGCGCTCGGCGATGGCGCCCATCTGCGGGCGCTTGCCCGCATCGCGATCGCCGCCGCAGCCGAACACGCACCACAACTCGCCGGCGGCATGACCACGCAACGCGGTCAATACCTGTTCCAGGGCATCGGGTGTGTGGGCGTAATCAACCACCACCAGGGGCTGACCGCGTGCAGCGCCGAAGGCCTCCATGCGCCCGGGCACCGTCTCCACCTCGGCCAGGCGCTGCAGCGCCGCCGCCAGTGGCAGACCCAGCGCCAGCAGCACCGACAACACGCCCAGCAGGTTGACGGCGTTGAAGCGCCCGATCAGCGGCGCAGTCAGCTCGCCCTCCCCCCACGGGGTGCGCACATGCATGGCCAGCCCGCGCCGCTCCAGGCGCAACCGGCTACCGTATATCACATTGGCCCCGGCGCATGCCTCGTTCACCGGAGCGGCAGCGTCTGCCAGGCAATAAGCGAATGCCTGCACGTGCGCCGGCAGGCGCTGCTGCAGCGCCCGTCCATACGGGTCATCGGCGTTGATCACCGCATAACGCAGTCCACCGCTGTGGAATAATTTCGTCTTGGCGGCGCCGTAATCGTCCATGCCGCGGTGATAATCCAGGTGATCGCGGGTCAGGTTGGTAAACAGCGCCGCGTCGAAAGCAACGCTATTGAGGCGCCCCTGTGCCAGACCGTGAGACGAGGCCTCCAACACCACGTAGCGGCAACCCGACCCACGCAGGTCGGCCATGGTCGCCTGGACGGTGACGGCGTCCGGGGTGGTCAGCGCGGCTGGCGCCAACCGCCCGTAGACGCCATACCCCAGGGTGCCGATTACCCCGCACGGTATACCGTCGCGGCTCAGTGTTTGGGCGAGAAAGTGGGAA
>Ga0316583_10000582_pt1 | contig 11080 bp, 5 predicted proteins | sample J_170502JBrBrA_D_FD_204513 | JGI IMG/M metagenome (GOLD analysis project Ga0316583, IMG submission 204513) | Rhizosphere microbial communities from salt marsh grasses in Alabama, United States - J_170502JBrBrA | ecosystem: Host-associated > Plants > Roots > Rhizosphere | place: USA: Alabama... | reverse complement strand
AGGCTGTCCCACCAAACAAAGAATAGGAGAAAGGACTGTAGGATTGGTACGCTTTGCCGGAAAGAAGCTAGTCGACTTTGGGCTGAGATAAGTCCTTCCAGAGGAGCCCAGTGAGCTACGTATTTCATGCGAGTGAAATGAAAGAGCAACGAGAGTTTGTGGAACAGATGAAATGGTGGGCAATCAAAGCTTATTGACTTCCGTGCGGATTACTGACTGAATGACAAAAGATGGTCAATGACTTGTAGGAAGATTGAAGGTCATTACTCGCTTTTCCATACATTGACTCAACCATAGCAAATCGCTGACTGGAATCGACTGAATCTATAATACTTGTCTATTGACTTCTTCCTTGCTTACATGACCTAGTCTAATAGGTTGTTTAAGGAACTAAGGCTTTATAACAAGCCTATCCAGCTTACCCATCTCTTGCTATTCCTTGACGTCGATTGAATGCCTAGCTCGGAACCAAGGGAAATCGTTACACCTATCTTTGCTTTGGTTACCTTGTTTTTGAAACTACTTAGTCCCTATTCCGTGCATGCCTATTAGACCTATTATACGCAGCTTACTCGTATATACGTTCATACCTTGCTTCAGCTTCGACTTGATTAGCCGGTGCTTGCTTATGAGCTATTCCTATCCATGGTGAATATCTGCTATCCCATCTCTTCTATTAGTTTGAGTTACTTACCCTCGAATACCGTGCTTTCTGACCTAGCTATTACGCATAAACCAGTGCTGGGATCACACCTAGTCCTTACTTCTATCTCTACTTCTCAGTCGATGAATTAGCCCTACCCTAGCACCAATTCCAAGAACAACTCCTCTGACCTAGTTGTTGGCGCGGAAGTCTTGTCCTTGTGAGTCGGAAGCATATGTCTCGTGAGGGAGGAAGTCGCCGAATGAGAACACAAAAGCTATTGCCCAACAAGGGAGCATGTCATGCAACGTTGGGTTTCACAATAACGAAAGTTCCGCGGAGTCAACTTCACCCTTTCCTCTTGAGGGTACCAAGCCTTCTTCTTCCTCTAGTGAAACTCCGAACTCAGATATATAGATGAGAAAGTACCATCTTTTTTGCCAAGAATATAAGCAGCTACTCCGAAAATAGATGTTCACTCGAGGATTTGGAGTCAGTATGTTGGGCGTACTACCTTGATAGATTCCCCTTCCCTTATATGCATCGTATAGTAAGATAGACCCAGCTCCCCCACCTGAAAAGGATGAATGCCCAAAAAAAGGTGTCCCATTCCTGTGTCTTGGTGATGCCAGTCACTTTCCCAAGGCCTAGCTATCAGGCTTTTCCTCTCAAGCTTAGAGGCGAGGGAAAAAGTACTGATGCTTACTCATACGCCGGCCGGTCCGGTTATTCTGTACGGACAGACATTCTGAACGTGTCCCACTCGCCCACAGGCTTTGCAAACTGAGTTAAGGCACTTATCTTGAACTCTGAACACCGATCTCCTCAATTTGTACTTGTACTGAGCAATGATGGGTTTTGCCCATCTGAATACAAACTCTCGCAAACTTTCCTCATTGCCACTGGACTGGCTATCGAGAAGCAAACCAGCCAGAAAGTGACAAAGCCCTACTTTCCTTGAAGAAGACCTATATATTAGAGTTTGTGCCCCTTAAGAAGAGAGGAGTTCGGACTTTGTGATCAAAAAACTCCGATAAGATCAGGAAGGGGCCAATCAATATAAGCTGTGTATTGGCTTGGTGCACTCATTCGCTCTCTGCATCTAGTGTTTTTTTCCATCTGAGAATGTGAGAGACGAGTCCTAAATTTCTCCATCTCTCTCCTTCGATAACAACCTCAGAATGCGCAACCCCACTGCCAAAAAGAGACTGAGAGGGAAGAGGTAATCAATGGCAAGAGGCTGATCCAAAATAGGGCAGGAGCTTTCGTACTAGCCAATCCAAGCAAGCAAGGAAGAGAAATATTCACTCTCCTTAGCGAACAACACCAAGGCAAGGCCCAACTTCTAGCTTATGGCAACTCCACTAGCAACCCTCAGACCCAAAGGGAGTACTTAGAGGGCAAGAGGCGAGCAAGAGAGATATTCAAGAGCGGTACCACGCCAACAACCGCAGAAGAGCCCGGAAGAAGCAAAGTCGATCAAGATGTTGAGAGTTTTGCATAAATCGATCCGCCGCAATCAACTAAGCACATCGCTCTAAGGAAGCACACGTGAGGGTTGGGTTCACAATACCAACAGAAAGCACAATAAGTATCAGTACGAGTAGGGGCCGGAAAGACGAAGAAGAGCTCTTTGAATCCAGCTGTTGACCAGCTTCCGCTGGCTTTTCCGCCGTGCTCTGTATTGGTCTCTAGCAATTGGTGTTCCCGTTCGCATTCATCTCTGAAAGTCGGTGAAAAACCAAAATGTGACTTTTGAGCCTAGGATTTCTATATCGACTTGAATTCACTCCCACTTTCGACGTCTTTGTTAGGTCAAGCATCTCTATCTAAGTTGATATTCCGCAATCAGTTTCTATTCTGAGTCGCTCGGAGAAAGGTAGCGAAGTACGAGTGCTAAATGAATATTTTCTATCTGGGCTTTCTTCTTTTGGGAAAGCTTTTCCTTGAGATACTACCAGGTCGTTCACTCTTGCTTCTTTTAGTTCTTTCTTTTGAGGTACAGTCAACGAGATCATGGCCAACCAGATTCCTCGACAATTCAACCAACTCAATCAAGATAAGCAAATCCGTAGATTGAATGGGCATTTGTCTGCTATCGCTTAGCAGCAAATATGAGTCAGGTATAAAGGTAAATGCACCAGGGGAAGTTGACCGACCTTGCTTAGACTAGATGAAATAAGGGCCCGCCCCTTCTCGATTGGATGCTTGCGATCAAGCCGCTGCTCTTCACAAAGCGAACCAACCTCTGAGTGAGCCTACCCATCTATGTTTTCCTTGCATCGAGGCATGTTCAGATAAGCACCCAATTCTATTGGTTTAGACAAGAAAAAAAAAGACAGAATCTCGAGAGAAAGAAAAGAAATCTAACGCCTTCCTTCCCTTCCTTCCTTTCCGGTCCGCCAGCAAACTCAGCTCACTCCTTCCTTCCGGCGCGGCGCATCAATCAGATTCAACTCACTTCTGTTGTCTCAGAAGCAGTTGATGGAAATGACTTAGTTGACACATCCCTCCCCAACAGACCCTTTGATAACCAGGTTGGACAATGAAAAAAAGTCAAATCATGCCATTGAAGAAGATTGCCCTTATTGTCACCTTCAAAAAACATTGAATGACTAATAATTACCAAATGGCATTTACTGATGAACCAGACTTCTTTGAAAAGCGAGAACCACAGGTATTTTGACGAACAAGGAAATCATCGTTTTGCCCACTACTCATATTGATCGGCAGGTGAACTTTCCTCTGACTTGGAATCGGCCTATGTACATAAGGGAAATTTCGAATACCGATTCGGAGACTAGAGGAAATGAAAGACGAGAGTCAGGGTGAATTTGCAATGTGAGCATTCGGCTAATACTTGAAAGACCAGACTCATTTCACCCACAAAAGCAAGATTGAGACTTGGGATTCGAAAAAGTGAGGGAGGGAAAACTGGGTTGATAGATGCAGGAACTTCAATTACTTTGAATGGAAAAGCATAGAGACAGGAGGAAAGCAAATCCTTATTATTTACCTAGCCCAACTGCAACTCGACTTTCTCTTCCAGTATCTGACTCGGCAAAAGAGGAAGTTCCCAGACGAGATATAAAGCAGTGGTCTGATTCCCGCGCATTACCTTTGCTCATCTGGCACTCGATTGCATACATACAAGATTTCTGAATACCCCATCTCTGGCCTCTGATTCGTATGAATTCCCAGAATTGCGGCGCATTGACCTCTGGAAAGGAGATTTTGGTTGATGTCCTGCGGGGGCCCGGCAAAAGCTCTCGAACCAGACCCTCATTCGTGAACTGATACAGCTCGATACCCCGTCTCAACTGACTTTCTCATATATTGCATAAGTAACAAAGAAAAAGGATTGATTAGCCTAGTGTTCATACAAAAGCTGACTTTGAAGATTATGAGTCCAAAAATCTCGTGTCAGAGTTGGTTTCATCCGTCGAACATCAGCCCGCCCTTGAAGAAGACTAGGTTTTGTTCATTGATTTGCCAGCAAATCTTTGATTTGAGTAGTACAACAAAAAAGTATACTGAATTGAAATTGTTCACTCCACCAGCCCTGTAATCAGCTGCCAATCACACCGAAGGGAAGGGATGAGAAAGTCGCTCAAGGACAGCACTATCACGAAGCCAGGGATAAAGGAGAACCAAAAGAACACAGATTTCCTTCAAAGACCCTAACGATCATCGAAACGTCAGAAGCTTTGCCATATTATCTCGGGTTCCTTCGTTCAGGCCTTGGATCTTTCATTTTGCTCTCTACCTTCTGGCTTTTGAAGCCGACGATTCCATAGATGAGTTCGGAATTCCTTTGACAAAAACTCCGAGGAAGGGAGAGGAGTGAAACCAAGCAGAGGATTCTCGAACAGCTTGGCTAGGTGCGTCGGGAAGATCAACGTATAATGTTTCTCTTACTGCCGGGAGATCAACTACGGCACGTTTCTCTCGAAAACAGAAAGTGGGAAGGCAGACTTAGAAACAATAGCGATTGTCGGACTTTGTGGAACATTCATTCCGAACCTATGGTTTCACTTCTCTATTCCCACAATCCACATCTTGCTACGAGCTATCTCCCCCTATTAGTGATCTGACTTTCGGGGAATCGATTCTTCTTTGTCTTTTCTGTCCGTCGGTTACGAACGAAGAAAGGGAAACAATTAGATAGACAAGGAGGGAGCAAGCTAATATATGCTGCTAATAAGGAAGAAGTCGTTCACGAGGGATCATATGGGGAATCAAATATCAACGATTTTTGTCATCAGAGTTGGCACCGCAAAGATAGACTATCGAAAGCGGTGGGATCAAACTGAATATAGTGAGCTTGGCTTTTTTGAACCCACGATCAAAGTCCATCCATTTTGTCAGGAGAGCTTACTCATCTTCATTTCAAAAGAAGGGACCTCACCAAGCATTGACTAATTACTAGGAGGACGAATGTTTGGTTCCAACTACGTATACTCCTGGTGGCGCTATGAACTTGAGACCTTAGACTGGTGGGTTCACTGAGGGATCGCTTCACGAAGGATGTGACGAAAGCCTTGTAATGAGGTCGCGGGGCCATAAGTTGTACGGGTGTCAGGGGGTTTCAATAGATCCATAAGCGCTGGGGTTCGCTAGCTGGGGAAGAAAATCTGGAGCTAGCAAGGCCCCCGAGGTTGGCCTGAAGAAGGGGTGTAAACGGACCCACTTCACATATCGATTCGAGCATCCTAAGGGAGAGACTTGGGGTAGTCGGTCTTATGGTTGGAACGTTCTTGCAAGCACCTTTCAATCAATTCAGAATCTTCGAACCCGGCAAGCTTATGTGCCTGTTCTTCTGTATTTGACAAGGTTATGCGCTTGTTCATTCACGTCGAGAAGATCACTTAAAGGCCCTGTTGCTTGGAGTGGGTATTCACCCTAAAGTGAAGGCCGCATGCAAGTTCAAATAATTGAAGTATGGTTAGTACGAGACCCATGGTGTACTTTCTCTGGGAAATGAATATACCAGACTTGGAACTTGCGAACGGCATGTTTGGATCTGTACTGAATGAAACTAACTTCCTTATGGACTTCCAATTCAATGAATGCCGGTCCTCCTGGCAGCGGGAGGGATGATTTCACAAAGTCAAAGATCCTTCCATACAAGCTCTTCAACCCTCTGACATTGATGGTCTCACGGTGCGAGAGATTTCCGGATTGCGAATCCTTTGTGACCTCTCGGTAACGCTGCGACAGCCAAGCCTTCTCCTAGTCCAGCCCTCCTGTATGTAAGTAATTATGATCAAAGAAGTCAGAAAAAGCTTGACCCTTGTGCAATTCCACTATGTTTACCAAGAAAGAAAATACCAATAGTCGATTTTGGAGAAGAGAAAGTAAACAAACATTAATGTTCAGTATCTAGATATACGCTAGTGAAAAACAAAGGCAAAGTTTCCATAATCAAATGGAGACGACCTCTCCAACACAATTGGCAGGAAGCAGAGAAGTATTGACTTTATCCCAATTAGATAATAGGAAGAAATATGACCTTTCCCAGCCCAGAATTCCGAAAAGATCAGGCAGAGCCTAGAGAGAGCGAAAGCATCTGTCGCGGAGTATGGAAATACTGACTGACTCCCAACATAAGGAGTAACAGAGAGCTAGATGAGCAGAACTTCTCGACGTCAGCCTCACAACAAAAGGATAGGAATCCGCTTCTCAGGTTGTCTGTCACAAGAAGACGTATCTTTGATCTCTCTCCGTAGCTCTTCGATAGCTGCTTGGCTGAAAGGAACTACCTTATTCCTAGATCTTCTTTCTTATTGGTTGTTCTATCTTGATCTCAAACGTATAGTAGGAAGAAAGCTACCATCAAAGACATTCTGAGCTGGCCTAGCTTGATAGAAACCTCAAGTAGCTACATCCAGCTCTATGACCAAAATCCCTCCTTATATCACTAGAAGAGATAGAGGAAGGAATAATAGCCAAGAGGGTAACTTCCAAATCCCAAAGAAGTCAGAAACAGAGAAGGATCAGCTGAAGCAGAAGATTAATAGCGCCGCTGAAGCAGCTAAAGCATCCGCAGAAGAGGAAACCATTGTGTTGGGGTAGGAAGCCCCAAGTCAACCCTTCCCAAGGAGAAGTCAAGATCCGGGAAGAAGGGATCAGGAATAGAACCTGCCTCGTAGCTTGGGATTCTGTCTTCTGGTAGTTTGTCGCGGTCGGACCCGAGAAGTCAGCACTGTCGATAGCCTCGAATGGACTGCCTGGATCAAAGCGGTAGTCTTTTGATGTTCTCTTCTCGGTGTGCTTGACTCTCTCTGTTTTGCTGGTTTGCCTTTGGTCGCATCTTTCCAGGCAATATAACACATTAGTCCTCACCTTCGTCGGAATTTCTAACCGGGATGGCTGGAGAATAGGTGTCGCGTTCATTCTTCCCAAAGTACCGATGATAATACGACCCCGCACTCACTAAGTTGGGGTCTATGGCTTGGTCGTAGTGGTCATATGACTTTTTGAGCCTCGACCTTCTACACATTTCTTGCGCGTCGTCGTAATGGTAGTTGAAATACAAAGGGTTCCCCACTGCCACGTCCAACATGAATTGGCAGGGCTTGACGAAGGTAGTCACCGGCGTAAGGTTGAAGAACGGCCTTTCCCCCTGTCAAAAGCCTCTCAAGGATCAGCCAAGCCTCTACACAGAAGACGGGCGGATTGAGCTCGAGTAAGATATGTATAACCACTTCCCCAGGAGGGGTCGGTACTTCGCCCGTTTGCACGATGATGTAACGGCGGCATGGTAATGCGTCACTGATAAGTCGCGCCATTAATTCGCAAGTATTGTCTGTTTTCTGAACGTGTATAACTGTCACGAAAAAGTAGCGTCGCGGCCTTCTCATTTTGATCATGGACGCAGTGCTAGGCTGTTGCTCAAAAGGTAAAGCAACTTGAGGGTCAATATCCAAGCCAAATTGAGACGATGATGACATGATATTTTCACACCGAGATGCAGAAATAGTTGGTACCAATGGTTGCATGGCAATATTGAGAACTATTGGACTCCGCTCCGCGACTATCAAGTCAACTTTGGAGACTGAAAGGCTTGCCCTTGGTTTTGCCAACGAAAAATGGTTTGAAGCTAGCTTGAAGATGGGATGACACCGACACTGAAAATATACACTGAAACTTCCCAACCTAACATAAATACGACCAAAATAACACCGAAACCGAGAAAACTCATGAGGATAGATTGAGAATGATGAATTCCATATCTCAATATACATAATATTGCTCGGTGCTTTGATAGATTACAGACCAAGATTCACGAATATAATGAATATAACGATATCTAAATATCTCAATATATTTATTGACATCGATCGATATTATACATCTCCATATATGTCAATCTGAACATCAGTATGAACAGCGTATTCCATCATCTCGCTTTGGACTGATACTAGTGAATTGAGTAGAGTCTGAATTCCTGTATGCAGTCTCCAATCTCACACCCAGTACCTATAAGTACGAATCAGCTTCCGTCCTCCCACAAGGGATTAGCTTCTTCCCTCAGCATTCTGTCTTTGATTCTTCTCAGTCGTCCAAAGAATAGAGAACAGAATGAGGGGTTCAATAGATCAGGGCAGCGACGAAGCTAACAAAGAGGACCGAAACTCACATACATCACTTAGACTGAGAGACTTCCTTTGCTAGCTCAGGGGAGAACTTCATTAGGGGTTCAATAGATCAGGGCTTAACTAGCTCAGTGGAGTGAGTTGGCTAGGCTGAGTTGTGGCAGTTGGTCCTTCAGATTGGTTAGCTCAGTAGCTGAGGTGTCCTGAGAGAGTAGTCGTATCACCTGCTCCTGTCTGCTCCTACTTCTCGGGTCACTCCTGTCCGGTACTATAGACTGAGTCCAGTCCTACCCTACTTATGTTATGGACTCGACTCACTCCTCTCCGCTCCTACTTCTCGAGTCACTCATAAGCTCTAGTCAGAACGTATATAAGGGAGATAGAGGAATCATAAGTCAGATAGAATGAAATCGGAGTGTGGAGTCGGTTGCTTATCTTTCTAGGGCTCTTATGGTCACATTCTTCCTTGTATTCCCTCCCTGTCTTCCTTGACTTTTTGACCACAGTGACTAGCTAATCTACAATCATAGCGTGTCCGAGAGCCTTCAAGAGTCTCCTGCTGTCCCCTTCTTCAGCCTATCCCAGAAAGAAGGAGGAGTCTTTTTCATATTCTCATATAGAGTGGAGTCTCAAATGAGCCCCTTAGACGAGCATATGTCCCTAATTCCGAGACCCCTTCTTCGGACTAGCTAGAATGATTTACACATGAGTATTTACCAATTTCCCTAATGCGCCAGTCCATAATTCGAAGAAAGAAAGTGAAGTTATGCTCACCAAATACCCAAGAAAAGAAGGAAAGAAAGATAGAGAAAAGAGAGGCCACTACTCATATTGAAAAGCCAGGCCAACCCAGGACAGCTACTCAGGGACTAGAACAATGACAGGCGGGGACTCGTACCTACTAACTAGACAAGGAGGCCTAGCTCGGACAACAAACTCAGCCCCAGTTCCGAGCTTGAGGGAAAGGAGAGGAGTTGACCTAGGATGGAAGGATTGACCTTTCTCCCTTTGTTTATCGACGCATCTCTCTTTCCTCGAATCCTTGCCATCAGAGGATTCTGAAACCTAGCCCATCACCTGGAGAGAAACTACCTCTTCTCAGACCTTCTTTAGGTAATCGTTGATACCACAGCAAGAGACACCGGTCATTCCCTTTGGGCTGGGGGTGGAAGGGATAAGCATTGAGGCTTTCCCGAGTGCACTTTCTTTTTGTTGAGCGGCGGACCCTAACTTAATATAGGACTTCCTCCTCCCAAGCGGCTTACAACTAATCTCCTTCCGGTTGAAATAAAGGACTAGCATAGCTGGATGGGAGGGGCAATAAGCACCAAAATCAAATGAGTTAGGTCAGGAGATTAAGAAAGAACCGGTAGTAAGGTAAGCAGGGAAACTGCCGTTAATGGCTTTCGTTGCTCGTACTGGGAATGCTTGATTTAGTCGGTTACCTGAGAGAGAGAAGTCTCTTCCTTGGCTGTATACATAAACTGAATAAGCGAATTAATAGAGAGTGACCTAGTAGAGAGTGAACTTCCCTATAATCAGAAATGATCTCCTTTACTCAGAGGTTAGAGGTATACTCCGGCACTTTGAGACCTATGCCCGATGCCTGATCTTGACTTTGCCTACTACTATACTAATGCCAGGTAAACCCCCTTGCCTATTGTACTAATAGGTTGCGTTGCCCTAGTTCCGGCGTATTGGACTTAGTGACAAGCCCTATCTATTGTTCTGCCGGACCGGTCGCTGAAACTACTACTCTGACACACTGTTCTAATACGTGTTTCCACTATGACTCTGACCTAGTCTAGTGTCCCTTTCTATAAGACCCAATATGATTAATCAACCCATTCAAAGAGAGAAGATAGGTTGCTTAGTTATCCTCTGATACCTAGCTAGATTCCCGTAAAGAAGAGAACACATATCCATGAAAGGTTAGTTCAGGTATCCTTTGCCTAGAAACAAGACATTAACTATATGCATTTCCTTTCCAAAGTAGTCAATCCCGTGTTGCCCTAGTCTTCACTATTGGTTGACTGACCTGGGCGTATAGCCCTACTCTTTCTTTACTAATCCCAGCTAAAGCCCTACCTAAGTGAATGAGAGCTGCTGTCAATGCCTTAGCTTTTCGTCTTACTTCCTTACGAGCGAATCAGTACATGATTATTCTACAACTAAGGTCTCGAGCTAATTCCAGAGTGGGCTTTCCACATAATGACTTCTTCACACTACTCAAGTCCTTTATTCACTGCCTTCACTGGATGAATCTCATTGCGAAAGAAAGGCCTCTCTCCATAGAAGGGGGGGATGTTCTCTCCTTTCAAGACTCGTACGACTAGAGGACGGATCGACCAACTGATCCAGCTTAGGCAACCCTTGCCTTTGTATATAATATTAATGAAGTAAGGAAAGAGAGGTACGTACTTCCATAGGGTGTATCCCAGTTCTTTTTAGGGTATACTGGTCTCAGTAGTTGCCCCACGAAAGTCATATACATATAAAGAAGTAGTGAATGAAAAGCGAATCCTCACTTTCTGGCAGTATAATATCATAAATAGTGCTCTTTCCTTCTCTTCTTTCATTATATTCTCATAACTCAGTACCTATTTGTTATTTCCATCTCTTTTCTTCTTTCTTTCATTATATTCTCATTGATCCCAGTCCTGGTCTTTTCTGGTTAAAGACACGGGTTTGATTGCCTCCAGGGATAGGTAGTAATTCCCACCTCAGGAAGGGCTTTCTAGCCTAGGTACAGGACTCATTCACACCTCAGGAAGGGCATTCTACTCTAGCTGGCTGATACGAAGAGCCTTCCCTTGGGAGTGGAAGTCAATCTGGAGAG
>Ga0316583_10000581_pt1 | contig 11084 bp, 9 predicted proteins | sample J_170502JBrBrA_D_FD_204513 | JGI IMG/M metagenome (GOLD analysis project Ga0316583, IMG submission 204513) | Rhizosphere microbial communities from salt marsh grasses in Alabama, United States - J_170502JBrBrA | ecosystem: Host-associated > Plants > Roots > Rhizosphere | place: USA: Alabama... | reverse complement strand
CGTTCGCCTTCGAGCCAGCGTCCGCCGGCCGCCGTGGACAGATAGTCCGGACTGTCGCCGCCGCGCAAGTGGCCACCCTTGAGCAGCACATTGCGGGGTCCGAGTGCGCGCAGTTGTTCGGCGATTTCGACCATCGCATCGCGGTCGGCGGGCTTGGCGGCGCCGAGCAGCGCCGCGGCCTCCGGTAGGTTCGGCGTCAGCACTGCCGCGAGCGGCAGCAGGCGCTCGATCAGTACGGCGACGGCCGACTCCGACAGTAGCCGGTCGCCGCCCTTGGCCACCATCACCGGGTCCAGCACGACATTGCACGCGCCGTGGCGCTCCAAGGCCTTGGCGACGGCCTCGGCGATCTCACCGCTGCCGAGCATGCCGATCTTGACCGCGTCCACGCGGATGTCGTCGAAGACGGCATCGATCTGGGCCGCGACAAACTCCGGTGGCACCAGCTCGACGCCGCTGACGCCGCGGGTGTTCTGCGCCGTCAGTGCCGTGATCACCGCCATCGCATAGCCCCCATTGGCGGAGATGGCCTTGATATCGGCCTGGATACCGGCGCCGCCGGAGGGGTCCGAACCGGCGATGCTGAGGATGTTTCGGATCATTGCCTCTGTCATTGTTGGCGAAAGGCGCGGGCGGCGGCCTCCGGGTCGGATGCCGCGCAGATGGCGGAGACGACGGCGACGCCCTGCGCACCGGCGGCGAAGACCGCGTCGACATGCTCGGGTCTCAGGCCGCCGATCGCGACCGCCGGCAGTGCGCACGCGGTACAGACTCGGGCCAGCCCGCCGAGACCCAGCGGGGCGGCATGGTCGGGTTTGGTGTCGGTCGCGAAGACCGGGCCGACGCCGACATAGTCGATGACCTCCGGGTCGAGTGACTCGGCATGCGCTTGCGTCTGAATCGACAGCCCGACGATGGCGTCGGGCCCGAGCACGGCGCGTGCCGTCGCGGCGGCGGCATCGGATTGCCCGACGTGCACGCCGTCGGCGCCGATGGCCAGCGCGACCTCGATGCGGTCATTGACGATCAGCATGGCGCCGGTCCCGGTCAGCGCGCGTTTCAGCGCCTGTCCCTGCTCGATCAGCGCCGCGTCCGACGCGTGCTTGTCGCGCAATTGAACGATGCCCGCGCCGCCGCGCACGGCGGCAAGCACGGTGTCGACGAGGCCGCGGCCGGCGCACAGCACCGGGTCGGTGATCAGGTAGACGGACAGATCGAGACTTGGCTTCATTCTTGACTGGAATAGCAATCAGCTTCTGTTGTCGGCAGTCAGCCCGGTAGCCCTGTCTTGCTGCGATGCCCGGCGTATCGCAGCGCCAACGGCAACATGATCGCCGACCGCGGTGCGATCGGTGCCCGGCATCAGCGCGAACGCTCGGGCGAGTCTACCTCGACGATGCGCGCGCCGGCATCGAGCGCGTCCGGGTCGATGCCGGCCAGCGCGTCGATGAAGCGGACCGCGAAGCTGCCGGGTCCGGCGGCGCCGTCAGCGGCCTGCTCCCCGGCGAGGCCGAAGTAGGCGAGCGCCGCGACGGTGCCGTCGAAGTGCTCGCAGCGGGCGCCGAGAAAGGCCGCGGCGACACCGGTCAGCGCGCAGCCTAGAGCGGTGACCCGCGGCATCAGCGCATGACCATTGGCAATGCGCGCGGCGCGGCGACCATCGGTCACGAAGTCGACCGCGCCAGTGACGGCGACGACGGCACCCGATCGGATTGCAAGCGCCACCGCGGCGGCCTCCGCGGCAGCCACCTGGTCTGCCGCATCGACGCCGCGACCACTGCCGCCCTCGGCCTGTCCCAATGCGATGATCTCCGAGGCATTGCCGCGGATCAGCGTCGGACCCAGCGCCAGCAGCCGCTCCCCGGTACGGCGGCGGAACCGCGTGGCGCCGACCGCGACCGGGTCGAGCACCCAGGGCCGGCCGGCAGCCGAGGCCGCCGCGGCGGCCTCGGCCATGGATTCGATCCAGTCCGCCGACAGCGTGCCGATGTTGATGCTTAGCGCATCGGCGATGGCCGCAAACTCGGCCGCCTCTTCGCGGGCGTGCACCATGGCCGGCGACGCCCCGATGGCCAACAGCGCGTTGGCCACTGTATTCATCGCGACGAAGTTGGTGATGTTCTGCACCAGCGGTGTCGCGGCGCGCATGCGCGAGAGCGCGCGTCCTGGTCGTTGCATCGGCTCGGCTCGGCGGCGGGGGATGGTGCTGAAAACGGCGATCAGACTCCGAAAGACGCGAGAGGTACGACAAGGCGCGAACGGTCGGCGACGTCCGGTGAAGCTCCGGCGACGCGTAAGGCCTTGGGCCGGGACTCGGGACCGCGAAGCGACACAGACGCTCGGCGGTTCAGCCACCCTTTGCCGGCAAGGCTCTTTCCTCCGCGCTGTTCGCGCCTCGCGTGGTTCTCCCGCTTGCTCGGTTGGGAGGCGACATGCCGGCAGACAGGCGTACTCGGTCCGATGTCTCAGTGCCGTCCGGCTCGGGTTGGGGGGCCTCGCGCTCGCAGCGCAGGCGGCGCAGCGCCAGCAGCTGCTGGATGCAGAGTCCGAGCAGCGCCGCGGCGGTCAGCAGTGCCTTCAACAGCATCAGGGTGCCGGTGCTGATCACCTGAGCTCCGCGGGGCTATGCGGAGGCGTCAATCGTCGCCTTCATCGTCCTTTCGGCCTTTGCGCGACGAGGAGCCGCGCTGCCAGAACAACAGCCAGGCGATGAAACCGATGAACAGCGCGAATTCGATCGCGGCGAGTTTGTTGCCCTGCATGATCCTGGGAAGTCTGAAGGGTTGTCGATCCGGGAAACATAGCGGCATGCCATGGCGGGGACAAGGGCGGCGCGGCGGAGACAGGCTAACGTCCATGGCAAGGTGCCACCCGGCAAGATGAAGCCTTTGTTTCATCGTACCGGTTTCCAGTTTCGCTGCCGATCAGCGCCAAGGAGGCGGGGGAGGGTTGCGCCGTTTCCGCGCGGCCCGGGCACAAGGGGCGGCCCTGAGCCGCTGCCATCGGGGCCGATATTTTCAGTCATTCAGAATATTCTGAACTATCTTTAATGCAGTGGCCTCGCCGCGTCATCGCGCGCGCTCAGCGGACTGAGGCCGGTCGGGCAGGCCCTGGCGTCCACCCGCAGCCCGGACAAGGTCACCGATGCCCCAGCGGATCGGCCCGGGCGGCATTTTGGTGCCGGCCCGGCCCACCCGCCGATCCCCGGGGACGGCTTTTCTGCGTGTCGCCCGGCCTCGGGTGATCGGGCACGGCAGTCGATGCCCCGCGGCGGAGGTGGGCTTCCCATGAGACGCAAGGCCAAGTATCGGGTGCGCCGCTTCGGCATCATCCGCAGAATCCTCGCGTTCTTCATCGAGTCGCCGCTGACCCCGCTCGTCCTCGGGGCATCCCTGCTGCTCGGCGCCATGGCCATCTATCTGCTGCCGCGGGAGGAGGAGCCGCAGATCACGGTGCCGGTCATCGATGTCTTCGTGCAGATGTCCGGCGCCTCCGCGCGCGAGGTCGAGCAGCGCGTGACCAAGCCGCTGGAGAAGCTGTTGTGGGAGCTGCCCGGCGTCGAGTACATCTATTCGACCTCGAGTCCCGGCCAGGCCCTGACCGTGGTCCGCTTCCTGGTCGGCTGGAGCGAGCAGCGGGCCATCGTCGAGGTGAACCAAAAGCTGTTCGCGAACCTCGATATCGTGCCGGACGGCGCCTCGGCGCCATTGGTCAAGCCGAGACGCATCGATGACGTGCCGATCCTGGCGCTGACGCTGCACGGAGAAGGCTACAACGCCTATGCGCTGCGACGCATTGCGGCGGCGCTCAACGATGAGGTGAAGCAGGTTCGCGATGTCTCCGAGACGACGCTGATCGGCGGCCTGCGCCGGCAGGTGCGGGTGGAGCTGGACGCGCCGCGACTGACCGCCTACGGCATCGATGCCAACGATGTCGTCGACCGGCTGGAGGCCGCCAATCGTCAATCCCGCGCCGGCAGCCTGCCGTCGGAGAACGGGGAGCTGCTGGTGGAGACCGGGGGATTCCTTGAGCATGAGGCGGAGGTCGGCGCCGTCGTGATCGGTGTCTACCAGGGCCAGCTCGTCTACCTGCGCGACGTGGCCGAGGTGCTGGACGGCCCCGAGGAGCCGGTGGATTACGTGCTGTTCGGTCACGGCGCGGCATGGGCGCAGGAGCATGGCGGTCCGGCATCGCAGTTCGAGCGCCCCGCCGTGACGCTGGCGGTGGCGAAGCGTCCGGGCACCAATGCCATCAATGTCGGCAATCGGGTCCTGCGCAAGGTGGAACTGCTGAAAGGAAACCTGATCCCGGCCGGGGTCGAGGTCACCGTCACGCGCAACTACGGGCAGACCGCCACCGAGAAGTCCAACGAGTTGCTGTTCCACATGGGGCTGGCGGTGATCGGAGTCAGCGTCCTGGTGGGCGCGGTACTCGGTGTTCGCGAGGCCATGGTGGTGGCCATCGCCATTCCGATGACGCTGGCGCTGACGCTGGCCACCTTCTATCTGCTCGGCTTCACGCTGAACCGGGTCACCCTGTTCGCGCTGATCTTCTCCATCGGCATCCTGGTGGACGACCCGATTGTCGATGTCGAGAACATCGTGCGCCACTTCCGCATGCCGGAGAACCGCGGGCGGCCGCTGACCGAGATCGTCATCGATGCCGTCAACGAGGTTCGTAGCCCGTTGATCTTGGCGACACTGACCGTGATCGCGGCGGTACTGCCGATGGCCTTCGTCCAGGGGCTGATGGGGCCCTACATGCGTCCGATTCCGATCGGGGCCACCGCGGCGATGTTGTTCTCGATGGTGGTGTCCTTCGTCGTGACCCCTTGGGCGGCCAATAAGATGCTGAGCCGGCTGGCCTTGCACCGGCCCCCGGAGCGGGAGCGCGAGGACTGGAGCACGCGGCTGTATCGGCGGGTCATGGGACCGATGATCCGGGTGCGCTGGCGCGGCATCGCCTTTCTGATCAGCATCACGCTGGCCCTGGCGGGGGCCATCGGGCTAGTTGCCACCGGCGCGGTCAAGGTCAAGATGCTGCCGTTCGACAACAAGAGCGAGCTGCAGCTGATCGTCGACACGGATGAGGGAACGACACTGGAGCAGACCGCCCGGGTCGCCCAGGACCTGGCGAATCTGGTCCGAGACGAGCCCGAGGTCACCGACTACGAGGTTTATGTCGGCACGGCAGCTCCATACAACTTCAATGGCTTGGTGCGTCATTACTTCCTGCGGCGCGGCCCGAACGTCGCCGACATCCAGGTGAACTTCGTACCGAAAGGCGAGCGCGAGGCGCAGAGCCACGACATCGCTCGCCGCCTGCGCGAGCAGATCCAGCCGGTCGCAAAACGCTATGGGGCGCGGGTCAAGGTCGCCGAGGTCCCGCCCGGGCCGCCGGTACTGCAGACCCTGGTCGCCGAGATCTATGGTCCGGACTATGAGCAGCAGATCGCAAACGCCCGCCTGATCCGCGACCTGTTCGACAAGGCGCCGAGCGTCGTCGACGTGGACTGGTACATGGAAGAGGCACATCCGCGACTGGTGTTCCGTTTCGAGCAGGAAAAGGCGGCCCTGAACGGTATCAGTGCCGATCAGGTGGAGCGTCTGGTGCGGATCGCCGAGTCCGGCGTCGAGGCCGGCCTGCTGCATGCCCCCGACGAGCGGGAGGACGTGCCGATCCGCGTGCGACTGCCCCTTGGCCAGCGCGCCGAGGTCTCGGAGCTGCTGCCGCTGCCGCTGCGTGCGCCGGACGGCAGCCAGGTTCCGCTCGGCGAGCTGGTGCGCGCCGAGCTGACGCCCGGTGAGCACAGCCTGTATCGCAAGAACCTGTTGCCGGTAGTCTATGTGACCGGCGACGTGGCCGGCGCCACCGAGAGCCCGGTGTACGCGATCCTGGAGCTGGCCTCGGAGATTGCCGCGATGCAGCCGGTGGGGGCCGCCCCCGGTGAGCACCTGGCGGTCTGGAGCACGCGCCAGCCGTTCTCGACCCTGAAGCCGGCGATGAAATGGGATGGCGAGTGGCACATCACCTACGAGGTCTTCCGCGACCTGGGGCTGGCCTTCGCGGTGGTGCTTATCCTGATCTACACACTGATCGTCGGCTGGTTCCGTTCGCTGCGAACGCCCTTCATCATCATGGCGGCGATTCCGTTCTCGCTGGTCGGCATCCTGCCGGCGCACTGGGCGATGGGCGCCTTCTTCACCGCCACGTCGATGATCGGCTTCATGGCCGGCGCCGGCATCGTCGTGCGCAACTCGATCATCCTGGTCGATTTCATCAAGTTGCGGATCAAGCAGGACATGCCGTTGGAGCAGGCCGTAGTGGATGCCGGCGCGGTGCGTTTCCGGCCGATGATGCTGACAGCGGCGGCGGTCGTCGTGGGCGGCAGCGTGATCCTGTTCGATCCGATCTTCCAGGGTCTGGCGATCTCGCTGATGGCCGGCGAGGTGGCCTCGCTGCTCCTGTCGCGGATGGCGGTGCCGATTATCTACTACCTGTCGATGCACGAGGGCGGCAGCGCCCGGGTGACCCAGGACCTCGGTGTTCCAGCGACCTCCCATTGACGGCAGGGGATCGGGCGCTACCCGTTGCCGGCGCTCGACGATGAAACCAACGCTTCATCTTGCGGGGTGGCAACGTGTCATGGACGTTAGCCGACCGCAAGGCTAGGAAACCGGCGCTGGAGTGATGGCGGTCAAGGTTGCAAGCTGCCGCCGCTGTTAGAGTTGATGCCGGCAAGACGGGACGTCTGCGGGTCGTCTCGCGCAGTCTGCGACTGCACCGGTCCACCGGGATCGGCGGCAGTTGCTGCACTGCACAAATTTCTCTAAGATGTAGCGATACCTTAATAACCCTGACCTCACTGGGTCATCACCGCTGTAGCGCCCGCCGCCGGCTTCATGCGCGGCATGCGACTGGCAAGGCCCAATGATCCGATGACAGACTACGCACTCATCCTGATCGGCACGGTCCTGGTCAACAACTTCGTGCTGGTCAAATTCCTTGGGCTATGCCCGTTCATGGGCGTGTCGAAGAAGCTTGAGACGGCCATCGGCATGGGCCTGGCGACGACCTTCGTGCTGACCCTGTCGTCGATTTCCGCCTGGATCGTCAATACCTATCTACTCGAGCCGCTCGGCATCGAATACCTGCGCATCATCGTCTTCATCTTGGTGATCGCGGTGGTGGTGCAGTTCACCGAAACGGTCATGCACAAGACCAGTCCGGTGCTCTACCAGGTGCTGGGGATCTTTCTGCCGCTGATCACTACCAACTGTGCGGTGCTCGGCGTCGCGCTGCTGAATCTGCAAGAGAAGCGCGATCTGATCGAGTCGACCCTGTACGGGTTTGGGGCGGCGATCGGGTTTTCGCTGGTGCTGGTGCTGTTCGCTGCGATTCGCGAGCGGGTCGCGGTGGCGGATGTGCCGGAGCCCTTTCAGGGCGGGGCCATCGCGCTTGTGACCGCCGGGCTGATGTCGCTGGCCTTCATGGGCTTTGCTGGTCTGGTTTCGGTCTGATGGACCGGGTCGGGCCAATCTCGGTGCGCGTGTCGGACCCAAGCGAGGGGAGACAAAGATGCTGATTGCCATTGCCGCCGTCGCCGCGCTGGCCGCCGTCTTCGGCCTGCTGCTCGGCTATTCGGCGATCCGGTTCCATATCGACGGCGATCCCATCGCCGATCAGATCGACGCGCTGCTGCCGCAGAGCCAATGCGGGCAATGCGGCCTCCCCGGCTGCCGCCCCTACGCCGAAGCGGTCGCGGCCGGTCAGGCCGAGATCAACCAGTGCGTTCCCGGCGGCGAGGCGACCATGCTGGCCATTGCGGACCTGCTCGGGCGCGAGCCGGTCGCCGGCGGCGAGATCGTCGAAAAGCCCAAGAGCACCGCCGTCATCGACGAGCAGGTCTGTATCGGTTGCACCAAGTGTCTGTCGGTCTGCCCGGTGGATGCGATCGTCGGCGCCACCAAGCAGCTGCATGCCGTCATTGGCAGCGAGTGCACCGGTTGCGAGCTGTGTCAGCCGTCCTGTCCGGTGGACTGCATTTATATGCAGCCGATCCCCGAGCACATCGGCAACTGGAAGTGGCCTTACCCGGGCAGGCAGCCCAAGCCGGCCAATCAGCCCCTGGTCACGGAGGCCGAGCCTGAGGCCGAGGTGGAACACCGCGAGGCCGCCTAGCCGGCTGACAGGCTGCCGGGACCCTCTATGAAACTGCAAACGCCCCAAACCGCCGAGCAGCGTCGCAAGCTGTGGCATTTCCACGGCGGTGTCCACCTGCCGGAAGAAAAGTACCTGTCCAACGGCAAACCGACGCTCGATGCGCCGTTGCCGCGGCAGTTGGTCATTCCGTTGCAGCAGCACATTGGTGCACCCGCGCGGGCAGCCGTCACGGTGGGCGACCGAGTGCTGAAGGGCCAAGTGATCGCCGAGCCCCAGGGCTACATCAGCGCGACGGTGCATGCCTCGAGCTCCGGCGTCGTCAGCGCCATCGAGGCGCGGTCGGTGCCGCACCCGTCCGGGCTGACGGCGCCCTGCATCGTCATCGACACCGACGGCGAGGATGCCTGGGCCGAGCTGCCTGAGCCGATTGCGGATTTCGAGCAGGCCGACGCCAACACGCTGCGCGAGCGCATTCGCGGCAGCGGCATCGTCGGCATGGGCGGTGCCTCCTTTCCGTCCAACGTCAAGCTGAATCCCGGTGCCGACCAGCCCATCGACACTCTGGTCATCAATGGCGCCGAGTGCGAGCCCTACATCACCTGCGACGATCTGCTGATGCGCGAGCGCGCCGCCGACATTGTCGACGGCATCCGCATCATGCTGCATGTGCTCGGCGCCGGGCGCTGCCTGGTCGGTATCGAGGACAACAAACCCGAGGCGATCCTCGCGATGCAACAGGCGGTGGCGCTGCGCCAGCTGGGCGGGCGCATTGAGGTGGTAGCGATCCCAACCCTGTATCCGAGCGGGGGCGAGAAGCAGCTGATCAATATCCTGACCGGCAAGGAGGTGCCCAGCCACGGCATCCCGGCGCAGGTCGGCCTGGTCTGCCAGAACGTCGGTACCGCCAGCGCGGTGGCCGACGCGGTGCTGCGCGGCCGGCCGCTGATCGAACGCTATGTCACCGTCACGGGCCGCGCCGTCGCCAGTCCCCAAAACTACCGGGTGCGCATCGGCACGCCGGCGAGCGAGCTGATCGACGCCAGCGGCGGGCTGCGCGCCGAGCTGGCCAAGCTGGTGGTGGGCGGGCCGATGATGGGCATCAAGCTCGACTCCGACGCGGTGCCCATTACCAAGGCGGCGAACTGCATCCTGGCGCTGACGCCGCAGGAGAGCCCCGATCCCGGAAAGCCGCTGCCCTGCATCCGCTGCGGTCGTTGTGCCGACGTCTGTCCGGTCAACCTGCTGCCGCAGCAGATGTACTGGCACGCGCGGGCGAAGGACATCGACAAGGTGCAGGACTACAACGTCTTCGACTGCATCGAGTGCGGCTGCTGCGCACACGTTTGCCCGTCGCATATCCCACTGGTGCAGTACTACCGTTACGCCAAGACCGAGAGCTGGGCGCGCGAGCGTGAGAAACGTGCCGCCGAGCACGCCCGGGAGCGGCATGCGGCGCGCGAGGCCAGGCTCGAACGCCTGGAGCGCGAGCGCAAGGCGAAGATGCGGCAGAAGCAGGCCGCCATCGCGCCAAAGGGCGCCACCGCCGCGGCCGACGGCGACGCCAAGAAGGCCGCCATCGAGGCCGCCCGCAAACGCGCCGCCGAGAAACGCGCGGCGCGGGCCGTCGAGCCGGCGCCGGCATCGGCGGCGGTGAAACCGCGCGTGGAGTCCGAGTCGGTCAGCGAGGAGCAGGGCTAGTGGCCGCGACTTTCGTCTCTTCGCCCCATAGCGCCCGCGTCAACCGGGTGGATTGGGTCATGCTGCAGGTGTGCCTGGCGCTGGTTCCGGGGACCTTGGCCCTGGTCTGGTTCTTCGGCTGGGGTGTGTTGATCAACATGGTCCTGGCGACGGTGTTCGCGGTCGTTGCCGAGGCCCTGGTGTTGAGGCTGCGTGGCCGCCCTGTGCTGCTGGCGATCGGCGACTACAGCGCCGTCGTGACGGCATTGCTGTTCGCGCTGACGGTACCGCCGACGCTTCCCTGGTGGCTGACCCTGCTCGGCATCCTGTTTGCCATCGTCATCGTCAAGCAGCTCTACGGCGGCATCGGCTACAACCCCTTCAACCCGGCCATGGCCGGCTATGTGTTCCTGCTGATCTCCTACCCGGTGCAGATGACCAGCTGGTTGCCGCCGCATGTGCCGGCGCTGGTGCAGGCGCATGATCTGACGCTACTGTCGTTCCTGGACTCGGCACGGCTGATCTTCACCGGCGAGCTGCCGGCGGGTCTGAGCTGGGACGCGGTGACCGCGGCGACACCGCTGGACGAGATGCGAACCATGCTCGATCAGGGCAACAGCATCGACATCATCCGCCAGAGCCCGCTGTGGGGAAGCTTCGGCGGTCGCGGTTGGGAATGGGTCGGCAACTGGTTCCTGCTCGGCGGACTCTACCTGCTGTGGCGGCGCGTCATCACCTGGCACATACCGCTGTCGTTCCTGGCCGGACTGCTGGTGATGGCCGGCGCGTTCTGGCTCATCGAGCCGCAGACACATCCGTTCCCGGCCTTTCATCTATTCTCTGGCGGCGCCATTCTCGGTGCATTTTTCATTGCCACCGACCCGGTCACCGCCTGCACGACGAAGCGCGGCCAGTTGATCTACGGTGGCGCCATTGGCGCACTGGTGTTCGTGATCCGCACCTGGGGCGGCTATCCGGACGCGGTCGCCTTTTCGGTGCTGTTGATGAACATCGCCGCGCCGGTCATCGACCATTACACCCAGCCCCGGGTCTTCGGTCAGGGTAGGCGCGTCTGATCCAGACGCGGGCGCGGCCGCCCGATTGACCCGGCCTTGCGAGTAGTCAAAGCTATGAAGAAAGCACCAATCTTGATCGCCGCCTTCATCCTCGGCAGTTTTGCCGTTGCCGGCGTCGGCCTGGTGGCCATGACCCACGCGGTCACCGATGGTCGCATTGCCGACAAT
>Ga0316583_10000580_pt1 | contig 11086 bp, 11 predicted proteins | sample J_170502JBrBrA_D_FD_204513 | JGI IMG/M metagenome (GOLD analysis project Ga0316583, IMG submission 204513) | Rhizosphere microbial communities from salt marsh grasses in Alabama, United States - J_170502JBrBrA | ecosystem: Host-associated > Plants > Roots > Rhizosphere | place: USA: Alabama... | reverse complement strand
GACCCTGCTGTTCCTCCCGCTGGCGCACGTCATGGGCCGGGACATCCAGTTCGGCTGCACCAACCAGGGCGTCGTCATGGGCCACAGCCACGACATCCCCCGCCTGGTCGACGACCTCGGCGAGTTTCGGCCCGACTTCCTGCTCTCGGTACCGCGGGTGTTCGAGAAGGTCTACAACATGGCCTCGGCCAAGGCCGCCGAGGAGGGCAAGGGCCGCATCTTCGACATCGCGGTGGCCACCGCGGTCGAGTACAGCCAGGCCCTCGACACCGGGGGGCCGTCGGTGTGGCTGCGGCTGCGGCACGCCGTGTTCGACCGGCTCGTGTACGCCAAGCTGCGGGCCCGCCTCGGCGGCAACGTGAGCTGGGCGCTGTCGGCAGGGGCGCCTCTGGGCGCCCGGCTCGGGCACTTCTACCGCGGCATCGGCATCACCATCTACGAGGCATACGGGATGACCGAGAACTGCGGACCCGCCACGATGAGCTCGCCCGGCCACGTCAAGGTCGGCTCGGTCGGCCGGCCGATCCCCGGGTGCACGATCCGGATCGCCGACGACGGCGAGGTGCTCATGCGGGGGGAGCACGTCTTCTCCGGGTACTGGAACAACACCGAGGCGACCCGGGAGACCATCGACGAGGACGGGTGGCTGCACACCGGCGATATCGGTGAGCTCGACGAGCAGGGCTTCCTCACGATCACCGGCCGGAAGAAGGACCTCATCGTCACCGCCGGCGGCAAGAACGTCGCGCCCGCGGTGCTCGAAGACATCGCGCGCGCGCACCGGCTGGTGAGCCAGATCATGGTGGTCGGCGACAACCGCCCGTTCGTGGCGGCGCTCGTCACGCTCGACCGGGAGTTCCTGCCCACCTGGCTGGAGCTCCAGCAGCGTCCCGCCGACACCCCGGTCGAGGCGCTGGTGGACGACCCGGCGGTGCGGGCCGAGGTTCAGGTGGCCATCGACGCCGCCAACGCCGCGGTGTCCCGCGCGGAGTCCATCCGAGCGTTCACGATCCTGGTCGAGGACTTCTCCATCGAGAGCGGCCACCTGACGCCCTCGATGAAGCTGAAGCGGTCGGTGGTGGCCACCGACCACGCCGGCACCATCGACGATCTCTACGCCTGAGCCGCCATGAGTCTGCTGGACGAGCTGAGGCAGGCACTCGGGCCCGACGCCGCCGCCCACGTGCTCACCGACCCGGACCTCACCGAGGCCTTCGGCACCGACTGGACCCGCCGCTGGTCCACCCGCCCCCTCGCCGTCGTCCGTCCGGGGAGCGTCGACGCCGTCGGCGCGGTGCTGCAGGCCTGCCGAAGGCACGCGACGCCCGTCGTGACGCAGGGCGGGAACACCGGCCTCGTGGGGGCGTCAGTGCCGCAGCGACCCGGGGAGGTGCTGCTGTCCACGACCCGGCTCCACCGCCTCGAGCCGGTCGACCCGGTGGCCCGGCAGGTCACCGTCGGCGCCGGGGCCACGCTGGCCTCCGTCCAGCAGCACGCCCGGGCCGCCGGGCTCGTCTACGGCGTGGACCTCGCCGCCCGCGAGTCGGCCACCATCGGGGGCACGGTGGCCACCAACGCCGGAGGCCTGCGGGTGTGCCGGTTCGGCGACACCCGGGCCCAGGTGACGGGGCTGCGGGCAGTGCTCGCCGACGGCTCCGTGGTCGACCGGCTGCACGGGCTGCCGAAGGACGGGGCCGGGTACGACCTGGTTGCTCTGCTCGTCGGGAGCGAGGGGACGCTCGCCGTGGTCACCGATGTGCGGGTGCGGCTGCACGAGCCCGACCCCCGGGGCGTGGTCACGCTGGTCGGCTGCCGCAGCGTCGCCGAGGCCGTGTCGCTGCTGCCGGCCCGGGGCCCCGGGCTGCGGATGGCCGAGCTCATGACCCGCGACGGGCTCGACCTCACCTGCGAGGCCGCCGACCTGCCGTTCCCGCTGCCGTCCCGCTGGCCGGCATACCTGCTGCTGGACACGCCCGACCTGCCCGACCTGCCCGAGGGCATCGAGGCGGCGGTCGACGCGCGGCTCGTCGACTACCGGGAGCGGCACCCCGACGCCATCGCGACCCTCGGGGTCGTGCACAAGTACGACGTGTCACTTCCCCTCCCGCGCCTGGACGAGTTCCTCGACCGGGTCTCGGCGCGCGTCGCGCCGCACCGGCTGTACGTGTACGGGCACCTCGCCGAGGGCAACCTGCACCTCGGCGTGGTCGGGCCCGACCCCGACGACGACCAGGTCGACGCCACCGTGCTGACGCTCGTGGCGGAGATGGGCGGGTCGATCGCCTCCGAGCACGGCGTGGGGGCGGCCAAGGCCGCCCTGCTCGGGCTCAACCGCAGCCCCGCGGACCTGGCAGTGATGCGGGCCATCAAGGACGCCCTGGACCCCAGCGGCATCCTCAACCCCGGTGTCGTGCTCGTCTGACGCCACGTCTGACACGATTGCCGGTCATGTCCAAGCGCCGACGCCCACCGCGCCCACGCGTCGAGACCGACGTGCCCGTCGTCGGTCCCCGCGAGCCCTGCCCCTGCGGCTCGGGCAAGAGGTACAAGGTGTGCCACGGCAAGGCCGCCGCCCGCGCGCGCACCCCGGTCGTCGACCGGCCCTTCGACGGGCTGCCGGGCGAGACCGACTGGGTGGCGCTGCGCGAGTTCGTGCCCTCGGCCACCTCGCCCCTGACGCTGGCGGCGGACCTGGCGGCCCAGCACCCGGACCGCCCGCTGACCCTGGCCACCGTCCTGCCCGGCGCCGTGCCGGCCATCGTGCGCGACGACGGGTCGGTGCTCGTCGGGCTGCAGACCACGACGTCGTCCGGTGATCCCTCCCGAGACGTCGCTGCCGCCCTGCTCGCCGCCCTCGACCTGCAGGCCGGGGCGGCACTGTCGATGCCGGCGTTGCCCGGCCCCGGCCCGCGACTGCAGGACGTGCTCGACCCCGACACCCCGCTGCAGGTGAGCCTGCACGACACGTTCGAGTACTGGGTTGCCGGAGCCGAGGAGAACGCCGACACGAAGGCCCTGCTCGAGCAGGCGAACTCCTCGATCATCCCGACGACCCGGCTGGCCTCGGTCACCTCGGCCTACGTCGCCGACATGGGCGAGCGCCGCTACCTGCGCTGGGTGCAGCCGCACGACGAGGACCGCCTGCTCGACGCGCTGGCCCGGCTGCGTGCCGCCGGTCAGGACCGCCTCGCCGACGAGGCCACCCTGCTCGGCACCTTCCGGGCCCACGGCCTGCTCGTGCCGGTGTGGGAGCTGGGTGACGTGCTCGTCGACGACCTCGAGGACCCGGCCGTCGAGATGGGCGAGCGGATCGCCGAGCAGGTCGCCGTGACCGACCCGCTCACCGCCGACCAGCGGCGGGCCCGCGCCGCCCTGGCCAACCGCCAGATCACGCTGCGCTGACTCCTACGCTGACGCCCGTGCGCTACGGATACCTGGGCCCTCCCGGCACCTTCACCGAGACCGCGCTGCGGGCACTGCCGATCGAGGAGCCCGCCGAGCTCGTCGCGTTCGCAACCGTCCCGGCCGCGCTGCAGGCCGTCCGGTCCGCGGAGGTCGACGGTGCCGTGGTCCCCATGGAGAACTCCATCGAGGGATCGGTCAACGCCACCTTGGACGAGATGGCGGTCGGGGTCCCCCTCGTCATCAGCCACGAGGTGGTGCTGCCGGTCGCCTTCGACCTGCTCGTCCGGTCGGGCACGAGCTTCGGCGACGTCACCCGGGTGACGACCCACCCGCACGCACAGGCCCAGTGCCGCAACTGGCTGGCCGCGCACCTGCCCCAGGTGCTCGTCGTCCCGGCCGCGTCGACTGCGTCCGCGGCCCAGGCCGTGGCCGACGCCGACTCCGGCTTCGACGCCGCCGTGGCGTCCCCGCTGGCGGCGCAACGGTACGGGCTGGTCTCCCTGGCATCCGGCATCCAGGACGCCGACGCGCACACGCGGTTCGTGCTGCTCACACGACCCGGCCACCCGCCGCCGGTCACCGGCCACGACAAGACCACGCTCGTGGTGTTCATGAAGGAGGACCGCACCGGTGCCCTGCTGGAGATCCTCGAGCAGTTCGCCACCCGCGGGGTCAACCTCACCCGGATCGAGTCCCGCCCCGTGGGGGCCCGGCTGGGCAACTACTCCTTCTCCATCGACTGCGAGGGCCACGTACGCGACGCCCGGGTGGGCGAGGCGCTCATGGGCCTGCACCGGGTGTGTGCCGACGTGCGGTTCCTCGGCTCGTACGCGCGCGCCGACGGGCAGGCCCCGATCGTGGCCGAGTCCACGAGCAACGCCGACTTCGCCGAGGCCGCCGACTGGCTGGCGCGGCTGCGGGGGACGTCGGGCTGAGGGCCGTCAGCTCGTCGGCCGCCCCGGCACGGTGCGCACGTACCGGTGCGCGACGGTGAGCAGCCCCAGCGCCGGCCAGAACCGGGACGCCTCCAGGTTCGTGGTGCGCCAGTCGGCGACCACGCACGGGTGGCCGAAGCGCGCCATGTCCCGCATCGCCTCCGACACCAGGATGCGGCCCACGCGCCGACCTCGCGCCTGCGGATGGACCGCGAGCAGCAGCATCTCCGCGCTGCGCTCGTCGTACATCGGCACCGGGGGGAAGGGGCGCCACAGGAGCAGGCCGACAGGGTCGCTCCCGTCCCACGCCAGCAGCACGCGGGCGTCCTGCTCCTCCACGGCGGCCCGGTAGGACTCGGGCAGCCCGGTGTAGAACTCGTTGGAGCGTCGGTCGAACACCGGAGACCCTTCGTGGTGGTGAGCCACCAGGTCACCGAGGGCGACGAGCACGTCGAGGCGCTCCAGCCCCGCTCGCTCGACCTGCACGCCGCCGGTGAGCGGCCGCCCACCGGAGTCGGAGAGGCTTCGCACCGCGTACGCCGTCTGCCGACCGAAGGACAGGTCGATCAGCCGGTCCGACAGGGCCCGGTCCAGGGCGGGGACGACGATGCCGTGGGTCATCAGTCCCCGGCTGACCCAGGCCTCGCCGGCCACCGCGTACAGGTCCGCGAGGTCGTCCGGGTCGCCGACGGTGCCGGTCAGGGTCCCCAGCGCCATCTCCTCGTGGTGCTCCCACAGAAGGCTGGCGTCGACCCGGCCGCCGGACTCGCTCACCCATCCACGGGGGTCCTCGTCGAGCGCGGCGCGCACCACGGCCGGCTCGCCGAACGCCGCACTGAGCACCCGGGCCGCGCCCTGCACCCGTGCGTGGCGTCGTGCCACCAGGGTGGCGACAGCGTCCAGGTCGTCGGGGGTCGCCTCGCGGATCACCCCGAGGACGCTAGTCGCGACGTGGGTAGGCTCGCAGCGTGATCGACCTGCGCGTGCTGCGCGAGAGCCCCGACACCGTGCGCGCCTCGCAGCGCGCCCGCGGTGAGGACGAGCGCCTCGTGGACGCCGTGCTCCAGGCCGACGCCCGCCGCCGGGCCGCGCTGGGCGACTTCGAGTCGCTGCGGTCCGACCAGAAGTCGCTGGGCAAGCAGGTCGCCGGCGCCACCGCCGACGATCGGGAGACGCTGCTGGCCCGGGCCCGCGAGCTGGCCGAGGCGGTGAAGGAGGCCGAGCGGCGGGCCGGCGACGCCGAGGACGAGGCGCACGTGCTCGCCCTGGACCTGGCCAACGTCATCGACCCGGCAGCCCCGGTGGGCGGCGAGGCCGACTTCGTCACCCTCGCCGTGCAGGGCAGCCCGCGCGACTTCGACGCCGAGGGCTTCTCCCCGCGGGACCACGTGGAGCTGGGCCGACTGCTCGGCGCCATCGACATCGAGCGCGCCGCCAAGGTCTCCGGGTCGCGCTTCTACTACCTCACGGGGGTCGGGGCGCTGCTCGAGCTGGCCCTGGTGAACCTGGCCATGGCCCAGGCGGTCGAGGCGGGGTTCACCCCCATGCTGCCGCCGGTGCTCGTGCGTCCCGAGGCGATGCAGGGCACCGGGTTCCTCGGGCAGGCGGCGGAGAACGTCTTCCACCTCGACCGGGACGACTACTACCTGGTGGGCACCGCGGAGGTGCCGCTGGCGGCGTACCACAGCGACGAGATCCTCGACCCCGACGCCCTGCCGCTGCGCTACGTGGGCTTCTCCCCCTGCTTCCGGCGGGAGGCCGGGTCGCACGGCAAGGACACCCGCGGCATCATCCGGGTGCACCAGTTCGACAAGGTCGAGATGTTCAGCTTCTGCCGCCCCGAGGACTCCGCCGCCGAGCACGAGCGGCTGCTGGCGTGGGAGCGGTCCTTCTTCGACCTGCTCGACGTGCCGTACCGGGTGATCGACGTCGCCTCGCAGGACCTCGGCGCCTCGGCGGCCCGCAAGTACGACATCGAGGCCTGGATCCCCACCCAGGGCACCTACCGGGAGGTCACGTCGACCTCGAACTGCACCGAGTACCAGGCCCGGCGTCTGGCGGTACGCACGCGCCGAGAGGGCGGTGGCACCGCGCCGGTGGCCACGCTCAACGGGACGCTGGTGGCGGTCCCGCGCACGATCGTGGCCATCCTCGAGAACCACCAGCACGCCGACGGCTCGGTCAGCGTGCCGGCGGCGCTGCGTCCCCACCTGGGCGGGCGGTCGGTGCTCGAGCCCGTCGTGCGCGCATGACGTCGACGTGGGTCCCCCGGCTGGTCGCCCTCGACGTCGACGGCACCCTCATCCCCTACGGCGACTTCCACGCCCCGCCCGCGCCGGTGGTTCGCGACGCGGTCCAGCGGGCCCGGGACTCCGGCGCGCACCCGGTCGTCGCGACGGGCCGGTCGCTGCACTCGACGTTCCCGGTGTTCGACGCCCTGGGGCTCGACGACGGCTTCGCGGTGTGCTCGAACGGTGCGGTGGTCGTCGACGTGTCGACCCGCGAACCCGTGGACGTGGTGACCTTCGACGCCCTCGAGCCGGTGCGCTACTTCGCCGACCAGATCCCGGACGCGATCCTCGCCGTCGAGGAGCTCGGCGTCGGCTTCCGCATCAGCGGGGACAACGTCAACTTCGAGTTCGACGGGACGGTCGAGGTCGTCCCGCACGCCGAGCTCGTCCAGGGGCCGGTCACCCGGCTCGTCGTCCGCTGGCCGGAGGGTGACCGGGACCGACTGAAGGCGGTCGCCGCAGAGATGGGGCTGCCGGCCGTCGACTACGCCATCGGCTACACCGCCTGGCTCGACATCATGCCGTCCGGGGTGTCGAAGGCCGAGGGTCTGGACAAGATCTGCTTCCGCCTCGGCGTCGGGCCGCCGGACGTGCTGGCGATCGGGGACGGCCACAACGACATGGAGATGCTGCGCTGGGCCGGGCTCGGGGTGGCCATGGGCAACGCGCCTCCCGACGTCCAGGCCGTCGCCGACGAGGTCGGTCCGCACGTCGTCGACGACGGGGTGGCCGTCGTGCTCGACCGCTACTTCGCCTGAGTCACAGGCTGGGGAGCGTGGCGAGCCCCTCGGCGAGCCGCTCGGTGGTGACGTCCTCGTCGACCATCCGCCCGGACAGGTAGGCGTCGTAGGCGGGCAGGTCGAGCAGGCCGTGGCCGCACAGCGCGGTGACGATGACCTTCTCCTCGCCGGTCTCGGCGCACCGCCGGGCCTCCCGCATCGCCTCGGCGAGAGCGTGCGTCGGCTCGGGGGCCGGCAGGATGCCCTCGGTGCGCGCGAAGAGCACCCCGGCGTCGAAGCACTCGGTCTGCGGGACGGCCTTCGCGGTGATCAGCCCCAGCTCGTAGATGTGCGACAGCAGCGGGCTCATGCCGTGGTAGCGCAGGCCGCCGGCGTGGATGGGGTCTGGCACGAAGTCGTGCCCGAGCGTGTGCATCTTGAACAGCGGCGTCATCCCGGCGGTGTCGCCGAAGTCGTAGGCGTACACCCCGCGGGTCAGGGACGGGCAGGAGGAGGGCTCCACGGCCCGGATCTCCGGGTCCCACCGGCCGGCGAGCTTCTCCCGCAGGATCGGGAAGGCCAGGCCGGCGAAGTTCGACCCCCCGCCGGTACAGCCCACGACGAGGTCGACGCGGTCCTCGCCCGCCTTGGCCAGCTGCAGCAGCGCCTCCTCACCGATGACCGTCTGGTGCAGCAGGACGTGGTTGAGCACCGACCCCAGCGCGTAGCGCACCTGGGGGTCCGGCGCGGCGACCTCGACGGCCTCGGAGATCGCGATGCCCAGCGAGCCGGGGTGGTCCTCGGCCTGCTCCAGGATGGCCCGGCCGGCCTCGGTCAGCGGCGACGGGGAGCGGTGGACGCGGCCGCCGAAGGCCTCGATCATCATCCGGCGGTAGGGCTTCTGGTCGTAGGACGCCCCGACCTGCCACACCTCGCACTCGATGCCGAAGCGCGCGCAGGCGAACGCCAGGGCCGTGCCCCACTGCCCGGCGCCGGTCTCGGTGGTGATCTTCTTGACCCCCTCGACGGCGTTGTAGTACGCCTGGGGCACTGCCGTGTTGGGCTTGTGCGAGCCGGCGGGACTCACCCCCTCGTACTTGTAGTAGATGCGGGCCGGGGTGCCCAGCGCCTTCTCGAGGTTGCGGGCCCGGTACAGCGGGGACGGGCGCCACAGCCGGTACACGTCCTGCACCTCGGCCGGGATGTCGACGTAGGGCTCGGCGGTCACCTCCTGCTCGATGAGCGCCATCGGGAACAACGGGGTCAGCGCCTCGGGGCCGACGGGCTCATGGGTCGCCGGGTGCAGCGGCGGCGGGGGCGGCTCGGGAAGGTCGGGCACCACGTTGTACCAGCGGGTCGGCATCTCCGACTCGTCGAGCAGGTACTTGTGCTGAGCGGGGGCGTCGGCCATGGCGAGAGGCTAGTCGCCGGGTTCAGGGCAGGTGCGCGCGCACCCAGTCGCCGAGAGCCCGGCTGGAGTCCTCGACCGTCCGCACCCAGGACGTGCGGGCGCCGGCGTCGGCGCTGTCGCTGACGTGCTTGACGAGCCGGACGGGGATCCCGGCGGCCTGGCATGCCGCGGCCACCGCATAGCCCTCCATGTCGACGAGGTCGGCGGACTGCGCCAGCCTGTCCCGCACCGCCGGGTCGGTGACGAACACGTCGCCGGTGGCCAGCGTCGGCCCGTCGGAGAGGTGGATCGGCGGCCCGTAGCGGGACCCGGTGAGCTGCTCGAGCAGGGCGCTGTCGAGGTCGTGCTGCACCACGACGCCGACCTCGTGGGTCCCGGTCATGCCCCCGTGCAGGGCGCCGGCGGTGCCCAGGTTCACGACGAGGTCGGGGCGGGTCCCCGGCCGGGCCAGGGCGGCCGCCACCGTCATGGCGGCGTTGACCTTGCCGATGCCGGTCAGCAGCACCGGCAGGCGGTCGGGCAGGTGGACGGCCTCGTGGGCCACGGCGACGGTGAGCAGGACGGTCATCGGCCTGCCCCGTCCCCGCTCATGGCCCCAGCCTAGGGAGCGGGCGGTCGGCACAGATGCCACCATGGTCGCCATGGACCTCACCGTGGTGGACAACGAGCAGAGGCGCCGCTTCGAGGCGATCGACGAGGCCGCGGTGGCCGGGTTCATGGTGTACCGCCGCCGGTCCGACGCCGTCGTCATCACCCACACCGAGGTCGACGGGGCCTACGAGGGCCAGGGCGTGGGGTCGCGGCTGGTCCGGGGAGGGCTGGACCAGATCCGGGCCGAGGGGCTCATCGTCGTGCCCGAGTGCCCCTTCGTGCGCCGCTTCCTGTCCCGGCACTGGGACGACTACGCCGACATCGTGGTCGGCATGGCGCCTCCGTCGGCCTAGCCGACCGTCAGGTCGCGGGCGGCACGCACGGCGTCCTCGCGCAGCCGCTGCTGGTGCTCCCCGCCCTGGCCGAGGGCCAGCAGCCGGGAGCGGTAGGCGGCCTCCTTGATGGCGCGCCGCAGGGCGCGGAGCCGGTCGTGGGCGGCGCGGCCGGCTGGGTCGGCGGGCACGTCGAGGGTGGCGCTGGGCCAGGTGCGCTGGGCGTGCTCGGCGAGCGACCGCACGGCGGGCAGCAGCTCGGCGAGGTCGGGGTCGCCTGCCGCTGCGCCGGCGCAGTCGTCGTAGGCCCGCCGCCAGAGCCCGCGTCCGAGGGCGTCGTCGGCGTCAGCCGTCCGCCCCCTCCCCACACCCCCCCAGGGGATGATCTTGGAGAAGATGAGGCCTCGACCGCGTCGGAGGCTCATCTTCGCCATGATCAACGAGGGAGGGGTGGCTGTCCCGCCGCGCTAGAGGTACATGCCGCTGCTCAGGTGCGGGCGCCCCTCCTCGCCCGGCTTGCCGGAACGCTCCTGCGGCGAGGTGTGGGACTGCCCCTCCGGGCCTCCGGGCAGGGCGCGGCGCATCTGCTCGAGCTGGGCCCGGGCGGCCATCTGCTGAGCGAACAGGGCGGTCTGGATGCCGTGGAACAGCCCCTCCAGCCAGCCGACGAGCTGGGCCTGAGCGATCCGCAGCTCGGCCTCGGTGGGCGTCTCGTTCTCCGCGAACGGCAGCGACAGCCGGTCGAGCTCCTCGACCAGCTCGGGCGCCAGCCCCTTCTCCAGCTCGGCCACCGAGGCGTGGTGGATCTCCATGAGGCGGCGCCGGCTCGCCTCGTCCAGGGGGGCGGCCCTCACCTCGTCCAGCAGCTGCTTGATCATCGTGCCGATGCGCATGACCTTCGCGGGCTGCTCGACGAGGTCGGTGATCGAGCGGGAGTCGTCGTCCTCGTCGGGCGACGACGTCCCCACCGCCATGCCGCTCGGGCCGACGACGACCACGTGCGACTCCCCGGACTCGCTGTCCTGCACCATGCCGCCATCCTCTCCGACACCGGACGGGGGGACAAACGGTGGGTCCGCGCTCAGCCCTACGCAGACAGGCCAGGGCGCTACGGCACCACCAGGGCGATCTTCCCGACGTGCTCCCCGGCCTCCAGGGCGCGATGGGCCTGCGACACCTCGGGCAGCGGGAGCACCCGGTCGACCACGGGACGCACCAGCCCGCGCTCCAGCATCGGCCACACGTGCGTGACGACCTCGGCCACGATCCGGGCCTTCTGCTCGACCGGACGCGCCCGCAGGGTGGTGCCGACGACCCGGGCGCGCTTGGCCAGCAGCCGCCCCAGGTCCAGCTCCGCGCGGGTGCCGCCCTGCAGACCGATCACGACCAGCGTGCCGTCCGG